>Ga0308009_10000130_pt1 | contig 67399 bp, 77 predicted proteins | sample Neamet127_FD_203134 | JGI IMG/M metagenome (GOLD analysis project Ga0308009, IMG submission 203134) | Marine microbial communities from water near the shore, Antarctic Ocean - #127 | ecosystem: Environmental > Aquatic > Marine > Unclassified | place: Southern Ocean | collected 2014-07-24 | reverse complement strand
TTAGTATGGCGCAGCAATTTACAGCTACAGGCGGTACAATTTCTACATCTGGTGCATATACTATCCATACTTTCAATAGCTCAGGAACCTTCACGCCTAACAAAGTAGGTACTGTAGAGTATCTAGTTATCGCAGGTGGTGGTGGCGGGAACGGTGACTCAGGAGGCGGAGGAGGTGCAGGAGGATATAGGACTGCAACAGGGTTTGATGTGGCAGCAACTGGACTTACAGTAACCGTGGGAGCAGGTGGTGCTTATGGTTATTCAGGTGTTAACTCTGTATTTAGCTCTATAACTTCAGTAGGAGGTGGTAGAGGTTCTGGAAATGCGGTAGGAAGTTATGTCTGTGCTGTGGGTGGTTCAGGCGGTGGCGCATCAGGCGGATCTGGATCAACAAATGGTTGTGCAGGCACATCAGGTCAAGGTAACTCAGGTGGTAATAGTAACATTTCAGGCCCCAATTACCCCGCAGGTGGCGGTGGTGGTGCAGGTGGTGGTGGATATTCGGCAACAGGTGGTAGTAGTAACGGCGGAAATGGCGGTGTTGGGTTAGCTTCATCCATATCAGGTTCATCAATATATCGTGGCGGAGGTGGCGGCGGTGGCGGAGGTGGAACAGACTCAGTAGGTGGCAATGGTGGCGGTGGTGCTACAGGTGCTTCTGGTACTGCTAATACTGGAGGTGGTGGTGGCGGTGATTCATCAGGTGGAGCAGGAGCAGGCGGATCTGGTGTTGTTATCATTCGTTACTTAACTTAAGGAAAAGAATATGAAGTATAAATACCCTAAAGGAGAAACTACCTAATGACAACAGTAATAAATGGATCAGGTAGTGCCGACTTTGAAACAGTCTTACCTGCTGCAGAAGGCGGTACAGGAGCTACAGCATCTACTGGATCAGGGAATGTAGTACTTAGTGCATCTCCCACTCTTACAGGAACAGTAGGTGCTGCATTAATTACTAGCACAACCGCTTCTGGGGAGAACAAGTTAACAGTTAAAGCAGATGCAGCTTCCCAACAGGCTTCCATTTCGCTACAAGTACAGGCAGGAACTCCTGGTCAAACTGTAATGTATATGGGTAAAGTAGGTGCAACTACTAATGGTCAGGTAGGTTATAACCCAACGACAAACAAAATGACCTTCTTTACAAACAATTCAGAGAAGATGGGTATAGATTCTTCGGGTACAGTGACACTAGCTACTCCACTACCCGTTGCGAGTGGTGGTATAGGAACTTTTGCAGCTACAGGTGGAACAGTTACAACTTCTGGTTCATATACTATTCACACCTTCACAAGCAGTGGAATACTCACTGTTACGGGTAGTAAACTTGTTGATTACTTGATTGTTGCAGGTGGCGGAGCAGGTGGATACTGGCACTCAGGTGGTGGCGGAGCAGGTGGTTTGTTTACTGGTACAGGTTTTAAAGTTATTGCCCAAAGTTATCCTATTACTATTGGAGCAGGAGGGTCAGGTGCGCCAGATATTGCCACAGTTGCAACTACATCTGGATATAATGGTGAAAACTCCTCTGCTCTTGGACTAACAGCTATTGGTGGAGGTAGAGGTGGTAACTACACTACTCTCACACCTAGTAAGGGCGGTTCAGGTGGTGGTGGTAATGGTACAACGCATGGAGACTACCGTTATGGTGCTGAAGGTATTGCAGGTCAAGGTAATACAGGTGGCACTGCTGCCTCCTCCCACGGAGGAGGTGGTGGAGGAGGAGCAGGCGGTGGTGGTGGTGGTACAGGTAATACCGATGGTGGTGTAGGTGGTGTTGGCGTAGCAAACTCATACTCAGGTTCAAGTGCCTACTACGCAGGTGGTGGTGGTGGTGGATCTTGGCAGAATACATCAGCAGGTGGAGCAGGTGGTAATGGTGGTGGTGGTAATGGTTCATTTAATTATAACACAGGCGCTCCTACAGCAGGTGCAGCAAACACGGGTGGTGGCGGTGGCGGATGTGGTGGACAAGGTCCTAATACAAGTTGGGCTACTCAATCATCTGGTGGGTCAGGTATCGTAATCATTCGCTACTTAACTTAAGGGAAAGAATATGACAGTTAAGATTATAACGCCCAATGGTGGATCAGATGCTCTAGAGTTTGGATGCTCTAGAACACTTAATGTAGCGGCTATAACAGCTACAGAGATTAGTTCTGGTGAGAGTAAGTTAGAATTAAAGACAACCACCAGTGGGACTATAGCAGCCAAAATGACTATTGCTGCAAATGGCACAGTTACTTTAACTACACCTTTACCCGTTGCTAGTGGTGGAACTGGAACAAGTACTGGTATTGTTGCTTCTGCATCAGGTGATGTAAAGATGTTCGCAGGAGCAAGTATAGCTTCAGGTTGGCTTGCTTGTGATGGTGCTTTGGTATCACGCTCTACTTACTCTGCACTGTTTACTGCAATTGGTACAGCTTGGGGCGCAGGTGATGGTTCAAGTACTTTTGCATTACCCGATTTAAGAGGTCGTGCTCCAGTTGGTGTTGGTACTGGTGCGAGTTTAACTGCTAGAAACTTGGCTGCTACTGGTGGTGCAGAAACCCATACACTGACAACAACAGAAACTGCTGCTCATACTCATACACAGAATGCTCATACCCATACACAAGATGCACATAATCATACACAGGATGCACATAACCATACCTCATACACTGGGGTGGGAGCATGGCCAAATGTAGATTCGGATGTATCTGCTGCTAGGTCTAATCATGGTGTAAGAACGTGGACTCCAGGATTAACCGTGGCGCAAACAGCAACAAATCAAGCTGCTACTTCTACGAACCAAAACACTACAGCCGTCAACCAAAATACAGGTGGTGGTGGCGCACATAATAATGTTCAGCCATTTGCAGCTATTAATTTTATTATTAAGACGTAGTAAAAAGGAATAATATGGCATCTAGTATAGAAACTACAAGCACTACTACTACATTTAAAAATCAGAACACTACCTATATAACTGTAGATACTAATAATAATATAGGTATTGGTACTACCACCCCTGCGGTAAATTTAAATGTAGCAAAGTCAGCTGATGGTGTCGCAGCTAGATTCCAACGAACTTCTGGTGGTGGTTTAGTAGATATTGAAACTTATAATGGTATTGGTGGAATTGGTACTGGTGATAATATTCCATTTCGCATCAATACGAATAGTACAGAACGTGTTCGTATTGATACGTCAGGTAATGTTGGTATAAATAAGACCGCACCTGTTACAAAATTACATATAGAAGGTGGAGGAACATCACTACCTGCCACTACTGGAACTACTCCTAGCGCAGGAACTACTTTACGGATTAGACCCGGAAATAATGCCGTCTTAGATATTGGTGGTAATAGTACAAGTGGCGCATGGCTACAGAGTTATGACCAAACTGGAATGCAAACAGAGTATCCACTATTGTTAAATCCAAATGGCGGAAATGTTGGTATAGGTACTACTGGACCACAAGCAAAACTAGATATAAGAGATGATATAGCTGAGTCTAGTGCATACACAGGGCAATTGGCTATAAATTCAGTAACGAAGTCCACAGGAAACTTGGCTCGAATGATGTTTAGCCATGACGATCACGGCAGTGCATCAATTGCAAGTAACTATGAAAGCGCGGGATACGGAAATTTAATATTCTCTACCAGAGGTGGGGGAAACCCGACAGAGCGTATGCGTATTGCAGGTGCGGGAAACCTTGAAATCACATCACCTGCTTCCACTACTGGACTTCAGCCATTCACAATTGATTGGATGAATGAAAACAACGCAGGAATAATGGCGAGTATAGGGTGTGATAGAACTGCTAGTTCAGCAGCCCCTGCCGATTTAGTATTTCGTACAAGTACATCTGTAGATTCTGGGGCAATCTCTGAGAAGATGAGGGTTACTTCCACAGGTGACTTGAAGTTCAACTCAGGATTTGGCTCTACTGGTACAGCTTATGGATGTAGAGCTTGGGTTAACTTCAATGGACAGGGTACTCTTGCTATTCGTGGTAGTGCTAATGTTAGCTCTGTTACTGATGTGGCAGTTGGAAATTACAGAGTAAACTTTACAAACAATATGCCAGATGTGAATTATTGTTCAGCGGGTACGGCAGGTGGCGCGGGTGCAGACCAGATTAACGTATCTCAAAACTCTCAAACTGAAGTACCCGCAGTAGGATCTTGTAGATATACAGTAGCTTACCAAAATGGGTCGGCATGGGATGCTCACAATATATGTATAGCTATTTTTAGATAAAGGACAACTATGAGAATAATATATAAAACAGAAGAAGGTGGAGTGGCAGTTCTTATCCCAACTCCTGATTACCTACAAGATCACACCATTGAAGAACTTGCTGCTAAAGATGTACCAGAAGGTGCTGAATTTGAAATAGTAGAAGATTCAGATGTACCTTCAGATAGAACTTTTAGAGGAGCTTGGACATGGGCATAATAATAGACATTAATAAGGCTAAAGTTATTACCAAAGATAGGCTTCGTGAGGAACGCAAACCTCTACTTGAAGCACAGGACATTCTATTTAATAGAGCATTAGAAACATCTGAAGATACTTCAGCTATTGTTAAAGAAAAGAATAGACTTAGAGATGTAACCAAACAAGTGGATGATATGAAAACTCTTGGTGAGCTTAAAGGAGTAAGTGTCTAATGGCATCTAGTATAGAAAGTACGAGTACTACTACTACGCTAAAGAATAATGGGAATACTTATCTAAGTGTAGATACTAATGAAAACGCTACGTTTACAGCGGGTGTCACTGCTACTTCGCTAAATGGTACCTCACTTAATGGTGGTCAGTTAGCAGGTAATAGAAACAAGATAATTAATGGTGATATGAGGATTAATCAGAGACACGGAACATCAACCATTACATTAGGTGCTACAGCGACAACTACATTTGTTGCTGATCGTACTAGAGCATACAAGGGTACTTCAGGTGGAGTTATGACAGGGAGAAAAACAGATGCCTCTACTCTAGGAGGATTCTATGACTGTTTTGAAGTAAAAACAACTACAGCAGCAACCGCTTCATCAGGAGATATAAATGCTATATGGCAAGCTGTTGAAGGGTTTAATTTCACGGACATGAGTTTTGGTACAGCTAATGCAAAATCCTTTACTTTAAGTTTTTGGATGTATGCCAATACCGCAGGATCATACGGGGTTTCATTCTTAGGCAATATGACACAAAGCAATAGGTCATATACTACCGCCGTAACTGTCTCTGCGGGACAAGTTAATTCTTGGGTACAACATAGTGTAACAGTTCCCGGAGATACAACAGGAACAGGTTGGGTTACTGCTGATAGCACTAATGGAGTTAGCATATATGTAGGTATCTGTGATATAGGGTCTGGTTCAGCTTTCGAAACATCAACAGCAGATACATGGCAAGCAGGGAATTTTAAGCGCAAGGCTGCTGATGTAAAGTTAATAAGTGTCTTAAATGCTACAATTTATATCACAGGTGTTCAACTAGAAATAGGTTCAGTAGCCACACCATTTGAACATAGAAGTTATGGAACTGAGTTTGCTTTGTGTCAGAGGTATTATCAACATTATGGGCCGCACGCAAATACTATGCTTGGGTCAGGAAACACTAACAACGCAACTACTGTTCATCGGTGGGGATTTGAACTCCCCGTTGTTATGCGCACTGCCCCTACTGGGGCTTTGTCTGGTACTTGCGGTTTGTGGAATGGCGGTGCTATTGGGGCAAATGCAACATTAGGCGCAAGTTACTGTAAGCCTGAAATGATTCAATACGATATGACTTGTGCTTCAGCCCTGACAAACACTTTAGGTCTGCGTGCGGCATTGTTTTTAAACACAGGTACATTTACAGCATCAGCGGAGCTATAAATTATGTATAAATTAACAGACACAGACACAATTATTAGAATTAAAGACGGAGCATCTATCCCAAAGGATAAGGCTAATTCAGATTATGTAGAGTATCTTAAGTGGTTAAAGGCAGGTAATGTAGCTCTTGATGCTGATAAACCTACACCACCTACTTATCAAGAATTAAGAGTAAGAGAGTATCCACCTGTAGCTGATTACTTGGATGGTATTGCTAAAGCTGATGACCTCCAGGTACAGAGATACATTGATGAATGTCTAGCAGTTAAACTGAAATATCCTAAAGAGAAGCAAAAGTGACAATAAATGATAAGGAAAGATTATTGACACCATTTTATACTTCACTACCAAAAGGACTTAACCCAACACTAAGAATAGTTCCTATGCCATCGGATACTAACCATTCAGGGGATGTATTCGGAGGTTGGATAATGTCCCAGGTTGATATAGCCGGTAGTATGGCATCAATTCGCCATTCAGGTGGACACGTAGTTACAGTCGCAGTAAATAATTTTGTATTTAAACACCCTGTATATGTAGGTGACTTGGTTAGTTTCTATACTGAGGTTACTAAGGTAGGGTATACTTCAATTACAGTAGATGTTACTGTTTACGCACAGCGAGGACCTCGTGAAGGAAATGAGGAAATCTGTATTAAAGTAACGGAAGCTATATTAACTTATGTGGCAGTGGATGAAAAGCGTAGACCACAGCCTGTGAAACGTATGGGAGTTGACCGTGAATAAAGAATTGAGGGATCAATCTGCACATTTTGGAAGTTGTTTCGGACTTACATTAATAACAGCTGGATTCGGTGCTCATATTGTTATCTTATGGGCAATTACACGAGAGTACTATCAGCATAAGGACCATGATTATTCATTCACTGAGAATGTAGCAGCGCTTAACTTCTTTAACCTAGATTTAAAATGGAGTTATGCTGGTGTTGTTTCAGGAATAGCAGCATCTGCTGCAGGTTGGTTTTATATACTAACTTAATATGTGGGACTCTATTAAAGACAGTAAATTAGCTATCGGTCTTATTACTGCATATATCGTAGCAATGACAGGTGGAGTAATAAATGCTACTGTAGTTAACTTCGGACAAGATACAGCTCATGTAAATGAGGTGGACAGATCAAAAGGAGTTGACGAAAAAGAGAGCTCCCGAACTACTTTTAGTATAACATTAGCACTAGAAGCTAAAGAATTAGCAATAAAGAATAGCGCGATGGTAGAAAACCATCGACATGAGTAAAAGTACCATCGTACAGTGGTTTATTTAGTATAAGGGAATAGGATAGCATCAAATTTGTATTAAAAGCTCTTAGAGAGCGTCTTAGACACCCTGGTACGATTTTATGGTCCAATATCTATTTTATAGTATGTAAAGAGGCTTATTTATGGAACAAATAATGGTTAATTGGGTTTTAGGTGGACTAGGAACCTTGCTCGGATTTTTGCTCCATGTTATCTGGCAAGCAGTAAAAGAATTACAAACTGCTGATAAAGATATAATGAAAAAAGTTTCTTCAATTGAGGTTCTTGTCGCAGGGAGTTACATGACAAGGGCAGAACTTTCAGATGTAATGAAAACAGTTTTTAATAAGCTTGACAGAATTGAAGCAAAGGTTAGTCGTAAGGCTGATAAAGATTAGTCTTTGCAGCAAGATAAAAAAAGAGTAGTATAGTTGTTCGTAATTTAACCGGAGATCATTATGGATGATATAAAAGGTTTACTAGAAAGTAAAACTATCTGGGGAGCATTAATCGCTATTTTTGCGACTATCTCACAACTTGCTGGATGGGATCTTGGAGATACAAATGGTTTAGCAGAACAAGTAACTGCTTTAGTAGGTGGTGCTGTAGCCATATTCGGGCGCATCAAAGCTGTTAAACGTATAGCTAAATCTACAGATTCTGCATGATCGCTCTTAGCACAACGCTTATCGCTGTATTGGATAAGCTGTTGTGGCTGTTACTTGCGTATAAGCGTACAGACGAAAAGAGAGGGGCTCAACATGAGCGAGATAAAATTTCAAAGAACCCTAGTGCTTGGTTTGCTAACCATTTCTCTAATGGCTTGTCAAAGCCACCCAACAAGACTGATAGCTCCGACGAAACCAAGTCTTGAAATTACACAAATGTCAGATGGAAGAATGTGCATGGATTCTGAAAATGCCGAAGAACTGGCTGTGTATATTTTAGAACTCGAGAGAGCAGTTAAGTAAGTTTCCCCCCGTTTAGCCAAATAACCTCAACTTCATGTAGTATAGACAAGGTGTTACACGCTTTGGAGATCCTATCCGTTTACTTACCCTTGATATCGAGACGGCACCCAACACAGGTTATTGTTGGGGTTTATGGCAACAGAATATCTCCTTAAGTCAATTAATTGAGTCAGGGTATATGCTGTGCTGGGCGGCGAAATGGACAACTAAGAGAGGTATTTATAGCCGATCCAAAGGTGATAAAGACTTTCTAACGTGTTTACACGCCTTGATAAGTGAGGCTGATGCAGTAATTCATTATAATGGCCAGCGTTTTGATATGCCTTGGGTCCATAGTGAGTTTTTATTGGCCGAGCCTCCACTTCTTCCACCAAGTCCTTATAAACAAATTGACTTACTACGTACTGTTCGTAGTCAATTCAAGTTTCCAAGTAATAAATTAGATTATGTTGCACAAGCTCTTGGTATTGGTCATAAAACTAAGGGAATGAACATGGACGATTGGAAGGGTTGCATGTCCAATGATGAAAAGTCCTGGAAAAAAATGATTTCTTATAATAAGAAAGATGTGGCGCTAACTGAAAAGGTATATTTTAAGTTATTGCCATGGATTAAGAATCATCCTAACCAGAATCTATATGAAGATAAGGTATTAGATGAGATGCGCTGCCCTACTTGTGGGTCTGAACATTTTATAGCGAGGGGTAATATTGCTACAGCATCTGGAGTGTACAAGAGATACAGTTGTAACTCCTGCCATCATTGGTTCCGTGGTCATGAAGCGGTATGTAAGATACCGGTACATACGAAGACCTCTAATGTTTAGTCAAAGTCTTCACTGTCGGCTAAGCGTTTAACTCTTTTCTCATTAAGAGTCTTCTTTAGTTTATCCATTCTAAGTTCAATTAACTCCCGCTGTGCTATAGCGTTTGCTTTAGTTATTGCAGTATCCTTTATTAAATGCTGCAGCAACTCAAACTGTGTTGGATGGACAGGTACTTCCCAGTAGTAACAACTACTAAACACCCTAACAGGCTTACCTGTATCCTTATAGGGATTATAATTGTAGTTGTAATACTTCTTTTTCATTACAAGTTAGTAATTAGTCTAGCTTGTGCTTTTGCTTCAGCGCGTATACGCCTGCATCTGCCCTTATTAAACTCTAGGCGGTCCTTGATCTCTTTTTCCTTAGATATTATATTGTTATATATTGTGAGCATACTGTACATATTACCTATAGCTGGAACTTGTTCCCCATTCGCTAAGTCTAGTGATCGAGTCTGTACAACTAGCTTGCCTGCATAGCTGCATCTTCTAACATGGATAGCTCTTCTTTTCACTTTAACAGTATCATTCATTCTGAGTCTCCGTTTACAAAACTATCAGCCATAGCTTTTAGCCAAAGGCTTTTCTCTTCATAAAACCCTTTCCGCCAAGCAATATCTTCCGGTGTGCCCCATTCATGGGGACACACAGGATCGCATTCATTCTCTGCTGTAGAGAAGAAATCTTCCCTGCCCTGGGCCTCTGCACTACTTTCAGTATATGTGCTCATTTATTCTACAACTGCTAGTAGGATAACTATAAACAGTAAAAGGGATACCCAACTTTTCCAAGAAGATTTTATTTTAGGTTCCGCGTAGAAGTTACTGCCTGTTGCTTCTCGGTAAGTTCTTGGGAAACGTAATGCTTTAAGTCTTTTTATTTCATTATCATGTACGTCCATTTGGCTCCCTCTGGTATATCCCATTCTCATTTAAAATCTCGCATACTATACCCATTTCTCTAGTGAAAACGTATTGAGCATTACAAGAGTAACTGCTATCACCGTCATCATGAAGAACATGTATCCTTTCGATACCGTCAATATGTTCTAGAAGGTCAAGTTTACGTTCTGCTAGCTCTGCAGCTAGAGTTAAGAATTGATCGGCTTCTAGATAGATACTCATTTATTTAATACGAATAATATATTCGCTATTGACATCACTAACATTTAGATTCTCTCCAACTTTAAGGCTTAAAACACCGTTCTCGTAACCGTCGTCCCAGCCTGATATCCAATCTTGACCCATATCCTCTAGGTCACGCCATCTAAGTATTTGTGATTTAAATTCTTCGGTATCATCTACGGTATACATGTAGACGAATTCCATATCTAATTTACTTGTTATCATCGCTTAGTTTCCCCTTTGTTTAAAGGCCTAAAGATAATTCTAATTTTTTATTTCGATCTGGTACTGGATGCCAAGCTATAACACCCACTGTTCCATGCCAGGGCCCTAGAATACAAATTTTCCCAGCAGTAAGTAGAAGCATTTTCTTACTAGCATTTTCTGGTGGTTTATCGTAAATCCAGTAATTACCAACCTCTACTATTGTGTCAGGGTTACTCATCTGTACTCCTCTATCTTGTATATAAGTAAAAAGAGGGGAAATGCTTGATGGAGCAAGTCCCCTCACAAAAAGACTCGTTTGAAATTAATCAGCCTTTTCTGTCTCGTCTTCTAAAGTTAAATGCAGAATCTCGGCATTTTTAATAATGACTTGTATCATTTTAATGGCTTTGTCTGCGGAAGTTGCTATTACATGGGAAGTGATTTTACTACCTGATGTTGTTACTGTTTCAATCTTATACCTATTCATTAGAACTACTCCTTTGATAAGCTTTCTAATAAGAAAGGTAGCTAACTCCTCTGCCTCTCCAAGCTTTGGGTTACGACGCTAACTACCTTTCGTATTACTTAGGTTTATAGTTTGGTACTACTCCACCACCTACTGGTAATTCTTTATCATCGCCTAGTTCTAGATACTCTTCCAATTTTATTCTATTCCTTTTTTCCCAACTTTTTTTATACTCAGTAATGCAAGTATTACAATGAGGGAAATTTCTTATAAAGTCAACCAGGGGCTTTTCTAGCCTACAGGTCCTGCATTTTCTCACCTATTAATATCTTCTGCTATCTGTGTTAGTACCCATAGGATGCCACTAATGGCTATACCTACCATTCCAATTGATAGAATTAATACACACATAGTAATCAACTCGGCGGGGATACTAGCCATTCTCTACTTCCTTACACTCTATCTTGGTTATAAATGAATCTTTGCCGGTTGTTCTCAGTAGATCTATTTGATGGTCTATTAGTTTAGCTTTTGCTTGAGTACAAGCCCACTCAGACCCCCACTCATCAAAGCGGTAAGTAATACCCACATCCTGTACAGGTAAGTACAGGGATACGAGTAAGTACCACATTACCTAAAGCACTTCTTCTTTTTAGTTTTAGATTTAGTACGGGGTCTTCCTGGGTTTTTGTAAGTTCCTGGACCTTGGGGCATGTGAATCTCCTTTATTCATGTTTGCAATGGGATTTACAACTTGAGCTACAATCTTTATTAATACACTCTACCTTGTTGCAGCCTGCTGAAGCTACATGGCATACTTTGTGTGTATCTGCTATGGATGCGCTTGAGAACCATATAAAAGATAGAATAAAGAAAGCTATTCCTGTTAAGAATACTGGTGTTCGTTTCACTTTGATTCTCCTTTTGTTACCAATGAAAGGAACTTATACCAAAAACTTTTTAAGGCTTCTAGATAAGGCATAGATAGGATCACCTCCTTTATTGTTCCATGGGTCTTAGGCAAATATTAACACACTAAGAGATTACTCAGGAGATTGGTAGCCTATGTACCCGCCATCATAACTATAATAGTTAGTACCACCGTCGGATCTAGGTACTGCATACCCCATAGCTTCACCGGAGCCATTACGAATTATTCTGGTACTATTTGTATTGTAGCGATTATTCTCAGAGCTGTACTGGTTGTTATTAGTGCTATATGGATTATTCTGGGCACTGTAAGGGTTATTAGCAGCGCTGTATGGATTACTATCTGCATAGCTTTGTGTCCAACAAAACATAAATATAATTAATATTGTTAAAGTTATAAGTTTTTTCATTCTGACCTCTCAATCTCTTAAGTAGTTAAACAAAAAAGTAATGATATAAGTGATAAAACCGCCACTAAAGCAATAGCTATAATGGCACTTATCTTTCTTTGATCTTTCATTACGCTTTCCCTAGAAACCATAGAATTACGTAGATACCTATTGCTACTGGTATTACTGCTAATACACACTGTATTATGAATACACCGATAATTACTGCAGCCGCTGCAATTCCAGCACAAACCGTCGCAATACTCTCAACTATTTTGTTCACTCTGTTCCTCCTGTAATTAGAATCGTACCTGTGGTAAAAAGAAGATATGTGGCGTAAACTACGCCTAAGAAAAATATAAGCTCTATTACTATTTTCATTTTGGTTTCCCATAAGATGTGCATCGTTTATCAATCTCACACTGGAGATACCAAGCTGCTTTTTTTAAATCTTCTATGGCATCGCCCTTCTCGCCTGCCCTCCAAACGTACTTAAGGACATTACCTAGACAGAATCCCATATGCTTAGCTACTGTGATACATTCTACTGTAGCATTGCAATCAGGGCATCTGGCTCTAGAATTTGTGTAGTGCTTTGGGTGGTTTATAGCGTCATCATGGGTATTGGTCATGAGACCAAGTTCTAGATCTTCTTGTACATCTTGCTCCCTTTGTCGCTGCTCCATCCACTCTTCTTGTCTGTTATATTCATGTGCATCTTCATCACTACTTTCTTGCCAAGCTTCTTTACTCATCTGAAATTCCTTATGTTTTATCATCGTAGATTTTCTGGGTTTCCCTGGCTAGCTTCTGTATTTCCTGTGCAGTGGATACATTAGGTAACGTAATTGGCTGGTGCCACCCTTTATAGAAAACATCAAGGTTTGCGCCTAGCTTTACTTCATCATGCTTTAGCTCAGGTAAGTCTTGCCATTGCATAGCTGTTATTAACTCTTGGTTTACCCACTCAAGTACTTCAACATCATCTTTAATCAAGAAGTAGCATGCATCATGTATTAAGCTAATTGGTAATATGTTATAGCGATACTTAGATTTCCATACTTTCTTCATGAAAGCAACTGCAGCTCTATTATTGAGTAAGCCGTAGGACTGAGATAATGAATTACCTGTAGTCCTAGCTTCAGCTGCTGCTTTATAGGGTACTTTAGGAGCACCGTAGACAACTTGTGCAAGTAGAGGAGTACGAACACGTAATCCAAAAGCTACGGTGACATAACCATCTTTAGATGCCTGCTTAACTTTAACTTTGGAATACTCTCTAGAAGTTGAGTAAGTTTCGTGATAGTTATTGTAGATTTTGTTTGCCTCTTCCCTAGAGAAACCGGAGTTCTTGACTAAGGTGTGAGCTGTGCCTGCATACTGGAGAGCAAAAGATACAGTCTTTGATCGTTGGCGTAATTCAGGGAATTCCTTCTTTACACGATTAACTGCTTTAGCATATTCTGTAGGTGTAGTTGCAGCTTGCATAGCTTTAACGATTACAGGCATTTTCTCAGGCCAGTAAACTGAAGCATTAAATGCATGAGAGTCCATACCACTTTCGTATACACGGAGTTTATTTGGGTCCTGAGTAGTAAGTGCATCTATCATCATTTCTAGGCTATTAAAATCAGCACCGACCATTATTATGCCAGTGGGCGTTTTAAAACAGCTCTTAACTAATTTACCATATGTTGAACCAGAAGGTAGATTGGTTAAGTTTGGATTACTAGAAGATAATCTTCCAGATACAGTTCCACCAAGATTAAGTGAGCCATGTAACCATACTGTGTCGCTCTCATCCTTAGAAATTGCTTTCTCAAATGCTGGAATAAATGTAGATAACATTGTACCTACTCCACCATAGGCAATTATTGCAGTAAGCAATTCTTTATATTCAGAGACATCTGTATGGTTGATTAGTTTCTCTATTGTTTCAGCACCGGTAGCAGGCGCTCCACTTTCTGTTGTGTCTATTATTGGCAACCACATTTGATCATATAGAAGAATCTGCAATTGAGAACTAGAGTTAGGGTTGAAGCTTAGGTCTGCAAATTTTTCTATTGGGTGCTGCTTAACTTTAAGCTTCATATTGGCAGATACCATTGCTCTGTCACGTATAATATGATTCACTTCGTGGACAACAATGTTTTTCTGAATGATATCTAGCTGAACTTTCTGGATCTTTTCAAGCTTAGCTTTAACTCTTTGTATCTTACTTCGGGACATTGGCATGCCTGTTAGTTCTAACTGAATAATCAGTTTTAGACTATCTAACATTAGTCCTCGATATAGATCCCCTTGGTTATCCTTCTCCATTATTGGTTCATACTTATTACGAACATAATGTGTGGATAAGGCATCTATTAAATTGTATTTAAGTAGTATATCTTCAGGGATAAGGCGGATATCTTTTATATCCTCTACAGCCCAGTTACCTGCAAACTCATGAGCCAGGTACTTTAATCCTAAAGTGTTCCCCGCTGTGGAGTTAATAGCTAGGTAAGTAATAATTCTAGTATCATGCATACGCTTGGTCATTACATCTAACCCGGCTAGTAAGCCACGGGTATCTAGTAAGTCTTGCATCCATAAGGTATAGATTAATACTTTCACATCATAAGGAGCATGATGAAAAGTTAGCTCACCTTTATAGGTAACAAAGAATTCTAGTAGTAATTTTCTTATCGCTTCATTCGGTTGAAAGGAGCCATCCTGATAATCACAACAGAATGCAATCCCGTTGTGCTCATTCCAAGCAAAAGCAATGGTACCTACACCAGCCTCGTTAAAACGCAGTGAGAAGCCTTCAATGTCACAAGTAAGACTTGGGTGACGATGCAGCGCTGCAAGCGCAGCAGAGATCGCCTCAGGGTCCCTTGGGTATGAAGCCGAGTGAATAATGTCTAATCCTGGAGGATTATAGAACCCAGTTACATGATCAACTAGGGTTTTTAAACTTAGGGATAGTTTTGAATTTAATTGAGGATTATAAATTAATGCCTGATGATTCAAACCTAGCACTACACTTATATGTTCAAAGTTTTTAATATTGCATCGGAGTACATAACCAAAACTAGTTTCAGCCTTTGACTTTCCAACTAAGACCTTAAAGTAAGCTGAGTCAGCTACATATAAAGTCTTAGTACCTAGAGAATCAAGGGCCGGTAGTAGTTTAGCCAAGTAATTCTTGATAAACTTAACAGGTGCTTTATTCGTATCATTGTAATCAAGTGTAAATGCAATGATGGTATCACTAGGTATGTTCTGTTGGTTTAATGCTGTGATGTAGTTATCTTGTAATTCTTTCTTATTGAATGAAGTATTTTTTATTAATACTGCAATTGGGTAATTGTTATTGGTTGACTTTTTAAATATATGGTGTTTCAAAGTGATAGCTCCTTATATGGGTGGCTATATGGTGCAGAATTTATGATACATCCTTTTAGCCTCGATATAAGCATCGCGTGCTTCCTCTTTACCTACAAAATGCCCTACATGTTTTGTTTTATTGTCTACACTTATGGTAACTCTCCAAGGTTTCTTCATATAGCCTGAAGGATAAACTCCGAGATACCCTGAGCAGTTATTCTTATGCATCTTTCGTTGATTCTGCATATTCTCATGGTGAGTTGCCTGTCTAAGGTTAGCTATACGGTTATCATTACGGATTCCGTTTATATGGTCTGTTTCCTTTGCGGGAAACTCTCCGTATTCCCATAACCAGGCTAATCGGTGTGCTCGATAGTGCTTGCCATATATCATAATACAAATATAGCCAGTAGTATTACTAGTCCCAGCTCTACTTCCAGCTCGCATTTTATTTTTAGCAGCACCTGACCAAGTGAAAATACCAGTAACATGGTCAAATTCCATTATTCTTTTTAATTCTTCTTGTGTAAGACTGTGCATAATAAATTTTACCTTGTTTTATACAAATAAAATGCCATCAGGATTATCGTCGTTTGAATAATATGGAGTAACAAGTCTACGGTCCGTATATATCTCAAACTCTCCTGGGGAGCCCCAGTAGTCACTATCGTCGTTATCTTCACCTATACGGATCGCTCCATAAGCAGCTTGTGTATATTCAACTAAGTCACTAGGCGTGCCTTTGTCGTTATGGTGTTTGACAAGATGAGTTCTCTCTATCTTATATGTAAATCTAGGCATATCATCCATCTCGTCAAAGAATCTTAAAATGTCCCTAACATCAGAGTCACTGTCATACCATTTCCAATCCTCAAGAACCCAAAAACAACCTGCGTTCGTTATCCTACGTTCTTCTTCAAATCGAAGTACTGGGGGAATGAGCGGGTGAATAAGGTCTTGAGTAATGATATGTTTATCTACGGCTATAGCTATTTGTGATCGGTACCCCATTTAAGTCCTCCTATATTATTAGATTAACAACCATACGATTCTTCATTAAATCGCTGTATGTTTGGTTATTTTGTTTAAAAAGCATTAATTCATCATTTGAGAATCTCTTAGGGGAATCTCTAAATGGTGGCCATGATGTATATAAAGATTCAATAGTCTTTCCTAACCTTTCATGCAGTGTTTCAGGTAATACAGCTAGGTAATCTTCTAGTGTCTCTGTTGCATTAAGCATACGAGTAAGGAATCCAGAAACAGCATTTTTTTCCTCTATCAAAGCATCCCTATTATCTAAATATATCTCCATATCTGGACGTATTGCTGGTAGTAGCCGGTTCTTTACTCTAGGTGGTGGAGCTGTAACACAGGAATATAATGAATCTTTATATGTAAAAGATTTATGTAAATGTTGCCCAATAAGGGTATTACGTATAATAAGGGCTTTTAATTCTTCTACACTTTTTTCAAAAGGGACCTCATATAAATGGCTTAAAATATCATTTCTTATTAATTGTTTTGCATGTGGATTTGGTTGTCTCATTTGAAATCTCCAGTGAAATATACTCTAGTTCTCGCCCTTGATACTGCAACATATAACATCCTAGCTAGTTGGTTAGGATTACGACATTTAGAAACATCATCAAGATCAATGAATACTTGATCATAAGTAGAGCCTTGGGATTTATTGATTGTTTGTGCATAAGCCGCACGTAAATCTATCCAGTGCCTCCCAATTTCTTCTATAACGTCCATAGATTGTTTACTGCCATCTGCTCTAGCTAATTTAATGCGAGCAGCTCGGTCTTCTCTTTTATGTGGCATAAATATAGCAAAAGCGTCAGCTGCATCATGTGCTTTTAGAGTAAACATATTGCCCGGTACATCATGCCGGTCATGATCCTTAGAAATTTTTAGAATTTGTACTAATGAATCAGCTCTAATACCTTGTTTTTTAACGCTCCTCCGTCCAGTACCTGATAGATTTGTACTGTTTGCTACAATTGTTTCTGTATATGAATTACAGAGGGCATATTCTCCAGGATGAAAACGGTGGTTTCCTTTAGTACTCGCACGAATAAGGTCATTAAAGGTAATTGCACATTTATTGGTCCAAGTAAGTACCTTTGAATGTGTATATTCCCACTCAGGTTTACTAACTTCGCTTATAACTTTTTGTATGAAATCTGTACGACTTAAGTGTTGAATATACTCCCCATCAGGAACAAATTGGAAAAATTCACCTGTGTTTACTGTTCTACGAAACTTGACAGATAAATCAATGATAGGGTTATCTTTGGCTTGGCGTACTACTTGAGTTAGTGCTGCACCAGCATAGTTAATTTTAAATGCAGGAGCATCCTTAGCTTTTACTTGTACTAGCTGTGCAGGATCACCAACGAAAATGATTTTACAATCTCTTAGTTTCTTAAAAATAAGCTCTAAGAGCTGACTATCTATATAGCTAGCCTCATCAATGAATATTAAATAGTCATGTAATATCTCTCCAGTAGCAGGAATTAGCTGGGTAGTATTATTTCTATAATCAGTATGTACACGTAATCCTAGGAATGCATGAATTGTTCTAACGTCCATTCCAGTAATAGATGCTAAATTCTCAGCTGCTTTATTTGTAGTCGCGGTGAGCATTAGCTCATATTCTTTAAGAGCCGGATGGATTAACTTGTTTGATTGTAGGAAAGCAGGCATTCCCTTGACTACTTCACGAACTAAAGTAGATTTACCACAACCAGAATATCCTCGTAATACGAATACTGTCTCAATAGGGTCGAGTAAGAATGCATTAATAGCGGAGAGTGCGGCTTCTTGGTCAGTAGTTAGAGTTATGTTCTGCATTTCACACTCTCTGCTAGAGTTACGTCATTGATATGGTCTTGTATGTCTGTGTAGTTAACATTAAGTAAAGCTGCTATTTTATGATTTTCATATTCTATACGAGGTAAACGAGCTACTTTAATAGCGTCGCTGCTTAAAGATGTAATTCTCTTGTTCCCATACTCACCAGTGAACTCTTCTGCATACTCTAAGCAGCTTAAGAGTTTAAGTGCATCGTCATAGGGAAGGATTAGCTCTGTACTATATCCCCATGCTATGGTCATATAGTTCTGGTCCCGCCTATTAGATTTTAATTCCTTCTTTGCATTTAAAAAGTCTTTTTTAATATTCATAGTCATCCTTTAGTGCTTGGTTGTAATTCACAAAAACATTTAGAATTAGTAATAAGAACGAATTGACACTCACGCTCTAATGTATCTCCATATTTTTCGTACTTTGGGCATGCTTTAGATGCCTCAAAGTCTTGATCGTATGGGCACCTATGTAAGTTTGCACTATGTCCTTCATCAATTATTTTTAACCATATTTTCTCATCTGCTTTATTTTTCAAATCAAGAAATTTCATCATTCCTATCCTTATTAAATGCTGTAATGTATTGTTTCTCCTATTGGTGCTTTAAATTGTTTGTTATTATGGATGAGCCATATAACTTTACTTTTCAGTTCTATCTCTGTTCTAGGGAAGTTGAATTCACCATCTGTGAAAACTAACAATAGCTGGGGTTTATTCTCTTTAGCCCACTTCAGTACAGGACTTACTACTGTTCCACCTCGTCCAGCAAACTTAACATCCATTAAGTCCTTTATACTGGACACTTCGGTTACATCTTTGATTTCTGAATCAAACTGTATTAGGGTAATTTTCTTAGGTTTCATCATCTTAAATACTCCATGTATTTCAGAGATAAATCGTAGAAAATCTGTATCTGATACTGACCCAGAGGTGTCGACTGCGATACACAGATCAATTAGACTTTCACTTAGCATACTTGGTAAGTAAAACTTAGGGAAAAATCTTCGATTCGGTCTTTTGAATGAATAATCATTCTTAGCAAAGTTTTGTAAATACTTTTGCAATAGACGAGTCCAAGGTAATTCTGGAGTAAGTAATTCCCGTAGGAAAATTTGTATTTCTCCTGGAATAGTTCCTGCCTTATCATGAGATATCCTAGATTGAATTGATGCTTGGATTAAATTGTCTTGTACTAATTTTCTAAGCTCTTCAGTATCCCCACTTGGTGTCAATAGATCTACCATAGTAGGTTTACCTGGATTTTTAGGTAACTTAGCATATACATCTTCAGTACACATATCTTTATAAATTGAGTCGGCCACTCCTTTATTATTACCAGTAGGCATTGTGAAGCCACGCTCAATTAGTTGTAAATTAATAACATGATCTGCTGCGATATTCCAGCGATCTGGGCAACGACCATTCAGACGTACTGGGTCCATATGTAAGTAGGCTGCATGCATAGTTTCGTGCAGCATTATAAATATACGTTCTTCAGCATTAGCAAGACCTAAGAAGAAATCTGGATTCCAGAATATTGTCTTACCATCACAAGCTGCTGTAGGAAGGTCATCTGTCCATGTATGCTTCATACTAAAACAAAGTCTAGTAAAGAAAGCAGAGTCTGTTCTACTCATTAAACTTATTTTAGATTTATCAAGTGCATCATTAGCTTCAACTATTCGTAGTGAATCCATAGGTCTTAGCCTTTATTTTCAGTTATTAGTTGTAAAGTACGAAACTTATCTGCATATGTATCTTGGTTCTTCCATGAAGGAATCTTCATCCAGTTAGCATGATTTTTGACATACTCGGCTAATGCGAATGGTTTATCAATAAGCTCTATAAGTGAGGACATAGGTGGGTTAACATCTTCACTTGAGATTACTCTCTCGAATAAAGTCCCATCTTCAAGATACCGACAATACCCATTCCCTGGGTCATACTCATCACCTTGTCCCCAACTATAATCATAAGGTATACCTTTATTTGGGAGGTCTTGTAAGAAGTCTAAGTGTCCATAATTTACATCATCAAAATAGAAACATATAAGAGAAATACCATCTTCTCTAGAAGACATTTTTTCTGTAATGGGGCGACGGTCTAAACTAAAATCTGCATATTTATTAATTATTTCAATTACCTTCTTTTTATGTGGTTCTAGTATTACTAGATCTGCAATACAACGATCACCCATTAGTCTTCCTTAAAATAGTTTAGCTGAGGATTCATTAACCCATTTTTGTATAGCTGGGTGAGTTAACATTTCTTTGTTGCGCCTTACAGTCTCTCGTAATGTCACTACTTGAAATTCAACTGGTAGTCGGGAGACATACAACATTATTTGATCAGCAGTATCTGCTTTCATGTTATGGCTAAGTGAGCCAGTTAATGCGAATAAGATACTAGGCTCTTTTGGAATGAAGACTGTCTGAGGGTCCTTTTGAATCTCGGAAAGTTTAGGTAAGCTAGCGTAGATTTTCATAAATACAACAAACTCACGAGCTACGCCCTCTGAAAGAGTCCCAGATAGTATTGGAAGCATATCAGGGTCATCTTCAGTCATATCAGGTAGTAAACGACTAACAAATTCCCAAGTACGTGGGCAGGCATAGGTCTTATCTGTGTGGTCAGGGGTAAATGTATACAAATCGCCTGGTTTAAACTTAATGTAATCTGTAATTCGATGATCAATTTCATTATTCATAGCCCAGTTCAACCAAGTGGTTGGATCTGCTGTTAATTCAAAGTGAATAAGCCGTGACTGCAGTGCTGTGCTCATTTCTTGAACAATAGCACCATCAGTATCTAGATTACCTGCACACATGATGGCTACTCTACTATGTAAATTGTGCATGCCAACCATACGATCTAATACAAGTTTATAGCTTGCACTTTGAACAGCTGGTGGAGCTGCATTGAATTCATCTAAGAAGAGTAGCCAACCTGAATGCCCTTCAGGAAGCTCATCACCCTCTATGGGGAATGTTTCCATCGGGATGTAACCAGCTTTATCTCCAACTATGTTAGGAAAACCTAAAATATCACAAGGGTCACATTGCGCTAAACGTAGATCAATAACCTTTAGATTATTTTCTAATGCTATTTGGTGGGCAATATGTGATTTACCAATCCCCGGGCTACCAACCAACATAGGAACCAGTCTAGATTTAATGCATGTAGGTATAACGCGTAAAGCCTGTTCTATATTAATCTTCATAATATTCTCTCGAAGGCTGTTGAACTTCTGTTAATAAAGTATTGTGATATGTCATTAATAGCGCATAAATACCATTTCTATTTGTTATGGGTAAGCTACTTTCAGCTAAATTAATTACATCCTGTAAGCTACCCATGGTTGGAAATAGTGGTGCGACTGTCGGTTCTATTTCGGGGAACAGTTGTAATTGTTTATTGTTATTTGCCATTTGTCTCCTTGCAGGCTGTATATAGTCAAAAAATGACTTTCTGATGAAAATAGTATATCGGGTTGAGTATTTTTATAAGTCCTGGATTACCACCAACTATCATAGATTACTGCACGCCCTTCTTTAATGGCAACTCGAGCTTCTGTAATAAACTCTAAAGTGTTCTTAACATCTTCAGGATATATCTCAGCACTACCGAAAAAGAACCCCGGTGTATGCTGTAATGTATTGGCTATTAAAGCCTTCTCAAGAGCATCTAAATCTGCAGGCATTAAGCGAACAGACGCACAGTTAAACTGATTATCTAGACCTTTCTTGTCGTAATATAGAGATTGCATCCAACCATGTAAATGGTTGAATTTTCTCCAAAATGCAAGTTCTTTTTTCTTAGTTCTAGGTGGCATTTCTATATCTACTTGTTTAGTTCCGGCAACTCGATTAGAAATGGAATACGCATACTGGTCTAAGCCCATAATTATCTCCGATATAAAAAGAAAATGGACAAACCCTTTCGGGTCTGTCCACATAAAAGTATCACTAAATCAAAAAACCGCACGGAGTCCGGCTGTTACACTAAAGCATAGTTAGAATTCCTTATTTGATCACCTAAGTTAGGCGACAATTTTCGGAATGTACCAACTGATTGATGTAATTGACTTATTAGGTCATCAAGTAATACACTATCTGCAATCTGTGCCAGAATTTCTTTGTATTGCCATCTAACCCAATTAACATTATTTGCAAGGGATCGGAATTCATCATGTACAGTAACTAAATCGAATGGACGATACTGAAGCATCCCATTCATTATCTTGGATAGAGCCACAAGATGCTTTGTACTTAGATATGCAACAGTAGTTGTATCTATATACGGAGCAATTACTATACTAGGCATACCGCTGTAATGGTATTGATCACGATAATATTCAATGTTTGAATCAAAACATTTATCATCGTAAACCTTGCCTATATTCCGTGCAACTAGTTCAATTTCAACAGTCAGAGCTGCTTGATCTATAACTTTACGGTCATAGTTACAGCGACGATGCATTTCCCTTACGATAAATCCGTCAATGGAGTGCACTACATTAGCTACATTACTTAAGCCTTTCTTTTCACCTGCATTATCATAAAGTTCATAACTAAAAGTAGGATGTCCTGGAAGTTCATCCACTTCTATACGTACAGTACGTTTAGTCATGACTTTTACATGTGCATCAAATCCATCAGGTAATTTCCAGTTATGGCTTAAAGTATAAGGCTGCCAGCTAGATAGGAGGTCTTGTAATAGTTCCCATGCACCCGGTGCAATCTTAGTAGTAGCTTTGTAAAAGGCCTCTAATTGAGGGGACCCTTCTCCAAAGATCTTCTTAGGCTCAGCTTTTGAGCCGTAGAAACTACACATTGTGGCGCTTTTAGCATCATCTCGAGATACTGAGATAGAACTACCTAAAGTCTTAGACATAGCTTCTGTAACTTCTGTATATGCATCATATCGAGTGGTAGGATCAGTCAGATTAGTAGCTTTAGCACCCTCTACGCAGCCTGTTAGAGCTGACATTATCTGGATGCCACTACATGTACCATCTACACCTACCATGTGCCCTGTAGGAAAACCATTTAGTGCTTTACGAACTGCAAGACGAGCTTTTATATACAACGCTCTCTTCTTTATAGACACTTCAGAGTCTAAGGATTCTAACTTCTCAAGGTTATCTTCAGTCCATTTAATACGGTCTTCAAAGGTAAGCTTGTCAAGTCCGAACTGGTTTGCTACATCTATGAGTAGCCATTGCCATCCTGAATAGTTAATCATTTGGTTTCCTTAAATTAGTCAGTAAAGGTTATTTTAAGTGATGTATTAGTGAGTAAAAGTTGGGCTGCAACTATCTCAGCAACTGATTGCCAACTAATGCCCGGTAATCTATATAACTCTATATTTGTCATACTGCTGATATCTCGGACCAAATTCTTATTTGCGGCCATAAGCCTTCTTTTTATAGCATTACTAATCTGAAGGCTATTTATATGAAAACTCCCTGGATCAAATTTTCTTTTACCTGCTAATTTGTATTTGTATTCCCTAAACTCTTCTTCACTTTCAAATTCTAGTATTACTTTCATAGCGGTACTCCCTCTGTTAGTTCTTCGTTAGCAAATTCGAGCATAGCTTTCTTATAACTAGTGCCCATAGGATTGATATGGTAGCCACTAGCATAGATACGCCCTCTCTTATCGACTTTATGATTGAAATATATACGGTTGCCCTGTTGGAGCATAAGTATATAAAAGTAGCTACTCTGTTGTTTGAAGTCTTGCCAGTGACTAATCTTATCAGCGGTATCTAACTTATAGTTAGGTGTCTCCTCCATCTCAAGTAAGAACTCAGTGTCTAGTTTCATAGCTACTTGTCCCATAGTGTTAAGTACTGATAGACACAAGTCTCCATCATGATGGTTACCTGTACCTAGTACTAGACTGTCGTTATGAGTAAGGTAGCCACTACTAAAGTTATGAGTTAGTGGTAAAGGTGCACATACCATAGGTGGTAAGAACTCACTGTCCTTAATGAAAGATACTAAACTATCTTCTATAGGTATACGTGATACTACTTTAAGGCTAGCACCTTTAGATTCCTTAGTGATATCAAAGGCATCTGTATTACAGAGTACTGCTAGTAAGTCAGCTGTAGCTGCAATAGCTTCTACTTGGTTACTAAACTTCAACCGCATAGCGAGTTGTGCAGATGCTGAAGTGAATAGTTCAGGAGCTTGAAAGTATGTGATACCTATGAAGATATCTATAACTAACTCACGAATATCCATCAGTTTTAACTGAGCGACTCTCTTCATTTTACTATCATAATATGTTCCTTGTAAGTATTTATTAATTAAATCAATACCTTGAAGAACTTTAGATTGTATTAGTGGATGACTTTCTATAACCTTCCGGATCTTAGTATCAATATGTCTACGGTTATAGGTACCTTCGATTATTTCTTGGGCTAGAATCTGCTGATTTGTATCCATGACCTGAACTCCTATAGTAGTAGTAAGGGACTTTCTGACTATCTATCTAATAAAATAACCCTTACTGACTATGTGTCAGTAAAGGCTATGTGGGACTTTAATCTAATTTGAATTCAGCTGCTGGTTGAGCTGAACGATAATTAACTCTAAGTCTCTGAGCTAATTTTGCACTGTTACCTTCTGGATCTTTTGAAAGCCACTCAATTAGGCGTTTGTCTTGGGCTTTGTTCAAATGCAACCCAATTGCGCCTAACTTAGGATAAGAACCATCAGTTCCTTCTAAAGTAATGTTAATAAAACCATCAGCTTTCTTCCAAGTTGAGTTGGAATCTACTGTTTTGTCTGAATCTTTAAAGTCAATCATTTTAAATCTCCTAAATAAATAGTACGTTATTTGGCTGAGAATATCGCCGTAAATACGGGCTTGCCCGTGATTGTTTCCAACCTAATACGAAAATAAGACGATAAGAGATGAAGGATATCGAGAGGGAGCACTTCCCGAGATTTTGACCTTTCACTTGACAATGATATTATGTATGTGATATAACTTTTTACACCGAGGCAAGTACTATAATCAAAAGCAACCCCACCCAATGCTTACAAACGCTCAGCGTTTCCGACGCGAGTCGGGAACAGGCGTGCGTTTGGAAGTTAGTATTCTTATATATATAAGGAAACACTATGCCTAAGAAGGAAGGACAATCCCAAGCAGCGTATGATAAAGCCAGACGTAACAAAGCAATCTACAACGCACATCCTGATAGGATAGCTAGTAGGGTTAAACAGAACCAAGCTAGAGCAATAGCTGTGAAGGCAGGCAAGGCTAGCAAGGGTGATGGTAAGAACGTACACCATGTTAGGTTATTGGATAAGGGTGGTGATACTAAGTTAAGTAACCTCAAAGTAGTAGGTGAGAAGAAGAATAAAGGATGGCGAAGAAGTTCTCCAGAAGTGTATGGAAAGAATAGGAAGGTATAGGACTAAAGATACCGTAGTGATATCGTATTTGGACTATCTAAGTAAAGTACTTAAGTAAGTAGGAATAACAGGTAATCAGTAAACCTAGCTACTGACTGTCCGATACCCTACTCAGTAAATGAGTCGTGACTGTCCTAGAACTTGCTTTTGACCTTATCGCTTTTGCCTTTGATTCTGCCTTTGATGTTGATGTTGACGTTGCTTTTGATCTTGAACCTTATGTGTGGCTTTGGGTTAAAGGGTTGGACCCACCTACCCCAGTGTGGGATAGATGAGTCGTGGATTTATCTTCTAATGTAATCAACAGGTTCCACAGGCATGTAGTTACGCTCTGTGAGTTGTGTACTCGCCTGTTTCTCGAGTCGAGCAAGGTTTTTCCTTTGCTCATCAACATACACCTGAGAATACACAGGCGTACCACGATAGCCGCAATCATGCATAGTAGCAAGCGTATTAGTTGCTACAAAAGCTGCTTTTAAAAGCTTAAAGAAAGCACAAATGTCTTTGTACATACATCCTCCGAAGTTGATTAACAACCTGCACACCGAGCGGTGCACAGGTATGAGTCGTGCTACTATTTCATAGCATCGAGCTCTTTCTTAGACACCTTCTCAAGCTTAGCGAGGTTGTGCTTCTGCTCGTTTAGGTAGATTACTGAACTAATCTCACCTACGGTAGCAATGTTCTCGAAAGCTACGGCGCATTTGTTTGCACCGCTGAAGAGGTGGTAAAGAAACTTCCAAACCATACCGAAAGCGTTACTCATATTAGTCTCCAATTAATTGGGAAGCATTCGGGTGAATGTTCCAGCCCGTACAGGCTTGCCTGTTTCTCCCGCGTAGCGCGTGAGTCGTGTTCAGCAATCACTACTGTGGTAGTTGACCTTAGTGTGCCTTCGGTTTTGACCTGAGGTGTGCCTTTGGGTGGTGAGTCGTGCCCATAACCTAATTTGCAGATATAGAGGGGGGGAGTATTTGCTTCTAGTCCTTGACAGTTCAATCCCTGCAATCGTACCCAAATTATAAATTTCTCAAAACCCAAAAAAATAATTTTTCCCCTAACCCTCTGGATTTAATCTATACTCTCCCGATACACTAACCCAAAAGGGTCTTACATGACGGCATTAACAGTTGAGCAATTCAAGCATGCATTACCAGATAAGGTAAGAAAATCAGTTAACCAAGCTTTGATAGATCAAATCAACAAGACATTGACTGAACCAGAGCTGTATGAGGCTTATAGGGAGAATCTGATTAGCTACGCAGGGGTTATGAAGGATGGCAGGTTTAAGATGCGCGAGTATATCTCTGCGGTGAAATACGTGAGCCATAAGCTCATGGGCTGTTCTCATATTGATGGGTATAGTAAGACGTTCCCAGAAAAAATATTACGATTTGCTACACAAGGGGTAGCGTCTAAAGATATAGCTAGTTATGTGACTGCATATAACAAGAGTAAATTGGTCAATCTTATATATGAGCAGACATTGATACCTAGTTATGTGCTAAATCAGGATATGTACCAAAAGGCCCTAAATGTACAGGCGGAGCTGATGGTAACTGCTAAAAGCGAGAAGGTTAGGACTGATGCAGCTAATTCACTGCTAACACAGCTTAAAATGCCTGAAGTTAAGAAAGTTGAGCTTGATATTGGTATTAAAGAAGACAGTTCAATCAATGTACTTAGGACGGCTACGCTGGAATTAGTAGCCAATCAGAGATTATTAATGAAGGCGGGGCAGACTACAGCCGGTATTATTGCTGGGTCGAAGCTAGAAGTAGTGCCAACTGAGGTTGATGATGCGGAGATAATTAGTTAATTGGTGGTAGAATGCTCATATTGTAGCTAGATTTTATTCTAAAAGGTGAAATAATGTGTCAATGGCTAAAAAGAAGCTCCTTCACGGTTCTGGTAGTGGTCGCAGGAATACTTTACTATGGCATATATCTAACTGGCGCAAAGTTGGTAAGGATAAGATAGTCAAAAGCTTGCGGTTTTCAGCAGGCAAACAGCATACAGTACAAGAATTAGATGATATAGAGCGCGATAAGCGCGATTGGGAAACATAGTATATGTATAATGCAGTTAATACATTTAATAATATATATCCAAAATCAAGAGCTCAAGGGGCCACTGCCCCTTTCGCTTCTGCCACCCCAGTAGTGAGAACACAACCAACACCCTTTCCTACATCTCAAGCGCCTGCGGCGGGTGGGGATTCTTGGGCTCAGTTCTTAGCAAGTGGTAGAAATCGAGGAGAAGACGGGAATACAGTTTATGATCGACTTGCAAAGCATGGAGAGGTAAAACAACCTGATTTTCTGGGCTCAATGAGTGCATATGGTCCTGGAGGTGAGGTAACAGATTTACAACCGCAAGAGGCACCTCCTATGATGAAACAACCAGAAGAAAGCGCTAGAGCTAAGATTTATGCGCTTTTACAAAAATACTATGGCGATCCCGCCCTTAGTAGTGTGACTAATGTAGGAATATCTAACTAATGGCACTTTACGACGATCTTAGGAACTCAGCTGGTAATGCTTGGGATAGCTTTAAACAATATTTCAATGAGGGCCCAGAACAACCAATAGCTCCGGCTAGTATAGATTATGGAAATGCTTACCAAGCACAGCAAGCAGTTGTACCAAACTATAATAGTAATATGGTAGAGACCCTACAACAATACACACCTGAATATGAAAACGGAGAGCTAGCACCAGGAAATATTAATCTAGCAAATAGAACTCGATTTGATGCTGGAAATGGGCAACAAAAAACCATCTTAGGGACATCGTACAATATAGATGGAGTAGAAACACTGATACCAACGGTTCATCCAGAAACTGGAGAAGATATGGGAGAGGAAGAAGCAAAAGATTACTATAGAAAAACAGGTGAACATTTAGGCATGTATGATAGCCCAGACGCTGCTACTGCAGCTTCTCGTAGTATGAGTGAAAATCAAGATCTTGTTGAGAATCCACAGCAACCACAAACATTCTCACCTGCAGTACAACAACTACAGACGGATGAAGGAACAAAACGAAATAAGCAAGGGGACCATGTTGTTTACCCAGATACTGAGGGGTATTTAACTGCAGGCATAGGTCATAAACTTACTAAGGCAGAATTAGCATCAGGGAAATACGAAGGGGGGATGGCTGTTCCACAGGAACAAGTGGATAAATGGTTCAAAGCAGATTTTAAAACAGCTAATAATGATGTGGATACACTTTACAAGGGTGTAAATTTAAATGATACATCCAGGGAAGTTCTCGTAAATATGGCGTTTAATCTAGGTAGGGGCGGATTATCTAAATTTAAGAAGATGAAAGAAGGTTTTGAAGCTGGTGATATGAATAAAGCTATCACAGAAATGAAAGATTCAAAATGGTGGGGTCAGGTGGGTAATAGGTCAAAAAGGTTAGCTAAACGATTAGAAACTAATATTGCATGAGCCAAACAGCGACTAAAGAAATATTTTCACCCAAGAAAGTTGAGGAATACCTTAATAGCACTAGTTATGAGGACGATAAGGACTATGTGCCTAGTGAATTTGCATTAGAGTTCGTAACCTTTATTAAACTGGTTAATGGCGAGCGCGGCGAAGAACACCAAACCCCGGTAGTCCATTATAGAATGTTGGATACTATTACCAACGGGGGTACCCAGATTATTAATCTATGTCACCGTGGTATAAGTAAAACTACAGTGATGGGTGAGTATTTATTCTTATACCTAGGTGTTTATGGGACCTTGCCTGGTTTTGGTAAAGTAGATCTAGCTTTATACGTATCAGATTCCATTGAGAATGGTATAAAAAATATGCGGAAGAACTTAGAGTTCCGCTGGGAAAATTCAGATTTCCTAAAACAATATATACCGACTGTGCGGTTTACAGATATCCGATGGGAATTTAAGAATGCCGATGGTAATGTTTTTATTGTCCGTGGATACGGAGCAAAAACAGGTGTTCGTGGTGCTAAAGAGATGGGTATGCGCCCACAGTTGGCGGTACTAGATGATCTAATCAGTGATGAAGACGCTAGATCAGCAACAGTCATTGCTTCAGTAGAAGATACAGTCTATAAGGCTGTTACTTATGCATTACATCCTACTAGGAACATGATCATATGGTCTGGCACACCCTTTAATGCCAAAGACCCACTGTATAAGGCAGTTGAGTCTGGTGCTTGGGCAGTTAATGTATTCCCGGTATGTGAATCATTTCCTTGTACTGAGGAAGAATTTAGGGGGAGTTGGCCTGATCGATTCACTTATGATTTCGTTAAGAAGAAATATGATACGGCAATGAAGAATAATAAGATTGATACATTCAATCAAGAATTAATGTTGCGTATTATGAGTGAAGAGGACCGGATGATACAGGATGGGGATATTGGATGGTACAAGATAGATGCTGTCTTACGGAACAAGGGTAGGTTTAACTTCTATATTACTACTGATTTCGCCACTTCAGAGAAGGAAAAGGCAGATTTCTCAGTTATTAGTGTATGGGCGTATAATAATGTAGGCGATTGGTTATGGGTAGATGGTATCTGTAAACGCCAGTTAATGGATAAGAACATTGATGATTTATTCCGGTTAGCCCAAGAATACAAACCCCAATCTGTAGGTATTGAGGTAAGTGGGCAACAGGGAGGCTTCATTCAATGGATTCAATCACAAATGCTAGAACGGAACATTTATTTCCCTCTAGCAAGTGAAAGTAATCAAGGTAAAGCTGGTATGCGACCTAGTACAAATAAACTTGTACGATTCAATACTGTAGTCCCTTGGTTTAAAGCAAGAAAAGTATTTTTTCCTATAGAACGTAAAGCTGAAGCGCCAATGGTAGAAGCGATAAATGAACTTAGTTTAATTGCAGTGGGGGGTATGCGCAGCAAGAATGATGACTTCCTAGATACAATATCTATGTTAAGCTCCCTTATGCCTTGGAAGCCTTCAGAGGAAGCTCCCATAGTTAGTTCTGGTAAGGATGACAACATGTGGCATGTGGACGTTGATGTTAAAGATACTGATCGCATATCTTCTTATATTGTGTAAGGTAAAATTATGAAATTACAAGAAGTCTTTGACCAGCTTACTTATGGTGAACTTTCCCAGTTAAGTATTGGTGGTAATGAAGCTGGTGTTATCAGCGTATCTAATCGTGAACGGGTGATCCCACATGTCAATATGGCACTAGCTGCAATATATAAACGATTCCCATTAAAAGAAGGGCGAGTCAATGTACCTTTAGTAACAGGAACATATACTTATACAGTTGTAGGCGAGGATATTAATAGAATAGAACGTATTTTTACTGACTCTGCTCTAAAAGAAGAGTTAAGTCTTAATAATGAGATAGATATATATAGTTGTTTTACTACAAGTCCCAAAGTCTTGGTGGTTCCCATTGCTATAGTTGATAATAGCACTACTTTACCAACCGCTCTGAAGGCTACATCATTGGATTTAGTCTATCGTGCTAATCACCCTAAACTCCAGGAGAAGGATGCTGACCTAGATCCTGATGAATTGGAGTTGGAAATACCATATACGTATATAGAACCTTTAATATACTTTGTAGCTTCTAGAATGCTTGCTAATACTGGAACAGGGCAGTTTGAGGGACTAGCAAGTAATAATTATATGCAAAAATACGAGATGGCTTCGCAATTATTAACTAATCTAAACCCGCAAGTTGAGAATACTACTAAGAATGCGCGATTTAGGGATGGGGGTTGGAAGTAATGGCTGAAAAAAATCAAAAGACAGTAGAGACAGGCATTAAGAAATCTATTGGTATTACTGCTCCTGAAGGATGGACTACGCCACCTACTATTGAGGAAATGAAAGCAGATCGACTAATTGCTAAGACAATCCATGATGCTCAAGTAGATAAGATCGGTGTATGGTTAGATAATCTAAATATTACTGGCACAGCGGCTATAAAAACAATAGCTGGGCAATCCGCAATACAGCCAAAACTTATACGTAAGCAAGCAGAATGGCGATATGCTTCTCTAAGTGAACCTTTCCTATCTACTGATGATGTATTTAATGTGCGACCAGTAACCTGGGAAGATCGTGATGCAGCTCAGCAGAATGAACTAGTATTAAACTACCAATTAAATACTAAAATTGATAAAACTAGATTTATTGACGAGTATATACGCACTGCAGTAGATGAGGGCACAGTCATTGTTCAAGTTGGTTGGGAATTCGCTGAGGAAACCTACGAAGAAGATGTACCTGTAATTGAGTTTCAAGTAGATGAGGCGCAAGCTCCACTACATGAGCATATACATCAGTTAATGCAAGAATCTCCTAGTCAGTATGCTACCGATGTGCCAGAGGAATTAAAAGAGGCGCATGAGTTAACAATGCAAGAAGGTCGCCCGATTGTGCCTATATTTACTGGTGAAGTACGTAAGGAAGAGAAAACTCGCATCCTAAGTAATAAACCAACCTTAGAAGTATGTGATTTTCGTAATGTAATGATCGATCCTACTGCTAATGGGGATATCGAAAAAGCGGGCTTCCTCATAAAAACTTATGAAACAAGTAAGTCTGCACTTAATAAGGATGGTAAAAAATATCAGAATATAGACAAGATTAGTATTGATAATAATTCAATCTTATCAACTCCAGACCATACTCCTAGAGAGGACGAAGATAACTTCAACTTTACTGATGAAGCACGTAAGAAATTTGTAGTACATCAGTATTGGGGTAAACGAGATGTAGATGGTAGTGGTCTTGTCACAGCATTTGTAGCTGAATGGGTTGGTGATGTGATGATTCGTATGGAAGAGGTCCCTTTTCCAGATGGGGCATTACCATTTGTTATTGAACATTACCTACCTGTACGTAAAAGTAACTACGGTGAACCAGATGGTTCATTGCTAGAAGATAATCAAAAGGTTATTGGCGCAGTAACTCGTGGGATGATAGATATCATGGGTAAATCTGCGAATGGGCAGACCGGGATACGTAAAGATATGTTGGATACAACTAATCGACGTAAGTTTGATCAAGGTAGAGACTATGAGTTTAATGCTAATGTAGATCCACGCCAAGGCGTGTTTATGCATACTTATCCAGAGATCCCAGCATCTGCACAATTTATGTTGCAGCTACAAAGTATGGAAGCTGAATCTATGACCGGTGTAAAATCTTGGTCCCAAGGTGTTTCAGGTGCTGTATTAGGTGACGTAGCCGCAGGCATACGTGGAGCTTTGGATGCAGCTTCTAAACGGGAGCTTGGAATACTTCGCAGACTTTCCAGCGGTATAGTAAAGATAGGTCGTAAGCTTATTAGTATGAATGCAGAGTTCCTATCAGATGAAGAGGTTGTCCGAGTCACTAATAAAGAATTTGTGACTATTCGTAGAGATGACCTTGCCGGTAAATTCGACTTAACATTATCTATATCCACTGCAGAAGAAGATAATAATAAAGCTGAACAGCTAGCCTTTATGCTTCAGACTACTGGACCCACTATGGACCCAGAAATGACTAAGATGATCTTAGGGGATATTGCTAAATTACGTAAGATGCCTGATTTAGCACAACGTATTACAACATATAAACCTGAGCCTGATCCTGTTGCTCAAAAAGTACAACAGCTAGAAGTTGCTAAATTAGAAGCTGAGATTGCTGAAATGCAAGCTAAAACACAAAAGATCATGGTAGATGCTGGGCTAGCACAAGCTAAGACCAATACTGAGTCTGTTAAAGGCGCTAATCTTTCAGCAGATACTGACCAACGTAACCTTAACTATGTAGAACAGGAATTGGGTGTTACACAAGAACGTGACTTAGAACGTCATGGTGCACAAGCAAAAGCACAGGAAAAGTTAAAATTACTTGACCATGAGCTTGGATTAGAAAAAGAAGAAGCAAAACAAGATACAAACTTATTACAACAATATTTGACTAATAGAGGATAAAACTGGTATATAGTTACGGTAGTTACGGACAATCTATTAACTTTTTTTAAAACAATGGTAGATAAATGACAATAAATGAATCGTATGATGCAATCGAGAGATTGGAAAGAAGTGAGAGAATCGAAGCAACTGAGCGTAGTATAGCTAGTGCAAAAAGTGTTGCTGATGTTGTTACCTCACTTGCCCGACTTAAGTCAAATAGAGACTTTAAGAGTATGGTTTTAAAAGGATACTTTGAAGAAGAAGCAATCCGCTTAGTTCATCTTAAATCTGCCCCAAGTATGCAATCAGTAGATGACCAACGTGCTCTCATATTACAAATTGACGCAATTGGTTGTTTTAGTAATTATCTAAATACTCTACTTGCTAAAGCAACTATGGCTAGTAAAACCTTAGAAGATGATGCAGCTAGTTTGGCTGAACTTTATACTGAACAGGGGAATGAATAATGGCTGATACTAAAGAAGAAAAGGTTGAAGAAGTAATTTCCCCTCTTCAAATGACAGATGAAGAATTTCTAGCGTCGCCACCTCCACAGGAGGAAGTAGTTGCTCCTGAGGAAGTAGCAGTTGAAGATGTAGTTGCAGAAGAAGCTGTTGTAGAAGTTGCTGCTGCTGACGAAAAAGTTGAAGAACCTGCTGAGGGCTCCGGCGAAGCCGAAGAGCCCGAAGAAGTAGCTGATAAGATACCTGAACCAGTAGAAGCGGCAGAAAAGCCTGTTGAAAAAGATATAGAGGAAAAAGAGGCTCCTGAGACCGATTCTAAGAGCATAAACTATGAAGCCGAATACAAGCGCCTACTACAACCCTTTAAAGCTAATGGGAGGGATGTTACGGTGGATACAGTGGATGATGCTATCTCACTGATGCAAATGGGTGCTAATTACAACAAAAAGATGGCTGGTTTGAAACCTAGCCTAAAGATTTTGAAGCTGTTAGAGAATAACGGTCTTCTAAGTGAAGAAAAATTAAGTTTTTTGATTGACTTGGATAAAAAGAATCCTGAAGCAATTAATAAACTGGTAAAAGACAGCGGGCTAGATCCTATGGAACTAGACGCAGAAAAGGCAGGTGAATACGCACCGAAAACCCATTCGGTTGATGATCGTGAGTTAGAGTTGGACTCTGTATTGGATGATATCCAAGGTACACCAACATATAATAGAACTCTTGATGTAATCAGTAAGGAATGGGACAGTGCTAGCAAGCGAACAGTAGCGGGACAACCTCAGTTGCTTAAAGTGATTAATGACCACATGGCTAGTGGTATTTATGATCAAATCAATACTGAAGTAGAACGTGGACGTATGCTTGGTCACCTGAACGGTGTTTCGGACATTGAAGCTTACCGTAAAGTTGGAGATGCTATACAAGCTAATGGAGGATTTGACCATCTGGGTGTACCCCAGGAGAGATCCAAAGAAGAAGCGCCTATAGTAGTTACTCCAAAAACGAAAAAAGTTAATGATCCAGCATTAAAGGACAAGCGCAGAGCTGCTGGTAGTACACCAGCTGCAGCCCCAACGGCACCTGCAAAGGATTTTAATCCATTATCTATGTCAGACGAGGAATTCAGCAAACTTGCTGCATCCCGTTATGCATAAAATTTATTATAAGGAAATATTATGACACGCGACTATAATGCACCGTCAACCACGGCTTCAGGTACAGCCTCGGATATCGGTCCACAAATCAACAGTGCTTACTATCAAAAGAAAGCACTAGTTACAGCAGCTAAGGAAGCCTTTTTTGGTCAACTAGCTGACGTTACATCCATGCCTAAAAACATGGGACAAAAAATAAAGCGGTACCATTATTTGCCTCTATTAGATGATGCTAATCTAAATGATCAAGGCATTGATGCTGCAGGTGTAACCATTGCAGGCACAGCTTTTTACGTAACACTACCTAGAGCTGTTATGGCTGTAACAAATGCTACGAAAGCAGCTGCTGCTACCGCTATTAACAACCTTACCGGCACTCCTTGTGTTGCAGGTGCTGATGGTTCTGGCGGCTCTGGGCTAGCTACTCTTACCATTACTGGCTCACTAACACTTAAATATGCTGATGATACTAAAGCTACCGCTGTAGTAGATCTCAACATTGGTGGTGTGAAACAGCAAGGTTCTGGTAACTTATACGGTTCATCTAAAGATATTGGTGTTATTTCTGGTAAATTGCCAGCAGTATCTGAAAACGGTGGTCGTGTTAACCGGGTAGGTTTCAAACGTGTAGAACTAGAAGGTACGTTTGAGAAATTCGGTTTCTTTGATGAATACACTGAAGAATCAATGAACTTTGATACTGATGCTGATCTAGCACAACATATCAATGATGAAATGGTTAAAGGTGCTAATGAATTAACCGAAGCTGCACTACAGGTTGATTTGTTAAACGCTGCTGGTGTAATTCGTTATAGCGGATCTGCTACATCTAGACAAACTATTGCTGCTAGTTCTGTAGTAGTCTTTAAAGATCTAATGTTGCTAGCTATTGATCTGGATAACAACCGTACTCCTAAATCCACCAAAGTTATTGCTGGATCACGTATGGTTGATACTCGCACCATTTCCGGTGGACGCGTTGCGTATGTTGGGTCTGAACTACTACCAACATTGAAAGCAATGTCAGATTTCCATTCTAGCCCAGCTTTTGTACCAGCAAATAGATATGCTGATGCTGCCAACGTACTTGTTGGTGAAGTTGGTTCAATAGATGCCCTACGTATTGTAGTGGTACCTGAAATGCAAAAATGGTCTGGCGCTGGTGCAGATGCTTCTGGTAGTGCAACACATTATGAAACAGCAGGACGTTTCGATGTGTTCCCTATCTTGGTAGTGGGTGATGAGGCTTTCACAACTATTGGTTTCCAAACCGATGGCAAAACCGTGAAATTCCGGATCTTCCATAAAGCACCGGGTGAAGCAACAGCGGATAAAACCGATCCTTACGGTGAAACTGGGTTCATGTCCATTAAGTGGTATTATGGATTCATGACCTTGCGTTCAGAACGTATTGGCTTGATTTTAACTTCAGCAACGATGTAAAGTAAGTCTTAGAGGGGTGGGTTTATGCTCATCCCTCTTTTTTTTAACACTAACTTGGGATTTTAAAAGACACTATGTCAAATACCGAAACTAATGAAGTAACTGGTCAAGACGAAAAGGCCAACCTCAAAAAGCGGGCTGATTTAATGGGCATTACGTACCATCCTTCAATCGGGTTAACTAAACTCCGTGATAAGGTTAATGCTGTGTTAGAAGCAGCGTCTAATGAAGAAGCCACTTCTATTGAAGAGTCAAAGCCTGAAAGCGAAAATGCAATACGTATTCGCCTAAGAAAAGAGGCTCATGCATTGAAGCGTGTGCAAATTACTTGCATGAATCCTGCTAAGAAAGAATGGAATGGTGAATTATTCACAGTTGGAAACTCTGTAGTAGGTACCGTTACACATTATGTACCTTTTAATGCCGAAGACGGTTGGCATCTACCTAGTATTGTTGTACAAGCGATGGATGACCGTATGTGTCAAGTATTCTCTGTAACTACGGACTCTCGTGGAAATAAAGGACGTTCTGGTAAACTAATTAAAGAATTTGCTATTCAGGACTTACCTGCACTAACCGAATTAGATATTTCTAAACTAGCAGCTCGACAAGCTGCTTCTAAATCTATTGATAGATAGAGGATAAACAATGCCAATTACACCTGTTAGTACAGCCGCTTTAACTACCACAGCACTTGACGGTACAGGAGTATTCGATACTTTAATACGCGCAAATAAAGCACACTTGGATGCTGAGTTTGCTAAGAATCGTATTAAAGGGGCTGAGTATGCTACTGTATACTTAGGTTCACTTCAGGCAGTTTTAAGTGCCTCGATTCAATTCTTGCTAACGAAAGATAAGGCAAGTTTGGACGCAGATCTAGTAGCACAACAAATACTTAATGCTGCTAAAGAACATGAGGTCCTAGAGTCTACGAAGTGTAAACTTAATGCTGAATTTGATGTATTAGTACTCACTAAACTGAAAGTACAGCAGGAAACTGCACTCCTCCTACAAAAAGTGCTAACTGAAAAAGCACAGACGATAGCAGCTGGTGTAGATGCTACTAGTTTAGTAGGTGTACAAAAAGGACTATATACAGCACAAACTGCTGGATTTACTCGAGATGCTGAGCAAAAGGCTGCTAAGATTTTAGTAGAGACTTGGAGCGCTCGTCGAATGACAGATGAAGCAACTGCTGCTAACTCTACTAATAAACTGGATGATGCATCTGTTGGTAGTGTAGTAGATAAGTTACTAACTGGAGTTGGGATATAATTAGCTGTATTAATAGCCAACAAAAGAAGGGGAGCTATTTGCTCCCCTTTTTCTCTTTGGAGAAGTATAGTGGGTCTTTTTAGTACAAAAAGAAAAACGAAAGTAGGAACCACAGTGGTAAGGTCCCTGGAGGATGATAAGGTACCTAACTCTCTTATTACTGGGTTCGTTATAGCGCAACAACAAAAGCAGCCTATATACAGTTCTGTACTTGAAGAATTCATGGATGGTATATCTCTCAAGGCCGATAGGATGTACACCTATGGCGCTGGCTCTTATACCTATGGGTTGCCTTCAGGGCAATTTCGTTCTCCCTCTGAAGGCAACCCAGCAGTTAAAACAGTACTAGCAGGCGTTCATAGTGTCGCCGAATCTGCCATAAGTATACAATATACATATGTAGTCCCTTATAACATGCACCATGTTGCTTGGATGCAGATTATAGATAATCATGGATATATCGAAGGATCTAATACACTAGGGAATCTAACTGCCTCAATGGGTACTACAGTGTGGTTAGATGATATGGTTGTAGTCGTACCTGCTGCTGATTATGACTTAGCTTTACTAGAGCTTAATGAAGGATATGATCTTAAAACTTTCCATAAATGGGGTAGAGTAGCTAGAGCAGGGTATTCTCCCACTAGACCTTATACTCACCATTTCGCTAATTTAGGTATACGAGCACATTCAGCAGTAGAGAGAAGTACTACTGCTACAGTAGCTCATGTTAGAGTTCAGTATGTATGGGAAGTTGCAAGTGCGTGGCAACAACATGGATCTACACCTCCAACTATTCACACTAGTAGTTTCACCCTATCTTTAGCTGCTTATAACGATGCTGCTGATTATTACCATGTTGCATATAATGTAAGTGGGGGAGCAACAAAGTATTGGCTTTATGAAGACGGCTCTGGTGGATATACGGCATTAGATTTAATATTTAATACCCCACAAACAACTAATGGGCAGTTTTTTCCATTCTTATATTTCCGCTTCAATAAAGCGTCGCCATTAGCAAATACTAGTTCAGTTGACTATATCCATAGTAAAAAAATGGCTGGCAAAATAGAAATGAACTATGATGAGGTTGTTGCTGAGATAGAGTCAAATCCTGGTATTGGTGACGTAGAACAAGCTATGCAGATTATGGCTGTCCCTGCTACCACTTCTAATGAAATAGAACTTAGATATCTATTTGATTTTTGGAAAGCATATTCTAGCCAAGTAATTGCTACAGATTGGGCTCCAGGTGAGCACAGTCTAGTAATCCAAGATAAACGATTTAAACTTACATTACAAAATAGAGGCGTAACTACGCACTTAGTTGCGGGCGTAACAGGGGATGTAGGAACTTATTCTATGGTATATGTCCCTGTGACTTGGCCACAGCTTATTGAACATGGTTATAGATCGACATTAACCGCAGGGGGTAGGCCAGCAGAACATAGGTATCGCCATCAGATTTCAGCTAGCATATATGAAGAGGTTATTGTACGTGATATGCAATTAATGTTTCATATTATTGGTAACTATACAACTACAGCTGGCGATGGCTATGATCCAAATGGAATTCTATTAACAGTACCTTTAGATCGCTCAATAACACAATTTTATTCACTTAGGGATAGAGAAATACTATATTCCCGTGGCCTGCACCTTGTCTTTAACTCTGTAATAATAATTAAAATAAAGTGGTATCAGACCGGTCTTTTCAAGTTTTTTGTTATGGTTATAATGGTAGCAATTGTTATTGTATCAATGGGTACGATGGCACCTGCGATGGCTATGCAGATAGCTGCTGTTAATTTTGCATTGGGAGCTGCAGCGGCTAACATGGCTGTTATGGTAGCAATAGCTAAGATGCTGATAGTTACTATAGTTATAGCTGTTGCAGTAAAGTTTATATCTAAACACTTGGGTCCTGTTGGCTCTATGATTTTAGGTGCTGTATTACTGGCTGCAGCGTTCTACTTCGCTCCAGCTAGTGCATCACTTGCCATGCCTTCGATGGGATTTACTAGCTCACAAGTATTGCTACAAATAGCAACTTCACTCCTTACTTTCGATCACTTTGAACGCCTTACTAAGGGTATAGCGGGGAAAATGGCTGAATTGTCCGTTCTTCAGGATGAAAGGGATAAAGAGTTAGAGGAAGCCAATGCACTACTAGATCAAAGTAATTATCTCTTTCCTTTTGTTATATTTGGGGAAGAACCAGATGATTTTTACAATAGAACCATACATTCTGGTAATATAGGCATATTGGCAATTGATCAAGTAGAAGCATACGTAGACCAGGCTTTAAAATTGCCTACCCTAAGGACTACATTACAACCAATAGCAGTAGGCACACAGTAGATTATAGGAGTATTACAGGATGGCAAGTTCACCATATTCGCAACAAGTTGATACCTTTAATAATGCTGGAAATCAACTATATGCTTCACCACACTTAAATCTCCAAAGGCCAGTAGGAGCAGCGTATGGTCCAGCCCTTGGTGCATATAATACTCAAGGAGCTCTTCCTGGCTCGGGTTCAAACTTGTGGGGTGGTTCAACCGGCCTTCAGGGGTCACAATTTTCCAATACCGGTATCCAAGGAGGCTTTAGTGCTGGTGGGGTTGGACTAGGTGGAGGGGGTGGTCTCTGGGGTGGTATGGGAGATATGTTTGGTAAAGTAACTCCAGAAGGTCTTGGGATGGGCGCAGATATGCTCCTCGGACTTGGCAAGCTAGGTTTAGGCTTTAAGCAATATGGACAGGCTAAAAAACAACTTAAATTCGCTCGAAATTCATTTAATAAGAATTATGCAGCACAAAGGCAAACTACTAATGCTAGTCTAAGGGATAGACAGAGTGCACGGGTTGCTTCTAATCCAGGGGCATACCAATCAGTAGGAGATTACATGCAACAAAATCAGGTAGCAGCGTAATGGCTATTAATTGGAATAATGTATCTGGTATGGGTAGTGGTAGGGCATTTCAAGGAATGCGTTCAGCCCTTAGTGGCATGAGTGCAGGTGCTGATCAAATATCTGACACATTCACTAAATATGCAGAAAATAAAAATGCTGGAGATGTTCTAGCATTCAAAGAACTTTTAAATTCTGCGAGATCACCCGAAGAACTAGAAGCCATGCGTCCAGAATTAGCGTCTTTAAAAGAAGGGATGGGACAAGCCGGAAGAATAGCTTCAGTTGGTGGTGCTGATGCACGATTACGAACACTTAATGCTGAGAACTTAAATAGATTAAATACAATATCCCAAGAAAGGACATATGCACAGGCAACAAAAGATCATGCTCAAATGCCGCTTGTAAATAAGATTCACTCTCTATATATACAAGACAAGATGGAAGAGGGTGACGCATTACTGGCAACATTACCTAGTGATAGTACGTTCCTTAAAGATTTGGCCACAACTAAGTCTCATAAGAATGCTGCTAAAGCAGCAGCAAATGTAGAGCAAACGAAGCTTGGCTTGCTGGAAAGAAAAGAGAATCGAGCATTGAAGAATGACCAAGATACTCGACAGGAAAAGATAGCGAAAAACTTTACTACATTCCAAAAAGAAGAAGCTTCTGGTGGTCTAGAAGAGGCTTATAAAATAATTGATGGATTTGAAGACGTATCTGATAAAGTTAGAAGTGTCGTTAAGAGGGCCCTTGCAAACAAAGTATCATCAAATGCAAAGTATGGACGTATGAGTCCAAAAGACCTTGCTAGTATTGCTGCAAGGTATGTTAAGAATCAGAACACCGCATGGTATGATGCTCGTCCGGAAGGCACATTTGGTTCTGCTGATGACGCTGCTAAGGGTTTAGGTACTGCAATAGATTTCTTCTACCAAAGTCCCAAAAACGTAGAATTTATGGAGGGAAGAGATCAACTCCGTGATTACTATACGAATGCACTAAAGAATACCAAACGCCCTACTTTACAAGATTTACAAGGAGATGATGGTCTCAAGTCGATTACTGATGGGGAAGTAGCGGACTACTTCAATAAAGCTGGACTTAATCCGGAAGCAGGGAATGCTCCTTTAGGAGGGGGTAGTGATGTACCTGTGTCAGGAGTTCCAGCCGGTCCCGCTGATTTTACTATATCATCAAAAGGTGATTTAGTGCATAAAGACGACTATCCACAATACGAACTAGAAAACAAAGGTGTCTACACTGGTGGGCTTAATGCCTTACGCCCAGGCGATCTTGATAATGAACCAGATACAAGTGCACTTGATCGAGAAGTCGCCCAACTGAAGGCAGAAAGTCGTGGCGAACAAGGTGGAGATTTCAAGCTACAGAAACAGATTGGTAGTCTATCACAAGGGGTTAAAACCACTTTAGCTAATGACTTGCGCTTCTATAAAAAGGCGTACAAGGAAGGCAATATAACTATTGAGGATACGCTTTACGCGGTAGCTAATGCCTGGAAAGATAGAAACCCAATGCCAATGGCGGATAGACAGAAAATGTTAGAAATGCATGGTGGAAAGGGTAATGCTTCAAATAGTATAACGACCTTTTATGACCAGATTGAATCAGCTATTGAGGATAGCAGTAAATCTGGAGCACCAAAGTCTGGTATACAATTACTACTTGAAAAGGACATACTAGACGAAATCAACCCAATTGAAGCTTTAATTCAGAATATGACACCAGGCATAGATGTGCCATACATGAGGGATGGTAATCCAGAAGTAGAACGGATGATATCAAAGCTGCCCGGTCCTCGCCTATTTAATACCTTAATGGGAGATGGTAGTGTTGGGATAAACCCTGCGGTTACTGAGGCTGCAAAAGAAATTGGTGGAAAATCAGTAGAAATTGGGAGAGCAGCTGCTAAAAGTATTCGAGACTTCGATATTAATGATGTAAGTATTCCTGAGAGTTGGAAACCACTTAATAGTAGTCGTAATCAAGAAATTATTGATGATCTCAAGGATAGACGCTCTAATTATAGGGATAGCAAGGATAAACTTCTAAAAGGATATTCTAATAGAGAAATCTTCTCTGGGGACCCAATAGATAGAGTTGTTATGCCTAGGGGTGAAATGCAACCAGATTCCAATAAGCGTATTGTTCAACCAAGAAAGGTCACTGAATTAGTAAAAACATTACGTGACCAATTAATGGGTACCGGTAAACAAGGTAGAGTATTAAGCAAATTTGAACAACAAATTCTTATGGATCGCTTTAAAGATGCTGGACTGTTAAAAGGTAGTACCTATCGCTGGCTTGATCCAGATAATACGTCTCGATAGAAGGCCATATTTCGTGAATCTTCTATATTTAATTGAACTACTGAGGTATAAATGGCTAACCCTTTTGACTATGATACATATTTTAGCAATAAAGCAGCAGAAGCAAATGATCCTCTTGTTCAAAAGCTAGATGGCATAGTTGCCACTCACGATAAAAAATTAGAAGAATTAGAAGATACATCCTGGGTAAAAAAATATAATTTAGATCCTAATAGTGTCGCAGGTAATGTAGTAGATACTGCCGCATCCCTTGTATCTGGAGCATCTCGTGTTGCTGGTCACTTACGTCAGCTGCCCAATAGTGTAACGGCTAGCATTTACAATGCAAATGTTGATAATAGCCATATCTCTGCATACAATAGATTCCAAGGTGGTAAAGCAACCCCTCAGGATATCAACCTCTTAAATACTAGACCCAGCCCAAATCTACAAACACCATTAGAGAATATAAAAGCTTCACAAGCGAACCGTGCTGCAGCCCAAGAAATTAATGAATATCACAATGTAAGAAATATTGTTGATCAATCTGGGCGTGAAGCTTTCACTAAAGAAATAGGTGAAGGCTTTGAGAAAAACTATTCTGAGGCTACTGAAGGAGTAGATGAGATTAAGGAAGGGGAGTTTATCGCTGGACTCTCTAAACTAACCTCAGGAGTAGGTAAGTTAATAGCTAATGCTGGGTCAGCTGTACTTAATAATAAAGCTACTGCAGTAGAGTATATAGTTGAGAATATACCCCAACTTGCTCTTGGAGTATTTGGAAAAGCAGGTACTATTGCTTTAGTGAGTAGTAATGCTGGCTATGCAATAGAACAGTATCAGATGGGACTTGAGGCATATAAGAAAAAACATAATGGACAACTACCCTCAGTAGAAAAACAAGAAGAGATGGCTGGAAATGCACTTATGCTTGCTGTTGTAGAGCATGGTAGTGATGTAGTCAGTTTAGGTATGACTAAGCTAGCAGGCAAAGCAGTTACGAAAGCAGCTGGAGATGCTGCTAATCGTACTAGTATACCGAAAGCAGTTAAAGAAACCGCTAAGGGAGGCACAGTAGGTTTAATTACTGAAGCTCCTACTGAAGCCTATCAAACATACATAGAAGGTAAGATTGTTGATGAGCCTGCAACACCTAAAGATATATTTACAAGCGGTGTGATTGGTGGAGTTGCTGGTCTTGGATTAGCTGGTAGTGGTCGTGCTTTACATGAAGGTGCAAAGCTATCTGCGCAGAAAGCTAGATTTAAAGATGATCCTATAGAGAAAGGTTTAGCTGAGAGGAGTGCTGCAGCCATAGAGAGCGGGGATATAAATTCAATGGTTGACCCTGCTAATAAGAAGACTTATGCCCCTGATGAGGCTATAAGGGCTTTACATGGTAATGCCAAAAGAGAAGATACAACAGAAGAAACTAAGCAAGAGCACCTAAAGACAGCTGATGATGCAATTGAAGCATTAGTTAAAAAAGAGACCGCATTAGAGGGAATATTAGAGAGTACTGAAACCTTACAAGGTATAGTTAATAAGGCTTCACTTCAGGTACAAGAACTTGAATCAGCTGAATCCCCTGATTTGTCTAGGATAACAGAACTTAAAACAATTGTAGATGCTTACCAATCTGAGATTGATCGAAGGAAAGATAAAGGGGAACTATCAAAGGCGGAGAGAAAAGCTTATGAGAAAGAACTAGCTGAGAAAAAAGCCATACTTGTTAGAGCTAGAAAAGAAAAAGTTGAGTTAGACGAGTATGTAATACCAAACAAGGTAATGGACAAGCTAATAGATAAAGCTGCTGGTACAGATACTCTAACACCAGAAATGTCTGCGGCAATAGATTTCATAAAAAGCTTTGATGATGCTGGTGGGGCAGTAATGAGTACTGCACCCATGAAGAGAGTAGCAGAAGCTCTAGGATTAACTCTTGATTCTAAAGAAAAACCAGAAGCTCTCGCTGAGAGAATACGTGAAAAAATAGTTGGTAGTGCAAATACTAAGGAGGTAGCTGCTACTCCAAGTGATAATACAGAGGCTACACGGGCTGCTAACATAGTGATAACACATGCTATGAAGAATACTGACCGAGTACCTACTGAAAAGCTAAAGAAGATAGCTAACAATAAAGGTAATGGTCTTACTAAGTCACAGAGGGATTTCCTACGCAAAGTAGCAAAAGCACGAGAGCTTAAGAAGTTTTCTGAAGGTTTAGTTTTAACATCCAAGGATATATTTGAAGGCAACCAAGGAAATAAAGGACTTCTTCAACATACCCAAGTTTTCAACAAAGCAATAAAAGCTAATAAAGCAAATGAAGCAGCTAATGAGATAGATGCTTTAAAGAAATTCGCAACTGCTCATTCTGATAAAGCTTGGGCATTGTCTAATATACATGCAGCACTTAAACCAAATGAAGAGGTACAAGCAGTTCTTGATGCCAATAAAGGTTGGAGTGTAAACAAAGGTGAGACATTAAGTCCTGCAGAGTTAAAGAAAAGAAATGGGTTAATAATTAGGAAAACCTCATTTAAGTTAATTGATGCAATTAAGAGTGAAGCACGGGCGCTTAAAGCTGCTCTTACGGCAATGGAATCCCAGTATAATCTCGTATTCTCTAATATTCCTCTTGATGACCTTAAAGGGGGCGGAGATGATGATGACCAAGCCTCAGTTGTTAAAACAAAGGAAACAGAACAAGTAAAGGCAGAGGTTAAAAAATCTACTGCTAAACAAAGAGCTGAATCAAAGAAGGTTATTACTTCAGACGATACCATGAATGAAGCTATCATTAAGATGGGTGGTATCAGTACTACTTTGAAGCTTGATATAACTGGTGATACTAAAGGCAATCAGGGAATCCCATTCATTGGTTCATTATTTAAAGAAGATGGAAAGTTTACTGACTTATCTGATCTAGCTACACAGCTAGAACAGTATGGATACTTTACGCAAGCAGAATTAGAGGATGTGGATGGTGGGGCTCAATTACTAAGAGACCGTATACGTGAAGAATATGACGGTGGAGAGGCTCATAAAATATCATCAGAAATAGAAGACGAAGCAGAAGCTGCCATGCAAGAAAGGGCAGAGCAAGATCAAGAAAAATCAGAACAAGTAAAAGAAGAAGATTTTAATATATGGAGTGGTTCAGGGGAGAATGCAATCCTTAGTAATCTTGCTAATCGACCTTTTACATATGGAGGTATAAAGTATAAATCAGTTGAACATGCTTACCAAACTGTGAAGTCTGGTAAATTTGATCAACAAACGTATGATTACAAGGGTTGGGGGAAAAATAATAAACTTCGTGGTCGTCTAAGCGAGAATAGAGATAAGAATTTAGACATCATGGATACATTAATACGTACCTCTCTTGCTTCTGGGGAACCGGAAGCTGTTGAGGCGCTTGCGCTATTAAAGGAATCAGGTAATAAGACGATTACCCATAAGGGCCCTTATGGATCTGATATTTGGACAACAGAATTTCCTCGTATATTAGATAAAATACGGACCCAAGAAAGGGCAGAAAATCCAGAGCAAATAGATAATAAAGATATAATTATATTTCCTAATGGGCTCAACATTATAAAAGGTTTTACGCCTATTAGTGAGTTAGAAAAGTTTTATAAAAGTGGAGCAATCCAACAATTAATTAAATCTAATAAGCTTGAGACACAAAAAGCTCGAGATACTGCTTGGTTTGGGCCAGTTCCATATTCGTACTCGAATGGGACATATGAGCATGTGCAGAAAGATATGCCCCCAGTACTTATCAAGATAGCTGAAACCTTAGAGCAAGAACTTGGACATAAGCCAGGCTACCTTAATAGTGGGTTAATGAATGTAATTCCTGCAGGTAATAAAATTGGTAAACACGCAGATGCTGAAAGTATTTTCTTACGTGATGATGAAACTATAGGGTCTGTAGTCACTGTTAGTTTTGGTGGAGAGGCAAAGATTACGATAACACGTAACGGTGGTAAGAGAGAAAGTATGTCATTTACGGCAGAGAGTGGTGATATATACACTATGCCAGATGGTAAGTTTCAACAAGAGTACTTACATGCGGTAGGACCAGCAGAGACTGAACGAGTTAGCTTAACTTTTAGACATATACCTAGGAGTGTAATAAAAAAGGCAGAACAAACGGAAGCAGCATTACCTGTAGAAGAAATTAAAGGATTAAATGCGCTTAATAGAGAATCTAAACCTGCTATAACAGGTGAAGATGGTACTGAAAGTCAACTTCGTGAGATTATAGCTGAGGACTTTCTACAGACCGATGGTATTGGTACTGATGGAAAAACAAACCCACTGATTACTGTTAAAGATCTATATACAGCGTATGAGAAAAAGGAAATTGAAATTGCAGATTTCTTGGATTCTGAGGGTTTAACTGAAAAACAAGATCAAGCAATAAAAGAATTCTTTTCTACATCAGCAAAATGGTTCGATAATATTCAGGAAAACTTACCAAAATTTGTACCAGATAATCTCAGGCAAAATGATGTAATGCAGTACTTCGTAGATACTGTGGGTGAGGTTAGAGACACAGAAGAGAATGTTAAACTTGCTATATCCCTTGCAGTTATTAAGTATATAGGCGATCACGCTAGTGATAACTTTAGTCTATCAGATGAACGTATTAATCAGATTTTAGGAAGAGATAGAGATACACCAGTATCTAAGACTGCAAGAAAAGAATTAGGGACTAGTGGAGTATCTAGATCTATATTACTAGATAGTTTAGGCACCACAGTTATGCAAGCCTTAGGACTTAAAGCAAAGAATACTACAGGACAACATTGGGAAGCTAGATTACGTGCTACCTTAGGGCAACATGCATTAAAACTAGCTGAAGATTCAGGCTTAATAGTAGCTACATCTATAACCAATAAGAGTATGACGACCTTAGTACAAGAAGGTCTTGATAGTAAGCAAATAGAAGAACTTAGTAAAAGGAAGTCTGGTCAGCCTACAGTGGCTCCTACAACATCTGGGGAAGTAGAAGTACATAAAAGGACTGATGTAAGTGATGATAAAGCTGCACATATATTTTATGCAATAACACGTGGGGTGAAGACTAAGAAGAAGTACACTCAACAACTCCCGTCTCCACAAGCTGAAAAGATTAGAGAGATTACTAGTGGGTCAGAAGGCATACTTAATAAATTATTTGGCGTAGAAGGAGGAAATAAAACACCTACTTTAAGTCCAACTAAGTCTATTAATACTAAGATTAAAAGCGGCGTAAGAACTATTACATCTCTAATTCCTGAAGTATTAATAGATGTTATTAATAAAAAAGTTGAGACTAAGCATAATTTAAATGTACCTGTTGTAAGAGTATTAGAGTCTCTTATAGGGTCTAATAAAGATATTTGGGATAATAATCCTATACTGTTTAGAGTACTTGGAGCTCCTACTATAACTCCTCAGAATACTCATGTTATTAATCGGCCTGGCGCAGAAGCGGGGAATACAGCAAGAATATTAGAATACGACAATATTGTACGTTTTGCTAACGAACTATTAATACCTTCTAAAGAAGGTCTTGATACACCCTTCTATTATGACCATACAGTATGGAAACAGCATAGAGTTGGAATTGCCCAAGCAGATTTTAATCCAGTAAACAGTAAAATATCTCGCTACCTATCCGCTGCAACATCATGGAAAGAAACTATTACGATAGGTGATAATCCAGCAATGACAAGGTTTGCCTTAACAATTGCTGAAGACCTAGGAATTAGAATTGAAGAGAGACAATTTGATTCTATTTGGTCTGAAGTTCAAAAAAGAATATCTAACCAAGAATTACCATATTTTGCTGCCATTGACGCAATAACAGAGTTATTAACTGATGGTGTAATTCTTACTCCTGATCAGCAAAATGATATTGCTGTTGCAGTAGAAGCAGGCGGGCAGAATGTACAATCGCTTAATGCTCTTGTCAATTTAGCTTCTTATAAGGCTGCTAAAGATAGGAAGGCAAAAACGGGTAATAAAAATCAAACATTTGATGTACAGATGGTATCAGTAACTGATGGTGTAGCCAATGGTACTATGATTAACCATATTCTATATGGGGCCTTTAATAATGTTAAAGACTTAGCAAAATTTGTAATAAAAGGTGGTATTTTTAGTAAAGGAGATAGTTACGCGAATTACCCTGCTTGGAGAAGTAAACATGGAAATAAAGATATTTATGAGGCTACAGGTGCAAAGTTAAAAGATGTTTTGGCAGATGATACGTACATGGATAGCTTTAGGGATGAATCCTATCCAATAATCGCCTCAATTGAAGTAATTGCTAAGCCGCTCTTTGCTGGCGATATGCGAAAGCTTATTAAAGGTGTTTTTAATCCTCTAATGTTTAGTTCTAGTATGTTTCGTATACAAGAGAAACTAGGAGATGACTTTATTAGTCAATACTATAAGGGGCTTGAGCGTATATCAGTAAAATATAACAGTTATGGTACTAATAAAACTAAAGCGCAACGTAACGAACATAAAGAAGAACTTGATATTTATATTGAGAGTGTAAACTGGCTCCTCGAAAAAGGTGGAGCTGAGCTACTAAATACTGAGTTGTCCATACAAACACTTATGGAGACCGAACTTACTGACGACCAAGTACTTAAATTAAAAGCTGAGTTTAAAGAATACATAAGTGCCCCGCTTATAAAGATACTAAGGGAAGATTTTGCAGTATTTATAGATCGTCAAGATAAAATTAATAAAGCAGCACAAATGGCTAGTGGTTTATATATAGTAATTTATGAAAGCGAACGTAAAGTAGAGATTGAAAGGTTAATGGAGAAAGGTGAAATAGCAAAAACTAAGAGTGGAAATCCAGCTAGCGATATGAATGCTAAACAGGAAGCTGCCTTTGCTAAATCACTTAAGGAAAGGGGAATAGAACCAATAGTACATACTGCAATGTCAAAAGCAGAGGATAACTTAGAGAGTGGTTTATTCTTGGGTAAATCTTTCCGTAGTACAGCTGAGTATGGTAATTCAGCTTATACAGCTAGAGTCCGTCACAATAGGAAAACTGTGGGTGGTGCTAATTCAGCATCTGTCAGAGGATTTAGAAGCTATCTTGAAAGTGTTGGGATATCTACACCTGCATGGTTGACCCATTCACTTGATAGCCAAACATCCCATCTTACACAATTAGAGTACGATATATTAAACATACATGATGGTCTAGGTGGGAGTTTAAGTAACCATGACGGTATTGTAAAACTAGTAAACGAAAACTTTGCTAAGTCTGTATTGGCATACTCTCCAGGAGAAGAGCTAGCTAATACTCTAGAGCGGGTAGTTCAAGGTGTCTCTACTATGATAAAAGCTGGAGAGCTCTCTCCGGATACCTTACAAGCATTGACAATATTTTTAACAAATACCGCAGAAAAGATAAATAGAGATAATAAATGGAATAGTGACTATATTAAAACTTCTGGGAGAGAAGTACTAGGGCAAACAATCTCGGGTATAGTAGAGTCTACTTTTAAAGCAAATGAACTTAAGTTCCAGTTACTACAAAATTTAGAAAATGTTGGACAATATGCCTCTCATACTAGTAGTTTTGAAGTGCCACAAGAGTTCCGTAAAAAGGCAAATACAAAACTACTAGAATTATATAAAGCTGGTAATAAGCTTGATTCAAATGTAAGCAAAGCAGAGAAATCAATTATAGGAGAACTTGACTTTGGGGAGGAGCAAGTTACAGAGACTGAGTTTGGTAAATTAGGGACCTCTAACACAGAGTCTAATACTGCTTTGGTTGACTTTTTTGAGCGTAATAAAAAGACCACAGCTAAGAAAGTATTTCAAATATTAGAAAATACATATGGTAAGGATACTGGTGTAACTAATAGTGATTTCTATCTAAAACTATTAACTAAGTTAAAGCTAGCATTACCAGATGATTTGCCGATTACTTATATTACTGCTGATACAAAGAAAGAGGATATCCGTGGCGTACCAGAAGACTTAGAGGTACGCGGTTGGACATATAGAGATGGGCAAAAAGTAGGAGTTGCTATTCTAGGTACCGAATTTAAAAACTCTGGAATAACCCATGAGCTATTAGTACATGAGTTGATGCATGCGGCATTATCTGGATTTATTGCAAAGAAAACAAATAACCCACATATTGTTGCTTTAGGGAAATTACGTATACAAGCTATAGAATATATTGAGGCCAATAGGAAAGAGTTTTCCGAGAAAGAACTTAGAGGTTTTAATGCAGCAACTAGTAATCTAGACGAATTTATATCCTGGGGTATGTCTAACACTCAGTTCCAACAAAAAGTATTAATTAAACTAACACCACCAGAGAATAAGCAGGAGTCTTGGCTTTCAACCCTTAGAGATGGCTTACAGGAGTTTATCTTTGAGATTGCTAGCGCATTCTTTGGTTCTTGGACTAGGACTGATAGCACAGCTGTCACTGGTATGCATGAACTAATAGTGCATGTCTCAGGGCTTATGGAACAAGTTATTGAGAGTAGGGATGCTAAAGATACAGGGGATACTTCAGGTGGGCTTACTATACTGCCTATGATATCAGGAACTACTATAGATGCAGATATTGAAGCATACACTACATTAGATATTTTTAACGCATTCCCAGATGATGGGAGAGGAGCACCAGAGTTTAAAGATCACCTTCGTGAATTACTAGAAGGTATCGTTGATAAGCTTCACGGGCCCTTTGGAAGCTTCAAGGAAGCCTTACGGAAGGATGCGGCTAGTAACCCCTTAGAAGTGTGGCTTAAGGCGTTAGACGATGGTAAAGCACCCTTTGCATCGGAAATACTAGGTTCAGGATTTACTGGCAATAAGCAGCAGGGTTTCGTTATACAACAAGTTGAAGCTACTATGCGTGCTGCTTTAGATTCTAATATGCATACTGTAACCAATGAATCATTGCGCACAGAGCTAAAAAGATTATTTAAAGAAACTAAAGATCGGCTTACTCCAGAAGATTTCAGAGGTAAATTCGGAGCAAACACATTAGAAGATGCTACAGAACTATATGATTTTGTTTTTAGTGCAAAAGCTCGTGAAGACGGCAAATCAGATTACTTGGCTAGATTTGCAGCTTTATCTTTAGCACATGAAGAATTTAATAGTCTTTTGAAAATACCTACTGAGGCTCGTAACCCTGACGCAGTAAGTTTAGATTTCCTTGACCGTTTAATAGCTCTCTATAAAAGTGTTTTGGATTTCTTTCATCGTAAACTTGCTAATATTGAGAAAGGCCAGAATATTGATGAAAGACTAACTACCTTAGTAGAGCAATTAGTGGCTGTTGAAGCCCAACGTAGATATGAGCTTAAACTTGAGGCTAAAGGTCCTAACCCTATTATAGAGTCTGCGGAAGAGCTCGCTAGAGCAGTAACTGAAAAGGCAACTGAAAAGGTTATAAAAGCAGCCAAGTCACCTATAGTAAGAAAATCAGGTAGTGGCATTATTAGGGGAACAGCTGCACTTGTTGATACCTTAGCCTCGGGACGTTTAGAGGGAGTACTGCAAGTACTAATTGATAAGAAAAACTCTTATCAAGATGGGCAGCTAAAGCTGGGAGAAGGAATAATAAATGCTATCAAAAATCCTCTTGAGGCATATGAATTACTTGTTCGAGGACGTAAGCGTTTAGAAGGTGAAGTTGTACAAGAAATAGCTTCTGTAGGTGAAACACTTAGAGATGCTTTTGAAGATAAAAATCTACCTGCAGAGACTAAAGATGCAATTACAGCTGTACTCTTACGTTCAGGAGTACATAATCTTGCAGCAGCAGGGTTTACCTTAAGTGATATAGAAAACTTGATAGGCAATACTACTGCAATAAAAGCAGAGATTAAAAAACTTGAAGACACTCTAGATCAGTTTGGAGCACTTAAAGCAGAATTTATTGAAAATGCAAATGCACTAGGTTTTAGTAGAATAGGGGGAGAAACTAAGGTTCAGGAGTTTAAACACAATGCTTACCAAATAACTAGGCGTTTTGGTGTTAATAGGAATGTAGATCCTCTTAATGAATCACAGCTAAAACGAGCTGATAAAACTATCAAATCATTGATCACATTGTATGCATTATTTTACTTAGAAGGCGGAGATACAACAAGAAAGCAGTCAGCAGAAATTAAAAAACTTATGCAAACAGAAAATGCCCGATCTGTAGAAGAGGGTAATGGTATTGAATTAGCTCTTGGTTTACATAAAGCATTAGAAGATCAGGCATTAATTGAAGAATTTGATGGTAACCCAGTAAAAATGGTGCATGGATATGTGCCAGAAATTTATAACTATCGTATAAAAGTAGAGACAGCAACTGAGGCAGAAGGCAAAGAGCTTATTAATCAGAGGTATGTTAAGAGTAGTTTACCAGTACCAATTGACCCAGGCGATCCAAATCAAGAACCTAAATACCTTTATACACTTTTAGATGGTGGTATGCCGCCATACTTAACTTCTGCTGTCGGGTTCGGTAGTCTTAAGAGTAAGGGTACCTCAGTCTATGATAATTATATGTTGCCAAATACAGTAGCTGGACAATCTAATTTGGCTATACATAACCATATTATGAAACACCGTAACAGGAACAGAATAAAACCTTCAGCAAACTTTAATCCAACTAAAGTGAAAGAAAATTATGCAGCACCTATCTATAGTGATAAGGGTGACATAGTAGGAATGAGATACTTAATGACTACAAGGACTAGGAATACTTTACTAGAACGCGATAATAACTATGAGTCAGTATTAGGAGAATTAGCGGGTTCTATTATGGGTAAGAAAAGTACTATAGAGCAGAACAAGGTAGCCATCAAAATTATGCGAGAACAGTATGAACTAGAGTATATTACTAGGGGTAAATCATATCTATTAGTTGGAGAGGATAGTTCTGATCCAGAATTAAAGGCTATTTGGGATAGGCTTCCTACCCAGACAAAGAAGGATGTTAAAGAAATTTGGGATCGTAATGGGGTAATGATTCGTAGAGATTCGGTAGATATATTATTTGGATACCCAAAAGTGGGAATGGGTGATATGTTCAGACGGGCAAATGATGAACGTATGATTAGAAAGGCTAAAAATCTTCCTACTAATTTACAGGATTTAGAGGAAATTACTAAAGTAGAGAAACTTGTTATTGCTGTAATAGAGGGAATGTTACGTACAAACCATAGATTGCGAGGCCATACTGAAGATGAAGCTAAAGACTATGCTAAGGGTGCAGCATACTTAGTATCTAGAGGTGAGAATATGTGGCAAGGTGTAGTTACTGAAGTAAAGGATATAATAGTTGTAAAAAGTGGTATCGTATTATTAGGTAATATGACTAGTAATATCTCAATGTTATATTTGCAAGGGGTGCCTATGGCGGATGCTGTTAAGTACACCATAGTAGCGTATAACTCTGCCACTCAACATAAGAAAGATCTTAATGAGTTAAATAGTCTACGTATTTCATTAACAGCAAACTATACCAAAGGTAATCAAAACCGTATTACCCAACGTATGACTGAACTAGAGGATTCTATTAAACGTAATCCAGTAACTCCACTAATAAATGCTGGTCTAATGCCAACAATTGTAGAAGATTTAGATATGACTGAAGATAAGTACTCTTTCAAAAGTGTACTTACAAAGAAAGTTGAGAAACAGCTTGATAAACTACCTGATGGAATGGTAAAAGTTCTCCGTGCAGCATATATGACTAGAGATAGTAAAATGTACCAAGGGCTGGCACATCTTACACAGATGTCAGATTTTACATCTCGATATGCCTTATATCAACATCAGACTACGCGTACAAAAAATAGACTATCCCATGAAGAGGCTATTCGACATGCTAGCAGATCTTTTGTAAATTACGATATTCCATTACATCGTTGGCTACAATACAGTGATGATATGGGGCTTACTTTATTTACTAAGTATTTCTTATATATACAAAGTGAATTGCTAAGGGTAGTTAAAGGAAACCCTGGACGAGCACTTTCGCTATTAATGATGCAAAATTATCTAGACATTCTGCCACCTCATATCATAGAAAGTTCTATGTTCGCGCATGCAGGCAATATCCCTCTTGGTTCAGGCATCTTTAGATATCCTGATGCAGTGCAAACTATACCTGCTATGGCAGGTGCTCTTGCGATATTAAAATGATATGAAGATCCCAAAGGAATTCACATTAGGCGCAATTACTTGGAAGGTCAAGATAGTGGAGGATTTGCCTGATAGAATGGGACAATCAGATTTTCGGAATGCTACAATATTAATTGAAAAGAATGCTAATAAGAAAGTCATGGAACAGACGTTCTGCCATGAATTGTTACATACTTTGTTTTATTCTACGGGTAGGTCAGACAATCATGATGAGATATTGATTGATGGTCTTGCACATTCATTACATCAATACCTAGTTGAGATGTACAAAGAATAGAGTACCGGTTACGTTATCCGGCATCACACCATACTACATAGCACTTGGCTCGTCCCTTAACCAACCGCCCTTCATATGGCATGATCGCATAGCTTACTTATCTTGGTTACTTTCGTAGCCTGATTTAATACCTTCACCAATAACTACTAGTAATACAAATATAGTAACTAACCAGCCAAGCGCACTGCCTACGGTTATTGCAACCATATTAACAGCAGCTGCTATGACGAATACTACAGCAGCAAGTATGAAATAACCAATATATTTTAGTATTTGCATAATGGTCTACTTATGTAAAGATACTAGTAGTCTTTCCTACTTCAGGTTCTGCTTTAGGTGTTGGTTGAGGACTTGACTTTATTGGTGTAGCTGCACCAGCTTCTTCAATACTAATTGTAGCCAGTACTCCGGAGTCTTTACGTGTAGAGCTAAACTTAATATCTACTGTTTTATTTTGTAGATTAAAGCCTTGCTTTACAAGGTATAGGTGTAGGGCTCCAGCAACTTCTTTTTGTTGTAAGTTAATTATCATTTCTATCCTTAAGATTGTGTTGGCATTATAGCCAACAATTGTTGAAAAGAATTACCAGCCATACCTGCATATATACTAGCTACTGCATCAGCCATATGTTCGGCTTTAGCTTCACTAACTAATATCTTATTATGTTGAGTATATGTAGGCCAGTTACCTTCTGGGTGTTGATGCAAAGCCCAAGAGATCATCTGCTTCTTAGTGGCAGTTTTCATCCCTGGACCTGCTAGTTTAACCTCAGTAGGTGTTACCTCAAAGAAAGGTATCCCATTCGCTCTCAGTGCGCCTAAGACCCCTACACAGATACCATAGGATGCCATAGCACGGGCTGATTGTGACCCAACGGGCACTTCGATAAATACTGCATTGGCTCCTTTAGTAGCAATAACTGTTTCTTTATAGAGCTGGAACGCTGATTCAAGATCAAGACTATTCTGACGAACCCGTTTTCCCGAAGGGAGAACAGGGTTCACAACAGAAAGCTTATCGAGAGTTAGTTTTTTAGTTACCAGATCTAAAGTTGCAGTAGCCAAGCCCCAGTTACGGAGTGATGGATCAATACCAATTACTTTAAGTTTATTCTTTAGTAGGGGCATCAGTAGCCTCAGTAGCTGAGTTTTCAACAGCAAAGGGTAAAGTACCTAACTCGATTAAACTTAGTTGGATACCTGCCTTAAAGCCATCAAGAAATTTACCTTTCATAGTAATCTTAGTATCGTCATCAACTACCATGACAGTACCTTCAGGAATTTCTCTCATATGCTCTAGAGTTGCTACTTTCTTCTCATGCCACTTAGTTAAGATAACTACCATTTGATGTATATCATCTATCTGGACAATCTCATTAGGTGCCTCTACTTTTTCTTCTTCGCTCATCAGTGTTATCCTTATTCGTCTGTGAATAGGCTAGCCGTAGGTTTTCTACTAGCTATAGGAGTTACAGCTGCTGTAGGAGTACCTGAGGTACCATCTACTGGAACAAATTTATCTTGGGTCTTACCGGCCCATTTCTTTTCCCAATTGTCGATGGTAGTAGCATTCTCTGCTTTAGCCCGTACTTCTGTAACAGTCATGTTATCTGAGGCACGAAATACTTTATTAATCTCAGTCTTTTCGTAGAAAGCACCTGATGGATCGTTTACGTAAGTGCCAGCACTATTCTTAACATGTTTATTAAGTTTTTGTTTAACTAGACCAAGCTTAACATCCTTGCCTAATAGTTCAACAAGCATCTCTACTTTAGTTGGTACATCAGCCTTAGCAGTATTGTTGTATACATTTACTACTTTAGTTTCAGGTTCTAGTTCATGTAACTGTTTGCCACAAGCTAGTAGTGATAGTGACTGTGCTTTCAAGAAGTCAGGTAGATAGACTTTCTCACCAGACTTGCTCTGGTAATAATTTTTATTACCTTTTGCATTTCCAGAAGCTGTATAAAGAGTTTGTTTAAACTCTTGACCATTAGGAGTACTAGCCTGTAAGACTAGACCTGTAGCACCTGATGCAGTGGTCATGCCATAAGCAAGAGTAATGGTAGCGCTATAAGCACCAGACTCTAGTGGAGCATATGTACTGATAACATCATTTTCATCAGCAATATCAGGTGATGTGGTTTGATTTTTAAATAATGACATAATAATTTTGTTTCCTATAAAATTTAAAAAAGTGAATCTACTGCGGTAATTACTTGTAATATTCCTCAAGTCGATCTAACACTAATTGAATATTGTTATCAATGAATGTTTCTTTAGTATCAAATAAGCCAAGTGGACTACGTATCCTCTCGTTTACTGTCTCTTTAGTAATCTTTGTTTGGAAGACATACTTAAAGCCTAGGGCTTCTTCTTCCGGTGTAATGGTTAGTAATGGTGATGCATAATCTTTTAACTGCTTTAGATTAACTTTCTTAGCTGCAATAACTACACTGAACCAAGATTCAATTCCATTATTCTTCAGAGAACCCTTAACAGGGACCTTAGTCTCCATTAACATCTCACCTTCATTAAGAGTATCTAAGGTATGTGCAGTGAAGATTACACGCTTAGTTGATACAGCAACATACTGCTGCATTAGTCTCTTAAAGTACTGAGCGAAATCTCCCCAAGCTTTCATTCCATTAGCAGAATCTACAATGTAATTCGTCTCATACATATCAAGAAGGTATGTAAGACTATCTATTACAATCGTATGGGTCTTTGGCTTAGTCTCTGCACGGTTAAATACCTCATACATCTGAAGCGGGTCTGTAATTGTATGTTGCTCAAAGCCAGCTTTAAAAGGTAATCGTTTACCTGCTTCACAGTTTGCATAAAATACTCCTGCAGGGTTAGGCATATTCATGAGGGATGCAGATTTACCTGCAGCGCTCTTACCCACTATTAAGACTAGATGATCATTAACAGTACTCATAGGTTTCCTTATATATTAAATTTATAAAAACGTGCGGAGGCACGCTTATTTCTTAGCAATATTCTTAGCAACTGTAATTAGAATAGTGCTCATTACTTCAGCTTCTTCCAATTTATCAGGGATCTTGTCATTAAGAGCTAAAACACGCTGACGTATACCTTCAAAATCAAAACCACTATCAAGTAGTAATAGTGCATATCTCAGGAGAAGGTTATTGCGATTGCCATCACCAATATTATTAATTACCCAGCGCTCTAAGTTATCCATAGAGTGTTGCGAATTTAATAAGATCTTACGTTCCTCATTTTTACTGGTTTTCGGTATGAAGGATAAGACATCGAGGAGTTCTCCATCATTGTATTCATACTGTTTAGGGTGTGCTAACCACTTACGTGCCCGTTGATTAGTAGCAGTATCTACTTCAAAAGGTAGCCACTCATATATATTGTGCATAAACTCTTTAAAGTCTTTACCATCAAGGGTCAGTTCATAATTCAGAGGCAATACAATACGGAAGCGATGCTCCTGTTTTGTATGGCGTTTTGTCGTATACAGTAGGTATTTATACTTTTCTAGTAATAACTTTGCTGTCTCAATATTGACTCCATGATCTATATCAAGCACTACTAAGTTAAAGCCAGGTATCACATTTTCCTCATTACGATACCCATTGTTTAAATGGTGAGCTGTCCAATGCATCCCTGATGCTTGAGCTACTTGATGTAATTTATCAAAAGGTACATGTTCGTTCAGGTAGTCTGTGGTCATATCTTGGCTGTACGCAATTACCATTTTGGATAGGTTAGTCTCCTTTAGTGTTTCACCACGTAAAAATTCTATACCTTCTGAGAATGATTTCTTGATAATGATATTGTTTTTATACCCGTAAGCAGTAGCTAGGGTCATAAGTTCACTTTTATAGCTTGCACCACCCTTATAGAAAGGTAAGTCTTCAGCTAAGTCTGCCTGTGTAACATCATTACCAACTGAAGCAATGTACTTAGCTAGCTTTACCCAAGGCTTATCTCTAGTTAGGAGTAACGTAAACGCCTCACCTGAGTCTTCGGCTAGCTTAATAGCATTGTAGATGTGAGTTTCAGTTACTTCTGGAGAGTCATCAATGAATGCATATGCTCCAGCAAGCTTTAATACTTTAAAGTTACGCTCTGACATCTCCCTCTTCTGTACTTCTAGGTGGTCCGGTAGTTTGTCAGCACGCTTCTCACAGTACAACTGATATTCATTAAGCGTAATACAGGTAGCCTTACTCATTGTAAGCTTCTTATTAGCGTTAATTATGTCAGCTAGGTTATCTAACCGATCTTCTAATGCATCCAGTAGTGCTTGGTTGTTATTGTTTGTACGATCTATATACATTTGTTCTGCAGTACGGTTAGCTTTCCTGCTTGAATTACGTATATATCCAAAGAAACAACGTCTAGCGTAACCTTGGTTAAGCATTGTCATTAAAGCTTCTTCAGTTTTAGCGCCGTCGAATAATCTATTTGGTACTCCGAACATTAATAAGTTAGCAGGCGTGTTACCAATGATTTCTTCATTGCGAATATTGTCAGAGGTATTCTTAATTAACTTCTGCTTGATTGTCCCTTTGTCAAATAACTCAATGAATGTATCAAATACCTCTGTGTTAGCAGCTAAGTTGGCCCCAACTTCATCCATAATAAGATTCATAGATCCAGCATTAGCCATTAGAAGCATATGGCGCATCTGTTTAACAGCTGGTGCTGTGCCTGAATCAAAAGAAAACGCTGGAGTGCCTAGACGCTCAAATTCTTTTTCGACTCGTAGCATCTCCTCATCTGGATCGGTACTCTTACGGTTAGCCCGTTTAAGTGCTAATTTGGGTAGGTTGTCCTCTGCTAATATAGGAAATGTTTCATCTAAGAAACGATGACGGAACTGGTTAAGTACCTGCTCTTCCATCATATTCGTACCCATTGTCTTACCATAACCACTTGGGGCTAAGTTAAGTACGTACATATTAATAGGGATCTCTCCACGGTCAGGGGAATCAATCGTACAGCGCATCTGAGATGCAGCTAGACTAAAATAATAGCCTACTAGTAGACGAAAGAATAATGAATCATCTCTTTGTGTGTGGTCTCGTAAGATCCCCACTACGTCTTCAGCTGTCTTGTGATACTCCATCTGATCTATCTGCAGCATAGTTACTCCTTATTGTTGGCTTAACCCATGAGAAGATCGCCACTCTCAATGAGTGCATCTTTCTGGGTACATATTGCGAATGCTGGACAGTACTTACAAGCAGTGACTGTCCCCGGGACTTCTTTAATTGCGCCTACATTTCCACCCTTAGTAGCCATATGAAGTACGGCATCGCTATTTGTGGTGAAATTCTTTGTGCTACGGCTAGAATTGATGTTTCCATTTTTATAATATTTAAACTGTGGAGTACTACGCCATAGCTCAATATCATTACAAAGTGGGATATCTGTCTCTGCAGCAGTTAAGTACTTCTTAATTAGCTCTAGCTTATTTCTAATAAAATTATTAGTTTCTTCTAATGGCATAAGCTGTAAGCTCTGTGTGTGAAACCTCTTTGGTGGGTAGGTAGGATCATTCTTAGCCATCATTGCTTTCCAATCAGTAAAGATATAGTGAATGTCCATATCGTTTGCGGTAATAAGTTCTGGATCAAGCCAACGATAAATACTACCTTGCTCAATATACTTAGAGGTATTAGCTTGTTTCTTGTAAGTCCAGACACCAGTTGATTTGAAATCCTGTACTTTACCTTCGCTAATAAAATCGAATTGTCCAGTAATAGTCCATGTACCCAACTTGCGTGTTAGACGCTGCTCCAGATAGATAGGAATTACATCAGGACTTAGTTGGTCTGGTCTCTCGGTAGGATTAATAACGATACGCTCGATGACTTTCTTAGGTAGCCCCATCGCTTCCATTGCTGCTGGGTAATTAGTCATCCAAGCTTTCTCGATGCCGTCATGGATCGCTGTACCCATACGGCTAGCCATCATATCAGAAAGATTAACTAGGCCCTCTCCGGGCGGTATACGAAGCGGTAGGATGATCTGGCGCAGTGGTTTTAATAGCGTGGTAGCACTAATGGTGTTTGGATCGCTGTTGTGATCATAAGTATCTGATGCGAGGAATACAGCTAAAGCTAAAGGTACATCTGATACGTTAGAGTATTTAGAGGGCATAATATATCCTAAAGAATGTGCTTCTTAAACGCTGCTGTACATATTGGTACAATAGGTTCAATTAGTTGTAGCATGGCCTCAGCGTAGACTCGTATCTCATATTGTGAATGCTCATGTAGTCTAAGGTTAAGGAAATGCATTAGGTTATGTAGATCAACAGTAGCAAACATGTGGCTGTAAGTACCTAGAGGTAGTACAGAACGAGCTAGCTCACGAGGCACATCATTAGCTAACATTTTCTTATAGGCTACAAAAGAGGCTTTATTAGCATTCCTTATTGATTCTTGGTGGAATATTGCGTTTGGATTTACATCCTTAGTTCTCATTTGCTTATTAGAAGATGATTGAGTTGTAATGTCCTCTTTAGCTGGAATATAGTATTCCTCTGGAAGTTCAGCATAACGAGCTGAAATTTCATTGAAGCTCCATGTACGATGACGATGCCATTGGCGAAGCACAAAGATAGGTGCCTTTACTTCAAAGGTAAAGGTGCAGGCTTCAAATGGGCTAGTATGCTTATTTTTAATTAGATAGTTTAATAGCTTAGCATCCTTGTCAGAGTCTTCTCCACTACGCCATTCAGCATCGTAAGAGACTCGAGCAGACCTGACTACACTTAGATCAGAGCCCATTGAATCTACAAGACGAACTAAACCATGGTCTAGTACATTAATGTGACTATCAATAATATTTTTAGGCATAATGTTTCCTATAAAAGTTTGGAACAGCGCTTGGAAAGCGCTATGAAGAGAAAAAGGGTATACTGCTTGTTAATGGCATGTAAAATATAGTAATAACTTTTTAATCTAGGGGGTTCTTTAATGTCTTCACACGGCAGCTGTGGTACCGGCGAATGGTCAGGGCCTGTACCCGGAGATCCAGATAACAATGTGATTCTTACTGCGTCTCCAGCTTTCGGAGGCATTGAAGTTTCCTGGACATATCCTACAACTTACCCTCATGCAGTTTCTCACATATTGCTCTACAGGGCTACCACAAATGTGCTTGCTGTAGCACCGCAAATTGCAGTGGTAGGTGGGAATAGATACTACGATAAGACTGATTTTCCATCTACATATTACTACTGGATTTATATCATTTCAGTTAACGGTACTGTGGGTGCTGCCATTGGTCCAGCATCTGCAATTGCTCGACCACTTCTTACTGATGTTACTACTGCTTTAACAGGGGAAATTGAATCAGGATTTCTTGGTAGTGTCTTAAGTGGACAAGTTAGTAGTATAGCTACATTAAGTACAGCGCTTAGTACAGAGACAACAGCTAGAACTGCGGATAGCGCTGCTATTAATACGTTTTTAACTTCAGTTCAATCAGCAACCAATACACTTAACACTTTTGTACAAACACAGGATACTGCTAGGATTACTGCAGATGCTGCCTTAGTTACCTCTATTGATCTTGTTGGTGTTAGTGCTAACCTTAATACTGCGGCAATTGCTACTGAACTTAATGTGCGTGCCACTGCAGATACAGTGATAGCTGCTAGTGTTGTCACAGCGCAAGCTACTCTTAATAGTAGTATTGCTACAGTGCAAACTAGCTTAACAGCTAACATTACTACTACTGGAGCTATAGGAGCTTTATACTCAACCACTGTTACTGCTAATGGTTTAGTTGGTGGCTTTGGTATCTATAATACTGGTGCTAGTGTAGAAGCAGGCTTCGATGTATCTAAATTCTGGATAGGTACTACTGCTGCTAATAAGCGTAAGCCCTTTATAGTTGTAGGTTCTGAAACTTTTATTGATCAAGCAGTAATTAATGAATTAACTTTTACCAAATTAAAAAATACATCCGGTAGTCTTATTGTAGCAAATGAGAAAGTTCAGGCTGCATACCTTAAAGTAGAGACAGCCAGTATTGATGACCTTGCAGTTACTATAGCTAAAATTGATGATCTTGCAGTTACCTCTGCGAAGATTGGGGCTCTTGCAGTTACTGCAGGTAAGATTGGTAGCTTAGCTGTAGATACACTACAAATTGCAAATAATGCAGTAACGGTACCTACAGTGTATCTTGGTAATTCTTTTAGTCATAATTTTGGTGGACACCCTGCTATACTCATATCAACTATGCAATTTACTGGATCTCCTGATCCAGATGCAAATGTAATGCTTAATATAGATGGAACTACAGTTGTCACACAAAGGTTTCGTGCAGTAACAAGTGGTGGCGATACTCTCATGTCCCTTGCGTTTCCTTTTATGCATTACTTACCTTCCCCAGGGAGTAGTGCTATAACTATTTCCTATACTTCTACTGCAATCCAAAATACACATACTATGTCGGATTGGAAAACCCTTATTCTAACGGTGAAAAAATGATTATCTATGATCCTAAGAATGGAGATATCTTAGTAAGTACAGCTAGGAAGTTAAATGAAGAGGAAATTAAAGCTAATTTAGCTCTCCATCCTAAAGGGAAACACTTGGTAGATGCTTCTGTTGAATCACTCTCAGGCTATTTTATTACAGCTAATGGTAAAGTAGGCGTAAAACCTGAGCAACCAGATAGTGCACATATATGGGAAGATAGGAAATGGGTACTAAAAGCTGATCTACAGGCAAAGGCTATAGTGTTCAAACGAAATAAATTATTAGCTAATAGTGATTGGACACAGCTCCCGGATGTAACTACTTCTAAAAAGTGGGTTACTTACCGACAAACATTACGAGATATTACTGTTCAAACTGGGTTCCCTAATAAAGTCATTTGGCCTGCTACTCCAGTATGAATAAACAGTGTTACCTAAATTACTTGTATAATTACCTAATTATTCAGTTGAGTCTGGTACAATGAGAACCATCAATATGGATGTCTACTCTTAAGGAACTTCCAGCTGATTGGGTAATTTACGACAATTGTCGTTTTTATTTTTAACAATCTAGAGGGACCACCATGAGTAAGTTTTCTGATTATACTGAAGCCAATATTATAGCGACTACATTACGTGGGGTCGCTTTCCCTGTACCTACAGGTATCTACGTTGCACTCTTTACTGCTGATCCAACTGACGCGAATGTAACTTCAAATGAAGTAACAACCTCAGCTTTTCCTGCTTATGTGCGCAAGGATGCTGCAGTGGGTGCTGCAATAGCGACTGGTTGGGTTGCTCCTACTAATGGAGTTACTAGTAATGCTAAACCAATTACATATCCAGGGAATAACGGATCTGGTTCGGTAGTCGTTACACATCTAGGAATATACGATGCGGCTACGAATGGTAATTTGTTATATCACTCTCCGCTAGTAAGTTCTAAAACACTGCTGCCAAGTGATGTACTTTCATTTGGTACGGGAGCTATTGTACTTACGATTGCTTAATAGATGAATTTCTCTGCCTTTAATAGTGCAAGTTTTAATGCCAGTGGTGGGACACCTGTGGTATTAGGCTTTGCTGCACTAACAGGGAATGCCTCTATTGTAGGAACTGGTAATCGGCTACAACTCGGAGTTGCCGCTGCAACAGCAATAGCAAGTATCATTGATACTAGTGTTCGCACAACCTTTGCTACAGTCCTTATAGATTCTCCTGGATCTGTAATAGCGGCTACAGCTACTCGCATATTAATACCAACTGCTACCGTAGCAAATAGTGCTGAATTACAAGGAATCGGTATCAAGTTACATGCTGCAACTGCTAACATATTTAGTGATATGAGCCTCTCTGTCGGCTCTATTGCAAATCCTACAGTTTTGGATCCAGCATGGAGATACTTTACGCGAGAAGCTAATGTTGTTGATTTTGTTAGACCGGCAGATGTTGTCTTTAGGAGAGTCGCATGAAGTTAGGAACGGTAAGTAAACAACCCGCTGAAAGATTTTCTTATACTATAGATTACACCACTGCGCTTACAACAGGCGATAATGTGGAATCTGTTACTGTAGTAGCAGACCCAGCAGGTTTAACCATAGATAACATAGCTACTTATGACCCGAAAATAAAATTTTGGGCTGAAGGTGGTACTACGGGTATTAAGTATAAGGTAACAACAACTGTTACTACTGCTGATGGTCGTATATTTCAAGATGAGATATTTTTTAAAATTAAAGAGATCTAATTATGACTCAACTCTTCGCAAATAATATAGTAACCGAAGTAGCCACAGGGATTAATGCTTCGGCTACATCTTTGGTATTAGATGATGCTTCATCAATGCCATCACCTACAGGTGGGGATTACTTCTTACTCACATTATTCAGTAAGAATGCTAGTGGTAAAGAAGATACCTGGGAAATCCTTAAGGTAACAGCGCGTAGTAGTAATACTGTAACCATTGTGCGTGCACAGGAAGGTACTTCTGCTGCAACTTGGGCTGTAGACACTGCTTGCGAGATGCGTGCCACAGGTGCGACGTTTGGATCAAAGCAAGATACCATTGCTTATACTACAGAGAATGTCGCTAATAAGGGCGCTGCTTCTGGTTATGCAAGCCTTGGTTCTGATAGTAAAATACCTACTTCTCAACTCCCAGCTCTTGCTATTACAAATACTACTGTAGCAGCGAATCAAGCTGCTCAGCTAGCTCTTACTGCTGAGGTAGGAGATATTGCAATAAGAAGTGACTTAAGTAAATCATTTGTTCTCAGAGTGTCTCCAGCTACTTCCCTCTCTAATTGGTCAGAGTTACTAACTCCTACTGATGTGGTACTTTCTGTAAATGGTAATACGGGATCAGTAACCCTCACTACTGCTAATGTAGCAGCTTCAACAGATAAGCGATATGTGACTGATGCTGGCTTAGCAATACTTGGTAATGCTAGTGGAACTAATACTGGTGATAATGCAGGAGTAACTACTATATCAGTAACAGCTCCTGTAGCTACGAGTGGTGGTACATCACCAACAATAAGTATAGCAGCTGCAACAGCTTCTATTCCTGGGTCAATGTCAGCAGCAGATAAGACAAAGTTAAATGCTATTACTGGTACTAACACAGGCGATCAAACTACTATCACAGGAAATGCGGGTACCGCAACCCTGGCAACTAATGTAACTACTAATGCTAATTTAACTGGACATATAACCAGTAGTGGCAATGCAGCAGTATTGGGATCATTTACCTCTGCCCAATTAAAAGCTGCGCTAACAGACGAAACAGGGAGTGGAACTGCGGTATTTGCAACAGGTGCCACTCTAGTAAACCCTGCTTTAGGTACACCTGCTTCCGGCACACTAACTAATTGTACGTTTCCTACCCTTAATCAGGATACAACAGGGAGTGCGGGCTCAGTAACTAATAATGCTAATATGACAGGGCACATAACTAGCGTAGGTAATGCAGCGGTACTAGGCTCTTTTACTTCTGCACAACTTAGTACTGCTTTATCAGATGATTTTGCTGTCCCACAGATAGTAACTACAAATGGGTTAGTTATTCAAAGTGCCTCAATTGGTACAACCTATTCAATACCAAGTGGTAATAATGCACTAAGTGTAGGCCCGGTTACTATCGCTACGGGGGTTACAATTACGGTGCCTAC
>Ga0308009_10000128_pt1 | contig 68219 bp, 66 predicted proteins | sample Neamet127_FD_203134 | JGI IMG/M metagenome (GOLD analysis project Ga0308009, IMG submission 203134) | Marine microbial communities from water near the shore, Antarctic Ocean - #127 | ecosystem: Environmental > Aquatic > Marine > Unclassified | place: Southern Ocean | collected 2014-07-24 | reverse complement strand
GCTCACATAGCCTGAGAAGTTTGCGTTTGAACGCCGCGCTGTGCGTCCGCCGCGTCATCGGCTTTGACGCCAAGTCTGGAGTGTCCATGGTATCCACCTGTTTCGTTTAGGTGCACACCATCCGGGTTCGCACTCTTCACTTCACATGTTGCCCGGTCACGCCGGCTTCGACAAGAACGGCCTTCGTCGGACTATTACCTTGGTGCAGCTCGTGAGGCATTGAACTATGCAATCAAAATGGCCAGGGCCGACCCGACCTCACTACCCGATAGTATCGAAGTGATCACCCAGAAAGTCGGTGTACGTCGGAGCCTTCTCAAACGCCATTTCCCAGAAGAATGCAAGGCGTTGGTGAAATTGAGATCCAGCGCGGTACAACACCTCGCGTTAAAAACGGCCGCCGAGCGTAGTAGAAGACTGGCATCTGCGGCTCAGGACATAGCGGCTAGCGGCAAATTACCTACCTCACGACGCCTAAAGCTCCAGAAAGGCATAAAAATATCCGATGTAATTCCAAGGCGAAATTAAGCGCCAAAGCTGCATATGCTTCGAGAGCCTCTGCGCGAACATGCGGGGGAGCCCCTTGCGATTTCCTGAGAAATGCCTCTAGCGGGCTTTTGGCGACCTTAGCGGGGATTTTTTGCCGCCGCCTAGTTTGTGCATTTCTCAGCACGCTTCGGCATTGCCATCAGCCAAGCATAAGTTCGCACAATCGCGCCGCAAAGCATAAAGCCGCACTAATGGCGGCTTTATGGGTTCCTTGACACCGTGAGGAATCAAGGGCTTGCGCATCTGGTGGCCTGGGGCGGAATCAAAAAAAGCCCCGAAAGCCCCTCAAACTCTTGTGTTCACAACCGTCTACATTCGCGGGGTACACCATGGGGTACACCAAACTGGCCATCGGAAAATACGAAATCTGCAGCTTCACACCACAGACAATCGGCTTTTGCCGAATGGCATTATCTCACCTGCGCAGGCCTTCGTCGGCTTGCGCGTGCCGTTGCGCCGCAACGTCGTGCAGTTGTACCGCTGCCCCGGGGAGTAACGCGTATTTTCGACCAGATCCCTCACCCGTGCGAGTCGGAGCCTATTATTCCTCGACCGCTGGCTCTCCTGGCCACCAGTCCGGAGGCCAAGTCCCCCAGCTCGGCGCACTGAGGCAACGCCTAAGCATCTCGTCGACAGGATGCTTCGCGGCAAGCTGCTCCCGGACAACCTGAATCCAGGTGCCCGCCCGTTCCGCGTACGGAGCGGACATATGCTCAATACCCGCTTCGAGCCGCGTGAGGAATTCCTCCAATTGTCGAGCCCGCGCGTCTGCCTCTGCCATCAGGTACGCTTGCTTGAGCTGCTCAGCCTTAGCGCTGGCCCGGCGCTCCGTTTTGGCTTGCACCTCGGCTTCTTGGAGCGCACGCTCCGCGGCGGCCTGCCGCTGTTTTCGAAGCTCCATTTGCAGAGGAACTAGCTCGAAGGCGCCGCGTACGATCTCGTCCACGAGCCCCTCTAGTTTTTCCTGTGTCCCCTGCCACGCCTTCTCTGCGCCGTAGACGCTGCCGGAAATAGAGAACGTCAGTTTCTCGGAAGGCCTGAACTCGAAGTCCCTGACCCAGGAATGCTCCTTGCGCAGTTTGGCCACCTCCGGCGCACTTAGCTGTGTGCGACGGTACCCCTGCGAAAATTTGATAGTGAAGGTCTCGCCTTTGAATTTGGCCTCTATCGCAGGACGGCGGTCGGGTTCGCCAGATCGAGGCGAAGCTTGAGCCTCGCGGAAGGCAATGGACATTCCGCCCTCGGTCAGTGCCTTAAAGACGGTGGCGTGGAAACGCAAAACCCACTCCATGCCGTCCAGTGATGCAGTGACATCGAGCACCCCTTTACGAAGCAGCAGGTAGCGCCCACGTTCTTCCTGGGGCGGCCGATCCTCCGGCTTAGTCGTACTCCACCCATGCAGCCCCTTACGTTTGAACTGCTCCACAAGTTTGGGAATACGTTCGCAGTATCGCTGCGTGCCCTCGACCAGTGGGTGCGCACCTTCCAGATCCTGGGCGAATCTCACGGTTGCCACCCGCACCGCTTTCTGCGCAGCCGCTTTAACCGTGTCCTCGCGTCGCTGCTCATCGGCTTTCTGCCGGGCCCGCTCTTGCGGGTCAGTGGTGGCGAAATCAACGCGTACGTCGAGTTCCGGTGTAGGCAAGGGCGTCCTTGGTGGTTTCTGCCCTGCCCTCAACTTGGCCCAATAACCTCGCGGAGGCGCAGGTATGGCATGGCGGCGACACGCTTTGGCTAATCCCACATCCGAAATGCCGAATTCCGCCGCAAGTTGCGTCATAGGCGTGGCCCACACCTTCTCGTACAGTTCGCTTCGCTTCATGTCGTGTCCCTCTATATCAGACATTTTGAAGGAGCCTAAGCATGGAAGTCTTAGCTGGTCGAGCTGCTAGCCGAATTGGTTGACGTACGCATGATACCGACGCTGGAAGCGAAAGGCGCGAAAGGAGCAGCTGGCCCGACCGACTAAAGACAGTCTGCGCACCCGCGCCGTGTGACGCGTTGTGTCTGGACTTGAGGAGGAAGCCGCCAGAATAGCTGCGGCCACAACCTTTGGAATAGCATCACCCGGCGCCGAGCGGTGCTCAATTCTTCAAGAGCTACTGAAGGCTCGGCGGCCGGCTTCGGGGTTTAAGCGGACTACCGCAATCGGTCACGTTCACATATACAAGGTCTCCAACGCGCACGCCATCACTCGGGCCAAAAGCAACGACTCGCTTTCGCGGTCGGCTCAAGTGCTTGTACGACACCACGACGAATTTATCTGCCTCAATGTATTGGGGTGGCTCACTGACACGGCAATCCGAAAACTGTGGCTTCGCGATTTCGCTAGCGCGCCCTATCTGGATCACCGCGGCCTCACGCCAACCGTCGCTGAAGTCGTACTCGCCCTCGTACACGGTAGTGCACCCAGACAGAGCATAAAACGTAAGTCCGAAAACTGGAATCCATATGTATTTCATGTCGGCTTCCCGTTGATCTGCAATGGCCGATGAGTCCGCTCCTAGTGAGCATGAGCGGAAGGAGCCTATTGCGTTTCGATGATGCCCGCAGGTCGCTCAACGAAGTTGCAGCCATCAGCGCTGTGTTCGCACGCCACCAATTCACACTGAATCGTGGTGTGAAAAACCTCAAAGCGTTTGGCCACAAGAGTCTGGATGTTTTCAATGATCTGCGCGGGAGCAACATCCGATCTGTGTACAACGTGGGCGGTCAGGCTGTTCTTGCCGCTGGTCAGCACCCATACGTGCAGGTCGTGAACTTCAGTGGCGCCTGCTACCCCCAGCATGGCGGTCGTCACATCATCCAGCGAGAGCCCTTCGGGCGTTCCTTCCAGAAGAATATTCAGGCTTTCTTTCAACAAAATCCATGTCCGAGGGAGGACCCACAACCCAATGCCTGCCGCCACCAAGGTGTCAATCCAGCTCCAGCCGGTGAATCGAATCAAAATCGCAGCAACAATCACGCCCAATGAGCCAAGCATGTCGCTCCATACCTCCAGGTAGGCGCCTTTGATATTTAGACTGCTGTCTTTGCCGGCGCTGAGCAGGCGCATGCTGATCAGATTGATAACGAGGCCTATGGTGGCTACCACCAACATGCCGGTGGTTTGTACATCACCCGGACTGCGAAAGCGTTGGTAGGCCTCAAACAGAATGTAGGCCGCCACGCCAAACAGCAGCAGCGCGTTGAATGCCGCAGCCAGGATTTCGAAACGGTGATAGCCGTAAGTGCGTCGGGCATCAGCGGGCCGTCTTGCAATGCGCACGGCGGCCAGTGCAATGGCCAACGCTGCGGCATCGGTAAACATGTGCGCCGCGTCAGCTAGAAGAGCCAGACTATTGAGTAAGAAGCCTGCTGCCGCCTCTGCCACAAGGAAGGTAGAAGTCAGAATCAGCGCTACCCAAAGAGTGGCTTCCTTTTTGTTCTCGGGAATAGCGTGTGAATGTCCAGCACTCATTTTTTGGACTGCTTATTCGAGTGAGCCCTGGTACGACCGGTCCCGCTTGGACGAAAAACCGTCTGAACGGCAGGGTGCCGCCAGCTGGCGGCACCCTGCGTAGATTGACAGTTATTTCACTTCAAACCGTGCTGTCGCCGGCGGTTTGCCGGCTAGTGTCACTACTGCAATGCCTTTGGTGCCTTTGGCGACCTTAAACGCGCCTTTGGCTTCAAGCTTGTCGCCGGCGGGGGTCAGTTCCACTTCTGATTTTTCCGAGCCATTTAGCAAAGTCACCTTGGCCTTGGCGCCGTCCAGCTTCACCGCTTTGCCGTGGTCACTGATATGGATCTGCAATGTGTCGGACTTTGCGACGATCTCGAAGTCACCAGCTTTGGTCTCTACAACCACACCGCCGAATTTCGGATCGTGGCCGTGAGCACCAGCGGCCAGGGTGGCTGAAGCGGAGAGGGCGAGAGAGGCGGCAAGAAAGAGTTGGTTGAGTTTCATGGAAAACCTTTCAGTAAAGTTAAAGAGCGAAGGAAAATCAAAACGATTCGGTTCCGGAGTCGGCGACCAGCGCTTCAATCGGCTTGCGGCCAAACAACGCGACCATCGCCGGTGTCAAAAACGAGTCCAGCAGCGTCGAGGTAATCAGGCCCGAAAAAATCACCACCGCTACCGGGTGCAGGATTTCAGTGCCTGGCATGTCCGCCTCGAACAGCAGCGGCGCCAGCGCCAGCGCCGCTACCAGCGCAGTCATCAACACAGGCGTGAGCCTCTCTTGCGAGCCGCGAAGCAGCATGGCATTGCCGAAGTTCTCCCCTTCAAAGGCGCACAGGTTGATGTAATGAGACACTTTCAAAATGCCATTGCGGATGGCGATGCCGGCCAGCGTAATGAAGCCCACCAGCGCCGCCACCGACAGCGGCTGCCCCGATATCCACAACCCGACCACCGCGCCGACCAGTGCCAGCGGTATGTTGGCCATGATGATGGCCGCCAGCACGCCGGAGCGGTAGCGTGAGTAAAGGATCAGGAAAATCATGGCCACCGAGGCCAGCGACAGCAGGCCGATCAGCCGCGACGCTTCTTCCTGCGCCTGGAACTGCCCGCCCATGGTGATGAAGTAACCCTCGGGCAGGGCGGTGGCGGCAATCGTCGCCCGCATGTCGGTTACCACCTCGCTGAGCGCCCGACCCTGCACGTTGGCCGAAAGCACGATGCGCCTGCGCCCGCCGTCGCGGCTGACCTGGTTCGGGCCGTCGCCTTCTTCCACGCTGGCGAGCTGGCTCAGCGGCACGCGGCCACCGGGTGTGTCAATCATCAGGTTGCGCAGGCCCTCGATGCCGCGCGAGGCCTCGGGCAGGCGCAGCACCAGGTTGAAGCGGCGGCTGCCCTCGACGATCTGCGTGACTTTCTCGCCGTCAATCAGCACCTGCAGCTCCTGCAGCAGCTTGGCCGGGGGCAAGCCCAGGCCCAGCGCGCGGTCATAGTCCACTTGGATTTTGATCTGCGGCGTCAGCACCTGTTTTTCGACCTCGAGGTCCACCACGCCCTGGATGCCTGCGAGTTTTTGCCGCAGCGCTTCGGCCTGCGTGCGCAGGGTGTCCAGGTCATCGCCAAAAATCTTGATCGCGATCTGCGAGCGCACGCCCGAGAGCATGTGGTCGATGCGATGGCTGATCGGCTGGCCGATGCCAATCGCCGCCGGCAGGGTGGCGATGCGACGGCGGATGTCGGCGTAAATCTCTTCCATGCTGCGCTCACTGCGCGTGAGCTTCAGGTCCAACTCTGACACATGCACACCCTCGGCATGTTCATCAAGCTCGGCCCGGCCTGAGCGTCGACCCACATGCTCCACCTCGGGAACGCCAGCCAGGGCTTTTTCGGCTATCGTGCCGATGCGGACGGACTCGGTGAGTGTGGTGCCGGGGTTCAGCCGAAGGCCAACCAGGGCCACGCCTTCGTTGAAGGGCGGCAGAAAGGTCGTGGGGAAGAAGGGTACGGCTGCCATCGCCAGCACCGCCGCCGCCGCGCCGGCCAGCACCCAGGCACGCGGCGCCTGTAGCACGCGGCTCAGCGCATTGGCATAACGCGTCTTGACCCAGGTTTGCACCTTGGTGTCGCCGTGCTCCAGGCCTTTGATTTTTGGCAGCAGGTAATAAGACATCACCGGCGTCAGCGTGACCGAGACCACCATAGACGCCAGCAGCGACACGATGTAGGCAATCGCCAGCGGCTGCATCAGCCGACCTTCGATGCCTGGCAGAAAAAACAGCGGCATCAGCACCAGCACGATGATGATGGTCGCGATCAGAATGCCGGACCGCACTTCCAGCGTCGCCTTGGCGATCAGCTCCAGCGGGCCCAGCCGCTGCGTGGGGTGGGCCGCGCGGTCCATCTTCAGGCGGCGCAACACGTTCTCCACGCCGACCACCGCGTCGTCCACCAGCCCGCCGATGGCAATCGTGAGGCCACCCAGAGTCATGGTGTTGATCGACAGATCAAAGTAACGAAACACCAGCACCGTGATCATCACCGACACCGGAATCGCCGTTAGCGAAATCAGCGTGGTGCGGATATTGAGCAAGAAGAAATACAGCACCACCGCCACCACGGCGGACGCGGCAAGCAGCTTGCCGCGCAAGGTGTCCACCGAGGTTTCGATGAAGTTTGCCTGGCGCATGGTGACCTTGGGTTCGCCCATGCCGGGCGGCATGCCTTTTTTGAGCTCCGCTATGGCGGCCTCGATTTCTTCCGTCAGGGCGACGGTGTCGGCGTCCGGCTGCTTCTGGATACCCAGAATCACGGCGGGCTGGCCATTCAGCCCCGCATCGCCGCGCTTGATGGCCGGCGCGAAAGTGACCTTGGCGACCTGATTGAGCTGAATGGGTTTGCCATTTTGAAAGGCCACGGGCAGGCGCTCCAGATCCTGTAGCCGCGTGGTGCGGCCTATATTTCGAATCAGGTATTCGCGCGAATTGAGCTCAAGAAAACCGCCGCTGGAGTTGCCCGAGAAGCCCTTCAACGCCGTCTCAATGCTTTCAAGATCGATCTTGAGTGCCGCCATCAGCGCGGTGTCGGGTTGCACCTGGTATTGGCGCACCTCGCCACCAATTGGCACCACCTGAGCCACGCCAGGCAGGGTGAGCAGGCGTAGGCGCATCACGAAGTCGGCGTATTCGCGCACCGCCATCGGGCTGATTTTGCTGGTGTCTATCGGCAGCGCCACCAGCATGATCTCGCCCATGATGGAGCTGATCGGCCCCATGCCAACGTGCGTCACGCCCTGCGGCAATTGCTCGCGCACAAGCTGCAGGCGCTCGCCCACCATCTGGCGGGCGCGGTAAATGTCGGTTTTCCAGTCAAAGGTGACATAAACGAAAGACAGGCCGACACTGGAAATCGAACGGATGCTCTCGACCCCCGGTATGCCACCCATGGAAATTTCCAGCGGCCCCGTGATCAGTTGTTCGACTTCCTCGGGCGCCATGCCGCCGGCTTCGGCCTGCAGCGTGACCGTGGGTTTGTTCAGGTCGGGGAACACGTCCACCGGCATTTTCACCAGCGTGAGCGCACCAACCAGCAGCAGCACCACCGACAACACCACCACCATCAGGCGGTTGGCAAGCGAGGCGTGTATGAGTTTTTCAAACATGTTGTACGGTCCTGCCTTCAGCGAACCTGGTTGACCAGCGGTGCGCCTTGCGTCACCACCCGGTCACCGGTTTTCAGGCCATCCACAATCGCGGCGGTGCTGCCGTCAAGCGGCACCTGTCGCACGGTCCGCGGCTGGAACACCTCGGCGCCGGTATGCAGCCAAACCATGTCCTGGTTGCTGGTGTTCTTGACCACGGCACCGATGGGCACTGCAAAGCCCTTGACCTGGCTTTTAGTCTGCACCGTCACTTTGACCGGCTGGTTGATGGACAGCGGAGGAGCATTTTTTCCCGGCACGGTGCGGAACACCAGGGGAATCGCACCTTCGCGCAGGCTGCTGCCGGCACCGACAAACTGCAAGGGCACGCTGGTGCCAGGCGCCGCGCTAGCGCTGGCCGAGGCGATGTTGGCCGACAGCGCGGCGTCAAAGGCACTGGCCTCCACACTCATGCGGGACGGATCGACAATTTCAAACAGCACTTCTCGCCCTTCGACCACCTGACCGGCCACCACGCTGGCAGCGGCAATCACCCCTGACACTGGCGCCACCAGGGCTTCAATGGCCGACACGCTGCCCGCGACCGCTGCCGCGCGTTGCTGCAGGCTGATCACGTCGGACTGTGCGGCTTCAATATCCTTTTTCGGTACCGTGCCTTCGAGTTGCTGCAAACGCTCTACGCGCCGGCGGGCGAGGTTCAGGCTGGCGTTGAGTTCGGCACTTTGCGCCTGCTGGTTGGCGCGGTCAATCGCGCTGCTGGAGGCGCGTACCACGGCGAGCACTTCACCTTTGCGAACGGCCTGGCCCAGTTGCGGCAGGCCTCGCGGCCCGGCTTCAATGCGCCCGGCCTGCGTCGGCTGCACTTTTCCGCCGGCGTTGCTGTCCAGCACCACCCGGCCGGTCAGCTCAACCGTGGTCGGCAAGGACGCTTCCAGTACGCTGACGGTTCGCACGCCGAGTTGGCGCTGGCTGGCCTTTGGCAGAAACACACCGCCGTCGGGCAGCCGTTTGGGTGCGTTGCCGCTGGCAGCGGGCGCGGCTTCTCCCCCGTGGTCGTGACCGGGCCCGGCTTGTGCATCAAAAGTGGCTGTGACGCCCAACAGTAAGGCGCCAGCAGCTATAAAAATGCTAGCAATGGTTTTACCACGCCGGCGCCTGAGCGCGGCGATAGCCGTCGCCACAAGAAGCAGCGCAGCGCCTGCGTAGGCGGCCCAACGCAGCCAGGGCCGGTTCGCGCCTGCATGATCGTCTTCAGCGTGCGGGTCGGCGATGACCAGGTCGCCGGCCAGCAGGTCGGTGTCTTTGCCGGCGGCGACGACAAAACTCATCGCCAGCGTGCCCGGCTGGCCCAGCACCTCATGCTTGAAGCTGTAGCTGCCGTCGGCCTGGGGTATCGCCGCGCCCTTGGCTGCACCGGCTTCGACCTCGATCTTCGCGTCGGTGACGGGTTCGTTACTGGCGTAGCGGTCCAGGTAAATTTTCATCTCGCTGTTCTCGACCACACCGACCAGCTCGAACAAGTCGGAGTGGCTGCTGATGCGCGGTGAGGTGACCGCGCTGGCCGTCGGCGCCTCTGCGCCATGGTCTCCTCCGGCCCAAACTGGTGCGAAGAAATTAAATGCTATGAAAGTCATAGCTGCTAGCGCTTTCTGGATATGGGCTAGAGGCTTATTTGATTTATAAATGAGGTTCATGGGAGCAATCCAAGGGCTTGGTTCAATTGGGAGATGGCGCGCTGCAGGCCCACACGGGCGCGCGCCAGGGACAGGTCGGCTTCAAACTTTTCGCTTTCGGCGCGCAGGCGGGTCAGGAGGTCGGACTCGCCCAGGCGGTAGGACTTGGCGACCAGCTCTTGCACCTCTTGCCCAAGGCGCGCACGCTCGGCCATGCTGACCTGCGTGCGGCGTGCTGCATCAAGTTGGGCCAGGGCCGACGCCAGTTCGCCTTGTATCAGTCGCTGGGCGGAATCCAGCTCGGCCTGCGCGGCATCGAGCTCGGCGCGAGCTGCCGCGATACGCGGGGCATTGCGGTTGTCCGTACCGAAGGGAATCCTCAGCGCCAGGCGCAGGCTGTTTTCACTGGCCGCGCCAAAGGTCGCGCGTTCACGGGCGACACCGACGCCAATGGCCATGGGGTCGCGCCGGTCGGTTTCGCTGAGTTCAAGTTTCGTTTGCGCGACTTGGACCCGCGCTTGCGCTGCCTGGATTGCCGGGTGGTCGGGGGTGACGGTCACGTTGGCTGGTGGCAGTGGGGGCGGTGTTTCTTCCAGCGAAGGCGACGCAGCCAACCTGGTCAGCGCCAGCCACTGGTTCTGCAGCCGAGCCAGGGCGACTTCCGCCTGCTCCCGTGTACTGGCGGCCTGCTGAACCAGCGACTGCGCCTGCAAGCCGTCTACCCGCGCGCTGTCGCCAGCTTTGACGCGGCGTTCCACATCCTGTGCCAGCGTCAGCGCTTCGCTCTGTTTGCGTGTCGCCAGGTCGCGCTCGGTACGCGCCAACGCGAGGCTGGCGGCCACCTCGCGTACCTCGGCGGCCAGCCTCAGCCGCGCTGCGAATTGCTGCGGCTCGAAACCCAGGCGCTGCGCCGCCAGATCGCGCTGGGTAGCGCCGCGCACGCCGGGGCTCCAGATCGGCAGCTCCAGTTCGGCTTGGTACTCACGAAAACCACCGTTGTTGTTGACACGGTCGCTGCGCTGGGCCAGCAAGGCGCTGGGTGAGCCATTGATCCAGGACGAAGCGGCCCGTTCACGGGCCGCAATTTCTGCGCGGCGATTGTCGGCGCTGCGAGCCGCCGGGCTCAGGGCCCAAGCCGCGTCCAGCGCCTCGCGCAGGCTGGTGCCGCCGGTGGGCGCTGTGGCTCCGGCTAAGGATGGTACGGGTCGCGGCAGCGCTATCTGGGCACTGGCCAGCGTAATCGCGGCCGGCACCAACAGCGATGCGCAGACGAGTCGCGACAACCGGAAAGAGGAAAAATCAAGCAAGAGCGTTCTCCGAAGCAAACCAAGACTTCGGCGAACCTTTGCACTCAGGCGATTGGAAAAAGAAAGACTTTTGAAGCGCCCGTCAGGTCAAAGGTTCACCACCGATGAGGTGGTGGTGCTCCATTTGGGGCGTTCGATGCTGTTGGGATGTTCGTGGCTGACCCAGAAGGTCGGCACTGGCAGCGCGGCGCCAACGACTGCGTCATTGAAACGCAGGCCAAGCGTAGCCAGCGTGTCAGTGGCATGGCCGCAGTAGCTAGAGGTTTCCGAGTGACTGCGGTCACGTTCCGTGTCGAAGCTTGCCCCGGTGTCATCCGCAACAACAAGTTGGGCCGCTATATGACCCCGGATATGACCCCGGTCCTGCGCAGCATCGGCTGCCGAGTGTGCATAGGCGCCACCTGACAGTAGCGCCAACCAGACAATCAGGAAGTGACAGACAAAGCGTTTCACGGACCGTATGCTAACAGCCGCGAAAGCCCCCGCGTAGTGCAAGGATGAGCTCGGGACTGCGAGGGGACAGACTTTGAGTCTGTACGGTCGGGTGTAAGGGAACCACAAAAAACCTTAAAGTCACTTATGCGATCGTGGGGCCGGGGCCGTACCACCGGCGGGGACCCCCGTGCAAACTTTCGGCCTCCGCCCCTATGCAGAGCGGCATGGACATGAAGCCGATGATGTTGGCCAACAACGACAAGATGGCCGCGATGAAAATGACGGGCAATGTCGACTCGGACTTCGCCATGATGATGCGAATTCACCACCAGGGCGCCATCGACATGGCTGAGGCTCAACTGCGCAGCGGCAAGGATCCTGAGATGCTCAAAATGGCCAAAAAAATCATTGCCGACCAGAAAAAAGAAATCGCCCAATTCGACAAATATTTGGCAAAGCATCCGCACGAAGGCGCCAAAAAGTAGATCTCCAGTAAGCCTGAGTTCAGGAGGTCACCGGATGACAGTCATGCCGGAAAGTAGCTCAAGTGGCGCGGTATGGCGTGCATGGGGGCGCTCATTAGCTGCTTGCCCACGAGGACACGCGCTGCGTCAATGCCCTATGATCGAAAGGATTGCGGCGCTTCGCCAATAACACCCGCCTAAGTGCCGTATCGTACAAGTGTTAGGCCAAAAAATGTTACCGCGAGCGCTTGGATGGACCTCGTTTGCGCGTCGCACTTTCTTTCTTCTGTTTATGTTTTTTTCTGTCACGCCAGCGCAAATAGCCAAGAAATGCGTAAAGCGATAAAACAGTTGCGCCTCCCAACAAAAAGTATGTGGTCAGCTCCCCCTGAGGTACACCAGATAAATCGTGGAATCTACTAAACATTTCTAGGCCTTACAGCAAAAAAGTTGCTCAATCCGCGTTCATTTGATGCAAAGCTGACGGCCCGGACGTTCCCTAGCGGCTACGGTCTGCGGGCATTACTCGCGGCTCCATTGGTCTTTTGCAATCAGTGACGTTGATATACACAGGGCTCCCGGTGGTCCACCTCGTTGCAGAGGGAACAGGTACAACGGCTTTCCTCGGACGATTGAGAAAGGGGTAGGAGACAACTGCAAACGTAGATGCCTTAAGTTCCGCAACGCGTGGGTCTTTACGGCAATCGCGAAAAGGCTCCTTTATCAAGCTATCGGCTGAACCAATTTCTAATACCGTGCCTGGGCGCCAACCAGCATCCCAGTCATACTTGCCTTCATAAATGGTCTCACAACCGCTTATGACAACTAACATAGGGGCCAGCAGGAGATGTGTAAGTAGCAGCTTCATTCGGCATACACCCGTTTGACTTCTTCCTCCACGAGGGCCTTGAGTTGCTCATGGCCGAAGTCCTTCAACGGTCGCCCATTGACAAAGAACCCAGGCGTCTTTGTGACTTGCAGAGTGCTGGCGTCCGCCATATCCTGGTCAAGCACAGCTTCGGCTTCCGGTGAACCGGCGTCTTGCTTAGCCTTCGCGGCATCCAGGCTGGTTCCCTTCAAAAAGGTCCATATCCGCTCCGGATTCGGATTGTCATGCGCGGCCCAGGCGTCCTGGGAATTCAGTACCACTTCCGTCACCGGAAAAAACAGCTTCTGCTTATGCGCGGCGATGAGGATTTTTGCGGCGACATCAGAGCCTTTGTGGAAAGGAACGAGGCGTACCACGAGCTGCACTTTTCCTTGGTGGCTGTCGACGATGCGCTTGACGAGGGGATAGAAGGCTCTGCAGGTTTCGCAGGCTGGATCAAAAAACTCGACGATGCGGACCTTGGCCTCTGGGGGGCCGTAGGTAGGCGCGTGCGAGCGATTGAAAACGGAACTATTCTCTTGCGCAAGGCGGGCCGCCGTCTCGGATTTTTTGTTGAAGTGCCCGTATATGCCAAACGCAAATCCGAGCAGGACGACGATCCCGCAAAGAATGATGGTGAGCTGTTTGTTGGTCATTGTTTAGTGTCTTTCTTCGCTGCCAGCAGGAGCAGCACGATGATGGAAAAGGCGATAAGCGACAAAAGCGGGATGGTGATGAAGCCGACCAATTCCAGCTTTTGTGCCGAGCAAGATACACCTTTGCCGCAGGGCTGCAGGGTCGCCGGGATGAACCCGCCGTAGAGTAGGCAGTGGTAGAAGGCGACAAGCCAGCCGGCGATTGCCAGCGGAAAGGCGTACTTCACGCTGCTGGCATCCTGCGTGTAGGCGCCTGCACCAAGTATCAGAACCAGCGGAAACATGGCGATGCGCTGGTACCAACAGAGCACGCAGGGCTCCAAGTCCATGACTTCGCTGAAAAACAGTGCACCTAACGTGGAGACGAGGGCCACCAGCCAGCTCACTGTCAGCAATGTCCATTGCCGCTCTGAGGTAAGGGATGAAGCCGTCATGCAGGTTTCTCCGCCGGCTTGTGACTCCATGATGCGAAGACCACGAACGCTGCGCCGCAGACGATACCCATGTCCGCGAAGTTAAAGGCCGGCCAGTGCCAACCCCATGCATGGAAATCGAGAAAGTCCACAACATAGCCACGCAAGGCGCGGTCCAGACCGTTGCTCAGCGCGCCACCGAGAACCATCGCGTACCCCACAAGCTCAAGCTTGGGGAGCGGCTTTCGCAACATAACGACCAGCCAGACAGACACGACCAGTGCGATACCGCCAAAGAAGAAGCGCTGCCAACCGCCCGCGTCCGCCAGGAAGCTGAAAGCGGCGCCGTAGTTCCAGACATGCACCAGATTAAAGTTGCCCGTAACGAATTGACTCCACCCGTAAGGAGTGTGTTCATGGACCCAGTACTTGGAGGCTTGATCCGTCAAAAGCAGTAATAGAGCGATCCAGTAGCCCGCCAAGCGCGGACTGATCGAATTTTGGAGCGGGTCGACCGGGAAAGGCGGGTTGATATTGGGCATAGGTCCAGTTCGAAAATTCATGCAGAGGCTGCGGCGACCCGGCTGCGTATTAATCATTCGACGCTCGCGCAGCACGGGCGGACAGTCCCTTTGCATTACGGAGCCAAGCTGCTCAAGTTGACGGCCAGAAAAACTGGCACGATGTGAAGATCGCGACCGGCCCCGTACGGCGCCGCGCAGACAAATATAACCGCAAGCTCCACGGCTTATTTCGCCCTTTATCTTAGCCTTGTTGATTTGGCTATGGAGTTTTCCGCCTAAGAATTTGTAAGGTATCCGGGCGGCCGATCAAACTCCGCGACGCGCTCTCCTAAAAGGGTCCACCTCTGGAATTCGCTCTCCGCGAGATATCAGAAATCATGGCCGCTCCGCTACAGCCTCAATTCGCCCTCAGCCTCACGCAGGCTCTGATCCTCGATCTGGATCGTCGCATGCGTCAGACCGAAGCCGACCTTCATTGCGTCATTTGCACTCAGTAGCGTGGCCCGCGCCTGGCTTATGTCAGCCAAGACGAGGTGGCAACTCATGGCGTCAATACCGGACGTTATCGTCCAAACATGAAGATCGTGGACAGCCGTTACGCCGGGAATGTCCAGCAACTTTCTCTCTAGTAGTGAGATATCGACTTCGGGCGGTGTGCCTTCCATGAGGATGTGGATTGCCTGCTTCAACAATATCCACGTGCGCGGAATAATAAAAAGGCCGATGGCGGCGCCGATGATCGGATCGGCCAACGTCCAGCCGGTGACCATGACGACGCCTGCGGCTACGATGACGCCCAGCGAGCCCAACATGTCGCTGAGCACCTCGAAGTAAGCACCCTTGACATTCAGGCTCTCTGAAGATCCGGCGGACAGGAGTTTCATGCTGATCAGATTCACCGTGAGGCCGACCAGCGCCACCGCCAGCATAGGGCCACCCAGAATTTCCGGGGGGTTTTGAAAGCGCTTGTACGCCTCATAGAAGATATAGATCGTCAACAGCAGGAGAACTACCGCGTTCGTCAGCGCCGAAAGAACCTCCATGCGAACGTAGCCATATGTCTTCTGTGGCGTTGCGGGGCGCTCCGCAAAACGGATAGCGATTAGCGCCAGTGCAAGACCGCCCGCGTCGGTCAGCATATGCGCAGCGTCGGCTAGAAGCGCGAGGCTACCCGTCCAAAGGCCACCGACTATCTCGACCGCCATGAAAGTAGTCGTAAGCGCAAGAGCTACTACAAGCTTGCTCTTATGTCGCCCTGCAGCGGTCCCCGACGCAGCACTTGCAGCGCGTGAATGTCCTGAGCCCAAGGTCAACTCCCCATTTTGTAATGAATGCCGGCGCTGCGAAAGCCCCCAGGGGGACAAGCGTAGCCTTGCTTAGTCGAAAAGCCGTCCGAGGAAGGAGCCGTGCCCGCGGCCTCGACCGTGTCCCCCGTCATGCCCCGAACGATGGCCTCCATCGTAATAGCCTCGAGGCGGATAAGGCTGGGGCGCGGATTGCGGCGTCTGCGCCCCGCGAACCTCTTCGCTCGCGTTGCGCTCGATGATTTTATCGAGTTCGCCCCGATCAAGCCACACGCCCCGACATTTAGGACAGTAGTCAATCTCAATGCCCTGGCGTTCGCTCATTATCAAATCAACTTTGCATGTTGGACAAAGAAGCCCATGCCCCTGGCCCTTGGCACTTGTGTTTGCGATGTCTTCCATTTCTTTCTCCAGAGGTTTTTAGATGAACACTATGTCCCGTTCCCAGGCCCGTCATCGCGCGATTGCGTACCAGATTGAATGTAGCTTAATGGCTATTGATCAATTGCATCTTGGCCCCGCGACGTTTTGTAGTCCGTAGCCTACGAAGACACACTTTTGAGCTACCAAGTATTTGCTGTCGCGCCTACAGCATGGCTCACTGTTCGAAGTAACCTGAGGTTTTCAACCAAATGGAGATCAGTATGCCCACCCAACCCACCGCCCAACCCGGCTCCCATCACCCTCACGAGGGCCATGTGCCCGGCGACCTCGATCAGCACGGTCACCGGGACAAGGGTGCGCCTCCATTGGTTGAGCAGCCAGGAGTGCATCATCCGCATGATGGTCATAAGCCGGGAGATCTTGACCCGCACGGCCATCGCGATACTGGCGGCAAAAAATAGTCCATGCCGCCAAGCTGCAAGACAACAACCTTGCAGCTGGACATTTCGTAAAGGGGCTGGCATTACCAGCCCTTTTCATGTCCAGGAGAACAGAGGGGCGGCAGCATCACATCATTGCGGGAGTCATTCAATACACTCTTGGGCCGCTGCTGAAGCACCCGAAACCAGTTTTGTAGTGGCGTTGGCGCGTCCACATAGGAAGGGCGGAAGGTACCGATTTTTTGCGTAGGTTGGTTAACTGTCTCTATCATCCACTATCTATCGGCTCGCGCCCCAAAGCGTGTCATTCAAAACAGCGTGCGCTTGCTTGCTCGCATGACCCAGACCCTCAGTGCAACCTCTGCCTGCTGAGAATATTCGCCTGCGGGGTGACCCATACGAGTTGAATGGCGTGCGTCTGTTTCCAGAGCTTCACAAAATCACGGCCTTCCGCTATAGCTCGCCTGCAGGTGGGCAGCGCATTGGTGGTGTCCTCACCGTGCGGGCGCTGCTAGAATTCACCGCATATTGAGGGCCAGGAGTCTGGGCCACGACGATATGCCGATCCGACTGCAGAGGAGAAATTCATGGAACGCAACATCCCGACTGTAGAAGTATCCGCGCCCTCGGTCGTCCAGACTTCGCCGGTACAAGACTCCCTAGAAACCGGAGCCATCGTGCTTAGGCCTGAGCAGGTGCCGCAAGCCGAACAGGCATTAGCCGCGTTGGACTTTGCGGCCGTTCCATCCGGCGAGATCATCAAGATCGGACTCGGTGCGGAACAGGCGCTGCAAAAGACGCTTGACGGCTTTCTCGCGCGGCTAGACAAGAAAACGGCGTCCAAGGTGTTCGCCCTCTTCGGACGCCTGGAAAAGGGTGTTGATGACGCCAAACTGCCTGAAATCCTGGAGAAGATACAGACCGGCGAGGATCCGGGGTTCTTCGCCCGCCTGTTCGCCAAGCTCACCGGCCGCAAACCCGAAGAAGCCTTTCGCGAGTTCATGCAGGAAGTTGGCGACTTGATTGCCAGCCGGACGCAAACGCTGGCTGACGAGATGGGCCGGCTGGAGGGCGAACTGTCCAAGGAAATGACGACGCTGTTTGGCGAATTGCAGGTGCTGGAGACGCTCAAACTATCGTACGGAACGCACTTTGCCAACTTCACCGTCGATGCGGCCGTGGCCCGGGCGTTTCTCGGCAAGGCCCGGCATTACGTGGCGCAGCAGACGGCGGCAGCCGACCCCGCCGACGTGTCCGCCCAGGCGCGGCTGCGTGAGTTGCAGGACAAACTCCGGTTGCTGGAAAGCCGTGCCCTCGCGCTTGAAGGCACCTATACGCGCCTTCCGGCCGACCAAATGGTGATCCAGCAGATCGAGGCTGCCGGCATCGCCACACTGCAGGAGACGGTCACCACGGTCTCCTCGCGGTTCGCGTCGATCAAGATGACCTTGCTCTCCATCCACGGCGCGTTTGCCGTCAAGTCGGTGCAACAGATCGCCGAGCGCCAGGCACGCCTTGACCAGCAATTGACGCAACTTCGCGGTCAGGCCACCAGGGACGTGGCTGTCGCCGCAGCAAAAGCTCCCGGCGACAACCGGGTCGCGCAGGCGCAGCAAATCGCAGCCATCATCACCCAGACCCGCGAGATCCACGAGCTGGTGGAAGCCGCCAAGCAGGAAACTGAAGCGAAGTTTGAGACGGCGCGGCAGATGTTCGAGAAGTCGCGCGCCGAACTCGCTGCGCTGCGCCAGGCATAACAAGGACCCCGGAGAAGCCATGCTCACATTGACCCTTGACAAGCCCGGCGCCGCACCGGCCCGCAAACTGCAGCTCTCACTCAACAAGGGCGCTGCGTTCAAGGTAACCGTCGCATGGCAGTGCGACGCCAGCCACCAGGACGACATCGACATCCACGCACTCGAGGCACGCAACGGCGGCAACGGCGCGAAGGTTTCGGCACTGGAAGAGATCCTGTCCACCTACAACACAACGAAGATGAGCCCGAAAACGGGCGTGCTTCCGACGGCGGCGGACGGCTCCTTCGCCACGCCCTCGGGTGGACTGCAGCATTCCGGCGACGTCCGGGTGCAGGGCAACACCGAAACCATCGTCATTGATGGCTCGAAACTCCCAGCGGGCGTGAACGAGATCCCCCTGTTTGCCACCGTCCACAAGGCCGAGCACGGACAGGGACACGTTGAAGGCGCCGAATCAGAAGACGAAGCTGCATTTGCCGACATTGAGGTCTGCACCGTCACCATCGCCGACGAAGGCGGGCGCGAGCTCGGCGCTTACCAGTTGTCCAAGGAGTTTGGCGAATTCAACGTGGTGCAGCTCGGCAGCATCATGCATGGCGACAATGGCTGGGAGTACGCTCCTGTCGGCCGCGGCTTCACGGGTACGTTCAACGACGTTCTGGGCCACTTCTCCTGAGACCAGCCATGCCGCCCGCGAAGGACAAGTTGCGCCCGACGGTCATTGGCTCCGAGGGCGCCTCCCCGCGCGGCCCTGGCGGTTCCGTCCAGCCACCAAAGGATGGGCCTGCTCGTCGTGCACCGGCGGTCAAGCCGGTGATTCGGCAGCCAACGGCCATGCCTGGCACTGAACGGAGGCGGATTGAAGTGTCAGTGCGGGATCTGCAAGCGTTGTCGCCGGGCGCTAAGACCATGTTGTATGAACGGGCGCGAGCGCTGGTCGGCGCATTCGTCCTCGACCGGGCCGCGCAGCGCAAGGCGATCCTGTGGGGTCATGACTTGCAGCAGACCCACGGCGGCCTCGTCACCGAGATGCTGGACCTTGCGCGCAGCCCTGTGCTGCGCCAGGTGGACGGTTACCTCGCGCGAATGATGGACATCCTGGGATCGATTGACCTGATGGCCGTGTGCGGACATGGTGGCGATAGCGTAATGGGCCGCCTGTTTCAGGGCATCAACAGCCGGATCGACACACCGAGTGAACTTGCCAGGGCCCAAGCCGAGCTGGAGCAGTTGCTTACGCTCGTGGCTGCGGCGCTGGACCCACTGCTGGACCTCAAGGACCGGCTGCTGCGTCTTTCCAACTCGATGCAGGGGACTGCCGAACAAGTCGAGGCCTCGGCCATCGGCGCCCTGTTTCTGTCGGAGCGCCTTCGTCAGAACGATACAGCACTGGCGCAGCGATTTGCCGAGCGCAGCATGAGTCTCACCCAAACCCTGGCGCAGATGCGGCAAACCGGCTCTACACAGGAATTACAGATTGAGCAGCCGATGCGTATCATCGGCGCTATCCAGAACGTGGCGCTGGTCGTTATGCCGGCGTTCATCGGCAGTATTGCGTCCATCGCCACCCTAGGCGCCAGGAAGACCACGATCTCGCCGACCGAAGCTGGTGAGCTGGCCTATCGGCTGCGGGACATTATCAGCCAGTTGAAAACCTGAATCAGGAGCACACATGAACAGCAAACTCACATTGAATCTGGACAAGGCAGCCACCGCGCTGCGACTCGCGCTCGACAAAGCTGGCGTGGTGGCGAACGTGAGGGCGGAAACTGCCGCGATCATCGACGTCTCTGGGTCCTTCGAGCACGAGCACGAAGAGGGAACAACCAGCATCCTGATTGAGCGACTCGTACCTTACTGCATGGTGCTCGACCCTGACCACAAAATGGACGTCTTCACATTTAGCGCAGGCGAGCGCAACGCCTACTATGTAGGAGCGGTGGAGCCGAACGACGCTCATGGTTACGTTACTCGCAACATCATCGATCGAGTTCCGGGCTGGAATGGTGGAACAACCTACAGCTTTGTGCTCGAACGCGCGCTTGAGCACTTCGGCTGGAAGACTTGCGACGAGGTGCACCGGTCTACGCAGGGTGCCGGCTTCCTCAGCCGATTGTTCGGGTGGTCGTCGACTGGGCAGGCGCACGATCACGGCGCTCCACATACACACGAAAAGAGACGCTCACTCGTACTCTTCATCACCGACGGTGAAAACACCGCCGGCGATGAGACGCGAACCATGCGCGTCCTGGAGGAATCGCAGCGACGTGGGGACCAGGTCTACTTTCTCTTCATCGGAGCATGCGAGGACAGGAACGTGAAGTTCGAGTTTGTCCAACGAATCGCCAGCCGCTTTAAGAATACCGGCCTGGTGGTCATCCGCGACCTGGAGGCCTTTGTCGCGCAGTCCGACGAGGAGCTGAATGCGGCGCTGCTCGGGCCCGAACTCGTGGAATGGTTCAAATCCTGACAGGTAGGTCGCCCGCGCCGTTTGTCTCCTTACTTCAAGCGTAGGAATAGCTGCCGGCGAGCGGCAGCTGTACAGGAGGGTGATCGCCAGGGGCTACGGCTGACGGCAGAGTACTTCAGCCGCCAGCAGCTTTTTCGGGGGGCACAGACTCAGGCGGAACGGCGGTTGAGCAGTTTGATCCAGCAACACGCCGCTCTTCAGCCCTATGGGCACGGACCGAACAGCGTGGTCACATTTCAGTCTGAAATTCTCCTGATGAGCATGCTGCGTTGCAAAAACGGCAAATTAGGGCGTCTGTCCTGCATGAACTTAAAGCCAGCTCGGGTATAAGAATCAATCAATCACTTCAGGCCACCGGTATGACCAGTTCTTTGTGGGGTATATGGGGAGACGTGACTAACCATCTTTTCCGGATGTCCCTGGCTTTCCTATTCACCATGCCGATTGCGTGGAACCGGGAAAATGGCTCGAGAAGCGCGGGCCTCCGAACTTTCCCTATCGTTGCCATGGCCAGCTGCGGCTTCGTGCTACTCGCAATTGAGGTGCTCGGCGAGCGCTCGGTCGGGCAAGCCCGGATTCTGGAGGGCGTCATCACGGGTATAGGTTTTATCGGTGGTGGTGCCATTCTCAAGGCCGGCACAACCACGCACGGTACAGCCACCGCAGCCAGTATTCTCAACACAGGTGTAGTGGGCGCTGCCGTCGGCTTCGGATATTACGACATTGGCTTTGTGCTTGCCCTGGCAAATTTTTTGGTGCTTTTCGGACTCGGAAGGCTCAAAACCGAAGGGAAAGAGGCAAGTGATGGGCCGGACTAATTTCCCTGCTAGTGGGCCTTTCGCGGTCGCATGAATGTCTATTACTTCAGTCACTTTCCGTCTATCACAGCTATCCGATGGTGATGCTTGAAATCCAAAATTAACTTCCATAAGGATTCGAAGTGAAGCGCTTTTTGACTCTTCTTGCTATTGCCCTGATCGGTATCGCACCTGCCATTGTCTTTCGCTTGAGTGGCTGGCGTCCCAATCCCGTGCTGGCAGTTTTCGGGGTTGCAGTGCTGGCTGCAGGTTTCATGCTTTCGTGGGAGTGCCGAGGCCGCCGAAAAACGGATATCTCAAGGTCTCATACTCGCGTTAGTTGCGCTGGTCACGGTGCTGCCTGAATACGCTGTAGACATGTACTACGCCTATCAGGCCGGCAAGGCGCCAGAGTCCAACTATGTCCAATACGCGGCGGCCAATATGACCGGCGCTAACCGATTGCTGGTTGGGCTGGCTTGGCCGCTGATGGTTTTTTTACACTGGTGGCGTACTCGTCAGCGGGGTATTGCCCTGGCCACTGTCAACATGGTGGAGATTGGTTTTTTGCTGCTGGCCAGCCTGTACGCATTCGTCATTGTCCTGAAAAACAGCATCGGCTTGCTGGATACAGTTGTGCTTGTCGCCATCTTTGGCGCATATCTCTGGCAGGCTGGGCGCATGCCCAAGGTCAAGTCAGGTCTTGAAGCGGATGATGAGCCCGGGCCTGCTGTGGCGCTTGCAACGCTGTCCCCTGCCAGGCAATGGGCATGGATGGGCGGTCTGACCGTCATTGCTGCAGCGGTCATATTGGCATCGGCCGAACCATTCGCAGAGGCCATGATCGAGTCAGGAAGAATCTGGGGTATTGATGAGTTTTTGCTTATCCAGTGGCTGGCGCCACTGGCCAGTGAGGCCCCGGCAGTCGTTATCGCCGTTCTATTCGTACTTTCCGGCCGTGCGGAAGGCGGTCTGACCACCATGATCAGCGACAAGATCAACCAGTGGAGATTGCTTGTGGGGATGCTGCCCCTGGCAATGAGCTTCGGCGCTGGGACCTGGACGGCCCTTCCGCTGGATGCACGCCAACATGAAGAGTTTTTCCTGACTGCAGCGCAATCCATATTCGGAGTTGCTCTCCTGCTACGGCTGCGTCTGAGCTTGTGGTCGGCCATAGTACTTGCGGCGCTGTTCAGCGTCCAACTGGGTATAGCATTTCTTTACAGGGATGATGCCGTCAGAGCCATCAACTCGTTGACAGTGCTCGGTTGGTTGTACCTGGTTATGGGCGTTGCGCTATTGATCTTTGGGGCACCGAGCGCTTGGCGGGCGGCATGGCAACTCCAGGCCGCCTTGGACAAGCAAAGGCTTCCCGCAGCAGCAGCAGCAGCCGGATCTGGCCCAGCAGATGCTGCACCGAAGCCATGAAAGTCGAACAAGTTTTCAGACTGGCCGCATGCGCAGCTCTGTCCGGTATCGCTACGCTGAGCATCGCCGACGAACGCATTATTTACAAGTCAACTCTGTCAGACGGCCGAATTATCTATTCCGATGAACCGGTGCCCAAGGCAAGCCGAAAAGAAAAAATAAGCATTGAACGGCATCCGCCAAATGCGCAAGACGCGGAGGCAGCTCAGAAAGCCCTTTCCATGTCGCGCGCGCAGCTACTTGAAAATGCCGCGGCTCGGTCTGCTCGTCTCAAGCAACTCGACAAGCAGGTCGACGATGCCTACAGTGAACTTAAGAGTGCGGAGTCAGCCCTGCAGCAAGGTCAGGAAGTTCAGGAAGGAGAGCGGCAAGGTCGCCGACTTACACCCTCATACTTTCAGCGGCGACAAGCACTTGCCAACGCTGTGCAAAAGGCCCGTCGCCGCCTGGACGGCCTGTTAAACGAACGCGCCTCGCTTCAGTATTGAGGCGGTGGAACATGAAACAGGCCGACGCCTTCCCGTGCCGTTCTTTGATATTTTGTCAGAAATGAAAGCGAGTCCTCATCATGAGCGAACCCATCAAATTGCGTCTGGACCTGCCGCTGGTCCTTCCTCATGTTGACAATGTTGAGGATCGTTGCGTAGCCCGACTGATCGCCTCCCTTTCCGGCCGACCTGGCATCTCGCAGGCGCATGTTGCACAAGGTCAGGATCATCCTCCGCAACTTTGCATCCACTACATTCCGTCTGTAATTTCACTGACGAGAGTTCGAGAACTGGTAAGCGCGGCAGGTGCTGCGCTAAACGAGCAGTACGCCCATGTCGTCATCAGTGCGCCGCCTCTACATGCGCGCGCCGCACGCCGCATCGCAGAGGCTCTGCGCGACACAACCGGCGTATTTGAAGCTGATGTCTCGGCCTCTGGCACCGTACGCATTGAATATGACAGGCGACAGGTGTCTGCCAGTGACCTGCGGGCAAAGGCCGCCGCGCTGGGTATAGGCAATGACAAAAGAGATCGGGATTTGATTGCTGCGGCGGCTGAGGATAAGCCAAAACCGCATTCACATCCTGGGCATTCCACCAGCGAACAGAACCACAGTCACGAACATCGGGCCGCCGCGCCTGAAACGACTCCTACATCGCCACCGATCACAGCGGCAGATGAGCAACTGCCTTCTCCCGGAGGTGAGCCGCCTCTCGGTGCAGAGGATCATTCTGGACACGATCACAAACACGGCGACACAAGTGACCATGCGGAACATGATCACGCGCACGGTGGCATGTTTGGGGAGCAAACCGAGCTGATCTTTGCTGCGTTGGCAGGCCTTCTTTTACTCGGTGGCTGGTTGGTAGAACGCAGCGGCGCCTCACCCAGCTGGTTACCGACGGCTTTTTATGTCGTGGCTTATTTGTTTGGCGGCTTTTATACCGTCAAAGAGGCCTTCGAAAATCTTCGCGCCCGCCGCTTTGAAATTGACACCCTGATGCTGGTTGCCGCAGTTGGTGCTGCGGCCCTGGGGAAATGGGCAGAAGGTGCTCTCCTGCTGTTCCTCTTCAGCCTGGGCCACTCTTTGGAGCACTACGCCATGGGCCGAGCTCGTAAGGCTATCGAGGCACTGGCCAAGCTGGCGCCGGAGGTGGCAACGGTTCGCCGGGAAAATGGAACGGAAGAAATCGGCGTCGGCAAGCTCCAGGTTGGCGATGTGGTCATCGTGCGGCCAAACGAGCGCCTTCCGGCCGATGGGGTCGTGGTCGTGGGAACTTCAAGCGTTAACCAGGCACCGGTGACCGGAGAAAGCGTACCCGTCGATAAAAGTCCGATAACTGACGCAAGGGCAGCGCTCAGCGCATTTGATCGGGTGGGCGCTGAGCACCGCGTTTTTGCCGGCACGATCAACGGCTCTGGCGCTATCGAGGTGATGGTTGCCAGGCGCTCCGAGCAATCGACCATGGCACGCGTTGTCAAGATGGTCACGGAAGCCGAGGCGCAACGCTCGCCGACCCAGCAGTTCACCGAAAAATTTGAGCGGATCTTTGTGCCGGCGGTTTTGGCGCTTGTGGTTTTGCTGATGTTCGCCGGTCTCGTCATTGACGAGCCATTTTCTGCGACTTTTTATCGCGCCATGGCCGTTCTCGTTGCGGCCAGCCCTTGCGCATTGGCCATCTCGGTGCCCAGTGCGGTTTTGAGCGGTGTGGCAAGGGCTGGACGGGGTGGCGTTCTGGTCAAGGGCGGCGGACCGCTGGAGAACCTTGGCACGTTGACGTCGATTGCTTTCGACAAGACAGGCACGCTTACAGAGGGCAAACCAAAACTGACCGACGCAGTGGCAATGGATGGGGTAAGTGACGATGAATTGCTTTCGGTTGCGCTGGCTGTAGAGCAGCAAAGCGACCATCCCTTGGCGGGCGCTATCGTCAACGGGGCGCGGGAGCGACTGGGCGGCCGTGTGAATCCGCCAGCGGTCACCGATGTGAAAAGCATCACCGGTCGGGGCGTCCAGGCACTTGTTGATGGGCAACAGGTGCATATTGGCAAACCATCGCTCTTTGATGAACTGAAGGATTCGGCATTGCCAGCGGAGTTGGTGGCGGTCAACGACAAACTGGTTGCCGCAGGTCGGACCACGATGGTGGTGCGCAAGGGCACGAGATTTCTGGGAGTCATTGCCGTCATGGATACCCCTCGGCCGGCTGCAGCGCAGGTGATGGCGGAACTACGCTCCCTGGGCATCGAGCGTTTGATCATGATCTCCGGGGACAATCAAAAGGTGGCCGAAGCCGTTGCAAAAAGCGTTGGACTCACAGAAGCCAGGGGCGACCTCATGCCCGAGCAAAAAGTCCAAGAAATCAAGGCGCTCCGCGAGAAGCACGGCAAGGTGGCGATGGTAGGAGATGGCGTCAATGATGCCCCTGCCATGGCCAACGCTACCGTCGGCATTGCAATGGGTGCTGCAGGGTCCGATGTTGCGCTTGAAACCGCCGATGTGGCCCTCATGGCTGACGACCTGGCTCAACTTCCGTTTGCGGTTGGATTGTCCCGCAGCACGAGTCGCATCATTCGCCAGAACCTGTTTGTCAGCTTGGGCGTGGTTGCGGTGTTGATTCCGGCCACGATATTTGGTCTCAACATTGGAACTGCTGTGCTTTTCCATGAAGGATCCACTGTGATGGTTGTCGCGAATGCATTGCGTTTGCTTGCCTACAACTTCACGTCAAGCGCCAACAAAGAAGCATGAATGTCGGTCGAGTTCAAGGGCCGAAAGGCGACTGCGGTACCTCTCAGGGGCAAGAGATCATCATCTTGTACCTGTGCAAGATGCATACACATCTAGTTGAGGCTGGTAGACAACGGTCTTAATACTGAGCAGCCCTAGTACCGAGTGAAAGTAATTGTCGTGCGTAATCTTCTCCTCTTGTTTCTTGTGCAAACACTGCGGAGTGAGAGTTTTCTGGCTTGCAAAGCGGGGGGATAGCCAGGTAATCCAAGGCACCCTCGTCTGCACATCAGGCGCGATAGCATACGGCAGGCCGTGGAGGTAAAGATTGTTCTCGCCGAGGGACTCTCCATGATCACCGACATACACCATGGCGGGAGCATAGGTGGCTTGCTGCGTTCTGAGCCAATGAATAGTTGAGTCGAGGAAATGGTCGGTGTAGATGATCGAGTTGTCGTACGCATTTAGCAGTTCGGCTTGGCTGCAGTTTTGCAAATCGTTGCTCGAACATTCAGGCCCAAATTGTTTAAACGCTTGGGGAGAGCGAAGGTAGTAGGCCGGGCCATGGCTACCCATCGCGTGCAGTACCAAAACCACCCCGCGCGCACGCGCCTTTGCAGGCAGCGCTGCAATCCGTGCATCCAAATCCTCAAGCATGATGGCGTCGTAACACGCACCCTCCGGACACAATTGAGGGTTCCTTAGTTTGGATGTATTGGCATATCCAACGCGATCACATGCCGCTTTGCAACCTGACTGATTGTCCAACCAAAGCACTGCCATCCCCGCGCGTTGGATCACGTCCAGAAGACCCTCAAAATTCTTGCTTCTCGCGTCGAATTGGGTTCGCCCAAGGTTTGAAAACATGCAGGGAAGGGCCGCCGCCGTACTGGTCCCACATGCTGAGACGTTCCGGAAGCTGGCGACTTCTTCGTGTCCCAGCTTGGGAGTCGTCGGACGAGGATAGCCATTTATGCTGAAATTGCCACTCCGCGCCGTCTCTCCAACCACCAAAATTATCAGCGGCGGAAGATCATTGGAAGCAACCTCAGGGGAGCGCGCATCCAGACCTATGGGCTCCAGGACTGATCGATCACGTTGTAGCGGCCCTGCAGCTAAATAGCCCAAGGCATACATCGAATTCAGCGGGTTCATCAAATACCGCACCTGCTTGTGGTTACGCATCGTGGACGCAAGCGGTTGATAGCTCAGTACAACCGACACTGCAAGCAGGATCACGGCAGCTATCGCCATCAGAAAATTCTGAAGCAGCCGTCGTGACCAAGGGCCGTAGCCAATAGGTAGGCGCCAGATTGTCCAGGATGGCAATACAGCCAATACAAGCACCGTAACGACCAATCGCGGACTGAACAGGTCTGCTGCCTCCCTCACGTCGGTTTGAAGCACATTGATCATCATGGTCGCATCAATCACAACGCGATAACTCCACATGAAGTAGGCCCCAAAAGCCGAGGCGAATAGCATCAGCGTGAGAACGGGTTTCAATGTCCAGCGCCATGCAAACAGGCTGAGCATGGCCATCAGTGTTGCAGCAATGATTAACATCATTGCCAACGAAAAAGCAAGCCCTGCTGGGTCGCTAGTCAACGCAAGATGGGACAATTCGCGCCACAGAGGAAAATTGGCCGCGGTCGCCAGCCAAAGACTGCCGCCGGTTACCAGCCAAATGGGATTGTGATTCCTCGGAGCCTCACCTGCATGGTCGACGGAAGACTGAAACTTGCGTGAAAATGGCGCCGAATCGAGGCGCCAAGCATGGAAAAATTTCATTGCATCGCCTCGATTCGCATTGGGGCATGAAACCGCGTTTTCATCTGGTTTCCCACTAAGCGTCAGTTCCTCTAAATTTTTCCCACAAGCCACCTTCGTCACCTTCTTTTTCTTCTGGTTTTAGGAGGTAGCTTTTTTCGATATATATCTGGTATTTTGAGCTTTTTGTCTCTCCACAAAAAGTACAGAATGATCAATAAAAGGACAACCGAAATTCCACCGGCCGAAAGTAGTAGTGCACCGAGTGACTCACGAGATGCATTGACGGGGCTATGAAAGTTTGAGGGCATTTACGACTCCAAAACTCTCTCCGATGTGACCCTGTAACCCTGGTAACGGTGAGGTACAGCCTCTGCAATAAGGAAGGTTGAGTCAGGCCATACGCGTTCCGCAACGTGGTTTTTTAGACCTGCGACTTCCCGCAGTTCGCACAAAACTTCGCACCTGCCACCAATGGGGATTTACAGGCGTCACAGCTTGCCGGTGTCATTGATTTTCCGCACTGGGCGCAAAAGCGTGCGTTCGGCAAATTGGTGGCTGAACAAGCGGGACACGAAATTCCCGTGTTAGCCGGCGGCGTCGGCTGCGCAGGATAACCATAGGGCTCACCCTGGTAGCCATGTTTGTTCCCGCCATGACCGCCACGGTTGCCATGGTGTCCGCCACCCATGCTCGAAAGAAGCTTGTCAAAAAAACTCATGCTTTTCTCCATAAAAGTTAAAAAAGCTCGCCCGAAATCATTGTCGAACTCATCGGCACCAGGCTTATAGGGGAGGCCTCCGCTACAACCTTGCTTCCGCCGAGTTGTTTCCGTCCGTGCGGACAGTGAAGCGAGATCGCCATCAGCAGCAGCGCGCCCGACAGAACTACCGTCAAGAGCATTCCCAAAGCGCTGGCCATAACGATTGACACCGTTGCCCAAGTGACGCTGCCGCCAGTCGACATCCATACAGGTCCATTTCTATGTCGAACACCGGCTTAACGTAGAGGACGGATTGGTCATCACAGAACAGGGACGGCAGTGACCACATCCATGACATAGACCCAACCCGAGTTGGCTTGCCCCGTGCGTGCTAATGCAACGATGATCTTTACCAGTTCATCGACATGCTCTTCAGAACAATGGAGCTCCAGCTTGTATTCATTGATGACTTCATCGCCAAGCTCGACCGAGAAACGCCGCTCGCTCTCATCCAATGGGACCAGGGAACCCTTGACCATATAGGCCGTCAGATTGTGCTCATTGTTGCCGACTGCCGTCCATGCAGCTGAGCTCTTGAGGGCGCTGATAACTTCCGCAACCCGGTTGCGATGTATGTAAGCCTTAATTTCCTTCATGACGATGCTCCTTCGTTGGTGAGAAGTTTTTGCGCTTTGCGCTCAGCCCGAAGCTCAGACCATTCATAAAACAACGGCAATAACAGCAAGGTCAAGGCGGTTGAAGTGAACAAGCCGCCCACCACCACAGTGGCCAGCGGACGCTGAGTTTCAGCACCAACTCCGGTGGACAAAAGCATGGGGACGAGTCCCAGGATAGCCACGGATGCAGTCATCAAGACAGGTCTTAAACGCAACTCAGCGCCCCGGCGAACCGCATCCCTGATCGACAAACCTTGGCCCCGCTGATCGTTCAGGAATGTGACCATCACAATGCCATTCAGCATGGCGACTCCGAACACAGCAATAAACCCGATAGCCGAGGGCACTGAGAGATATTGACCCGTGATAAACAGACCCACAATCCCGCCAATGATGGCAAAGGGCACGTTAGCGATGATCAGCGTTGCGTGACGTACGGAATTAAATGCCGTGTACAGCAGCATGAAGATCAGGCCAATGGTCAGGGGCACAATCACCGCCAGTCGGGCCATGGCACGCTGCTGGTTTTCAAACGCACCTCCCCACTGGAAGTAGTAGCCCGTCGGCAATTTGACCTGCTCAGCGATCTTGGCACTGGCTTCCTTCACAAAGCTGTCCACGTCACGGCCTTTCACGTCCATCTGCAGCACAGAGTAACGCTGCAAGGCTTCGCGGCGCACAAACGAATAGCCTTCATCCAACTCAATGGTGGCGACCTGGGAGAACGGCACAAGCGCGCCTTCTCCGGTGCGTATGGGGATGGCGCCGATGCTTGCCGGGCTGGCTCTGAAGGCGTCGGGCAAACGCACCGTAATGTCGAACCGTTTGGTGCCGTCGATCAGGGTAGAAACAGCTTCCCCACCTATACCCGCCTTGACGACTTCGAGGACATCATTTACGTTGATGCCGTAGCGTGCTGCGGCTTCACGATTGACCTTGATCACAAGCTGCGGCTTGCCCTTGTTCGCCTCAGCAGACAGGTCTGCTACTCCAGGGACTTTGCTCAATACGCCCTGCAACTCGCCAGTCAGCCGGTCAAGCGTGTTCAGATCTTCGCCATAAAGTTTTAACGCCAGAGTGGCACGTACTCCTGAAATCAATTCTTCCACACGAGACTGAATGGGCTGGGTTGCGCCAATCACAGCAGTGGGGACCACCTTCTCCATGGCCTCCTGCATTTCCGATGCAAGTGCGGGGTAAGACATCTTTTCCGGCCAACCCGACTGAGGTTTGGTCGCTATCAGTACTTCCATGTAGTTGACGTCCGTGGTTTCACCACCCTCGGCCCGGCCTATGGTTGCCAAAACAGATTCGACCTGCTTAGGGAATTGCTTCTTGAGCTCTGTACTGATGACGTTGGACACGCGAATGGACTCGTCAAGGGACGTGGAAGGAATACCGGTCACCCGGAATAGTATGGTTCCCTCTTGAAGTTGCGGCATGAACTCCTTCCCAAGGAAGGGGAACAACGCCAGCGACACGAGCAGCAGCCCTAGCGCCGTACTGACAACCAGCTTTTTACGCTCCAGCGCCCAATCAAGCAGCGGAAGGTAGCCCTTTTTGGCCCAGCGCACGATAAAGGTGTCTCGCTCTTCCTTGGGTTTCAGGATGAGTGCCGCCAGTACCGGCACCAGCGTCATGGACAGCAGGAGCGAACCTGCCATTGCAAACGAAATCGTGAATGCCATTGGCTTGAAAAGCTTGCCTTCCAACCCTGTGAGGGAAAACAACGGCATGAACACCACGATGATGATCAGGATGGCGAAGGCGATAGGGTTCATCACCTCGCGCGCGGCTTCAAGGATCAGGTGAGTTTTCTTGATCGGTTTACCGGATTCCTTGGCATGAGCTAGCAACCGGAAGGCGTTTTCGATCATCACGATGGCACCGTCAACCATCATCCCGGTGCCAATGGCCAATCCGGCAAGCGACATCAAGTTGGCTGTTACTCCAAATTGCTGCATGAGGATGAATGCAATCAGCATGGCCATCGGCAAGGTCACAATGACGACGATGGCGGAGCGGAAATCCCCCAAGAATAGGAACAGGATGATCGCGACCAGAACTGCGCCCTCTATCAATGAGTTTTGAGCGGTGCGCAGTGCCTTGTCCACGAGATCAGTACGGTCGTACACCGGGATCAGCGACACGCCCTTTGGCAGGGCTGCCTGTGCGAGGGCAAGCTTTGCTTTCACGGCCTCGACAACATTCTTCGCGTTTTCATTGACTCGCGACAGCGCCATTCCAAGAACAGCTTCCTGACCATCCCGCGTGACCGCGCCAAACCTGGGCGCTGCGGCTTCCTTCACATCAGCGACATCACGCACAAAGATCGGTGCACCATTGCGCTCGGCCACCACAATGCTCGCGATGTCGGTGGTGCCTGTCACCAGGCCCAGCCCGCGAACCAGGTATTGCTCGGAGCCAAGATTGATGGATTGCCCACCGACCTGCTTGTTGTTTGCAGCCAGGCGTTCCATCACTTGCTTAAACGTCAAGCCATACTTGATCAATTTGTTGGGGTCAATCTGCACCTGGTACTGCTTCTGATCGCCGCCCCATGAAATCACGTCATCCACCCCTGGAGCCGTCCGGAGGATCAGCCGCACGGTCCAATCATGCAGCGTACGCAAATCCATGGCGCTCAACTTCTTGTCAGCCGATTCAATGGTGTACCAAAAAACCTGGCCCAGACCGGAACTGTTGGGACCCAAAACGGGCTCACCATACCCCTCTGGCAAACGGCCTTTGACATCCTGGAGCTTTTCGCCGACGAGACGGCGCGCAAAATAGATGTCGACGTTGTCCTTGAAATAGATGCCAACATAGGAAAGGCCAAACAGGGAAACCGAGCGAACTTCTGCCACATTGGGCAAGCCAGCCATTGCACCTTCGATAGGCGTCGTGAGCAGTCTTTCAACATCTTCTGCGGCGAGACCGGGTGATTCCGTATAAATATTGACTTGGACAGGCGTCACATCCGGGAAGGCATCCACAGGTACATTCCGGTAAGCCTGTACGCCAAGGCCGACCAGCACCGCGAAGGCGACGAGAACGAGTACTTTGTAACGCAGGGACGCGTCAACGATTGCATTGAGCATGATGTTTTATCCTTGGCTCAATGGGCATCGCCGATTTGCGACTTCAGCATTCGCGCTTTCAATGCATAAGCACCTGCTGCGACGACCTGGTCTTTCGGTTTCAAGCCAGACTTGATAACCGTACGTCCTTGTAGTTTTTCTCCGGTCTCAACAGCGCGTGGCTGGAAGCCACCTCCTTCGCTCACAAAAACCGTCGGTTGCCCCTGGAGCAGCAAGATGGCCCCGTCAGGTACTGAAATCGCTTCCAGTTGCCCACCAGTTGCGATGTTTGCTGTGGCGAACATCTCCGGTTTGAGGCGACCGTCTTTGTTGGACACTTCGATCCGCGCCGCAATGGTGCGACTGTCCTTGTCCAGGACATTGGCTATGTACGCCACTCGGCCGTTAAAGCGTTCGCCTGGATAGGCACCCACGGTCACAGTTGCTGCAGCACCGATTTTAACTTTTGAAAGAAGCTGATCGGTGAGGTTGGCTTCAATCCATACCTTTGACAGGTCTGCAATGGTGAAAACGGCATCGGCTGGCGATCCGAGTTCACCTATCGTGGCTTTCTTCTGAATCACGGTGCCCGCAAATGGTGCCGTCAGCGCAAATGTGGACTGTGCCCTGCCGCTCGCGCTGGCGGAACCTCCGAGCAACCGCAACCGATCACTTGCTGCGCGGGATTCCGCACTGGCGCGTTCAAGCTCACCGCGCGCCCTGAGCAACTCCTTTTGCGGGATGATTTCTTCTGCGCTGAGTGACTCTGCACGTTTGAAGTCGGCCCGAGCAACCCGCTCTGACGACTGCGCACGCAGGAGTGCAGATTGCGCCTCGCCAATTGCCAGGCTATCCATGATCGCCAATGGCTGCCCGGCGCTGACGTTATCCCCAAGATTAGCCGACACGCTCACAATCCGACCTTCGACGCGCGGCGCAATTTTAGCAATTCGATCTTGATTGGGTCGAATGGTTGCGGTCACGCTTACGGAGTCCTCGAAAGTGCGAGAGGAGACTTCTTCAAATTTGATCCCTGCGAGAGCCTGTTCTTCTGCGGTTAACTTCAGGCCCTTTTCCTCCTTGGCCTCCTGTTTAGCAGGTTCTTCTCCTTTGGCAACTTTGTCACCACAGCCTCCCAATGCCAGCAATACAGCCAGAACGGATGAAATACCGAGGACACGGCGAGAAACGGAAATTTTGAATTTGGTGGTGTTCATGACGACTCTCATTCTTTGGGCCAGCCCGCTTCCAACTCAAGCGTGGCGCGGGTACTGTGGTATTCGGTAAGTGCTTCGATCAGGTCACGGCGAGCATCGAGCGCCTGACGGTTGACCACGATAAGTTCAAGTAAGCCGATCTGCCCCGCCTGGCGAGACTTGACCGAAAGGCTCAAGTTGTCGGTCAGTGCTGGCAGGACGACGTCCTGAAGCCGGCGAACGCGTTGCTCCTGACTTGCAAGCCTCGTCCAAAGCGACACGACATTCGCTTTGATGTCGCGTTGCGCGGCCTCCCTGTCGATTTGCGCCTGAGTTGCAGCGGTGGACGCTTGACCAATGCCGGTCGCATTGCGTTTGAAAATGGGGAGTGGGATCGAAACAGAAATGGTGGTGAGCCTTTCGCGCGCAACGCTTGGGCCTTCACGCCCTACATTGAGTCCCACTGTCACGTCTGGACTGACGCTTGCGCGTTCCAGGCGGTATTTTGCGTTTGCGCTCTTTTCACGGGCAGAAAGAGCCAGAAGACGCGGCTGAGAATCGAGACTGCCAAGCAGGTCGTTCAAAGCAAACCCCATGGGTGCAGGTGTCAGTTCACCCTGAGCCAGAGGAAGGGCTGGGCCCACGAGCTGCAGGCGCGCCGCCAGATCGTTACGCTCTTCGTTAAGCTGTTCCCGCGCCAGTGCAAGTTGGTTCCGTGCGCGCTCGGCCTCCACCAGCGCGACGTTGGCATCAAGCTTGGTATCCTCGCCCGCTACTCGCCGCTTTTGTACGGCTGCAGCAGCATCATCGAACAATTTCAGCGCCTGGCTCTCCAGTTCAACACGTTGCTGCAGAGCCAGTACACGATAAAAGCGCGTGGCTATCTCGCTTCGAATTTGCCGCTGCGCATCAACAATCTCGTAGCGCAATGCCTCCAAGGCAGACGAGGCTGTCTCTCGCCTGTATCCTCCCTGCCCACCAGTTTCAAAGGTCTGGGAGACTCCCCCAGTCCACTCGTTGCGGCGTTCAGTAGCCATGCCCGTCTGTGGCACGAGCCGCCGCGTCTTGTCAAAAGCCAGCTGAGGGTTGTTGAAAAGCAGCGACCTCGCGTCGCTATTTAATCCTTCTGCTGCGGCGAGCTCTGCCTGTTTGGAGCGCAACGCAGGATTGGCCTGAGCGGCCCGTACCAGAGCTTCTTGCAGTGTGAGCGGAGCAAGCTCCAGCGTATTGAACACTACAGGACTGGTTGACTGCGCAAAGACAGGTACCGATATAAGAAACAGTGTGCAGGCCAGTGCCAGCGTTTTCGGTCGCATCGAATTCTCCAAGTTGCGAAAACCAAGGGGGGAGAATCCGGCGGGAAGCCAGCTACCGAGGGGTAGCTAAAAAGAAAAGGAGCGTCCTCGCCGGATTAAGCGGCGAGGGTCCAATTGGGTCGTTCGATGGTGTCCGGCAACCAAAACTGGGTGGGCAAGGGATCCGGTGGTTCGAAAATTGCGGGAAAGACCGCGGAAAAATCCAAGACATTGCTCGGCAGCGGCTGAGCGCAACTAAGGTGGCAATAGTTGCAATCTGGATCGTCTGTTCCGCCCAAATCACCGGTCAAAGCACTTTCGGGCACTGAAACCGTATGCACATGTGCGTGGTGCCCAAAATGACTGACCTTGTCCACCTTCTCGTGCACGCAATACCTTGCCGCAGCGCCCCAAGCGAACTGGAGCGGCAGGAATACGATAAAGAAAATGATAAGGTAACGGCGCACGGCGAAAGTGTACAACGGTATATGTTTAGGAACTAGCGGGCTTGACGGCTAGGACATAGTTTTCCGGGAAAAACTGCCGCTCTATCAACTCCAACAGGATGTGGATGACCTTTATATGCAATTCCTGCACGCGGTCAGCAAAGTCTCCAGCTGGCGTGGCGATGCACACATCTGCCAGGACGCCCAATTGCGACATCTCCTGACCGGTCAATGCAATCACGGTCATACCAATTTCTTTGGCAGCGACAGCGGCGTTAACAATGTTCGTGCTTTTGCCGCTGGTACTGATGGCCAGCAAACAGTCTCCAGCCCGGCCATGTGCATCCAGGTATCTTGAGAACACCTGTTCATACCCGAAGTCATTGGCGACACAGGTCAAATGACCGACGTCGCTAATGGCCTGGGCTGGCAGTCCTTTACGGTTGTGACGAAAGCGTCCAGTCAGCTCCTCTGCAAAGTGCATGGCATCACTCATGGAACCGCCATTCCCACAAGCATAAACCCTTCCCCCGCCCTCGAATGTCTTCACCAGTAACGCCGCAGCGTTTTCGGTCGAAGCCAGTGCAGATTCGTCGCTGATAAGAGCGGTAAGCGCACTCTGCGCATCCTTGAGGGCGCTCAGAATAGTTTCACGCATGGCTGTAGGGTTGGGTGGTTCATTGGGCAGCTCTAAACTTTGGCGCTGGGAGTGGTGTTTTTCGCTCGGGGAAGCAAGCGAAGGCCATTACCCACAACCAGCAGGCTGGCACCCATATCTGCAAAAACAGCCATCCACATGGTTGCGGTTCCAAACACGGCCAAGACCAGAAAGACAGACTTGATGCCCAACGCCAAGGTAATGTTCTGCCAAAGAATCGCATGTGTCCGCTTGGACAACTGCACGGTTTCGGCCACGCGTTCGAGGTTGTCGTTCATGATCACAATATCGGCAGCTTCCATGGCTGTGTCTGTGCCCGCCCCACCCATGGCAAAGCCCACGTCTGCTTGAGCCAGCGCCGGCGCATCATTGATGCCGTCCCCCGTCATGCCTGTTGGGCCATAGCGTTTTTGCATATCCTTGATGGCATCGAGTTTGGCCTCGGGCAACAAGTCTCCGCGTGCGTCGTCAATGCCTGCCTCGCTGGCGATGGCTTTGGCTGTGGCACTGTTATCGCCCGTCAGCATGACGGTCGTGACACCCAAGACCTTCAGGTCTGCAATGGCCTTGCGCGATGTTTCCTTGATCGTGTCGGCAACCGCGAACAGTGCAAGAACCACCTTGCTGTTGGCCAGCAAGGTCACGGTTCGGCCCTGATTTTCGTGAATAGTCAGCTCAGCCTTGAGTTCTGAAGATGACAGATTGTTTTCTTCCATCAGGCGATGATTGCCCATCAATAAGGTCTGACCATCCACGACGCCCTGAACGCCGCGGCCCGGAATTGCCTTGAACTCCTGAACTTCTGCAACTTTCTGCTCAAGGCTGGCTGCAATAGCCTTGGAAACCGGGTGATCCGACCTGGCAGCCAAGCTAGCGGCAGCACGCCTGGATGACGCCTCATCGGCCTGGCCCCATACACGCCAATCCACCAGCTTTGGCCTACCTTCAGTGATGGTTCCGGTCTTATCCAGTGCAATAGCTTTCAGCAGCCGCGCCTCTTCCAGGTAGGTGCCGCCCTTGATAAGGATGCCTCTGCGCGCGGCTGCGGACAAACCGCTCACAACAGTAACTGGCGTGGAAATCACCAATGCACAGGGGCACGCAATCACCAGTAATACCAGCGCCTTGTATAAGGCTTCTTGCCAAGTGAGGCTCAATAAAAACGGGGCGAGAACAGCCACAGCTACTGCAATTGCGAAAACGACTGGCGTGTAAATGGCAGCAAATTTGTCAACAAAACGCTGTGTAGGTGCACGGGTGCCTTGAGCCTCCTCTACAGCGTGGATGATCCGAGCCAATGTTGTGTTGTTTGCCGCTGCGGTGACTCGAATTTCCAGTTCACCTGTTTCGTTGATGGTGCCGGCAAAGACCGGATCGCCAGGCGCTTTGTCGACTGGGATACTTTCGCCAGTGATGGGGGCCTGATTGATGGCGCCGTTGCCCTTTGTTACTACTCCATCGAGCGGCACGCGTTCCCCGGGTTTTATGCGAACTGCTGCTTCGAGCGGAACAGACGCGACGGGTGTGGTAACCCAGGTGCCATCGGGTGAGAGCACGAGCGCCTCTTCCGGGGCCATGTCTAACAAACCTTTGATCGAATTCCGGGCGCGATCAACCGCTTTGGCTTCAATCAATTCTGCGATGGCATACAAAGCCATGACCATTGCAGCCTCAGGCCACTGGCCGATCAAGAAGGCGCCGGTCACTGCAACTGCCATCAGCGCATTGATATTCAACTTGCCACGAAACAAGGCAGTCATTCCTTTTTTATAGGTATCAATGCCCGCCAACCAGATGGCCACTGCAGCCACGGCCATCCCCGCTACCGTCCAGGCCAACGTCTCTGGAGCGAAATAGGAAATAGCTTCAGCAGCTATGGCCAACGCAAGGGCTGCAACCAGGCGAGAAATGCCGCCACTGAAGCCGCCGTCATGGGTATGACCGTCAGCGGGAGCGCCTTTGCCATCAGTTACTTCTGCCCCGGTCGCTTGTACCGGCTTTGGGTCAAAGCCGGCCCTACGGATAGCCTCAAGGGCTAACGGAAGAGCCTCATCAGAAGCGTCAATCTTGAGTGTGCGAGCACCCAATTGAAAGCCCAGCGAGCGAATTCCCGGCAATGGCTCCAATGTTCTGCGAATCTCGGATTCCTCTGCGCTGCAGTCCATGGTGGCAATGCGAAACAGCTTGCCCCCAGCAGGCAGCGTTGCGCCGATTGCAGGGGCAGACGGAGCGCTGCATGCGGCGGAGCCGCAAGAATCTTCAGCTAATTGAGGCATGGCTTCTGTTTTCATGGCTTAATTAGAAACCTTATAGCGGCATTAAAGTCAAGGGCTAGGTTGGGTCTGCGGCTACGCGCGGTTCTGTACCTAGGTCGTCAGCAAAGGATCTCAATGAAAATCGGAGAATTGGCCAAAACTGCCTCCACGCAGACTGAGACTATTCGATATTACGAACGCGAAGGACTTCTGCCGGAAGCACCGCGAAGCGAAGCGAACTATCGGGTTTACGACAGCACGCACATCAATCGATTGGCCTTTATTCGTCACTGCCGGTCACTCGACATGTCACTGGGTGAAATTCGTGCTTTGCTGCATTTTAAGGACGCGCCAACTGAAAACTGCACCGAAGTTAATGGGCTGCTAGACGAACACATCGGGCATGTAGCGACACGCATTCGCGAGCTTAAGGCTCTGGAGAAGGAGCTCAAGGCATTGCGCGAGGAATGCACAAGTGGGCAGGATGCCGCGAGTTGCGGCATCCTCAGCGGGCTAGAGACAGCGGCCCAAGCTGAAAAAAAGCGGCCCGGCGGCGCTGGGGGCCATGCTGGGCATATTCACGGCCCGCATCAGCGGGTGGGTAATAAAGCAAAAATTTGATATATAGACGACATCTGCCACGCTGACCAAAAGCGCCTGACGGCGACGCCGTCATCATTGTGCGGGGTCAAAAGTAAAGTCCCCAGATTCTTGCGGATGAACAACCTGTTTGAACCACATACTTGCGAGGGATATGAGCCATCTTGCCCAGTATATTGAGGCCGCCGAGCGCGACAACACGCGCCGGAGCTACGCTTTGGCCATATGCCATTTTGAGCGTGCGCAACAACCGTCCCAGCTGGTCTGCAGCCCGGTGAACAGGGTCGCAATGAGCTGCGCTGCCGAAGCGCTGCAAGGCAATTGGCACTGACACCACCGCTACGAATAGCCGCTGCCAGCGTAGCAACTCATCCCAGCCTTTACGGATTGCGCCTAAAACACGTCGCGAACAAGCACCTGATCCAGCCCTTCCGGTGCCTCCAGGATGCGCGGCAGGAATAGTTTACGCTCGGCCAGATCACGTAAGCGCGGACACAGGTCAAACCCCAACATCTTGGAAATCGACATGGCCGGATTGGTATAGCCATGGGTACCACTGCAGCTCGAAAGGACTAAGTTGGATGGTTCGAAAACATCAGAGTGAAGGTCGTATCGCCGCTTGGAGAACTGAGTGCTTTCACCTGTCCCCCGTGGGCCAACATGATGGAACGCACAATGGCCAGTCCCAGCCCTGAACCGCCGTCCATGCGAGCGCGACCAGAATCAATACGGTAGAAGCGGTCGAATATCCGCTCAATGTGTAGAGGCGCAATGGGCTCGCCGGAGTTAGTCACCGCCAGTGTGGCACCGTCCGCTTGTTCAATTGCCACACTTATCGTCGAGTCGGTCGCAGCATGACGTATCGCATTGGTCAAGATGTTTGTGATGGCGCGTTCCACAAGCAGAGGGTCAGCCATGACAACTCCGGTACCGGTAACCTCTATGGTCAAGCCGTGTTCCTCAGCGATCAGCGACATGTAGTCGGCCACCCGCTGTGCCACTTGGGAAAGTTCTACAGATTCCCGATTCAGAGGGTCCTCATCGTGATCGGCGCGGGCAATGAAAAGCATGTCGAAAATCAGACGGGACAGGCGCTCGAGTTCTTCTACATTGCCTTCCAGGACTTCCCGGAACTCAGGTGAGCTGCGCGCGCGGGAAAGCGCCACCTGCGTTCTTCCCATCAAGGTGGCCACGGGGGTTCGCATTTCATGCGCGAGTTCGCCGGAAAAATCCTGGAGCCTTCGATAACCGTCGTCGATGCGTTTCAACATGCTGTTGAATTCTTCCGCCAGCTCGAAGAGCTCTGGAGGCAGGGCGGAAGAAGATATTCGTTGACCAAGCGACTGCGTGCCTACGGAGGCAGCCATGCGCTGGAATCGCCTAAGCGGTGCCAAGCTCGTGCGTGCAATCAGCCAGGCTCCAAACGCCACGATTAACAGCATCAGAGGCCAGCCCACCAAGCTTGTCTTGACGAAACTTGCCAGCAAGCGGTTGTCTTGCCGACGATCCTGCGACAGGTAGTAGCGGACCATGCGGCCGTCGGTAAAAGGCGTGCTTGCGCCGACTGTGCTCATTTGCTCGCCAGTGGAAGCTGTCCAATTGCGGATCGAATTAGGATTGGCCGACAGAGGGGCCAATTCCGACATTGATTGCTCCGCGATTCGAGAAAAGCTCAGAATATTTTGACCCGTGCTCGAATCCGCAAGTGCGAGGTGCAAGTCATCATGTCCGATCAACAAATCGCCGAAGCGATGCGTGTTCAGGCTGAGGGACTCCTGTGACGGGATCTTTGACAGGACATGCTCTAGCAGGTCACGCTTGCCCAGCAATTCACCACTTGAACGGACATCAAGCTGATGTGCAAGCGCATAAAAGCCGAACACGATAACACCGCCCGTCACAAGAAATCCAAACAGACAGCTGGCCAGAGCAATGCGCATTACCATAGATTTTCTGGACCAGAAACCGGAATTATGAACTTGCGTCACACTGCTGCCCTGCGTTCCAGAACGTACCCAACGCCGCGAACGGTGTGAATCAATTTCTCATCAAAGGGATCGTCTATCTTGGCGCGGAGCCGGCGTATCGCGACCTCCACGACGTTGGTGTCTGAATCGAAGTGAATATCCCACACCAGGGAGGAAATCTGGGTTCTGGAAAGAACTTCGCCTGTTTTCTGAACGAGAAGCGTCAGCAGGGCGAATTCTTTAGCGGACAAATCAACGCGCTGTCCCGCCCGTGTTGCGCGGTGGCGGACGGGATCAATTTCCAGGTCGGCGGCTCTCAGCACAGACTCCGGTGGCGCTGGCTGCCCACGCTTGAGCAAGGCCTTTACACGAGCCAACAGCTCAGAAAATTGAAACGGCTTGACCAAGTAGTCATCCGCACCGAGATCGAAGCCGCGTAGCTTGTCATCTGTGTTACCGCGAGCGGTGAGCATCAGAACTGGAACTTGTTTAGAGGTCCGTAGCGCTGACAGAACCGCAAACCCGTCAATGACCGGAAGCATGACATCCAGGACCACCAGGTCATGGTCACCGTTGGCAGCGGCGTGCAACCCGTCCGTGCCGTTATGGGCCACTTCAACCGCATACCCGCTCTCTGCCAAGCCCTTGCGCAGGTATTCGGCGGCTTTCGGCTCGTCTTCAATGATCAGAATTTTCAAAAGATTCTCGGGTTATATGACAGATTCGTAATCTGAAGGTCAGCGTGATGTTGTGCCCCGATTTTTACATTAGGAACTGTGATGCAAAGGTTGCATCGCAGTTGCTCCAGATGTTGGGGCAGCACTTTGCAAGCGTACTCAAAGGAATTATTCATGATGGTCCGAAAAATTGTATTTGCACTTGCCCTGGCCGGTGCCGTTCTTCCCGCTGCTTTTGCCGACTCCGGCCGCACCTGGGCTGGCGCGGACGGTAGTGTCCATATCGCGCCACAGCAAAGCCAAAGCGACAAGGGGCGCGGTGAGGTGAAGAAAGGTGCCGCGTCGGCTCCAAAAAATGCAGGAACTACAACGGCCAGTGCCGACGGCGCGATCAACACCTCGCCGCAGCACAGCTTCGGCATGCAGGGTGGAAGGCTGGTGCACACCGACAACTTGCCGCATAACAACGCCAAGCCAAGCGTGACTCCGCGAGACCTCCGACAGGACCTGTTTTCTGAACGTTTCGGCGCCTAAAAGCCGCGATACTGGTGGGCCAGGCGTTCAACACGGTAACTCCCGCCCGCATCACTCCGCCAGCGAGCCACTTCGCTGACGGCAAGCGAACACGCTGATCGGAGCATTTTGGCGCGGCGGCACCGCAGCGCATTAAGCGCTGCGGCGCGCTGGTCTATTACGACGTGGGCTGCCCCGCAGTGTTCTTGCGAGCGCTGAAGAGGTTTAGGCCGAAACCGGACAAAGCAATTGCCAAAACGATCAGTTGGGCCATTACCGTCTCGACAGTTGGAAATACGCCGAGCAGGTCAATGCGAGGGGCCCAGACGGGTGTCGCTCCCACCCAACCTGCTTCCTGCAGTGCTGCCGCTCCCTTACCGATAAGGACCACCGCGAGTACCGCGACAAATACGGACGTAATGGAGAAGAACCTGCCGATGGGCATTCGGGCCGTGGTTCGCAGCATGGCCCATGCGATGCCCCCCAGAAGCATGACGGCAGTGGCAAACCCGGCCATCAAGGCGCTGCCGTTACCGTCTGCTGCCAGCGCAGAATAGAACAGGACCGTTTCAAAAACCTCGCGATACACGGCGATAAACGCGAGAGCGAACAAAGCCCACATAGAGCGGCGCGTCATTGCCGCAGACAGCTTTTCTTCAAGATAGGACTGCCAACGTCCAGCGCTGCTCTTCTGATGCATCCACATCCCCACGGTCAGCAGTACCACCGAAGCAAACACTGCACCCACGCCCTCAGTCACCTCGCGGCTCGCACCGCTGATTGTTACGAGGTAGGTTGCTATGGCCCACGTCAGTACGCCAGCACCCAAAGCGCTGATCCAGCCGGCGTGCACATGTCGCAGGACATCCGGACGACCAGCTTTCTTCAGCGCCGCAATCATGCCGATCACGATCAGCAACGCCTCCAGCCCTTCACGGAGCAAAATGGTGAAGGCTCCAATGAAAGTGGTCGTCGGGTCAGCTTTCGAATCCCCTATTTCCCTGTCGACCTGGGCGAACAGATCGCCCAATCGATCCGCCGCCTCCTCCGCTTGGGAAGGCGTGCCGGTAGCAACCGCAGAACGGTACGCAAGCATCCCGTCCTCCACCGATGTCAGGAGCGACTGGTTGCGCGCACCCACGATAGGCTCAATCGGTTCGAAGCCGTCGAGATAAGCAGAAAGGCCCAGCTTGGTAGCTTGCGCTCGGTCGCCTGCGCGCATCGCGTCAAGGCTCTCCTTCAGGCGCAGCCGAGCTAGTGCAAGTCCGGTCGGCTTGCCTGCTTCTACTGCAGCAGGATGACTGCGCAGAAAGGCAATGACATCCCGTGCTGTATCCCTCTGCATTGTCTGCGCTGCGGCTTGTTCGGTGACGGTACTAACCGCGGTGAGATCCGGAAAACGGTCCTTGAGAGAGGCATCTTTTTTCCAAAATAGCTCCCCTCGTTGGCGCGTAGCAGCATCACTGGACATGGTGCCGATATAGAAAGCAACTGCCCAACGGGCCTCTTCCGACAAGGTCGCGTAGCTTGTCATGGAGGTTCCCTCGACCCCCTGCGATACGACTTGATAGAGCGCCATCAGGCTCCGGGATCGAGCGCGCTCGGCGTCCGTGAAGGCAATGGGCTTCGGTTCCAGGTTTGCGGCGAGCGCTCCGTCACCAGCACCCTTGGCGCCATGGCACGACGCGCACAGTGCGGTATATATGGCAGCGCCTTTGGCCAAATCCGGCAGTGTCCGGGGCGCCACCGGCATCGGATAGGCCGCAAGCAGCAACGCATTGGCGCGGTGAGCCAGACGCGTGACCTCGGCACTGTCGGCTTTGCCTACGACTGCAGCGCGCAGATCACCGATTGCCGCCGAAATGGTGGCCCTCGTTGGGCGCGGTGGCAGTGCTTGAACTTGCTTGACGGCGTTGTTGGTGAAATCCAGCATTTCTGCATATTCAAACTCGCTGACAACCGCCCCATTGGCAACAGCACCTCCATAGTCCACCGCCACATAGTCGATGAGTTGCCACAACTGTCTCGCGTCGATTGGCGTCGGAGCCGCGGGCTGCGCGAATGCGCTCACACAAACCAAACACCCCAGGATTGACACCCACAACTTGAACAATCTACACCCCATTAATGAGAATCGTTCTCAATTGTAACCCGGCAGAGTTATTCCATAGATATGCATCCTGAGTCGCGAGGAGATCGTCACGCAAACGCATGCGCTGCAATCCTTGACGGAGACATCGAATACAACTTGGCCGGCGGGGAGCTCGGAGAGGGACGACCTGACAAGCCATCCGGCGCAGGGCACCACGGCAGCTAGCTACAGCAGCACGGTCATCGACCTCATGTGCTTGCTTCGCGTTGAGCCGTTTCCGATGCCTCGCGCAGAATCTCCCGGCCGCCGTTCGCTGCGATCCCGGCCACGACAAGGCCTAGCACCAGGTCGGGCACATTCGATCCCAGCCACATGACGAGCGCGCCGGAAAGAACAATGGCTCCATTGACGATGGAGTCATTGCTTGTGAAGATCGACGACGCCTTGAAGTTCACATCCTCCCCGCGATGGCGGCGTAACAGCCTCAGGCACACCAGGTTCAAAGCCGCGTTCACAGCGGCAACGGCCATCATGGCCGGACCGACAGGCTCCTCTCCTCCAGCAAAGCGGCGCAGGACCTCTACCAGCAACAGCACGGCAAGGCCGATGAGCAAGAAGCCCGACAAACGCGCCGCACGCACTTTGACCATCGCCGCCCGCCCGACGGCGTAAAGGCTGACCGCGTAGACCGAAGCATCGGCGAGGTTGTCCAGCCCGGCGCCCATCAGTGCGGTGGAGGCAGCCCACATGCCCAGGCCGATGCCGGCAGCGGACTGTCCCAGATTGATCAGTAACACGGTTCGCAGTATCTTACGGTCGGTCGCGTTGCTAGCGTCCAGCCCGCCGAGTTCGTCGTCTTCCTCGTTATCACTCATGATTGTTCCTTATACGTTCCGTCATCCTCAGACCTATAGTGACTGGAGAGTCAAGCGCTATGGCGCGAAGATGGTGCGACGCACTTCGGTACGGGGGGTTAGCAACGGCACGACCGCTGAAGAGGGTGCTGCCACCGGTACGGCTGTCAGAGCCGCCCGCAGCTCCGACCGACTCAGTATCTCCGAGAGAATTCGCGGGGCAGCGTTTGAGCTGTAGAGCACGTACAGCGGTACGCCGTTGCGACCCAGCGCGGCCAGTGCGGCGGTAATCGCTGGATCGCGCAGCGTCCAGTCCGCGCGCAGCAGCGTGATGTCTCTGGCGGCGAGATCGGCGAGCACCTCAGGGTCCTGCAGCACCGCTTTCTTGTTGTACTGACAGGTGACGCACCATGCCGCGGTGAAATCGACAAACACAGGGCGTCCGCTCGCCAGCAGTTGCTCCACCCGGCCCGGTTCCCAGGCCTGCCAGACGCCGTCGCTCGCCGCTACAACCCGCTGTAGCGGCGCTGCGGCAATCTGGCCAACGAGAAGCCAAGTGAATCCGGCCGCCCAAGCGATCGCAATAACGCCGACGATTACTCGTGCGCGTCCCGCCAAACCCATGCTCCAGGCCAGCATGCTGATGGCAATCAAGACCACCAGCAGAGTGCTCGCCGCATCAATGCCACTTTGCTGCCCCAGTACCCACAACAGCCACACCACTGCGGCGAACATCGGGTAGGCCATCAACTTGCGGAAGGTCACCATCCACTCGCCAGACCGAGGCAGCACGCGTGCAACTGCCGGAACCCAGCTGGCAACCAGGTACGGCAGGGCCATGCCGAGGCCCAGCGTCGCAAAGATCAGCAGTGCTTGGATGGCTGGCAGGCCGATGGCGAAACCCAAGGCAGCGCCCATGAAGGGCGCGGTGCAAGGGGACGCCACCACGACAGCCAGCACGCCGGACAGGAAGGAGTTAAGAACAGGATGGCTACTCTGGAGAGATGCCAGGCGAGAGGGAATGAACTGGCGGAACTCGAAAGCGCCCGCCAAGTTCAGGCCGATCAGACTGAACAACACGGCAAGTGCAGCGACCACACCGGGCATCTGCAACTGAAACCCCCAACCTAGCTGCTGCCCCGCACTGCGCAGCGCAATGACAAGCAGCCCAAGCGCCGCAAACGAGGCAATGACTCCAGCGGAATACGCGGCCCCGTCGAGGCGCCGGGCGCGCTGATCGTCTGCATGCTGGGTGAAGCCGACTACTTTGATCGCGAGCACGGGGAAGACGCAAGGCATCAGGTTCAGGATCAGTCCACCGAGCAATGCACCTAGCAAGGCAGCCATGAACGTCAGCCCGGCGCCCGATTCGGCCGCGGCCGCGTTGCTGCGAAGCGCTTCTTGCAATGCTGGCGACAGAGCCACCGGCGCAGCGACAACAGGCCATGTGCCTTGCACCCGCGCGTCAATGCTCCACCCCTGGGCCCCTTGCGTCAGCACGATAGGCATCACGTCCGGACTTTGGCTGCGATTCGGGGAGAGCGGCACCTGCGCGGTCCAGGTCTTACCGTCCCAAGCCTGGCTCCATGGGGCGGAAGTCTCGATCACTTCCGATGTTTCTGGAAAGAACTCCATCGGCTTGCCCCGAAGGCCTGCGGGAAGCCCGCTCACCCGAAGGCGCAAGGCCTTCCCATCGACAGTAGCTGTTGCCTGGCCGGCCAGCGGCATGGGCTGCGCCGCGAAGCTCGCCAGGAAGATAGGGCCATGCAGCGCCGTCGCGCTCCTGGCAGGAATCGAGAGCGAGAATTCGCCTTCCTCCGGAATGCACTCCTTGCGGCACACCAGCCACTGGGCTTTAAGCTTGACCTCCAGCGCTCCAGCCAAAGGCGACGGCTTGAATTCAGGCGTGATGGTTAGCGGCACCGGCAGCATTACCGTGTGCTCGTAGCCATAGTTGATCAGCGTGCCAATTGGATACTTGCGAGGCATCGGCCATGCGATCTCGCCCGCCTGTACCCCGGCGGGCAGCTTCCACTCCAGTTTGGTGGGAAGTCCGGAGTCGCCGGAGTTTTTCCAATACGAATGCCAGTCTGGTTGATGCGCGAGCTGCAGGCCAACCCAGACCGGCTTACCCGGCTCGACGCCATCGGGCGCATGAACAAGCAATTCAGCTCGGGTGCGCTCGGTCACGACCACGCTCTTGCCACCAGGCTGAGCAGATGCGGCCCCTCCCCCTAGCAGGATCAGCAGCATGAGTAGGCGGGCGGTGAGAGAGATAAATTGCATAAGAATGGATAGAAGTACAGCTTTGCGACGCGGCAGACCCGTCGCCGTCGGGCGAACTATAGGCGTATTCAGGCCAAGGCTGGCCAGCAGCCTTGGCTCGCCAAGGGCCTCTTTTTGCCGCGCTTGACTCTACTGTAGCTAGAGGGTCTCCAATCTGCACGAATCATTGTCAGGACTGGAAATGAAACCCAAAAAACTATCTTTCACCGAGACCTTCATCCGCTACGGCAGTTATCCGCTGATCCTTGGCGCAACGGCCATAGTGCTTTTCGGCGGGCTTGCTGCCGGCTGGCCGTATTTCCCCACAGTGCCGCTTATCGTTGCCGCCGCGCTTGCTTCAGTTGCCTTGCTGGAGCGGCAGTTGCCTTTTCACACAGCCTGGCAACAGGACCACCGTGACAGCGTTTGCGATGCAATCCACGCGGTGGTGAACCTCGTGGTGCTTCTCGCTGTCCACGGCGTCGTGGCGGCCCTGGCGCCCCTGTGGTCGGCCGGTGAGTGGTGGCCGGATCAGTGGCCGCTTTGGGCGCAGGCGCTTGCCGTTGGTGTGGTGCTGGATTTCAGCCTCTACAGCGTTCATTGGGTGAGTCACCGCGTGGCCTGGCTCTGGCGGTTCCATGCGATCCACCACAGCTCGGAACGCCTGTATTGGCTCAATGGAGAGCGCCGGCACCCCCTGCATGCCGGGATGATGGCTGCACCTGGCTTGGTTGCAGTGGTACTGATGGGGGCACCGGCACTTGCCGTCGGAGCTTGGCTCGGCCTGCTCGCCGTGCACCTGGCGTTCCAGCACTCCAACCTGGACTACCGGGTCGGGCCGCTGCGCTTCTTGATCGGGGCCGCCGAGGTCCACCGTTGGCACCACAAGCGCGAGTACGAGGACGCACAAGTCAACTACGGCGAGTTCTGGATGTTCTGGGACCACCTCTTCGGTACCTTCCGCCTTCCAAAGCACCAACTGGGCGCCAACGAAGTGGGCTTGAAAGAGACAGACTTTCCGATGGACTACGGTTCTCAGCTGGTCTATCCCTTCAGTCGTCGGCCAGCGGCGGCAGACACTTCGTCTGGTGACTACGCGCTCGCCCGCGCTGCTTTCCTGCGCGAGACCGGTTTGGCAGCTTCCGGCGAGGCCGATGGGGACCTGCGTGCCGCGTGGCGAGCCCATGAGCTTGGACACATCGTGTCCCAGCCCTACCTTGGCCTGCACCTGCAAAGCCACGCCGCCATGCTCGGCTTGGCATGGAGGAGTCGCGATTATTCGGAAGTGCTGGCCCAAGTGCTCCGTCTCGTGCTGGCCCCAATAGGTCACGCACTTGGCCGCACTCCGCCTCAGAACGTCGGAACCGGGCGCTTTGGAGTAATGGAGCACGGAACGTGGCCGTCGGAACTGGACCCTTTCACTTTCCAGCGTCGATAACCCCAGCCGAACGCCGCACACCCCAGGCGGGCAAAAAATGGTGTTTGGCCCCTACGCTTCCAGAGGGTGTCGAGTTCTCCGCATCGCATTTGTACGGACGGTCGCCGCGTGGGTGGCATGACGTCGCATTTCGGACCGACCTGCCCCCTCCCGACCAACTGCGAAATGAGAACCTGTCGCAATTGGGGAGCTCCACATTTATGACGCGATCAAAATAATCGGACTTGCAGGCGACACACAGGCGACTATTCGCGCGACGCCCTGGCCGCCACGGTCAGCACCGCCGCGACCAGCACCCAGAACGGCCATAACCCCAAGCGCGACAGCCACCACGCATACGCTGTGATCCGCTGGCCCCCCTGCACCCGCGCGACAAGAACGCCTCTGGTATGGCGAGGTAGCAAGTCAGTAACCCGGCCAAAACGGTCGATCACGGCTGTGGCGCCCGTGTTCGTCGCACGCAGCATCGGCCTTTCGAACTCACGCGCTCGCATACGGCTGATTTGAAGGTGCTGATCGATTGCAACAGTATTGCCAAACCAAGCAATGTTGCTCACGTTAACTAGAACGGTCGGCGCATAAGCCTTGTCACGGAAACGGGCAGCCAGTTCCTCCCCAAACAGATCTTCATAACAAATATTGGGGGCAAAGCGGTTGCCACTCCATTGAAAGGAGGACTGCCCCAACGCTCCAGACTCGAAATCCCCCAATGGAATTTTCATCATTCGAGTGAACCACCTAAACAAGGGAGGGACGAACTCGCCAAAGGGCACGAGATGATGCTTGTTGTAGTGGTACCCGTCTGCGTCCGGCCCCAGTCCAACGACTGAATTTGTATACCCTTCTTTTATGCTACCCATGGGGATGCCGATGAGGGCTGCCCGCTGCCCCGTAGCGAAGTGGGATCGCAATTTTTCCATATACCCGGCCGGCAGTTGGTCGGACAGTAGCGGAATCGCAGTTTCGGGAGCTACTACCAACCCAGTGCTAGCTGTCATCATTTGTGTGGCGTACCACTCTAGTGCATCGCGCACGCCCGTTGCCGACTCGAACTTCTGTTCCTGCGCAATGTTTGCCTGTAACAACGTCACAGACACGGCCGGAGTCCGCTCGAGGTCTTGCGCTTCATGCGAACGCCCTGGGGCAACGAGGATGAGAACGAGGACTGCCAGAGGTTGCCAAGCACCACGAATTTGGGCTGGGCGTACCAGCACTGCGGCAAGCAGCGCGGAAACAAAGGCGGCAGCCGCACCTATTCCGTACACTCCAACCCAAGGCGCGAGTGCCGAAAAAGGGCCATCGATGTGGGCGTAACCCCCCACTGCCCACGGGAAACCAGTCAGCATCGTGGCGCGGAGCAAATCTGCAGCCAGCCACACTGCTGCGAACAAGCAAGCCCGTAATGCTGGCGCACGTGGGCGAAGCCGACAGAACACGGCGCCTGCCAGCGCATAGTAAACGGCCAAAAAGCCTGAAAGACTGAGCACACTCAACCCAGCCAGGGCAGAAGAGAGCCCGCCGTACACGTGCAGCGAGATGTAGAGCCACCAGACAGATCCGCCGATTGCGCTTGTTGCGAACAGCGAACCAAGCCAGGCGGCAGCGGTTGCAGACCGACACCTGTCCAGCAGAATTACCAGAAGCGTCAGTGCCATCAACTGCAACCACCAAACAGGCTGCCCTCCTAAGGGCGAAGCAATGGCCCACGCGTGCATGAAGCCAGCAACGAAAGCCAACGCCGGGGCCGAAACGGCGCGCAGCGTAGCCAGCGACTTCACGCGAATTACCGCACCTTCAATCGAAAATCTCTCCAAGCCAGGACTTCCGGCGGCGTTGGTGATCTCGGGACTCGAAATCGGAGTGTCGAGGCCGGGAATCCTGCATGGACTGGACCGGTCTAGCGGAAAGCTCGATCAGCTTGTCGAGCTCACCGCGGTCCAGCCAGACACCCCGGCATTGCGGACAGTAATCGATCTCCACGCCCTGCCTCTCGGACATGGTCAGGACGGAGTCAGGACACGTTGGACACTTCATCTGGGACCTCTTGTCGGTACAAAAATTTGATTAATTTGGCCGTGCACCTTTTTAACTGGCACAGACAATTTCTATTGTGACCTCTCTACCGAGTAGAGAGTCAAGCTACAGCAGCCCGAGGAAGCCGGCGCCGCCGCTTTTTCGACAGCCATCGGAACGCTGGGGCGACGTGTCTCATACGTCGCGTGTACCAGTGATTGTGGTCAAGTCCACCTCAGCCCATGCTAGTGACAGACTACGAATAAGGGAGAGCGGGAACCCGAATTTATCCCTACTCCGCTAAGATCGAAGCATGAATGAAGAACAGTGCCGTATTGCCGCCGAGTTGGGCGTTGACTCGCATTTCGATGCACCAGCAGAGATCAGCAAACGGGTGCAGTTTTTAGTCGAGTACGCGCGAGCCGCCCACGCAGGATCACTGGTGCTCGGAATCAGCGGCGGGGTGGATTCGTCGGTCGCCGGCCGCCTATGCCAAGTTGCGGTAGAGCAACTGCGTTCCTCGGGGACACAGATCCGCTTCATCGCGGTGCGGCTCCCTTATGGGGTACAGGCAGATCAGGCTGACGCGCAACGGGCGCTAGGCTTCATCCACCCAGACGAGACTCTGGTCACGGACATCAAGCCCGCGGCCGACGCCATGCTCGAACTGTTGAAAGCCAGCGGGCTCAAGTTCAACGATCATTGGCAGGAAGACTTCGTGCTTGGCAACATCAAGGCGCGGCAGCGCATGATCGCGCAATACGCAGTCGCAGGCGCAACGGGTGGGTTGGTAGTCGGAACGGACCACGCCGCCGAGGCGGTCATGGGCTTTTTCACCAAGTTCGGCGACGGCGGTTTCGATCTGAGTCCGCTGGGCGGCCTCACCAAGCGGCGCGTCCGCGCCCTGGCTGTCGCCCTCGGAGGTGACGAGGGTTTGGCGCAGAAGGTTCCGACTGCTGACCTGGAATCCATGCGCCCCCTGCGCCCCGATGAGGAAGCACTCGGCGTCAGCTACGACGTGATCGACGATTTCCTCGAAGGCCACGAGGTGGATTTGGCAAGCGCTGAGGTCATCGTGCAGACCTTCCGCCGCACTGCCCACAAGAGGACGCTACCTGCTGTCCCTGCCCCCTGGCGCCACACTTGAGCTTCAGGCAGGCTCAGCCAAGCTGCTGAGAATGCCGCACTCTCCAGCAGTGCGAGCGGAATCGCAGGAACTCCGCAGGTCCATCAAATCGCGCTCCAGTTCGCGTAACTCCTTGATCTTGGCCCGCACTTGGACGATATGAGCGTCCACCAAGGTATTCACCTCACCGCAGTCCAGATCCGGTCGATCCCGGAAGCTTAACAGTTGCCGGATCTCTTCCAGAGTCATATCCTTGGCCCGGCACCGCCGGATGAACAGCAAGCGCTGCAGATGCACGTCGTCATACAGCCTGAAGTTGCCTTCGCTGCGCGCCGGCTCGGGAAGCAAGCCCTCGGACTCATAGAAACGCACCGTCTGCACGAGACAGTCCGCCTTTTTAGCCAATTTACCGATCTGCAGCATGCTCAATCTCCAAAAACTTGACCCTATACCAACTAGAGGTTGTCCAATCATGGCACAAGCGGAAAAACCCTCCAGATCGGGAGTCACCTATGAACAACGACCCTTCCAACTCATGCGGCTGCTCCGGCGGCAATAAGCAACCGGCCAGCTGCGCCCCGGAGAAGACCAGTACAGCGACCACCGTTTTCCATGTGAGCAACATGGACTGCCGCAACGAGGAAGCGCTGGTGCGGCGCACGTTGGAGGCAATGCCCGGGGTCAACCGGCTGGAGTTCGACCTTCCGCAGCGCAAGCTGACCGTCTCGCACAGCATGGTCTCGGCCGATACCCTTGAGCGGGCGCTGAATTTGGTCGGCATGAAGACACACACCGTCCTTGATCCTGCGGTGCTGACGACCTACCGCATCGAGAACATGGATTGCCCCAGCGAGGAGAAACTCATTCGCACGCACCTTGGGGCGGTCGAGGGGGTCCAGGACCTGGACTTCGACCTGCACGAGCGCACGCTGTCGGTAAAGCATTTGGCGCAGGCGCGCGCGCAGATGGAAGTGGTCCTGGCTTCGATCGGCATGCGAGCCAAGGAGCAGGCCGCCGCCGGCACCGGGCTTGCAGCAGCAGCGCCCGCCGTCAAACCACCGGTCGCGCAGTTACAGCCGCCGGTAACGGCACCGGTAACCCCCGCCGGCGAGCGCGTGACCTATCGCATCGAGAACATGGATTGCCCGACGGAAGAAGCACTGATCCGCGACCGACTGGGCAAGGAGCCGGGCGTGATAACGATGGACTTCAACCTGATGCAACGGGTACTGGGTGTCCAGCACACGCTGCCGTCCACAGCTCCTATCGAGAAGGCGCTTGCTTCCATTGGAATGCGGGCCGAGCGGCAGGACCCACAGGCAGTAACCACAGTGCTTCGCATTGCCAAGATGGACTGCCCGACAGAGGAAGGCCTGATCCGGGGCAAGCTGCAGGGCATGCCGGGCGTGCACGACCTGGACTTCAACCTTATGCAGCGCACGCTCACTGTCCGGCACGCGCCGGACGCGATCAAACCGGCAGTTGAAGCCATCGAATCACTGGGCATGGAAACCGAAGTGCAGAAAACGGATGCGCCGCGCGATCTCCAGGCCCCAGCGCAAAAGACCAACTGGTGGCCGATGGCGGTCTCCGGCATCACGGCTGTGCTTGCCGAAGGCGTGTACTGGGCCAACGACGGACTTCACTGGGCGGTGGTCGCACTGGCCCTAGTCTCCATCTTCACCGGCGGACTCAGCACCTACAAAAAAGGCTGGATCGCACTGAAGAACCGCAACCTGAACATGAATGCCCTGATGTCCATCGCGGTCACGGGAGCGATGGCAATCGGCCACTGGCCCGAAGCTGCCATGGTCATGTTCCTCTTTGCTTTGGCCGAGGTGATCGAGGCCAAGTCCCTGGACCGGGCCCGCAATGCCATTCGCGGCTTGATGGACCTGGCGCCGGAGACCGCGACCGTGCGGCAGGCCGACGGCTCATGGAAGGAAATCCCGGCCAAAGAGGCCGCCAAGGGGGCGGTGGTCCGAGTGCGGCCCGGGGAGCGCATTGCGCTGGACGGCCTGATCACCTCGGGACGCTCGGCCATCAATCAGGCGCCCATCACCGGCGAAAGCCTGCCGGTCGAGAAGGCCGAAGGCGACCAGGTGTTCGCCGGCACCATCAACGAGACCGGCTCCTTCGAGTACCAAGTGACCGCGGGCGCCAATGACTCGACGCTGGCACGCATCATCCATGCTGTCGAGTCGGCCCAAGGTAGCCGCGCGCCGACCCAACGCTTCGTCGACCAGTTCGCCAAGGTGTACACGCCCGCCGTGTTCGCGGTGGCCGTACTGATCGCGGTCGTTCCGCCGCTCGCCTTTGGTGGCGAGTGGCTCGACTGGATCTACAAGGCACTGGTGCTGCTGGTGGTAGCCTGCCCGTGTGCGCTGGTCATCTCTACGCCAGTCACCATCGTCAGCGGCTTGGCCGCTGCCGCCAGACGCGGCATCCTGATCAAGGGCGGTGTCTACCTGGAGGGCGGTCGCAAGCTCAAGGTGCTGGCTCTGGACAAAACCGGCACGCTCACCCACGGCAAGCCCGAGCAGACCGACTTTGTGCCTCTGGTCGGCAACGCGCAGGAGGTTGCTGCGTGGGCCGCGAGCCTGGCCGCCCGATCGGACCATCCGGTCTCCCAGGCGATGGCCCGCAAAGCGAACCGGGATGGCGCAGTGCTGCACGAAGTCGAGGACTTCGCAGCATTACCCGGACGCGGCGTGCGTGGCCGCATCGCAGGCCGAATGCTACAGATGGGCAATCACCGGCTCGCAAAGGAGCTCGGACTCAGTGAAGCCGCTCTTCAATCGCAGCTGGAGGCTCTGGAGCGCCAGGGCAAGACGGCGATCCTGCTGATGGACGAGGCTACCGTGCTGGGCATCTTCGCCGTGGCCGACACCGTGAAGGAAACCAGCCGGGAAGCCGTGGCCGACCTGCAGGCGCTGGGCGTACGCACGCTGATGCTGACAGGCGACAACCAGCACACGGCCACCGCGATCGCTGCCCAGGTTGGAATCTCCGAAGCCCGTGGTGACCAGTTGCCTGAGGACAAACTTAAAGCCGTAGAAGGCCTTATCGGCGTTGAGGGGCAAGTGGGGATGGTCGGCGACGGCATCAACGACTCGCCCGCGCTCGCGCGTGCCGACATTGGTTTTGCCATGGGCGCGGCTGGCACCGACACCGCCATCGAAACGGCCGACGTTGCCCTGATGGACGACGATTTGCGCAAGATTCCCACCTTCATCCGGCTGTCGCGCACCACCGCGTCTATCCTGACGCAAAACATCGTTCTGGCCCTGGGCATCAAGGTGGTGTTCGTCGCTCTGACGTTCACTGGGCAGGCCACGATGTGGATGGCCGTGTTTGCCGACATGGGGGCCAGCTTGCTGGTCGTCTTCAATGGTCTGCGGCTATTAAAACTCAAGACCATCTGAAAACCAAATGCAAGCGCTCGACATCGCGACGCAGTGGATGAAGCACTGGCTGTATGACTGGGGTGGGGCCAATGTCGATCTTTTCCTGGGCATTCAGCGCACCTTGGCCGACGGCTGGATCTGGCTGCCCGAGTTCCTGAGTGTAGTTGGCAGTTACTGGGGAGCACCGGCCGTCGTGGTCCTGTTCCTGGTTTGGGGGCGCATATCAGTTCGGGGCGCGGCTATTCCTTCAAGGGTGGCCTTCTGGAGATTCGCGCTCGGGTTACCGCTTTCGTTTGCCGCTGCAGCGCTCGCCAAGACCTTGTTCGCCTTGCCGCGACCGTTCGTCCTGCTTGGCGACTCCGTGTACCGCGCCGCGTCCGTACCCGACAGCCGCTACACCATGCCAAGCGGCCATGCGGTTTACATGGGCGTCCTGACGGCGTCGCTCTGGCCCGCGTTGGGCCGAACCGGCAAGATTGGAGTGCTTCTGTTCGCCGTGGCAGTCGGTTGGTCGCGCATCGTGCTGGGCGCGCACTTTCCGGTCGATGTCATTGCCGGCTTTGCGCTCGGCTGGGCCTGCGTTGCCGTGATCGGTCCATGGGCACGACGCGTTGCGCGGAGCCAGCCGCTCGCGGGAGCTGTGCGGTGAAGCCCGCCTTTCACGCGGCGCTGCGAGCGGCCAACGGCATCGACGGGGCCAACCGGCAACTCGCCTTTGTCGTTCGATGGGGCCTGCTTGCCAACGCCGTGTTGATCGCGGGTAATGCGATCAGCCGCAAATTCTTCGGTGTCGCGTCTTCCACCATGTACGACGTGCAACCGCACTTCTTCGCGGCGGCGGTGCTGCTGATGGCTGCTTACACCTTTAAGCGCGAGGAGCACGTGCGTATAGATGTGTTCTCTGGATTCCTCGGACCACGCGGGATGGCATGGCTCGACCTCGCCGGCATCGCGGTGGTGCTGCTGCCACTGTGCCTGGCTGCTGTGTGGGTCACCTGGCCCGACTTTGTCACCTCCGTTGTTACCGGCGAAACCCGCGCCAGCCGCGAAAGCCTCAGCCGGTTTCCGGCCTGGATTATGAAAGGCATGATCCCACTTGGCTTCTTGAGTCTGGCAGCGCAGGGGGCCGCCGAGGCGGTGCGGTGCCTCGCCTTCCTGGCTGGTGTCGCGCCACGGCCGCTGGGTGCCGAACATGCCGACCGACAAGGATTTGCATGAGCCCGGACCTGCTCGCTCCACTGATGTTCACGACGCTGGTTGTCGTGCTGCTGGCCGGGTTCCCAGTAGCCTTCTCGCTTGCCGCCGTGGCGGCGGCATTCGGGGTTCTTGGTGTGGCGCTCGGGCATTTCAACGTGCCGTTCCTGCTAAACATGCCACTGCGCGTGCAGGCCGTCTTCAACAGCGATAACTTCCTGGCGGTTCCCCTGTTCGTGCTGATGGGGTTGATTCTGGAACGCACCGGCGTGGCCGAGGACACACTGGTCGCGCTTGGCCGACTGTTCGGGCACGCGCCGGGTGGACTGCTCTACGCCACCATCATCGTTGGCGCCGTGCTGTCAGCAATCACAGGGTTCGTATCGGCTTCTGTTATCGCCATGGGCCTGATCGCGCTACCAGTGATGCTCAAGGCTGGCTACGACGCACGCTTGGCGACCGGGTCGATCGCCGCCGCCGGTACCCTGGCTCAAATGCTACCTCCCAGCCTGGTGCTGATTGTCCTGGCAGAGCAGATGGAGGTCCCGCTGATCGACATTTTTCATGCCGCGCTACTGCCCAGTGCGATGCTGGTCGGGCTCTACCTGCTCTTTGTCTTGGTCATGACATGGCTGCGGCCGTCGCTCGCGCCACCGATCACTGCGGTGGTAGACGCTTCTCGCAATCAGGTATGGCTCGAAGCTGCACTTGCCGCCGGTGTGCCCCTTGGGCTTATTCTCACCATTCTTGCCTCCATCTACTTCGGGGTCGCGACGCCTACCGAAGGCGGCGCCATTGGCGCCTGTGGTGCACTGGCGATTGGCGCTCTGCGCCGGCGACTTTCCGGAGGCCGTCTCAGCCAGGCCCTCACAAACACCGGAGTTCTGTGTTCCAGTGTGATCTTCCTGCTGATCGGCGCATCGTTTTTCACACTCGTCTTTCGGGGATTCGACGGGCAGATATGGATCGAGGGCATCTTCAAGCACTTGCCGGAGGGGCAAACCCCGTTTCTTCTCGCCATTACGGTGGGGATTTTCTTGCTCGGCTTCTTCCTCGACTTCTTTGAGATCGCGTTCATCGTCGTTCCCCTGATCACGCCAGTGGCGCGCAAACTCGGGGTGGACATGGTGTGGCTGACCGTCATGATCGCGGTCGTCCTGCAAACTTCCTTCATGCATCCGCCGTTTGGCATCGCGCTGTACAACCTGCGCAGTGTTGCCCCGGCAACGGTCCGCACGACGCAGATTTATGTAGGTGCGATTCCCTTTCTGGCGATCCAGCTGCTGATGGTGGGTATCCTGATCGTTTTTCCCGGCATCGCGACTACGCAGCAAATCCTCGTGCAGGCGACCGATCAGGAAGTCGAGGACGCCTTGCGGCCCGCTCCCGCCGAGCCTTCGCCGGAACCGGAATTTTCTGAACAGGAGAAGAAGTAGATGAGTCATCCCCCTGAAAGAGCGCAGTGGTATTCACTTGCCATTGGAATACTTGCCGCCGACCAGGCTGCCAAGACCTATATCGACATGACTACCCCCTTGGGGTGGTCCCGCGACGTCACGCCGTTCTTCAATCTGGTTCATGTCCTTAATCCCGGTGCGGCGTTCAGCTTTCTCGCTGGGGCGGGTGGCTGGCAGCGGTGGTTCTTCCTTGCGATCGCCCTCGCTGCTTCGGTCTGGCTCGCCTGGATGCTATATCGGCCACTGCGAAAGCTGGAAGCGCTGTCTTTCAGCCTCATCCTGGGTGGCGCCCTTGGCAACGGATTCGACCGCGCTGTGCGCGGTCAAGTCATCGACTACCTTGATTTCCACTTGCGTGGTTGGCACTGGCCCGCGTTCAATATCGCCGACATGGCCATCGTAGGCGGGGCGATCGCGCTGGTGCTTCAGTCGCTGGTGAGCGCGGAGAAGCCACCTGCGGCGAAACAGTCTCGGTGAACTAACGGTGGCCTGAAAGACCAAATGGACATGCTTCGATATCCAACGAACAAACTTGGAACACACATGACGATTTTCCGAAATTTTCTGGCTTTTGTCGCAGTGTCACTGGCACTAACAGGCTGCCTGAACTCCTCGGGCGCCCCACAAAGCTCTTTCACGCTGCTGGATGGCTCGTCGCGGACCACTGCCGACCTCAAAGGCAAAGTGGCACTGATTAACTTTTGGGCGACCAGTTGCACCACCTGCGTCGCGGAGATGCCCATGCTGGTGAGTACCTACGAGAAGTTCCGCAGCCGCGGCTACGAGACCATCGCTGTGGCCATGAGCTACGACCCGCCGGCCTACGTCGTCAATTTCGCGCAAACACGCAAGCTGCCGTTCCCGGTGGCCATTGACAATACCGGCACGGTGGCAAAGGCGTGGGGCGATGTGAACGTCACACCTACAACCTTCCTCGTGAACAAGCGCGGGGAGATCGTCAAGCGCTTTGTGGGAAAGCCGGACTTTGCGGAGCTTCATCAACTCATCGACCGGCTGCTCTCTGAAAGCTGAGCGGGTCCATTAATCTCACCAACCCTCCATCATGATCAAAAGACGCACTTTTTGCAGCTTCGCTCTCCCGCTAACCCTCTCCGCCCATACCGCCGCGCGCGCCCAGGAAAATTTTGCTGAAGGCAAGCACTACCTGGTGGTTTCTCCACGTCAGCCGACCAAAGACCAGAAGCAGGTCGAGGTGCTGGAATTTTTCGCTTATAGCTGCTCACACTGCCATTCGTTTGAGCCATCGCTGGATGCTTGGCTAAAGAAGTTGCCGCGTGATGTTCTTTTCCGCCGCATACCGGTCGCCTTCCGCGAGGACTTTGCGATCCACCAGCAGCTCTACTTTGCGCTGGAAGGGCTTGGCCTTGTCGAGAAGTTGCATGGGAAGGTGTTCCACGCCATCCACTCTGAGAAACAACGCCTGGCAACCACCGCAGACATTGCCGCCTTCGCTGCAAAGAACGGCGTCGATGGCAAGCGTCTTGTAGAAACGATGAACTCCTTCAGCGTCGCAGGCAAGGTCAAGCAGGCAACGGCGCTGGCCGAGGGCTACAAGATCGAAGGTACTCCGTCGCTGGGCGTGGACGGCAGATGGCTCACTTCCGGCTCACTGGCCGGCACCAACCCACGCTCCCTGCTTGTAGTCGACCAATTGATCGCGCTGGCCAAGAAGGCGCGCTAGCACAGCAGTGCGCTACCTGAGTGCTGTCTCGTAGACGATCTGCCAGGACTGTCCCCTGCGTTCCCAGTACTGCCGCATGATCCGTTGACCTCGCAAGCCATATCCAGCTTGGTTTTGCACGCAAACCGTATCAATTTGCACGAGAAATACGATTACCCCGGCAAGGAACAAGACATCATGGCCGTTAAATTGCTCCCGCGCTTGCCACTCCATGTGCTGCGCTGCCCCACCAGGGGGCTGTGCTTGCCTGGGGCGGCACGGCGCAGCGTATTTGGGCTCGCGCGCTAACCTTTACCCATGGCCACTATCCGACCCATCGTTCCGCACCATGTGGCCATTGTCATGGATGGCAATGGCCGCTGGGCGAGCAGGCGATTTCTGCCGCGTATTGCCGGGCACAAGCAGGGCGTTGCTTCGCTGACGCGCTGTGTCAAGGCCTGCTTGGAGCGCGGCATTGGCGTGTTGACGGTCTTTGCGTTTTCCTCTGAAAACGGGAACCGGCCTGCCGATGAAGTGTCTGGTCTGATGGAGCTGCTGGCCCTGTCCCTGGCCAAGGAAGTCCCCAGCCTCAAAGCCAATGGTGTCCAGCTGCATTTCGTGGGTGACCGCCAGCGGCTTTCCGAAAAAGTCCAGGCCGGACTGGCACAGGCAGAGCTCGCCACGGCACAGCTCCATGGGCATGACAACACGCCCAATGCAAAGGCCGCCTGATGCTTAAACAGCGTGTGATCACGGCCATTGTCTTGTTGGCAATTTTGTTGCCTGCGCTTTTCTACAAGACGCCTGTTCCTTTTTGCGCGGTAGCGCTGTTGCTGATGGCCGCTGGTGCATGGGAGTGGGGCCGTTTGAATGCGTTTGGACAGGCAGGCTCTTTGGGGCTTGCGGCCATTTATATGCTGATGTGCGGCCTGTCCTGGTACGGTGGTTTGCTGGAAAAACCTTTGCCCATGCTCTGGGCTGTTGCCGGTGCGGTCTGGGTCTTGGCCGGTGGCTGGCTCTTGCGCAATGGCGTGGCTGGCTGGCCGCGCATCCCCAAGACCTTGCGCCTGGTGGGCGGTCTGCTTGCGCTCTGGCTGGCCTGGCTGGCCGTCGCGCAAGCCCGTGTCATCGGCATCAATTTTTTGCTGTCGGTGCTGCTGCTGGTCTGGATGGCCGACATCTTCGCCTATTTCGCCGGTCGCACTTTCGGTGGACGCTTCAGCAAGGGAAAGCTGGCGCCCTCCATCAGCCCGGGCAAAAGCTGGGAAGGGGTGTGGGGCGGCATGGCGGGTGTGGTGGTGCTTTCACTGGCCTGGCTGTCGCTGGGCGATGGCGCTGGCACTGGTTTTTGGCAGGGCCAGACGCTTTATACCCGCCTGGTCGAACAGCATGGCCTCGTGATGATGTTGCTGGCGGTGGTCTTTCTGACGGCCATGAGTGTGGTGGGGGATCTGGTCGAGTCCTTGATCAAGCGCAGCGTGGGCGTGAAAGATTCCAGCGGCTTGCTGCCTGGCCACGGCGGCGTGCTGGATCGCGTGGACGCCTTGCTGCCGACCTTGCCGCTGGCCATGATGCTGGCCTCTCTCTAGGCCTATTGCCTGTCCGTTAGCATGTCCCCCAGCATGTCCTTTAAAAGCAGCGTGTCACCGTTCTCGGCTCTACCGGCTCGATAGGCGTCAATACGCTCGATGTGATTGCAAGCCATCCTGACCGGTTTGAGGTGTTTGCACTCAGTGCGGCGACCCAGGTCGATCTGATGCTGGCCCAGTGCGCGCAATTCAAGCCACAGTATGCGGTGATGATGAGCGAACCGCATGCCCGGCTTCTGGCCGAGAAAATAAAGCAAAACAAGCTTTCCGTCCAGGTTTTATGGGCGCCAGACGCTCTCGAAATGATAGCATCTCATGAGTTGGTGGACACCGTGATGGCCGCCATCGTGGGCGCGGCGGGCCTGGCGCCCTGCATGGCCGCGGCCAAAGCGGGCAAGCGCCTCTTGCTGGCCAACAAGGAAGCGCTGGTGGTGGGCGGAGGTGTTCATGCAGGCGGTGCACGCCGGCGCTGGGCGTGGATGGCAGATGGCTCACTTCCGGCTCACTGGCCGGCACCAACCCACGCTCCCTGCTTGTAGTCGACCAATTGATCGCGCTGGCCAAGAAGGCGCGCTAGCACAGCAGTGCGCTACCTGAGTGCTGTCTCGTAGACGATCTGCCAGGACTGTCCCCTGCGTTCCCAGTACTGCCGCATGATCCGTTGACCTCGTACGCCGGTCACCGTTTGGGAAAAGGTGACAACACGGACCTGAGCGTCGTCTGACCAGCCAAGCACAGAGACCTCTGCAAGCCGCAGAGCCCGCCCTGCGAGGCGAGCAACTTCTTGCTGCAACAGCTGCTGATAGCCCTCGAGCTGCTTGCCGTCGGCGGCAAAGTCGGGTGCGTAGTGCGACAGAAGACCGCGCATGTCTCCTGTGGACTTCGCTCGCGCCCATCTGTCGAGCGTCGCGTCAAAACCGGCACTCTCTGGAGCGAGATCCTGCTGTCGTACCCAGGATAGGCGCTGTGAGATCAGCACCGGGGTGCTTTGAATTTCCACAGTCTGGATGATGCGTTGGAGATCGGGGTTGGCCACAGCCACACATCCATCCGTCGCTTGCGGAGCTCTAGAAAATTGATTGGATGGCGTTCCATGCAGCCAGATGCCGCTGCCGGTCTTGCCCCTTCGGACATCGTAAGCGTTTGGATAGTTGATGGGCAGCGCGCCCGAACCATATAAGTCCTTCAGGCTTTTAGGGTTCAAATTGCTAGTGATGAAATACAAGCCCAGAGGTGTGCGCTGGTCACCTTCGACCGCTTTGCCGACACCAGCCTTTCCAACCGAGATGTAGTAGTCTGAGACGAGACGGATAGAACCTGCCTTGTGCTCAAACAGGTAAAGGCGACCCTTGGACACATCGATAGCGATGGCGTGCTTGTTTAAGGCCGAAAGCTTGAGGAACTGCGCCGGCACCGCTCCTTGAGCGGGCCGATGCTTGAGCGCGGCGATTCGCAGCTGAGCTTCACTGCGCAGCTCCTGCAGATTCTGGTTGGCGGCCTGGTTCATCCCTTCCCGCACGTCCCCGAATGAGCTCACCGGTCGCATGCGCGCCGCTAGCAGATCACCATGAACCAGCTGCGCAAGCTGAAACGTGGGAAATTGACGCACCAAAGCCTCAGCCTGGACAAGTGCCTGCCGGCTCTGCCCCGCTCCCACCAGCTTGTAGACCTCAATAAGCTTTGACTCCGCGATGCCTTCACCGATAGCCGCGGGAGAATTCATTCCTGCGGCCCCTGCAACGGCATTCGCGCTCAATGAAGTACAGAGCAACAGGCGACGGAACGCCGGCAGCATGTCCTATGCTTCCCTCAGAAGCGTTCGTACGTCCGAGGCCAACTCTTCAGGCTTCAAGCCGTAGCGCGCATACAGTCGAGCACGCCCGCGAGGGTCGAATATGTAAGTGCCAGCCGAATGGTCCATCGAATAAGCGGTCGGTGTCTTGCCCTCCACCTTCTTAAAATAAATTTTGAATTCCTTCGTCACTTCGGCAAGTTGCTGCTCGCTGGGTGCAAGGGCGAGGAACTGTGGGTCGAAATTGCGCATATAGGCTTGAAGCACCTGCGGCGTGTCACGCTCGGGGTCTACGGTGATAAAAATGACTTGCAACCTGCCGCCGTCATTTCCTAACAGCTGCTTCACCCGGGCCATCTCGGTTAATGTGGTGGGGCACACATCCGGGCATTGAGTGAAGCCGAAGAACACTGCAACAGCACGCCCCTGAAAATCCTTTAGCTTCCGCAGTTGCCCCGAATGGTCCAGTAGCGAGAAGTCACGCGCATAGTCGGCGCCCGTGATATCAATACTATTAAATTCACGATTGCGCACCGGGTACAAAAATGCCAGCCCACCGGCCGCAAGCGCGGAGCCGCCTGCGAGCAACATCGCACGACGCGAAAGGGGAGATGCAACTACCCTCACGGGGCGACTCCGTTTTTTCCGTAGGCCCGTTCGACCTCTTCACGCACCAGTTCTCGCAATTCTTTCTCGCCGAACTGTTTGAGTGGCCGACCGTTGACGAAGAACCCAGGGGTTCGGGTAACGCCTAGTGCACGTGCGTCTGCCAAGTCCTGCTCAACGCGGTTCCGTACGACCGTCGACGCGGCATCTTCGCGCGCCTTGCGCATATTTAAACCGGTTCCATCCACGAGGTTCCAGATCAGATCAGGTCGTGGATTGTGGTCTGCCCCCCAAGTGCGCTGGTCCCGTACCAGTCGCTGCGTTACTGGCCAGAACATGCCCTGCAGGCGCGCGGCCTCCATCACGGCGACGGCTGTATCTGCGCCGGCATGAAACGGCGTGTAGCGGACCACCAGCTGGACGCGGCCGCCGTTCAAGTCGATGATGTCTTTGACTAAAGGATAGAACGCGCGGCAAGTCTCGCATGCAGGATCAAGAAACTCGACGATACGAACTTTGGCGTCGGCTGGGCCGTAGGTGGGGGAATGAGGCCGGACGAACACCGAATCCGGCGTTGCCGCGAGCTCGACCAAGCGCCGCTCTTGCAGCCACGAGTAGCCGAACATGGCGACCACAAAAGCCAACACAAGCCCGATAGCACTCCCGGCCATGATGTGTTGGCGCTTCATACGCGTACTCCTTGTCGATGTGCGCCCACTAGCAATCCGACGATCATGCTGAACGCGAGTAGGGACATAAGCGGAATTGTGAGAAAGCCTATCAGGCGCAAGTCAACGTCTGCACAAGACAGTCCTTTACTGCAAGGTTGCAGGTTTTCCGGAATCCAGCCGCTGTACAGGACGAGGTGGTAGCCAGCCACCACCCAACCGACCGCCGCCAGCGCCAGCCCGTAAAGCATGCTCCCGGCGTCCTGGCGGTACAGCCCGATGCCCAAGACCAGCACCAGAGGGAACATTGCGATCCGCTGATACCAGCAGAGCAGGCAGGGCTGAAGTTGCATCACTTCACTGAAGAAGAGGCTGCCGAGCATGCCGGCAAGGCTGGCTAGCCATGCCAGCAACAGCAGGGTCCACGCCATAGGGCGCATATCTCGCGCCGATGACGATGTGGTGACGGGTTTTGCGGCAGTCAGGGTGACTCCTTCAGAAAGGACTGGATTAAATCAAGCGCGGGCTTCTCATCCCAAGCGGCGGCGCCGGAGAGCCGACCGATCTCGCGCCCCTGCGCGTTGATCAACAGTGTCGTGGGCACCGTGGTCACGCCAAGCGTGCTCAGTGCCAAGCCTTGGGTGTCCGTATAGTTCTGAAGCGTGGTGGCCTTGATCTGCCGAAGGAAGGCATCGGCCTTGGCAGGCGAGTCCAGCGCCAGCGTTACGACAGTGAATCTGTCACCACCCAGGCGCGCATTCAGGCGGTCCAAAGCTGGCATTTCTTCGCGGCATGGCGGGCACCAAGTCGCCCACAGGTTCAGAAGAATCATACGGCCCTGGAATTTGCTGAGGCTGGTAGGCCTGCCAGCGGGATCGGAGAACCGCAAGTCCGGAAGATCCCGCGGCGTGGCCCATCGCTCGAACTTCTGGCCGCTGAGTTCGAAGACTTCACTGGCAGCTTGCGAAGCGACTTGGCCCGCGCCAAATGGCGCCGAGGCGTTGCCCTCCATTGTTTGCCGAGTGACAAAACCTATTCCGGCGGCAAGCACCAATACGACAACTACGACGAGTATTCTCAAGGACCGAGACATGGTAAATCCTTGATTAGATACTCTCCAGCGGGTAGAGAGTCAACTGCGTCCGCTACTCCCCTCCCCTAAGCGTCGTGAAGCGCGGAAATTAAAGGGCAGGAAATGCTTCCCTTGGCCGACCGGCAGTCCTCCACCAGAGTGCTCAGGACTGACTCTATGCGGCGCAAATCATCCAGCTTTTCGCGAACGTCCACCAGTTTGTGCTCCGCCAGGCCTCTGGCCTCTTGGCAATGAGCACCATCCTCCAGCCTTAGTAGTTCCGCAATTTCGTCCAAGCTAAAGCCCAGACGCTGTGCAGATTTAACGAACCGCACTCGGCTTACCTCTGCGTCCCCATAACGTCGAATAGTGCCATGCGGGCGCTCCGGTTCCGCCAGCAATCCTTTGCGCTGGTAAAACCGAATGGTCTCTACATTGACACCCGCAGAAGCGGCGAACTCGCCAATTGTTAGCTGGCTCACAGTTTTTTCCATATGCTTGACTCCGTACCTAAGTACGGAAGTAATCTTACGCTATGAAATCAAGCATTACTACAGACCAACTCGCCGCCACGCAACAGCGGAAACACAGTGGCCCCATCCCTTTAATTACCGGCGGCATCGCAGCCTTTCTCGCATCCGCCTGCTGCCTCGGCCCACTGGTGCTGATTCTGTTGGGATTTAGTGGCGCCTGGATTGGCAACCTGGCAATCCTAGAGCCTTATCGACCCTTGTTTATTGGAATTGCCCTGCTGGCTTTGTGTTTGGCCGGGCTGCGCCTCTACCGCCCTGCTGAGTCCTGCTCTCCCGGCGAAGTCTGTGCGCTACCGCGAGTTCGCATCCTCTACAACGTCGCCTTTTGGACGGTTGTGACCTTGGTGCTGGTCGCGCTCGCGTTTCCCTACGTCTTACCCTTGTTCTATTGAAAAGGCATTGCCCATGAAACACCCCATCCTTTTGCTCATACTGGTCGCGCTCATTGCCGCTCCCGCCTGGGCTGCTCCCAAGACGGTGACCTTGTCAGTCCCTGGTATGACTTGTGCCGCGTGCCCGATCACGGTCAAGACGGCTTTGACCAAAATCCCTGGCGTCTCGCAAGCTAAAGTTAGTTATGAAAAACGACAGGCTATCGTCGTCTTCGACGATGCAAAAACAAGCACTGCGGCGCTCACACGGGCCACTGCGGATGCCGGCTTTCCCTCGCAAGTGGTCGGAGTGTCTCCATGAAGCAGGTCATCTTGGCTTCGACCCTGACATGCCCGAGTTGTGGCCACAAGAAGACCGAACAAATGCCTGAGGATGCGTGCCAGTGGTTTTACGAGTGCGAGCAGTGCCTCACGGTACTGAGCCCGAAACCGGGGGATTGCTGCGTTTTTTGCTCATACGGAACCATGCCATGCCCACTCATCCAGAACAGAGGCGTTTTGGCGAATTGCTGCAGTTGAGAACTTTCTTCATTGCTTTGGCTCCCACCTTCAGTAAACTCAGTCTATGACCCGAAACCGTCGCCACCATCTGATCACAGTGCTTTTCGCACTGTTCAGTCTGCTGTTCATGCAGTTGGCAGTGGCGAGCTACGCGTGTCCCGGAGCGGAATCCAAAGTAGCCGCGATCTCGGCAATGGCCGAGGCAGGCATGCCCTGCGCTCAGTCCATGACAGTGAACATGGACGAGGAGCAGCCCAACCTGTGTAAGGCGCATTGTCAAGCTGGCCAACAAGTTGCTGACAAGTACGAATTGCCTGCCCCGATCGCCTTGACCGCCCTTCTCCCTGATTTCACGTTGCCAGTCATTGCGCCGGTATACCAGGGGGCATCTTTGCAAGCGCCTCACCTGATGCGCACCACGGCCCCGCCCGTGGCCATCCGGCACTGCTGCTTCCGCCTCTAGCTTTCCGAACCGCCTGCTTCTGTCCGGTGCAACTCGACTGCACCGGCATGTCGTTGTTCGCGTTCTGGAGGTTTTATGTCTATTCACTTTTCGATTCGTCGGGCGGCCGCTTCTGTCCTGGTCGCGGCTGCTGCGCTTCCCGCCTTGGCGGCTGATCCCATCACCTTGCAGGAGGCCCAGCGAATCGCAGTGAGCCGTTCCCAGCAACTGCTGGGGCAGGACTCACTAACCACAGCGGCCAAGGAGCAGGCAGTGGCCGCCGGCCAGTTGCCGGATCCTGTCCTGAAGTTCGGCGTGGACAACCTGCCGGCGAACGGTCCCGACCAACTGAGCCTGACGCGGGATTTCATGACCATGCGGCGCATCGGCATCATGCAGGAACTGCCGCGGGCCGAAAAGCGCCGGCTCAAATCCGAAAGATACGAACAAGATGCCCTGCGCGTGCAGGCACAGCGCCAGCTGACCTTGACCAACGTGCAGCGAGACACCGCGCTGGCATGGCTGGACCGCTACTACAGCCTGGCCACGCGCGAACTGATCCAGCAGCAAGTGGAAGAAACCCGCCAGCAGATCGAGGCCGCCAATATCGCGTTTCGCGCAGGCCGGGGAAGCCAGGCGGACATCTTTGCGGCTCGCGCCGCCGCCATTGCACTGCAGGACCGGATCAGCCAGATCGACCAGCAAGCGCGCAGCGCCACGTTGATGCTGGCGCGCTGGGTGGGCCAGCCCGCTGCCGCGCGGCCTCCAACTGGAGTGCCACCGTGGCACACCCCGCCTCTGCCGGGAGGCGCTTCTGCAGAACAGCTCAGGCAACTTCCAGAACTCCTGGCAATGATTGCTGAGATTGATGCGCTGGAAACTGACGCACGCCTTGCCCAGGCCAACAAACAGGCGGACTGGAGCGTCGAGGCCAGCTACGCCCAACGCGGTCCCGCCTACTCCAACATGGTTTCAATCGGGGTTTCCATACCCCTGCAGTGGGACCAAAAGAACCGGCAGGACCGCGAAGTTGGATCCAAGCTGGCGCTGGTTGAAGAGGCCAAGGCTCGCTACGAAGACATGCTGCGCACCCGGGAGGCCGAGGTGCGAAGCATGTTCAACGACTGGCAGACCGGCATGGAAAGGGTCGTGAGATATCGCAGCGAACTCATACCGGCCACCAGGCAACGCGTCGAAGCGGCGCTCACCACTTACCGCACCGGGAAAGGAGACCTTGCCAGCGCCCTGAGCGCTCGCCAAAGTGAGATTGATGTTCGGATGCAAGCCCTGGCTATAGAGGGGGAAACGGCACGAGCCTGGGCTCGCCTGAATTTTCTGATTCCGGATCAAAGCACGGCCTTCGCCAACAAGGAAAAACCATGAACAAGAAAACATCGACCGCTCTGCTGCTGGTAGTGGCCATAGGGGTCCTGGGCGGAGCAGGATACGGCCTGTACATGCTGGGCATCAA
>Ga0308009_10000127_pt1 | contig 68523 bp, 73 predicted proteins | sample Neamet127_FD_203134 | JGI IMG/M metagenome (GOLD analysis project Ga0308009, IMG submission 203134) | Marine microbial communities from water near the shore, Antarctic Ocean - #127 | ecosystem: Environmental > Aquatic > Marine > Unclassified | place: Southern Ocean | collected 2014-07-24 | reverse complement strand
ACATACAAACGATTCTTCTATATGCATTGAATCGTCATTCTCTGAGTATACTATCTCATATTCGGTTTCTAAGTACTCTCTAAGCTCGCCTCTTTCTTCGTGGTGTGATACCTCTGACATCTCGGATATACCAAATGATGACAGGTCAACCTCTATGTCTGAACCGTAGTCCATCTCGAACATAAACGGCTCAATCACTAGCGCTACGGCTTGCTCTTCTTGTACGTCTTGTACGTCTGGCTCTAATATAGAGTCTAAAGTTTCTCTTGGCATAATTTCTTGATGTTCTTTAGTTTTGCCTTAACAGACCTTACGTCTACTAAGTTGTTACCATTAGAACGAGCGACTAACCTCTCTAAGGAGGTAGTCATATCGTCCATCAATTCCACGTCTGATATAAATATCAGTAGTTTCTCTAGATTATTCATATATGTTCTCTGTTTTAGTGTGAGCACCTAAGTATGATTTATCATATAACTCATCAAGCAACTTCTCTAAAGCAGTCTCTTGAGTCTCGTCTATGATTCCGTTGTACATTAAATCTTGCAGTGCTTGACACTGAATCTCCTCTGTACTCTGTCCTATATAATAATCAGCTTTCTCTTCTTTAGAGACATACGCTGCATTATACTTGGCAGTTTCATAGTCAGCTCCAGCATCCCACGTGTTCCACACATCTTGTGTGTCTTTCGCTTTATAGTCAGTCCAGTTCTTTACTACAGTACCTTTCTTCTCTATGAATGTAACGCTAACATCAATGCTGTTAATCAATACACCTTGCTCATACACATGTATAACATTAGGTTCAACCTCTAATACTTCCTCTCCTTCAGACATTAGGTCTGTTAGACCTGCCTTAATTGAAGAGAATAGTATACCCTCGTCAGTTCTTAGGCTAAACAATGGGTTGTTTCTTCTGTATACATACAGGTTACCGTCATTCTCTGTCCATACAGCGTTAATAGTACCACCATGCTCACCAAGTGTTTGGTAATCATTGGTGGATACTAACGCCTCGTAGATAGCTTTACTATCTACATCTGGGGGAGTAAAACCGTACTTCTCTGAAGTGTCCTTGTAATTGGATAACACACCATTATGACAGCCTACGTAAGAGCCTATCATGTAAGGGTGTGTGTTCTCAGCAGTCTTTAAACCATGAGTTGCATATCGTGTATGCCCAATCGCTAATTGTACTTCAGAAACATCAATCAATCTATTCAGTTTACCTGAAGTTTCCAGTGTCTTGTACATTTTCTTGTCTTCGTTGTTCTCAACGTACAATCCTGATGAATGTCCACCTCTAGAATCATTTTCATCTAATAGGTACATTACTTTTGATATATTTAAACTCTTACCAGAGTATGCTACTATTCCGCACATAACTTGTGTTCTTTACTATGTTAGTTTTCTGTTTTGATAGAATAATCTATCCGCTTGTTGGCTTCTTCCTTCCCTTGTGGTTAGAATCATCTTGTCTCCTGTTTCGGATACCTCGTATCTCTTACGACTTAGGAAGACGAACATATGTCCGTCCTCTGATTTAGTCGTTAGATATTTCGGCTTCCACTTTAAAGATTTGAGAAGCTCTTTGAATCTCTCTGTATTCATCTGAAATTAATCTTAAGTCGTTAATAGTTAAGTCTTTACTTACCTTAGCAACCCTGTTATTGAACAGTGCTACTTCATATTCCTTAGTGAAGTTTCTTATGTCATAAATAGCATGTAATAAGCTATCCAAGTCATCGCATTTCACATTGTCGTAAGACAAATTGAACTTATGGTTGTCTCCATACCCTTTATTTTTAAGTATAATGTTGATTGCACCTGTTGCATTAATCATTAACCTAGAATTAAGTGCGTTTACTACATACGTAGCTCCATCGGTTGATGGATTTATCTCGCCTTTAGGTACTTCGACAGTCTCTCCGTTCTCTTCGTCTATAAAGTAGACTATATCTCCAGATGTTGCAGGGAGTTGCTGAGTGATAGTGATTTCTACATCATTACGGTGTATAACTATCTCGTTAAACTTCATGAATGATTTCTTATCCGAAGGCTTAAACTTGTTGTGTGGTTCTACATCTGTAAGCCACTGAAACTCAACAGTCCAACCGTGTATTGGGGCTACATTTCTACATTCACTCATATTATTTAGTACTCTTGCATAATCCTCGTCACGCAAAGGTCTACCTAGTAAGTCTAGCATGTTATCTGTAAAGATACATCCAGAAGCTTCCCAGAAATCAACCCTACCATAGTGCTCTTCAAACCACTTCCTATCTCTTATGTATAGTTGAGTCGATACAGGCACTACATCTCTAGTTCTTATAGTCCATTCATTGTTGTCTACATGGAACTTTTGATTAGAATTCTTAACAGAGTTATGATAATCAGTGAGCTCTCTTTGGTCTAAGACTCTACCTAAGCAATAGGACATTGTACCGCTTGAAGCGAATCCCATACTATGCTCGTAGTCTTCACCGTATTTTTCTTCAGCCTCTACAGCTGTTATTACTCTTAATTTCATTACTGTGTATTTTAATACATAACGACACACTCTAACCTAAGTCGAAGTGTGTCGTATATATTGTTACTTTTTAAGCTCTCTGTTAGCCTCAAACACAAACCTATCTACATTGTCCGAGGATTTCTCTAACAATTCAACAGCTTCGTCTAACGCTACCTCTAATTCCTTTATTCTCTTACCCATAGCTTCTATGCGTGCGAGATTAAATTCTAGACTACTCATTACTTCTCCCAGTAAACTGTTATACTCCCTTCGGGTGTCTTACTCATGTGCGTTATCTTAAATGACTTCGCATACTCGTTAACAAGGCTACTGAATGTATCTTCACTTACTCTACCTGTCCTAGCTACTTGTCTGTAAGCCTCCATAGGCTCATTGATTGTAGGTTCAGTGATAGTGAGTGTTGGGATTGTTTCTGCCAACATAATTGGAGTTTCGCTAACTTTATCGTCTAGCTCACCATTCTTACGTAGTACATATAACTTCTGTGTAACAGCTTGAGATGTTCTATTCAATCTACTAGACATATCTCCTGCTGTAGCTAAGTCGTAGTACATAGACTTCAAGTCTTGTTCTTCAACCTTACTCCATCTACCTGCCTTATATTCAGCAGCAGAGTCGTTTTTTCTGCTTTGCTTATAATACAATCTTTGGTACATGTTTTTAAACGTAGGACTATGTGTTTGTTTCACGTCTTTTGGTAGTTCATTTATGGTTATAGGTATAACCATTTTACCTTTGACATCTACAAGCACTTCATCTTTCTTGTACAGACTTAGTATACCCTCGTATATTTGTGTTTTTGATATTTTAATCTTCACCTTTCTTTTATTTCTAGAAGGTTTAGTTCTCAACTCGTAATATATTTGTTGGTGAGCCTTTCTGTATTCAGGATTATTAACACCGTCATAGCTAGTAAGCTTCATTCGTGGTGGTAAGTCGTTCTCATCTTTTGGGATGATTTGTTTACCCAACCTCGTAACGTAAACCTTTTCTTTTTGTAGGTTCTTTACGATTCGTTGGATTACCATTGTCTTTGTGATAGTAACTTTTGCCATCTTACTTCAATTTAAGTAGTTTCTTTTGAAGCTTAGCTTTTTGCTTAGCTCCACAAGTTTCCATGACACGTAGGATACCTGCTTCAGTGCTTACAATGTTATTGTAATACTCTTGTCTTTCTTGTGCTTCTTCTCTAAGCACTTCTTTGCGCTCTTTACGAGCATTTACTAATCCAGCCATAGCTTTCTATTTAGTTTGGTTAGTGAAACAGAGAGGAATCGAACCTCTCTATAGACCATCTGTTTCATATTTAAGATGAGTCAGAGATACTGACTTCTTTATAACTCTCATAGAGCATCTTAATAGTGCTATCCTTTTGCGTTCTCAGCGATAGCTTTCTAAGATGCTTGGGGTTTTAGGTGCAGAGAACCTAAGCCTATCCATGAAATAGGGCTTGCAATATTAAAAGTTATGTTCTTCGTCAAGAACTCCATCTACAGCTTCTTTTGCTAACTGCAGTCTGCTACTAACCTTTACAGGTGAGGGCAATCATAGATGTTTTAACTTTAAGGGATAGGCTGAGAGGTTTGGTTTTGCAGGCTCGCACTCTGTAGCTCTCATTATTTGGGTTTAACAGCGTCACCCATGCCTAATATCTTAACACTCAACACCTTTATAAATAAGAAAGGAATTATATGAGCAAGGAAAACAGAGGAGAAGCCGAAGGCTAACCAAAGACGAAGTCTTGTTTTCAAATTGGTTGATAAAGTACCGTTCATACTACTGTTCATGTGATAGTGAACACATGTTAGCTTACTTGTGAGGCACGAACAAGCCTGTACCTAGAAATAGTATCAAGGTATCAAGGGTGCATCTAGTAATAGTATCAAGGTATGCAGTAATAGTATTAAGGTATTTAGTAATAGTATTCTAATTAAAGAATAATAGGAGCACTCCTAAGAGCACTCCTAATATTTCTACCAAAGGCTACCACCACGGGTTGTAGTCTTTGTTGTTTGGGACGCAGATTTGCGGGGATTGTAGTCCACTGTGCAAATCGTGTAGTCCTTCATTTTATCGTTGTAGTAAGTCTGAACTGAGAGTGTTGTATCTGTGATAGATTCAGCAAACTTTGATAAATCCCAAGAGATTTTGTTCTCACGCAAAGCTGAGTATAGCTTAGAAGTACTACCTGATAATTTGAATTTCTCCACGAACTCGTTTATTGAGCTGTAAAGAATCACGCCGTCCTTATCCGTCATCTCAAGGATTTTCTTACCGAGAACGGTAGAAGCCTTAGGCGGGTTTGCACGCACATTGTCGAAGAGGTAAATCTCCGTTGCAATGTCTTTAATCGTTTTGTTTGGAAAACGCAGATTAAAGCGATAAGTATTATTATCCGATTCTAAAGAGCCGAATACAAGCGTTAAGCGTGCTTGAGTGAAGTCTTTGAAGACGCCATCAACTCGCTTTTGGGCTACTCCATCGGTGAATGAAGTAATTTTTGCATCAATACTAGCGTGTGCAGAGCTTAAACGAAGTTCTGATTTTTGTGTAGCTAATGCAAGTCCTGTAGGTAGAGTGAAATCTAACATAAGGCAAGGGGTTCCTTTTTTTCGCTCCTAAGGATTTAAGGAGTATATTCACTATGCTGTCTGTAGCAATGATAGTGAAGATTAAAACGCAAAGAGATTATCTCTAAGCAAAGAGAAGAGAGGAGATAGCCGAAGGCACACACTAGGTGCACTCTCGGTCTCTAGTTAGGTTTTCACACTCTTCTATTGTTCCCGTTAAGGGAGTTCTAACTTTTAATCTTTCTCTTCTCCACTCACTGATAGCAGTGAAGATTCCTATAATGCCTATTGAGGCACACATAAGCACGAGCATTCCGATTAGATTAATCATAAGCTTAATTTAAGTAAATACTTGCGTATTTGTTAGCCGATAAACGGTTGATGCGACTGATTTTCAAATCTAATTCGTATTCAGATTCTAGGATAGCTTGAGCTATTTCATCTATAACATCTAGCATTTCCTTTTTGTTGTGGGCGTGGACTATCTCCACTCTATTTTCTCCACCTAATTCTGTTACTTTTACAGCAACAGGGTACGCCATTCTATTGTCGTTAGCAATGCTAGACAATAACGAGAGACTTTTAGTCTCGACTGATTTAAGATTGTTCATACGCTTAAGGTATTTAGTTAATGAATGTTAGTAATAAAAGAAACACTTGTAGTAGACGCGTCGGCTATACTGCCTAAGGTTACTACTACAAGCGTTTAATTACAACAAGTTTAACGACATTATGTGTAGGTCTAAACAGTTTTTATGGTTGCTCTTGTTTAGGAGCTCTGGGTGATGGATTGATAAATCAAGGACATCAAGCCTCTACTCAGAGTTGTTAGCAAGGACTGAGAGCCTTGGTGTACGTAGTACACGGTAATGATGGTGAAAATTAAGAGCAACAGAGTTACCTGTTGCTTTTAATTATCCTTGGTGTAGTTCAACGGTTTCGATATAAGCATCGAACATATATTGGTCTACGAGCATAATAAGCTCTTTCAACTCTATTTTATCAATAGAAGTATCCTTTTCAATCATTAATTTAGCGTGTAAAGAACGAAGTTCTTTTAGACTAAGATTACTTAGTACTATCTCAACGGTAGTATTTTTCATAATTAAAGGGTTTAATTAATAATAGCAAATAAAGGAGAGGAGAAGCCGAAGGCATATATGGTAATATAAGTCAACACGAAGTGTTGTACTATAAGTGATAGTGAAGCTTAATATTAGTAGGACTTACATCGTGTGGCCTACTAATAGCTAATCGAAAACTCTTACTATATCTTTAGACGATATATCTGCTCTCTGTTGCAACAGAGCTTACCAAAGAGAATGGATTAGTTTAAGCATAATAATGTGTGGGCTTTCACTCCCACTCACACCCGAATTTACGCGTGTCTTTTCACGCCCTCAACCTTTGTTTGCTGTTAAGCAAACGCTTTGTATAGACGCGAAATATACTTTAATGAATAAAGCAAAGAACAAAGAGGACAAGCCGAAGGCATATCCACTCCAACACCACTCAACATCTAAATGAATAAGAACATCGAGAGAATTAGCATAGCTAAGACTTGACATTGTTATTTATTTATTGTACCTTTGGTGGGATAGTGGATAAGACCCTACCGAGTGATACTAAACATCTAAATGAAACAGATGATTAATACCTAAGAGATAAGAGGATAAGCCGAAGGCGTTAAGCATAACCCTTAAACCTAATTAGTATGGCTGTTATCCTAGTGAGAGTAAGAGGTTACAAGCTTACTCACATCTATTACGCAACCTTCCTTGCTCTTCTTTATGAGCACATAGTGGATTAATAAGGTTGTTACCTATGTAGTGGAACACCTCCACACCCTTACACCCACATTTCTATTAAACTCGACGTAAGTTAGTTCCTATTAGGTATAATATAGGAGTAAATGGGGAATATAAGAGCTTTAATACCTGAACTTGTTCAGTTCCTTTAGAAATATTGAGGGGGGCATCAAAGTTTTCTATGAGGTACGGGGTAGTTAGGGTAAGACATCCGTAAAAACATACCTATATAATTTTTTATGAAAATAAATAATATTATTTTAGGTTATCTTTGGTTTTATTAATTTAAAACTAAGAGTATTATGCCTAAAGACACAAGAAAGTTAAAACGTAAGCCTAAAGCGGTTCCTAAGTATACTGAAGCACAAAAGCTAGCTATAATAAATAGCAGAAGAGGTCCAGTTGAAGAACCATCAAAGAGAACTCCAGTAACTAGAAGTTCATTTAAGGATGGTGGTAGCATAAAAAAGAAGATTAAAGACAAGGTTAAGTCTGTTAAAAATAAAGTACTTAATAAGGTTACTAAGACCACTCCATCTCAAAGAGCAAGCAATACAGTTAAGCGTAGGATTAAGAAGGGTAAGCCCACTACATCTGCGTCTAGTAAGGCTATAATGGATAAGGTAGTTAATAGAACTCAAGACCCCGTAAGAAGCGGTAGTGCTGGTAGTGGTTCTGTTAATAAAACCCCTCCTTCTATGTTCGAGAAAGCTAAAAGTGCCTTAGGATACTCTAAAGGTGGATTCATTCAACACGACTAAATAAATATACTATGCCCGACAAGAAAAAGAATTTCCTAGCTAAGGCTTTGGATAAACGTAAGAGTAAGAGAAACCGAAAGAAGATAGATAAGATTCAGAACTCTGGTCCTAAGGATAAACTAGACGCTAATGGAGAGATTATCTTCAAGGGTGGTGGAATAATTCAACACGACTAAGATGTCAAAAGGAACTAAATCTAAAGCTCCTGCCAGTAAGGCAGCGCCAGCCAAAAAGAAACCACCTATGAAAAAACCTACACCAAAGCCGAAACCGAAACCTACACCGAAACCAAAGCCAAAGCCTACGCCAAAGCCCAAACCTACACCCAAACCTACACCGAAGCCGAAGGATGGTGAACCTAAAAAGCCTTCAAAGAGGTTAAAGGTAAGGAACTCAAACAACAGGGTTGCCTCTAAATCTAGAGCGTCTAAGGTTAGTAAATCTAAAGGAGCTAGGAGTATTGGTAAATCATTTAAGAGTGCAGTTAAAACGTTACGTACTAAGAATGATTTCGAAGAACAGAAAGAATAGTTTTAGTATTTAATTATCTAAGGAGAGTTGTTATGACTCTCTTTTTTTTTACTTAAATTGTACCTGTTGAAAAAATAACTATCTTTGACAACGAAGGGTATATGAAAAAGCAAAAAACTAAGTTTGGTTGGATTGAAGAAATGCCTGATGGTACAATATTAGGTATGTCTGTTGTTAAACAGATGAGTGAAGACCGTGAGCTGGATAATATGACTGAATACATAGACCTTGGCTTTACTCCTATAAGTAATGAATACAAGCTCGCTGGAGGTAATGTATCTTCAATGGACTTTGTGTACGTGAACGAAGATGGAGACAAAGAATACGAGCAGATGCCGTACATTAGCCATGGAATATTAGTAATGAAAACCACACTCACAAAGCATGTATCTACTTAAAGTAAGTAAGCAAGGAGAATTGATTAATGACGACGGCATTTACGGTATACCCGAATTTGCAGAACTAGTTGCCGTTAAGAAATTAGGACTTAAAGCACTTATGTTTGTTGCGTACATGGCGGATTATGATTCCCCTTATAGACACTATACAAAAGAAGAGCGTGGGAAAGTTGTAGGTAAAGACCTTTACGGAGACTATGAGTGGAATAAGACTAAAAATAAAAAAATTGAGTCTGCTATTATCAAGTACAATGAACTTCAGTTCGACCCATTAGAAGCTCAACTATCTGCTTTTAACGAGAAGATTGATGAATATACCTCTTTATTAAACGCCACTAAGATAAACATAGAAAACGCTGCCGACATCCAGAAGGTGATGATTGGCGTGGAGAAGATTTTAGCCACTAGACAGAAGTTACTCGATGCTATTGAACGTAGAGGAGAGAAGAAGACTATTGCTGGTAGTAGAGAATTGAGTTACTTAGAAACACTTCAAGCGCAAAGTAATGTCTAAGATAGAAAAGTACGCTCCAATCGTACATATAGGTGCGCCTGATGTTAGCCCCGATAGTATTGCGTTTAAAGAGTTCTGGGACGAAGAGATTAGAAGATGTAAGGAAGGCTTTAAACCTAAGGGTTTAGACGCTATTACTGGTAAGCACTATTACTATCTTAACTATTATAAAATATTAGGTTCTACAGGAGAGAAAGGGAATTCAAGGAAGACTCTTATCGCACCCTGGTATAGAGACATGGATAAAATCTATTTTGATTTGTTCGATAGATGCAAGAAAGAAGGTAAAGGAATGATTGTAATTAAAGCTCGTGATAAAGGCTTTAGTTATATGAACTCAGGGATACTAGCCCATGAGTACACCTTTTATCCGTACAACCACGTTGGTGTGGCTGCGGGTTTACAGGTTACAGCGACCTCTTTCTTTGATAAGGTTAAGTCAGGATTAAACAATCAGAGTAGTAACTTCAGGCACTCAATATTAAAAGAGGGTGATGATGTTCTAAAGTCTGGGTATAAAATAAAAGCTAAAGATGGTAAGTGGGGAACTGGAGGATTTCATTCAGTAATACACTGCCGAACGATGAGTAACCCTGAAGTTTATAAGGGTGAACGTCTTGCTGTGATGGTATTTGAAGAAGCTGGTGAGTTCAAGGAACTCCTTAATGCTTATATGTCTTCTAAAGCTTGTTTCATGGATGGGGATGACCAATATGGTGTACCTATTATTGGTGGAACGGGTGGAGATATTGAAGCTGCGTCTAAGGATTTTATGGAGATGTATTATAATGCTGAGGCGTTTAATCTTATTCCTCTATTTATTCCAGCTTCTATGTGTTATCATGGCTTCTTTGACAAAGATACGGGAGTATCTGATGTAGATGGTGCTACAGCCGCTTTAAAGGAAAGAAGGGAGCAACTGTATGCCGCAGGTAACCAGAAGGGTTACAATCTAGAGCTTCAGAATTATCCGCTATCCGTCGAAGAAGCCTTCTTACAAACTAAGAACTCAAGGTTTAATGTATCTAAAATAAACGCTCAGAGGAGTGCGATACTTAGCGATGATGCTCTTAGAAATCAAATACAAAAAGGACGACTCGAATGGGTTGGTGACTCAATGGAGGTTGAATTTGTATTAGACCAATATGGTCCTTACAAGATTCTATCTCACCCTAAGACCGACCTTAAAGGGTTGGATATTGGAGGTATTGATAGTTATGACCAAGACCAAGCATCGACGGATTCTTTAGGTAGTGCTATTATATTCAGACGATTCTTTAACATGGACATCGCCAGCAGATACCCTGTGGCTGAATATACAGAGCGTCCAGACACGGCAGAAGAGTTCTGGGATGGATGTCTAAAATTAGCTGTATATTACAACGCCAAAATGTTGATAGAGTATACTCGTATTGGAGTCATAGGTTATTTCCAAAGAGCAGGGGGTAAAGGATACTTGAAAGAGCGTCCAGCTACCGCCCACTCTCCGAAGACGGTCAATAAGAATAAGTATGGTATTCAAATGAATAAACATACTAAGGCTGTGATGGAGCAATTCATGGAACAGTACATCGAAGAGGAATGCGACAACATATGGTTTATTGACTTACTAGACGAACTAGCAGGTTACGGTTTAAGGAACACGGATAGGGCGATTGCTTTTGGATTGTGCCTTATACATGATATAGACCTTCACGACAAACAAGTGAAAACAGAGACAGTAGAAAAGAAAAGCTTAGGCTTTGTATATTATAAAAGAGAAAACGGACGATTAGTACCATATAAATCTTAAAAAGATGAGCAACTTCCCTAAACAATTCATACCAGACAACGAAAAAGACGAATCTTGGTGCGAAAAAAACATTGATGCTATTGTTAAATCCCTAGAGAAAGGGGATGTAAGTGGCGTTGTTGGTGAATCAGAACGAGACGCTAGTAATTATAGAATATACAACGGTGAGATTAACGAAGAGGATTATGCCTACGTTACTGACCAGTATAAATCTACTGCACCAGCTACAATGGCTAACCATCCTATCACTAGGAATAAGGTTGACCTTCTTTGTAACGAAGACCTTAGCAGACCTATAGATAAGAGTGTATATGCTGTAAATATGGAGGCTGCCCTTCGTAAGGAGCAGTTTAAAGTGTCTTTAGTTGCTAATGACTTACTTAAGGAAGTTAATTCTCAAGTTGAGGATGAGTTTGGTATGGAGTTAGAAATGGACAACAAAGAATTCCCTATACCAGACGACATTGACCTATTCATGAAGTTCCAATACAAGGAAATCATAGAAGAATCTATCCATGACGGATTGGACTACCTCATTCACAAACACGGAATGAAGAAGATATTCCAAGAAGGGATGAGAGACTTACTAGTTACGGCTAAAGAGTTTTATAAGGTGTACATTAAAGACGGTGACCCACATGTTCGTAGAGTAGACCCTAGAGCTTTTGTTTATGACAAGTCTGTAGAGTCTGATTTCTTGGATAACGCTCAATGGGCGGGTGAAGAGAGATGGTTAGCGGTAAATGAAGTGATTGACGAGTACAGAGACGAGTTAAGCGAAGAAGATGTTCGTGAATTAGAAGAGATGCGTGGTGCTACACCTGATTCTATATCTAAATGGAACGATAAGTTCAACTGGGTGAACCTAGAAGACGACAGAAGTGTTAAGATTAGAGTAATCTCTGCTGAATGGAAGTCTATTAAGTCACTTAAGTTTAAAATCTCTGAAAATAAATACAATCCAGACCAACCGTTTCAAAAGTTGGTAGGTGATAGATACAAAAAAAGAAAAGGTGACCACATCGAAACTAAATGCGTTGATGATATATGGGAAGGTACTAAGATTGGTGGAAAAGTCCTGGTTAACTGCAGGAGAAGACCTAATCAGGTTCGTTCTGTTGATGATGCAGGTTCTACTTCCTTATCTTATGTTGGTGTTGTTTATAATCACACCACAGGTAAGCCAACATCACTAGTTGATACGTTACGTCACGTACAGATGTTGTATAATATTGTTATGTACAACATTGAACTTACTATGGCTCGTGCTGGTGGTAAGGCTGTAGTATATGATGTGTCTCAAATGCCTACAAACTTAGGTATGGACATGCAAGAAGTTATGTATCACCTTAAAAATGATGGTATTATACCTATCAACACTCGTGATGAGGGTGGGGATACAGCTTCGTTTAATCAATTCCAACAAGTTGATTTTACTATGTCTAATTCTATACAGCAACTTATAAATCTTAAGATGATGTTAGAGCAGACTGCAGGACAAATCTCAGGAGTGTCTCCTCAGAGAGAAGGTGCTGTTGAGCAGTATGAGTACGTAGGTAACGTGCAACGTTCTGTTACTCAGTCATCTATATCAACCGCAGGCTGGTTCTTCTCCCATAATGAGGTTAAGAAAAGAGTACTAGAGAGGTTAGCTAACTTAATGAAACTAGCTTGGGCTGGTGGTAAGCGTGCTGCATTCATATTTGGTGATGCTGGATACAAGTTCCTTAACATACTTCCTGATGTAGCCTTAAATGATTATGGTATATTCTTAGGAGACTCTGGTAGAGATGATTCTTTAAAACAACAAGTTCAAGGAATGTCTCAATCTGCATTACAATCTGGTTCTATTAGCTTACTAGATGCTTTAAAGGTTCTTAAATCAGATACAATGACTGAAGCTCAGCACGTATTAGAGAAAGGACTAGAAGCAATGCAAGAGCAACAAGCTCAAGCTCAGAGTCAGCAAGCTGAAATGCAACAAGCTCAAGCAGAAGCTGAACAAGCTAAGGCTCAGACTCAAATGGAGATGAAGCAGATGGAAATCGAAGGTAACATTACTGTTGCTAAGATTAATGCTGAAGCTAGAGTAGCGTCTCAAGAGATAGCATCTGATGCCACTAGAGATGTTGAAGACTCTAGAGAGAAAAACAAACTAAGCTTAGAGAAAATAAAGGCTGACTTTGGCTCTCAACAAAAAGAAGTAGATAACGAACACTCCTTGAAAATGGAGTCCAAAAAAAATAAAGATAAAAAGTAATATATTTGTAAAAGTTTAAAGCAAAGCACAATGGGAAAGGAAAGTAATTTAGTGGAAGAGATTATCTCGGACACGGAAGCTAAGGAGGAGTCGTTTGATGCGTCTGCCTTCTTGGGAGGTGAAGCTGGAGCTTCCGAAGAATCAACAGAATCTACGGAAGCAGCGGCAACAGAAAGTACTAGCGAAGCTACAGAAGTAGCGGCTGAAGAATCAAAAGAAGGAGACTTCTCTTGGGATGAAATAGAAACTGAAGAAAAGGTTGAGCCAGCGGCTGCAACTGAGACTGAAGAGACTGAAGAGCCTAATGAGCCCGCAGAGGAAGAATCTGATTGGGATGATTCAAGAGAAGAAGAAGCTGAAGGGGTAGATGAATCTGCTGAATTCAACTGGGAAGCTCTAGGAAAGGAAGCTGGACTAGAAGCATCTAGTAAAGAAGACTTTATAGCTAAAGTGAAGGAAGCCTTCAAACCAGCTGTAGCTGATAACGATACTATTAATAACCTTAATACATACTTAGAGCTATCTGATAAGGATTTAGTTATCGCTGATATGAGAGCAGCTAAGTATGATAAAGAGGAGATAGATGACACTGTAGATAGACTAGAAGATGCAGGGCTTCTTAAGAGAGAAGCAACACTAGTTAGGAGTCAACTTACTAAGCACATCCATTCTGAAAAGGATAGATTAAGAACTGAGCAAGCTGACAACGATAAGTTAAAGACTGAGAATGCTGATAATTCAAGAAAAGAACTTCAAAGCTACATCAAAGGTAGAGAGGACTTTTTCGGAGGTAAGGTATCACAGAAAGACAAGAAACAACTTTACGGTTACATAACTAAAGGTGATTTCGCCCAAGATATATTTGAGTCTCATGCCAATGTTGCGGAGGCTGCTTTTCTATGGCGAAACAAAGAGAAGATTTTCAAGATGGTTCGTTCGCAAGGCGTTGAACAAGGGAAGTCTAAAATTCTGGATGGCATAACATCTCCTAACAGAGGTAATCGCTCATCTAATAATTATGAAACTCCAGCTAAAGGATTTAGTGCAAACAAATTCTTATCTGATTAAGTTGTAGTCTATTTATTAATAACTTCTAAAAAAACAAATTATGAAGATTTATGGTGCTAAATATAGCGCAGAACATAACACAGAAGACAACTCCCTGGTAGCAAACTTGCTTAAATACCCAGAGATTGCAAAGAAAGTAGTAGAATTGTATCCTCGTTATACAACTACTTACTTATTAGAAAAACTAGGCTTCGGTGCTGGTGAAAAAGTATTAGGTGATAATTCTTTCGAATGGAAGATGATGGGTCGTTATAGAGCTCAACAATTACAAGGTGCTGATTTAGATATTTCGGAAGAGGCTGGATTCTCTACAGACAAAATACCTGTAGGTGGAGCTTTTGAGTTGAGTATCGACGATACTACAGCCAATCCTTGTATGATTAACGCTAACGATATTATTCGTTTAGCTGACGGTTCTCAAGCACATGTTACATCTGCTGGTGTTTCAGGTTCAAGTTTAGTTGTATTAACCTGTAAAGCTCTATCGGTTATTACTGCTAACGTCCTTGGTGGCGGTATTGTTGGTGTTATTGGTAATGCTTTTGGTGAAGGTTCTGACGGAGCTGATGTTGGTGAAGGATATTCTTATCCTGAAACACGTAAGAACTGGTTAACAATTTCTCGTAAGAAATTAGTGATTGATGCTCGTGATTTAACTGACGTTACTTGGGTAGAACATAATGGACACCGTCTATGGTTCTTCACTAAAGAACAACAAACTGAAGCTCAATTCATGTATGACTTAGAAGTTATGCGTTGGTTCGGTAGAACATCTATCGTTCAGTATACTGAAGGTGCTGGTGTTTCTGGTGCTGGAGCTCCTGTTACTGGAATTCCACTTATTGGTGATGGTATCTTAGCTCAGATTGCTGATGCTAACGTATTGACTTACAATGAAGCTACTGGTTCTGCTGGAGATTTCGATTTATCTGAAGATGTTATTCTTGACTTTATCGGTCAATTATCTCTAAACGCTGAGAACGCTACAGGTAATGAGTATGTTGTATTTACAGGTACTCAAGGGAAAATCCAATTCCACAAAGCAATGAAAGACTTACTAGTTTCTACTGGTTCTGACTCTTCTATCTTAGTTGATAAATTCGGTCAAGACGTTTCAGTGGGTGCTAACTTTAGCTCTTACTTCGCTTTAGGTAATAAAATTACTGTAGCTCACTGCCCAGTATTTGATGACCCGAACATTGCAACTGCTCCAGGTTATACTTCTACTGCGTCTTCTGCAGCGGCTATTACTGGTACTGGATTTAACTCGCTTAAATTATCTGCTTTAATGGTATTCTTAGACATGGGTTCTACACAAGGTGTAGCAAATGTTGAATTGATTACTAAAGGAGCTGAAGGTATCAATCGTAATTTCGTTAAGAAATACGTTCCTGGTATGATTAATCCTTACGATTCTAAATCAATGATGGCGGCATCAGGTGATGATAAGTTTGAAGTTCACTGGTTGACTCAATCTGGTATCATCGTTCGTAACCCACTATCTTGTGGTATCCTTAAGCCAACTGGTTTAACGGTATAACGATTATAATTAAATAGCGCATCCCTTCGGGGGTGTGCTTTTTTACTAACAAAGCAAGCAAAGCAAATTATGGAAGCAAATGCATTTGTGAAATATGAATTTCACTCACCAAAAAGATTAGGGTTTTATACATTCTCTAACTACAAAGATAAAACTGGTAAAAACCAGATTTACAAAGACATTAATGGAACTAATGCTCAATTAAAATGGACTAGTCCTGTTGTTCTTTTAGATATGAACAATGAGGGTCACGTCATTATGGATGAGTTCCTAAGAAACAATCCATCTGTCTTAACAGGCGAATGGAAGAGAACAGATTTAGCTGCTCAAGAACAGAAGCATACTAAAGATACTTTAGAATCAGCAAGGGCTATTATTGAAGCCGCTAAGATGACTGATAAAGATGTATTAGATTTCGCTAGATTAAAAGGGTACAACCTTAATGCGGAGACTGACGTGTTAAGAGCTAAGATTATTGGCGTTGCTCAGAGGAATCCAGAATCATTTATGAGTGCTCAGTTTGACCCTGAAAAGGATTTACGTGTATTTATACTTGAAGCATTGAAAGGCGGTCAGATTGGATTTAAGAACAATACATTCTACTACGGTAGAGAGGCTATTGGTACTAACGAAGAACAGGTATTAGTTTGGTTGAAGGCTAACAAAGATATTCACGCTATATTGAAGCATGAAATCAGAGGTGAAGTTAAACCAACCAAGTCTAAAGGTGCTGCTAAAAAATAACAACAATGACTATAGAAGAGGCTAGAAATAGAGTAAGGTTAATTATAGACAGAGAGGATACTGCCTACTTATCAGATATTGATATAGATGGGTTTGTTGAAATGTCTGTTGATGAGTTTGCTCAACAATATTATCTATCATTTGAGACTAGTCAAGATTCTAGAGATAAACTACAGAAGCTTGTTAGGTCTGAATTGATTGCTGGTACTAAGAGTCCTCAGGTTGATATGGAGTCAGCTGGTAGTCTTGATTGGCAAACTCCTGACACTCAGTTTGACTACCCTTATTCTAAGTTGCTTGCTATTCATTACACTGAAGAACCTCATACTTCTGTTAAGATTATTCAGTTGTCAGATTTAGGAGCTTATAGTAACGACCCGTTCAACCTAGTCAATGAAGAATACCCTATAGCTTACGAGCAGATGGGTTATTTATTCTTTAGAGGATGGGAAGGAACTAAGAATTTGATTGTTAAGTATTTAAAGTACACAACGAATATAGAAGATTTAAGCCTTCATACACACGAAGAAGTGTGTCAGATTGCTGCTCGTAAAGTCTTGGCTACATTGGGAGACCCAAGATTCCAAATCCTCCAAGCGGAGATAACGGATAGACGAGGTTAAAGATGCTTTTTGCTCCCTGCTTTCTCAACTGAGGGGTGACGTAGGTTCTGCCTGCCTCGCCCCTCTTTCATTAAAAGACTATGACTCTAAACGAAATAGCTTACAACATACGTAACGTCGCTTCTGGCGGTATAGGTTCTGACGATACAGATTTATCGCTCAGACAGATTAAGTTTATGATTCATTACCACAGAGCTAACTTACTTATAAGTTACACTGATGCTGGTAGGAAATCATCTAACGCTAGCTTTCAAGTGGATAAAATAATATCTAAGGCTAATGGGGTTGATTTAAAGCCGTTTGTGGGCTTTAATAACGATAGGGCTATACGAAGTATCTCTTTACAAGAAGACTCCAGTACGGACTCTGAATTCGTTATATTACCAATCGTAAACCATCACGACAGAGCATTCGTTAATGAATCTAGGTTTATTAAGAAGTCCAGCTCTAAAATAGCTACCATCTCTGATAGGAAGTTATACGTGTGGGAAGGTGAGTCCATTTATTCTGGAGGTCTTTTAGAGGTTAATGCTATATTTTCAAACCCAACAGAAGTTAGTTCTTATGTTGATGATAATACAACGCCTTATCCTATGCCTGATGAATTGATTTCTATTCTTGTACAGAACATCTTAAAAATAGAGTTTAGTGTAATATCTGCAATAACTTCTGCGGGTCCAAACAATCAGGTAGATGAAAAACAGACAACTAGTAAGCCTAAGTAATATAAAGAAATATAAGGATAAGTATGTGACCGTTAAGGATATATACAATTCCACTAAGAATTGCATTAGGGTTAAAAGCGAGAGAGGGACTAGGATGCTAGAATATAGCGAGTACTACTCTATACTCGAAGCTTACCTTGATGAGGTTCTGAATGTCGTAGTTAAAGAGCAAGAGGTGTTTAAATTACCTGGAAAGCTGGGTAAGGTTTACCTAAAGAAATTACCGCACAAAAGACCCTTCCATGTTAGGTTGGATAACAAGAGTAGTAATGAGGCTAATAAGCCTATCTACGTTAAAGTACCAATCTTAGACGACGAATACACTAAGGTTGCTTGGGATAGACCTTACAAATACGGCAAATATAAAGTGTTACCTTTAAGGCGGTTTAAGGAATCTATAAAACAAAATTAAATAACGTCAAGATGAAAGGACAACCAAGGATAAGTGTTAAGCAAATTGTATCCGCAGTTATAAGAAATTTAGGTATACAAGATGCTGCTGCCAACTTCCACCATTTCGTGGAGTGGGCTTTTGAGGCTGAAAAGAAAATAGGCTCGTACACTACTTTTGATAAAAAGATTTTATCGTTATCTGTAGTAGATAAAAGAGCATTACTTCCAGATGATTTACTTAACATAATAGAAATACCAGGATGGGATAATGTAAACTTCTACATATCAGGAGGTTACGTGCATGCAGATGTGGCTGATGGCAAGTATGATATTCATTACGATGCAATCTCCACTGATAACGATGGTTACCCTACTATTAATAGTAACCACGAAGACGCTATTGCTAGTTATATAATGTACAAATATAAAGCTAAAGATTACTACAACCAAAAACTCCCTAGGTATGTATATCAAGACCTTAAGAAGGAGTGGTCTTATCAGTGTGCTCAAGCTAGAGGTAAGGATAACATGCCTACCAAGCAACAGTGGAGAGCTATAAGCAAATACTGGAACACGCTTAAACCTATTAGTAACGAACGTAAATTGTTTTAACAATGGCTCAATCTCCTAAGAAACCGAATTCATTCTCTAAGGGAATGATGTCCGATTTAGATGCTAACATAATACCTGCTGAAAACTATAAATCAGCAACAAACGCTAGACTTATAAGTAGAGAGGATGATTCATTTGTTTTAAAGAACGCTGAAGGAAACTCTGTATTTGATACTATAAACATAAGCGAGCAAGTAGTAACTTTCTCTGATTCTTCAATATTAGAAAACTCTGATATAGTTAACCTACCTTCAGCTACCTTTAGTGGCTTTCAGCTTACTGTAAGTGGTGATAATGGTTTTGTTACAGAAACCTTCTCTTTTGTTGTAGGTGAAGCGTTAGGTTCTTGGGCTGGTCTATTCGAAGGTTACGTTGTTGATTTATCTGGAATAACACCTGATTCAATTTTCGTAGTTGCGTGTGTTCAAATGGCTTTAGCTAGTGAGTCTGTGTCTGACGCTACTAGTATATCATTCTCTGCTAACGAGGACGACTCTTACAGTGTAACATACAGTAGTCCTGGTAGTACAGCTATTACATTAAGCTTTAGTGCGTATATAGGTTATGTAGAAAATTCTGATTTTGTTTATGACTACTTCCCTTTAGCGATTGTTAATGGGTATACTGCAATTTCTTATCCTGCTGTTATTTACGATGTTGTTGCATTAGCTAATTTCTCTGATTACATGATTGCTATAACCACCTCATCTAATGGTGGTGGAGATGATGCTATATTTAAATTCACTCAAAACACGGACGGTAGTCTTTATTCACGAACACTAATGCTTCAGGCTAATTTAGGTTTAGTGGATAAGACATCTATTAGAATGGAGGTCTCTGAAGAAAATGAGCATTTCCATAGAATTTACTGGACAGATGGAGTGCAACCACTTAGGACTTTAAACTTAAAAGAATCACCTTCTTATTACTCAAATTTATCTGCAAACGATTTAAACGTATTCAAGGCTGCTCAATTAGAAGCTCCTGATGTTGTTGGTATCGTTAGTGGTGGTAACGTTAGTTGTGGTTCTCATTCTTACTGTTATAGGTTGGTTACTACAGATGGTAAGTCATCAAGGGTTTCTGGGATAACTAACCCTATACAAATACTAAAGACAAATCCACTTACGGATTACCACGAATCGCTTGGTGGTAGTTTAAGTACGAATTCATCAAATGCAGTACAATTAACCGTAAACGGAATTGATGGGTCTTATAGTACTATACAAATCATAAACATAACTTACACTTCTGCTGAAGGAGCTATAATTGCAGATATAATATCTGAGAGTGTAATAACCTCAGAATCATTTAGTTACACTCATAACGGAAATGAAACTACGACTTCAATATCTGTAGGAGAACTACTTAGGAGTCATGTTAGTTGGGATACGTGCGCTGATTTAGCCATAAAAGATAATAGGTTATTTGCTGCAAATCTAAAAAACAACGCAGAGTCTGTGGATTTAGATTTTAGAGTAAAGTCTTATAAGTACGCTATGGATGGAACTGGTTCTGCATCAACGTATAATGGAACCTCAAATCCAGACATACATAGAGACACGATGTATGAGGATGGTAATTATGGATGGATTAATGCTGTAGATACAGGTAAAATTCCTGGAGCAGAGACCGTAGGGTTTGATGCTTCTGAAGATGGCGTAAGGGTAACTTTTGCTACAAAAACATTTGATTTAAGTAAAGTTCAATATTTCAACAACTCTGAAACATTAAACGATGATTCTAACGTCCATAAAGCAGAAACAACGGTAGGTAAAGTACCTCATTACGGGTTTTTAGAACAAACTCAAGTAGGTGGGTATAACAATTATAAGAACCCTTTATTCACTAAAGATTATACGGGATACCAGAGGGGTGAGGTTTACAGGTTTGGTATATTATTTTACGACAAAGCAGGTAACCCTACTTTTGTCAACCCTATAGGTGATATTAGAATGCCTGACGGAACAATGGATTACTTTAGCAATGACTCTTCGGGTAATATAGTTTCAGCTAATGAAGATGGCGTAACTACATTTAAGCACGCAGGTAATATACCTAAGAGGAGTTATAGTTGGGGTGTTGTTATGTCTAGTTCTGTGATAACTAAAACAGACGGTGGTATTGGAGTTAATTTGCATGATGTAGTTTCAGGGAGTGGCATACCTCAACACACTACAGTTAGTGATGTTGCGGCTGATGGTCATAGTGTAACTTTATCTAGACCTGCTACTTCTACAGGACCAGCGACAACTATAACGTTCGATACACCAACAGATGACGTTAAAGGGTTTGCTTTGTACCCTCAGTTTAATGTAAAACTATCGGCAGCTACAAGAGCCAAGATAGGGGGGTATTCTATAGTTAGGGTAGACAGAAAGCAATTAGATAAATCTGTCTTAGCTTCTGGTGTTATAAATCAATCTATTATACACTCAAACAATTCTGGTAATGGTACGTTAAGACATAAAAACGGTCACCACTATGGTAATATTTACTCTGGAAGACAAGACCATGAATGCTTATCTGATTCTGATTTCACTTTAGATACTCCAGAAATAGTATTAGGTAAGCTTCAGTATGAAAAGAAAAGTGGAGATAAAATAAAGGTAGTAGGTAGGTTTGATGCTGGAGCTCAGGAATTAAATGACGAGAGTTTCCCTTACGATAATACGGTAACTAATCAAGGTGACTTTAAGCATTTAAAACAAGGTATAGGTAACGGGTTAGATTCTAATAGCACAGGCAGCATCCTTTCAGGTAGATTCAATCCAAACACAAGTACTAACAATAACTGCTATCAATATAGCCAGAAAGTAATCTACAGTCAATACAAGTCAAGTATTGAACACGTTAGAAAGGTGGATAAAGGTGAAGACATTAAAGAGGTAGAATATGGGGCTGTAGTAGCTCCAGGAGCGTCTATAGATAAAGCTAGAATGGGGTTTGATGACCATGGAACAGGAAGAACTGGTCATAACTTTTTAAATAGATGCAGATTCAATTATGGTAGTTATGTGTTTTCTCAATTCCCTGAAGGCTACACTGGGACGTCATATAAAAAATACAATTCAAATGAAATAAATGCAGACAACGCTGTTACTTTATTCGGTATAACATCTCTATTTTTTAGTTTAGGACCAGACTCTGGAGACGAGATAAAGCATTCAGCTTTTGAAATAGGGACACCCGATATGTATACTTACAGTCCTTTTGTTTTAAACAGGGCAGACACTAACAGACCTCACCAGGCTGCTTTTGCCTCTAAGTTATATGTTCAACTAAAAAGAGACGTATCAGCCGTACAATACGGTGGTAGTTCTCAGTCTAATTACGAGTCAAATCAATACATTTCCACTGGTCATGTTAGATTCTCACCGACAGCTGATAACGTTGATTCTATATTTGGTGGAGACACTTACATTAACATGCACTCTTTAAAGAAGTGGTTTGTGGGTGCTACTACTTTTTCATCTAAACCTTTCCCTGCTACTGCGATAGTATTCCCAGTAGAGTCAAGTATAAATATAGACTTAAGAGATGGGGTGTTCTTCGGGGCAACCGATGATACTCAAGCTTCCGTGGAAGATAATTTCTTCCTTAATGAGACGTATGGCTCTAGGAATACAAGTAAAACTTTCTTACAGAAGCCAGCAAGCTTTAAAGATGTAAATGGATATAGCAACCTAGTTGCAGCCTCTAACTTGAAGTTGGCGGGTAATTTATTTGATGCATTTACTACTTGGGATTCAGGTGAGATACATGAACTAGATAGTAACAAAGGAGCTATATATAGCATCTTTAATTTAAGAAATGAATTATTTGCCGTACAACAAAACGGAGTATCTAAGCTTTCTGTAAACCCTAGGGTAGTTGCAGATAACGCAGACGCTGCAGCTGTAACCATAGTCACGGGAACAGGTCAGGTAATACAAAGGAGTGATTACATTGACACTATGTATGGTAGTCAGCATTTTAATAACATGCTCGTTACTAATACTTCGGCTTATTGGTATGATGGTCACATGTCCTCTTTCTGTAAGTTGGTTTACGGTCAAGGTGTTGCTGTTCAGGATTTAGGTATAACAACACAGAACTCAAATATATTCCATAGCTTAAGGGATTTATCTATCGCAGACAAACCTCTTGATATTTCTGTTGGAGGTATTTGTTTATATCACAATAAGATATTTGACGAGGTGGGGGTATGTGTTACCACTAGCGATAAAACGGTTCAGGCTCACTTAGTGTATAGCGAGCTTAATGACGTTATGGTAACTAAAAAGGAGGATATAGTAGCTTTAGCTGTTAATATGCCAGGAGAGTTAATTACAATCGGTAGAAACTCAAACGATATAGCAGCTCAATACAATAACATCCTTTGGAGAGAAAACTCTAACTCAAGTCGTATTAGTTATTACGGTACAGAAAACACTAACAGCTTAGACGTTACCTTTGTTTGTAATGAAAACGTGTACAGCTCTAAGAAGTTCGATAAACTTGTTATGTATTTATCTGGAAATGAAAACGAAGAAAAATTCACTACTTTTACATTCACGGATTCAGTAAGCAATACCCCATTCACGACAACAGGAGCTGGTAGTAGAATGGCTAATGGTAAGCATATTATTCCAATAACTAATACAGAAGGAACAGTAAAAGCGACAGGACAATATTTAATAGTGCAAGCTAAAAGCACCAACACAGGTAAGATAGAATTGTTTGGTGCATTAATACATAACAGAGCTACAAGATGATAAAATATCTAAACTTAGAACAAGAAAACAAATTAGCTAACGACCTCTATTATGGGGGTGGTTACACTAAGAAATATTCGGGTGGCGGGCAAACTACTCAAGAATTAAAAGATGAAGAAGAGGCTGCTAGAATTAGGGAGCAAGGAACTGGTCTTTTTAAAGGTAATTACAAAGAGTTAGAAAAGGCTGGATTAGAAGGTAAAAGGTCTGATATGTCTACACTAAGGAAGGGTACAAGCTTCGGTAGTGAAGGTACTGCTGGGATTGTAGGTTCCGTTGCTGGAGTCGCTTCTGAATTAGTTGGAGAGTTTGATAAAACTCCCGATAAATACGACAACGCAAATATAGCTCAAGAATCATTAAAGTACGCAGCTATGGGTGCAATGGCTGGACCTATTGGTGCGGGTGTTGGAGCTCTTGTTGGTGCTGGTGTGGGTATGCTTAAGAAAAATAAAGGAGAAAAGGAAGCTGTAAAGGCTGAGAATAAAAAGCAGCAGAATGAAGGTTATGAATCCTTCATGAAAGACCAAGAGGAATTTGCAGGATACAAAGAAGGTGGAGTTATAAATAAGTACGCTAAAGGTGGTAACATAAAAAACCTAGCTAAAGGGTACAGAAAAACTGACGAGTATTCTGAGAACTTAAATAAGAGCATCAATGTAGCTAAGTCTGGTGATGGTAATGTTTTCCAGAAATTTAAAGCTGTAAGAGGAGCTAAGAGAGACGCTAAGAATAACGCTAAGATGGTGGCTAATGATATTGTATCAGATATGAAGTCGCCTAACAATAAAGCTACCGCTTCAAATGACTATAGAGCCTTAATGACTAAGGCTGGTAAGAGAAACTACGGCAATGAGTTTGGTGTTTACGGAGACGAGTCTGATACTGTGTTGGCTGAAAAAGAAGGTATCTCAGTTCGAGATGCTCAAGCAATGCAGTTAGACATGAAGCCTGAGGTTAGTGCTTCAAAATCATTTAAAGAAGGTGGAACTGTAGACCCTAAAAAAGAGACATCACAAAAACCTTCGAGCGTAAAGCAATTCATACTAGATTACGCTCCAGAAGGAGAGTATGACCCTTACTCTGAGTTGTTAACTATAAACGATAGTCATTCTAGGATTGCTGGAGAGGAAGTTAATACTTCAGGGAATTCTGGAAATACAGGCGAAGGAAATAATCAAGGCGTTACTATTGACGGAATCCAAGACACATTAACTGTCGCTGGATTATATCCAGGCATCGGAGTTGCTGCTGATTTCGTTAACATGGGAATATCTACAGCTAGAGCTGGAACCGATTATTTATCAGGAGACACTCAAGGAGTTAAAGATAACTTAGCTAACTTAGCGTTTCATACAGCAGCAGCTGTCCCTCTTTATGGGCAGCTTGCGGTAGGTAGTAAGTTTGGAAATAAGATTGTACAAAAGTATGGTCATACAGCTCAAGAAGCTGCTAAGATAGCTGCTAAGGAAGTTTACTATGGGTATAAGTATAGTAAGAAAATTATGGCTGGTAATAATGTTGCTGAAAGTGATTACGAAACAGGAGGAATGACTAAGGGTGCTTACTCTCACTCAACTAACCCCTTAAAGGTTGTTGATAAAAGCGGTCAAGACACAGGAATGGAATTGACTGGAGGTGAAGGTGTATTTGATAAACCATTCATGGGTAAACTTAAAGGATTACTGTCTGGTGGCAAATACCAAGCAGCAGGAGAAGCAGTTCAGAACGAAATGAAAACTTGGAAACATAAATAGATATGAGTAACGGTAAAGGTGATTTCAGTAAAGCGCATAAATTAAGTGCTGGTAATGAAGGTGGAGTATCTAAAGATAAAAAAGACACAGGTAATTACTTAGAAGTAGAGGGCAATGATGCTCTTTCAAAGACTTTTGTTGCGACTAGATACGGTCAGACTTTCGGTAACTGGTTGTCAGCTAACGGCAAAGCTGTACCTAAAACTAAAAAGTCATTCGATAAGTTATCTAAGGAATTTGGTAAGGTAGATAAGGCTGGAGTTGAAGCTTCGTTTAAGGCTCAATACTGGACTAAATACAATCTTGATGATATAGCGGATGCGGATGTAGCTTCAAATATTTATGATGCTATGATTAACCAAAACTACACTTTAGGTGGTGGGGGTACTCATGAAACATTAGCAAATGTATTAAATGGCTTAGGTTATGAGGTTGATGCTTCTACAGATTTCTCAACTAATGAAATAGCTATTACTGCATTAAATAAAGCTATAGAAGAGAAGGGAGCTGAAGAAGTAAATACAGCCTATAGTAATCAAAGAGAGAAGTCTTACATGGGTTCTGGGACTGTCCCTGAGCACGGTAAGGGTTGGCTTAAAAGACTTAACCTATATAGAGAGGATGAAGACCAGTACGATGAAGCTGACCTTAACTCTATGGTTTTCACGAACGACTCCACATCTAATCAAACAGTACTTAGAGATTTACGTGTAGCTAACGATGCTCAGGTTGCTGGTTATCAAGCTACCTTCGATGAAGATGGAAACCCTATCGACCCAGAAGAGGTTACTCTTGATGAATTAGAGATAGAGGATGACGAGGAAGATTCAGTTGAAGTGGATTATAGCGTATCTCAGGATGACGTTGATACTGGGGTTTCTAGTTTAGTTGATTGGGCTAACTCAGATAATCCAGAGGACGTTATATTAAATGCTGTAGATAAAGTTAATAAGAAAGCTAAAACCAAAAGAGAGTTAAGGCAAGCAGAAAAAGAAAAGAAAGCTAAAGAAAGAGAAGCTAATAGATTAACTAATCTAAGTCAGAGTAATGTTAATCATTTAGAAACTCACGACATAGCTACCCCAGGAGAGTTAGACCAATCAGATAATGATTTAGTAGCGGACTTCGCTGAAGCTCAAAGAGTTCAGTGGTCTAAATTGGGTACTCCTGGAATTATGGATACAGTACTTAATGCTACTGGACTTCAAAGTAAGAAGCTTGGTGTTGATGATGATTTCTCGAATGTAGCAATGAGAAAGCAAATCGTAACAGCCATGAGTGAAGGGTTGGATATGAACACCAACGAAGGTAAACGTAAGCTTAGAGACAGGCTTGAAGCTTACACTCTTCACGTTAAGTCTGATGAGTACCAAAATAACTTAGAAGCGCTTAATCCTGGAGGTAGAGATACTTCTTATCAGAATATGACGGATGATTTATCATTCCATTCTAGGATTTTAATAAATGATGCTAACGAGCAATTTGAATTAGAAGGTAGTAAAGCTATAAACCCAACAGGAGGTGTTTCTGCTAACGTTGATGTTGAAGGCGTTATTTTAGACAACGAAAGGATAGTCTCGGAGTTAGCAGAAACAGACCCAGATTTAGCTACAGAGATAGCTACAGACGGTCTTGACGCTGTGGCAACAAGATTAGCTGTAGCTCAACAGAAAGCCGCAAAAGTAGGGGATGAAGGAACCGACCCAGCTACTTTATTAAAGTTAGACGCTTGGGAGAAAGATAAAGTTATAGGAGACAAGTCTTTGGCTGATGGTGTCGCTAGAAGTGAGGCTATGGAATTCGCTGACCAAGAAGATGATGATGAAGAAGAGGATATAGAGGGACTACTAAAAGAATCAAAGGATAACTTAACTAAATCAGCTGCAGACAAACTATTAAAGGCTCAAGAAAAGGCAGCCGCAGAAAAAGCAGAGACAGAATTCAAAGACGCTCGTAGGGTTAAAAGAATGAAAACCGCAGAAAAAGTACTTTCTGGGTTGAAAGCTGCGGCAGGAGTCTTATCTTTATCGAAAGCTTTAAAGGACCCTGATATTGATGTCCCTGAAATATCTCCACTAATAATGGAGGCTGTTGACAAGCAAAGACAATTAGCTAAGTCTGGATTATCTTCAGCAGAGAAGAGCGCCGCAATGAATAGTCTTAATGATGCCTACGCTGGAGCTATGAAGAATGTTCTTAGAGCATCGGGCGGTCAGAGAGGAATGTTCTTAGCTGGTCAAGGTGTGGTTGATGCTAACAGGATTAAAGGATTGAATCAATTAGCTGCTACAGACGCTGCGCTGCACAGACAAAATATAGGTCAATTCAATCAAATAGCTTCCTCTGCTGGTCAGATGAAGTTACAGAGAGATATGACTGTAGAGCAAATGAGACAAACTACAATGTCTAACAATAGACAAACATTAGCTGGTATTGGTTCTAATTTAGTTTCTGACGCATTAAGTGATGCTAGTTGGTATTTGAATCCTAACAGAGAGTTAATTGAGAAAGCGAAGAGAGAAGCTTTAGAGAAGCAGATTGGAGGCGGTGGTGACACAGTTGACCCTGAGGATTATGATTACGATTTTGGTAATGGAGATAATAGTAAAGGAAAGACTACAGCAGAGATTAAGGCGGCTAAAGATGAGGCGGCTAGACAAAAACAACTAAACAAAACCGTGTAAATGGATTATTCTAAAGTAAATAGTGCTCTATCGGGCTGGGCTGGTCCTAGTTCTAGAAGAGATAGAGAGCAAGCTGAGTTAGGTCAGACTATGCAGATTGTCCAAATGAATAACCAAGCCCAGGCAGATGCAGAAGCTAAAGAGCAGAAGCTAGCTGAATGGATGCAACATATTCAAAGTCAAGCTAGTCAAATAGCTGTAAGGAATGAAGATAAAGAGGTGGTACAAGGATTGTACGACCAAGAGAAAGATACTTTTTTGAAAGCACTAGAAGAATCTGGTAACGACCCTGTTAAGTTTATGAACTCAGGAGGGAGAAAAGTTATGCAGACTTTCTATAACAACATCGCTAACTCTGATGAAACTAAAAGGATAAAAGGGAATACAACTGAAATTCAATCTTACTACGAATCCTTAGAAGGAGCAGAAGGTAAGAATGCTCACTTGATTTCTAATCAAACTAGAAGAGACTTTAATTCATTCATGAATGGAGATATTGATTCTTTCTCTAATAAGCAATTACAACAATGGGCTCAACCTCAGAAAGCAGACGTAGAAGGCTCTTCTAATAAGGCTGAGGCATTCTTGAATACAGACGATAATTATAGAGTATTTAAAAGTAATTATCTTATTGAATACGACTTACCTGCAAGTGAGTTTGAGAACATAACAGAAGAGCAGTTGATTAACTACACTGCTGGATATGTTGGTGGAACTAAAGCTAACGCACTTTCAGGTGGTAGTGGTGGTGGAATAGATGGACCTATCCAAGGTAAGTCTTACGGTTCTAGAATTACTAAACAATTCAGAAGAGCTAAGAGAAAGGTTGTTTCTACGGAAATACTTAAAGGAGGTTCTGATGAGTATGCTAAATCTATATCTGACTTTGATTCAGGTAGGTTTAGTACAAACTCTTCACCAGAGAATACAGACATCGTAGGTAGTAGAGGATTCGAGGGAGACGAACTTATGTTCGCTCAAATGCAATTCGGAGATAACGCTATATCTGACCTTGAAGGCGGTACTTATATTGATAACGTATCTGCTGATGGTCAAGGAATGTACGATGATGAAGGAGCTTTACTTCCTGCTAACTTCGACATGGGTTCTATACAACCAGCTGGCGTCTACTTAGGTTATAAAGTTAAGACTGAAGGTGGTTATAGGTTAGTTAAAGCAGAAGATTTAGATGGGGACTCTCAAGATGTTGAGCAAGTCCTTATGCAGGAATATCAAGATAACGATTGGTTTACAGGTAAAGAGAGATATTACATTGAAGTTGACACTGAGAACCCTACGAAAATGGCTACCCTATCTAAGGAGAAAGGAATTGATAGCGCATTAGGAAGGTACACAGCAGAGACTGGTATGGGTGAGACTCAGGCAGTTGCTGCCACTCAGCCTATATCGTTTGGCGCTCAAGCTGAATCAATCAAACCTCAGCTTCAAAATCACGACGCTCAGTTATCATACTCTATGAAGCAAATGGGGTTAGCTCCAAGTAATGTTGTTTCTAGAAGTTTATTGTTAGCTTTAGCATCTGGTAGTGGAGATAATGTAGAGTCTAGTATAGGAGAACTTAACAGGTTATTTAACCCTGACGCTTCCCCTGAGATTCACGAAGCTCTAACTAGAGGTGATTCTAAGTCGTTCTTTGATTTATACCTTAATGGCTTAGTAAGTCAAGGTGTAGATAGAGAACAAGCTATACAGCACTTAGTAGAAGTTGACAAATTAAGAGACCAAATTCAAAAAGCTTACAATCAGAAATAAGGTTATGGAAAACAATACTTGGAACCCAGGTGTAGGTACACCTCAAGAAGGCGCAAGCCAATACGATAGCTCTTTGAATGATGATTTCCAAGGTGCTGAAGTTCAGTCTGGAATGTCTATTCCTGGAGAACCTGCACCTGCCCCCGCAGCACAAGAATCTGAGCAATCAGACATGTGGGGTCATACTGCTGATTCTATGAATCAACAAGAACAACAACAACAACAACTCCCTGAGATACCTGAAGCTGGAATGCCTGGTATTGATTACGACATGGGTCATATAGAAAAGATTGGAAAGTCTTTAATGGTTGGTGTTGGAGATATGGTAGATAGCTTTGGTGACATAGCTGATTTCTTAGGAGGGACTCCTTCTAATGAGATTTCTAGACAAGTATTTGGTGTTGAAACTAATAAACCTATTTCAGATACATTCCATGATTTCGCAGATTACCTACATTCTTACGGAGATGACGTCCCTGGTCTTACAGACTTACAGGATATTACGTGGGATGATTTGTCTGACGTTGCATTCTGGGAAACAGGGGTAGCTAGAATGCTACCTTTTGCATTATCATTAATGATTCCAGGTTCTGCTGCTGCTAAAGGTGCTAGTATGCTTACTAAAGGAAAGATGTTTACTACAGCCGCTAAAGCTATTGCAGCTGGTGGTCGTTCTGTTGGTATGTCTAGTAATGTAGCTAATGCTTACAACGCTTCTAAGTTAATACATACGGGTATTTCAACTGTAGCTGCTGGTTCTACGGCTAACATGATTGAAGGAGCTGCTATTGCAGGTCAAGCAATGAATGAAGCTATACTACAAGGTGTTGATATTAAAGACGCTAAGCACGTAGGTAGACAAGTGTTTGCTGATAACTTAGCTTCAATGGGTGCTGATATTATTCAGTACGGATTATTTGCTGGACAGCTTAAGGTTGGTGCTTCTTTAATGAAGACAGCTAAAGGTGCTGCTACGGCAGTCTCTAAAACTGGAGCAGGTAAAGTTGCTGGAGCTGCTGCAGGTAAAGTTGCTGGTACGACTGCTGCTCAAGCTTCACTTAAATTACTTAAGAATCCTAAGATAGAGTCAGTTATTAGAACTGCATTTAAATCTATAGGGATGGGTGCAGCCAACGGTGTTACTGATGGTGTTGTAGAACAATTCCAAGAGGTATTCCAAGATTGGACTGTACAGAGAAGAATAGCTGAAGCTAAAGGAGAGGAATTCCCTTCTTACTTAGAATTCTTTACTGCTGACGAACAAGTACCGACAAGGGTTCTTTCGTTTGCAACTAGTTTACTTATGTCTGGAGCTAGTAATATGATTTCTACTGCCACAGAGAATCGAGCTTTATTAGCTCAGTCTTTAGATAGTAAGGCTGAGACTCATCAGTTGATAGATATATTCAATCAAGATATAGAGGCTGGCGTATATGCTGTAAATAAGAAGACTAGAGTACAAGAGAAGGATTCTAAAGGTGACATGGTTTGGGTAGAGAAGGATAATATAGTAGAGATGAATACTAGCCAAATTAATATGTTGGCTAAGGATACTGCTGCTAGAACTATCTTAATGAATGCTGTATCTCATGGTGACTCAGAGATGATTATGGAGTTCTTCCAAGCTAAGTTTGATAATGGTAGCATTACTCAAGAGCAGTTAACCATGTATGAGCAAACGTTAAGCGAGGTTAATGAAAGTGTAGCTAAATACCCAGTTAATAAATTAAACAACAAAGAGAAGTCTGCGTTAGTATCTCATGCTTGGTTTAATAACGTAGCATCTAAGAGTCTTGCTCAGAAAAGAGGAGAGATGGAGACTAGGGTTGAAGAGATTCAAACCTTAGTTGATTCTAAAGCTCAAACTAAAGAATGGGGAGATAAAGAGATAGCTGGATTAAAGGTTGCTATGAATCAATCTTTAAACGAAGAAAAGAAGATAGTAGACGCTAGTGCTCAAGCTGTTAGGGATGTTTACTCTGTAGCTGATGCTAGGGTTGCTAAAGATAAATTCAGTCAGAAGACTGCTCCAGCGTTGAGTAAAATAGTACAGAAAGAATATAATGGAGAATCTTTAACTAAAGAGGAGTCTGATTTAGTTGGTGAGAATGAATCCTACTATAAAGACCAGAAAGATGGTTACGCTAAGTCTCAGGTGTTTATTAAATTTACAGAACACGTAGGTGAAGATAAAGCTAAAGGATATAAGCAACAAACCCCTAACAAGGATGGCTCTACTGACTTCTCTAAAACATTAGAGAACGGTAAGATTGAATACATTAATATCTCTAGCACTGGAGAGGTTGCAACTAAGGTTGTTGAGTCTGCAGCAAAAGAAGCTGAGATTCAGTTAGAAGCAGAAGCTAAACTTAAAGCTGAAGAGGAAGCTTCATCTGAAGTTAAAGAAGAAGAAGTTAAAGAGGAATCTGAAGAAGAAGTAGTAGTAGAAGAGGTTAAAGAAGAGCCTGTTGTCGTTGATGATGGTTACGACAAGATGAGTCTTAATAAGCTTAAAAAGAAAGCTAGAGTTCTAGGTATTAAGGGATTGCATAAATTCAAGAAAGCTGACAAAGCAAAACTAATTGAATTAATGAGAAGTGAATCATCCCCAGAGGGAGAGCAGTTCTCTATTAGATTCATGAAGAATGCTAGAGCTTCAGCTATACTAGCTAAAAGCGCAGCTAAGGTTGTTGCTGATAAGGTTTTCGATAAGGGTCATATAGCTAAGGTTATAGACTTTGTTGAGGACGCTTTAATTAGAAGAAGATTACGTAGAGCCCTTGTTGTTGGTTCTGGTTCTGAAAGAGCTTTCGTTGACCTTTTATCATCAAAGGCTGTAGATGGTCTTGTTTCTGTAAACTCTATAGTTGATTTATCTAAAAAAGGTATCAACTACTTCGGTTACGCTGCAGGTCTAAGTATATTCCTTGATAATAGCGCCACTGATGAGACGTTCTTCCATGAGAACTTCCACATATTCAGAGAGCTTTATAGTCATCTGCCTGAAGTTCAGGAGATGATGAGTAGAATAGTAGACCAACCTATATACAATAAGGTTAAACTACAGTACCAAGAGAATTTATTATACTCTGTACCTACCTCAGCTAAAGGAGAGATTAGGATAGTTAGACAAGAAGAGGCTTTAAAGTCTTTAAACTTACAGTCTGAAGAGAAGATAGAGACAAACGTTGAGGATTATGCGTTCTCGGTAAACCAAAAGGTTACACTAGAACTCTCTCAAGAGTTTAGTAAGTACGCATCTGACCTATTAGATAAGGCTCAATTTAAGGAGCTTAGTTCTGATAGCCAGACAATCATTCAAGATGAAGCTTTAACGCAGTTAGCGGGTATCTATGGGGCTGAGAATAAGGATATGTTTATATCTGATGAGACCAAAAGAGAGGAGTATAACAACTCTCTTAAATCATGGAAGCAAAAAATATCTAAAGCGTTTACAAAGGAAGAGGCTGAATGGTCTCTAGAGGTTGCCTCTAAAGGTGACTACAAGAAGACTGATGAGTTTGATTTAGAAGCATCTTTAGCTCAGGTTAAAACCCTTATGGCTAAACATGAAGCTGAGTATGGTGGAATCTCTAAAGCATCTCCTTCACTTAGAAAGGTGAACGAGAATAGGGATGAAGCTATTATGGATACCATCAATAAGATGGTTTCAGAACAAGCTCCAGAGATAATTAGTGATGCTAGAACGTTCGTTAATGAGGATATGCCTCACTTACTAAGCGAGAAAGCAGCAGATGGTTCTGTTGATACTATTATGAACGAGCTTAGAGCTGAGCTTCATATGAATAAGATATTCAACAAATCTAAAGTTGACTTAGCTAAATACATATTAGCTCACTATGTAAAAGGAACTAAAGAATATAATGAAGTCTACAACGTTATGTTTAATAACGATAAGGCTATCACTAACTTTGTTGAGCAAATGTTCCTTGGTGCTGTAAGCAAGAAGGTTAATGATGGAGCTACTCTTGAGCAAGTTCAGGAGATGCTTAATTCTAAGGAAGAGCAAGAGGCTGACACTCAAGAAGATGGGTTAGCTAATCAGATACAAGACAAGCACATGGCTATGGCTGATAAGTTCTATGTTATTCTTAGAACCTTCATGAAGTCTGATAAGTACATAGGTGATGGCTCTTATGATATATCCTTGATTAATAAGGAGAACATAATGAAGTCTATACGGGAATTAGCGGCTGCTAATAGAAGTGAGCCTATGTTTAGATTAGCTGCAGAGAAAGCTATGGCTAAGGCTAGACAGAAGAAGCCTAACGGGACTGTAGCACAACAAAAGGAGATGCTTATGGGTAACTTCTTTATATTCATGGCTTCTGAGATTGATATGTCTGGTGGTAATATCTACCAAAACATACTATTACAATTTAATTCTATGACTACAGAGAAAGGTATCCTTATCTCTGGTGATGGATTTGCTCCAGTTATGACTAGTGGTCTTAAAAGAAAGATAAGAGCAGCCTTAGTTAAGGTTGGATATACTGAAGAGGAAACTACTAAAGCTGAAAGAACTCAAGGAGAATGGCTTGGTTACATGAGAGCTGTACAGGAAAAGAAGATAAGAGGTAGAGATGTTTCTGATTCTGATTTAGCCGTAAACGAGGAGTACAAAAGAAGACTTAACCTGTCTAGGGCTATGCTTCACTTATCATATACAGATGATGCTCTTACAGGTGGTCATGTGGTTAATTTGATAAACAACTACTTACTTCCAGAAGGATTAGATATAACCGTAGCTGAACTTGATTCATTAGTCTTAAGCGACGAGGACGGTAATAGAATATCTGCTAGAGCATACTTTAGTAGAGATAGGATTAAAGAGATGTTCTGGGGTTCTATATCAATAGCAGCCTCTAGTAGCGATAGTACTAACTCTATGGAGACTTGGACTAAGGACGCTGTAAAGAATGTGTTTATCCCTGTATTTAAGAAGTGGAATAAAGATGCTAACGATGAGTTCGTTAATATCTCTGACGCTAAACTTGTTGAACTTGAAGCTGAGTTTGTTTCTAGATTCCAAGCATCGTTCTCTAAACCTAATCTTGATTCCATGTATGTACCACACATGGTGAAGTCTAGCCACTTAAAGTTATCTAAAGATGAGTTCTTAGGATTCTCTATAGAGAACTTGGATACACTTGTTTATGAGGCTAAATTTACTGACGGTTTCGTTGACGAAGAAGATGGTGATTCAAACACTAGAGACTTCTTTATTAATGACAACGGAAACGTTCAGCATGTAAGAGTTAAACAAATTAAAGAAGGTCAGTTCATAGCTAAAGATATGGGTGAATTCTCTTACAAGGAGAAGAAATCTATTACTATGTTCGAGATGAAAGAGGGTGATATATCATCTTCATTCAAAGACGTTCAGGGAGTTGTGCCTCACGCAAAGAGATTACTTGAAGCTAAATTAGCTAGCGATGACGACTCGCACAACTCTAACATAAGAACACCAGAAGGAGAGATGCTCAATAAGAACATCAGAAAGTACTTCTTGGTTTACAATAAAGAGTCACTTAACGATTACATGAAAGCTAACGATATGGCTTTCTTGTCTTTATTCTCTTTCGGGGAAAAGAAAAACTTAGTAACTAACCCTTACGCTGCAATGATAGCTAATGGTACTTACGAGTTAGAGTATATCTCTATAGATGGTGATGCTAATCAACAATTAGATAGAGCTAACTTAGATAACCTAACGGTTAGTAAGGGTGATATTTCTGAGATTAATAGAGCTATTAAGGTTAAGTCTAAATACTACCTACAGCCAGTTAGAGATTACTCTGACAAGACTAGAAGGTATTACTCTCAAGCTCAGACTATTACGAGCAAAAGAGAAGCGGCTAAAAAGCTTAAGGAGTTGGTTCAGTATCACGAGAATAAAACTAAAGACATTATAGACAGACACAACAATCCTGAGGATGTGTTTGATATGCACTTAACTACTAGTCCTTCTGTCATAGCTGAGCTTAGACTCACCCACCCAATAGCGATTACCCTTAATGAAGGTAGCGTTAGAGAGGGCAAAGGGGAGCTAAACCTGCTAGGCAAGAAGGCGTTTGAATTGAGTATTGATGGAGTTACTTATGACTTATCTACTCTTGACGGACACAGAGAAATGGCTGATGATTTAAGTGCTGAGCTAGACGTTAAAGTCGGTGAGCTTGCTTCTTTAAATTACTTCATAAACAAGTTCTACTTACAGGACATCACTTCTTCTATAATGGAAGAGGCTGACTTTACTATGAAGAACAAAAGAGCTACAGGTCTTATTGCTAACCATGATTCTTCTTACGCAGGAGAGCGTGTTGAGTTATTAATATTTGAAGACGAAGGGTTAAGTTCTAACGATATGCCTCACAAGATACAGGTATTAGATTATGTTAGCGAAGAACAAGCTGATGGAACGACTAAGGTTGTACCTAAGACTAGAGAGATAACTCTTAAGGCTGACCTTATGGATTCAGCGTCATACATAACACAAGAAGAGGCTGATAAATTAACAGCTAAGCATGGTGATATAGTAGATGTTAAGGGTTCTTATAAGTTAGTTGGTTACGGGAAGAACGTAGATAACAAGAAAATATCAAGCTTCTATGGTCAGGAATCTAATACATTCTACGCTAAAGGACATACGATAGTTCTTAACAATAAAGTTACAGGACCTTTAAAGGAGATTTACAGAGCATTAAAAGCTAGAGAGAAGTATTATGCTAAGAAGAAGTTAAGAGGTCACGCAGTGATTGCTTACGCTCACTCTGGTGTAAAGAAAGGTGCAGTGAAAGGTGTAGAAGGAACTCCTAGAAATAAATTCAGTATAGCTGAATTGAAAGCTATGACTCCAGCTCAAATGAACAGTACTATGAATTCTTATTCTTACGATAAAGAGAATGATATTTATGGTTACGACGGTAGGTTCTTTGGTATACAAGGAGAGTTAGATAAGAGTGCTAAGACAGCTACCGCTGCTAAGCAAATGATTGCTAACATAAATGTATTCAAAGGTCACAACAACCCTTCTGTTTCCGCTGCCTCTGATAAGGTTATTAGTAACTTCACTAAAGCATTAACTCACCAGTACAATTCCGAGTTAAAGGATTTAAGTAGAGAGGATATTATAAAGGCTAGTTCTGAATCTGATTCAACACCATTAGAGGTTCAAGCTGCAATAGAAGACGGTAAGATGTCTACTCCTTCTCTTCGTGTGTCTATGCTTAAACTACTGAGTTCTAAAATTCAGAGTATAGCTTATAAGATAAGAACAGGAGGTACGCTTTCTCTTCAAGAGTCAGATGTAGTTGTTGGATATGAAGTTGGTTCTGCTAACAAGATTGTTCAGACTAAAGATTCTTTAGAGCCTATGACTGTATCTAGTCGTAAGGTTAAGTACAAAGACCGTAAAGGAAAGAATGCAGAGAAGACTGAATACTTCGTTATTCCAGCTCAAGCTTTAATATCTCAACACATGGCTAATGAGTTAGGAATAACTCAAGAGGATGTGGATGCGGCTATAAAGTCTGGTAATGAGATTAAGTTCTTAGCTACAAGAATTCCAGCTTCATCGAGTGGTTCTACTATAGTTCTTCGTGTAGCTGGAATATCAACGAAACCAGGTAACACTATAGCTGTCAATCCTTTAGTGTCTGCAATTATAGGCTCTGATTTAGATGGAGATATGTTGCACTTAAATACCATTAAGGTTGCTAAGGAAGGTGAGGAGTTGAGTAAGGGTGATGTTCTTAAGAACAAATTGACTGAGTCTATTATGGACTTATTCTTAATGCCTGAAGTTCAAAACTCATTAACTAAGGAGCTTGAGTTCGGTACAGTGTCTGAGGAAACTAACATGGCTTTATACAACAACAAGACTGGTAGTTCCGATATACCTAACGATATGTCTATGTTAGGAGCTCACAGGATGTTTGGTCAGACTAAAGGAAACGGGAAGATGATTGGCTTGATAGCTGCTCAGAACCTAGTCTTTAGTTACTTAGCTGAAGGTAACCCAGACTTAATGTTCAATGGTCGTAGAATAAAGCTTACCATACAAGGTCAGACTGAATCTTCTATTAACAACAACATATCAGAAGATGGTGGTGGTACTTGGTATGAGTTAGCTAACTGGCTTAACTTGATACTAGATGACGGTAAGAACAATAACAGAAGTAAGTTTCAGTTCGTAGCCAATACAGGCGCTACATTCGTATTACTTATTAAGATGGGGTTCCCTCCTGCTAAAATATCTCAATTCCTTAAGAGTGCTAAATGGGCTGAGGCTTCTGAATTCGTTTACTCTAAGACAGAGGAAAACAGAGGAGCTTTAAATAAAGAACTCAAGGAGTCTCTTAAAGAAATTATAGGAGAGGACTCTAAGATAGCTAAGCGTGGAAACTTAGGCGAAATGATAAATACAATTTATCCTTCGTTTGATTTAGATAACATGGATAGAGTTACTTCGCTAGCTCTTTATCATGTATTGGAAACAATCAATGGAGACATACTTAGTATGAGTCACTTTGTTGGTTTAGATAAGCATCACTCATCTAATCCTATCATAGCATTAACTAAGCATCATGCTGCCAATAAAGCGTTAGACAATCAGAGTAATGATGATGGCGAAGGTATGGCTGACTTGGTTGGTGAAAACAATCAATTATTTAAAAGAAATAAAGCTCTTGACTTCTCCCTTATACAGGAAGGATTTGAGAACGACCCTTATTACTCAGGTGGTTATGGTACAGCTTTAGTTGGTGGGTTTACTGATGAAGGATTACAATCCTCTAATGGTATACTTGCTGCTGATGTTAATAGCTATAAAGATAAAAAGGGTAAGTCTAGAACTTCAGTTAAAGGTATCTTTAAAGGAACCTCTAAGAATAAGTTATCTACAGACGAAGAAGCTAACGAAAGAATGGTTAAGGCTTTAAATTTAGTTAGAGCTGCTATTCATTCTGACGTAGATGTAGCCGCAGATTTACTAGTTAATATATACACAGCAGATTTAGGTACTCACAGTTTATCTGATAAGTATACTAGAGAGATGTGGAAAGAATTATCTAGAGAAGAGAAGTACGGTCTTGTGACTGTTGCTGTCGGTCAATTCTTATCTGAATATAAAAACAATAACAACGATAATAAATTCTTAGAGTACGTTGAAGCTACTCACCATAATGCGTTTGTATTAACTCCAGAGTTTGATAATAATGACACCTTCATTAAAGAGAATACTAGAAGGGTTCCTATGGTTAAGTTTAAGTTAAATGCAGATAAGCTTAGAGGTGAGGTAGATTTCACAGCTCAGATTAGAATCATACAGAAAGACTTCTCTAAACTACCTTCTGTCATTCAGAAGTTTATGGTAGCAAATGATTTCGTTTCCACTGGATGGGGTACTAAGCCTGGTTCTTTATTGAACTTCTTTAGTGCTGAGGTTTCTGGAAAGATAAACGAAACATTCAAATCATTAGAGGATGTTAATGTAAGTGAGTTCACTAACGACATGAATAAGTTTGTGGTTAACAACACTAACTTCGTTGCTCAACGTAGAGGTGAGAAGGTTGAGAAGAAGAAGATTAACTCAAGAAGAGTTGCTATTCTTTCATACATGGCTTTGTTCGGTAAAGATGAGTCTTTAGACGAGAAGGGTGCATTTAAGATAGAAACTAAGAATGTTGGGTCTAATGATGCTAATCAGGTTTCTATTGTAGGTGATAACCACTTCGGAATGAACGAAGCGATGACTAAGAGCCCTATACAGTTCTTTAGCTCTATGCCTGAGGCTGCTATGATTAGTTTATTCGGTCCTTTAATGTATAAAGGAAAAGTTAAGAAGGAAGGTTTAATTCAAAACGCTTCTCCTACTAACTCTCAAAGAAAGCCTAACCATATATCAACTACAAAATTCCACAAGGTTCCTTTATACGAATTCGAAGGAACGCATAAGCAGTACAATATAGGAGAGGAGATGTCTCAAGAAGACTTCGTTAAAGCTAAACTCCCTTCTGATATAGATTACGAGGCTCTTACTGACGAGCAGAAAGAATCTTTACAGTATCAGTTCGAAGTGTATAAAGCTTCTGTTGCAGAGGTTAAGAATCTATTTGAAAAGATGGAAAAACTTAACCTAGAGAAAGCTAAGTACGAGTTTAAATCTAAAGGAAAGGAATACCAAGAAAGAGAGAAAGAATTACTTGACGAAAAATTCAATAAGGTTAGAGAAATGTACAATAGCTACATGGACAAATTAACTATGGGTGATTTCCACTTACCTGAAGCAGCTCAATTAGGATTGTTTGAGGGTAAGATTAAGAAATCTAAATCATTCAAGCTAGATGAGTTGGCTGCGAATCCTCTTAGGAGATATTTAGAATACCACTTCGGTAATAACATAGCCAACAAGCAGATAGCTGACTGGGAGTTTACTCAAGGTAAATCATTTAAGGATGAGATTATCAAAGGAGACTTAATGAGTAAGGATATTTCTGACTTATCTATGTGGCTTTCACCTGGTGACTTTGGTAGAGGTAAGCCTGCTATAGCGTATATCAATAAGAGCATGAAAATGACTCACATGAAATACACTAGAAACGTAAACCTTATCACTAAGGAAATGAACTCTAAGTTGAATAACTTATTTGAGTTGAAGTTTGGTGATGGAGTTGAGGGTATGACTAAGAAGCTGTGGATGAAGTACATGGGCTTAGGTTCTGAGAGCATCACTGGTAAGTTATTTGAAAACCTTATAGATGTTGATGTTGAACTTAAAGAAATAGTAGACGAGAACGGAGAGGTTAGCTATAGAGATGGCTCAAACATAAGTCTTAAGTCTGGATTATTCTTCGGTAAAGGTGCGGAAGCAGGAAACCTAAACAGAAAAGGTGATGCCTACACTAGCTTACATAAAGCAGAGAAAGAGTATTTAGAGATGTATGTTACATACACTTCATTCTATAAAGGATTAATACAAACTAAAGAGTTGTACGCTCAAGATAGAGGTTCTAGTTACGTTCCTTCTGTTACATCTTCTAGATGGGAAGTTCTACAGAAAAGAGGATTGTTTGGTATGTACTTCCAGATGTTTAGGGGAGACCAGGATATTTCTGATGTAATGATTACAGACATCAACCCTATTACAGGAGAGTCTGAGACATTAGATTACTTCAGTTGGAAATCTATATACATGAGTGAGAGTAGTGCTGACGTTAAGACTATTAAAATATTGGAAGATGGTACATCTGTAATTACAAGGACAGATGGTAAGGCTAAGATTCAAAAGACTTCTATGGAAAGAATAGTTGGTCTTGAAAGAATCAAATCTAAAGCTAAAGAGTATTTAGCTAGCGGTGAAGATGCTTTAGGTAGAGATGTTAGTATAGGTTCTAGGGTTAATGATTTAATGTCTTTAGAGTCGGAAGAGTCTAAGAACAGATTTAATCATAAACGTTCTATTACTTCAGCTTACTTAGCTACAGAAAACTTACATAAAGCTCTAAGAAACTATGTGTCGTTATTCATGTTCCAACACGGTAACTCTTACTTTGATGGTTCTGTTTACAAGCACCTTCACTGGTCTAAAGAAGATAGAGAATTTAAAGTTGTAGATGTTGAAGCTTCAGAAGTTAAAGCTCAGGAGTTAATGTTTACAGGATTCGAAGATAAGAAGCAAGAGGTTGATGCTGCTATAGCTCAATTAGGTGGTGGCAAGTATTTTGACCCTCACGCTAATCTTGGAGCTGGAAAGAATAAGAGAGCAATCAACTACTTACAGAAAGTTGTTAAGAGAGGATTGATAAGTAAAGAGCGTGGATTAACCTTTAGTGATTTTGAATCAGAGGCTGATGTAGCGAACTTCTTTGTTAACTGGACAATGTATGTAGCCTTAGGTTTGAACGTTCCAGCAGCAATAGGTAACGTCGCTATCGGTAAGTACAATGCTTACAGACAAATGGGTGGAGCTAAATTACTGAAAGGTGAGGGTAGATACTGGGGCTTAAGTGACAAGAAAGTTTACGATGACACTATAAGAGTTAAGGCTCGTAAGATGATTGAGGAATTTGGGATACTAACTTATCGTGCAGAAGAAATTGCTGAAGGTACAGGAGGTAGTTCTTTAAGTTCTTTAATATTTGCTCCTATGGTTTTAGCTGAAAACTGGATTCAACAAGCAGCATTCTTAGGTAACCTAACTGAAGAGCAATGGAATGCTTATGAAGTGAGTCCTGAAGGTGATTTAGTACTTAAAGACGGAGCTAAACCTATCTCTCAATCTGATTTAGCTAAATTAGAAAGAGATGTAGTTAATGTGCAAGGTCGTGGGTATTCTGAGACTGACGCTCGTATGATTCAGCTTTATGCTTTATCAAACATGACTATGCAATTTAAGAGATGGTTCCCTACATTCATAAGAGATAGATTCGGTAAAGAAGATATTGATGATTTAGGTACAATGAGAATGGGTTCTTTCCCTGCAGCAGCTGACTTCCTTGCTAAAATGAAGGAAGAAGGTAAGATGTGGAATATAGTAGCATTCAAAAAAGAACTTGAAGCTTACGGTGAAGAGCACGGCGAACACAAAAAGGAAGCTGTTATGCGCTTATGGAGAGGTACTCATGGTATAGTTATAGTTGCTATGTTATTAGGTATGGCTGGTATGGCTTCTGATGACGAAGAAGAAGACCCAGCAGCTAAATTCATGGAGAAGTTATTAGGAGATATGTTATTAGTAGTTAACATCCCTAAGCTTACATACATGACTAACATTCCTGCAGTTAATACGTTCAAGAACCTAGGTCAAGCAGTATATAAAGTAGGAGTTGGTAGTGAGTACAAACGTAAGAGTAAGTACGGAGATAAGGGAGATAAGAACTTTGTATCCAACTTGGCTCAGCTATTACCTAGTCCTATGAGGGGCGCTCTTCAAAACAAGAGTGGGACTAAAAGGTCTCTAAGGTAGAGATTTAAAATCAAAAATTAACATACAGATAAAGTGTATATTTGTGTAAAACATAATTGAATGGCTTTAGAATTAAATACAGACATAGCTGTAGAGCTTAATATAACTTCAAGGAAGAACGATAGCTTCCAAATGAAGCTAGCGGTTGTTGATTCAGCTAACTCTAACTTGCCTTATAATTTATCTGGAACCCAAACGGGCGCTCCAGCCGATTACTTCAATGGTTTAGTTACTATGTATCAAGGTAAGATGACTATAAAAAAGGAGAATTCTAAGTTTGAATCCCTCAATGTGTATTCATACTACTGGAAGGATAGCCCTATATCGAATCTTATACCAACCATAATTAAGTCTGGTCATTGGTCTGGTTATAAGACAGGGGTTATTGCTGCAGGAAACAGTAATGAAGCTAATGCTGGTATATGGTTTAAGAATAGCTTAGGTGTTGAGGGAGATACAATTTCAATTTCAATACCTGCTGAGTACATGAACTTAGACCCTGGTGTTTATGTTTATGACCTTCAGTCAAGAAGAAAGCTTACATACGATAGTGCCAACACTGAATTAGGAACCTCGTATACTACCTGGTTATATGGTACGTTTACGGTTGTAGATGATGTAACAAAACAATGACACTAGTAATAAACCCAATAACACAGTCTCAGACTATCTCTATAAACTCTTTTGGTATAGGATTAAATTCCCTACCAAACGGAGCTCTTGAGAGTTTGATGGAACTTAAATACTCATTCGCAGGATTTAGTGAGTCAACTATTGAGGCTGGTATAGTAGCTAAAGACCTTGTTGTCTTTGTTGATTTACCTGTAACTGAATCTAATATATACGGAGCTGGTTTAGCGAAGGCAGACACACTAACTGAAGTTCATGCAAGCAAAAACTTGTTTGTGTTCGTTAGCTACATAAATAACGTTCTTATATTAATGCATAAAGGTTACTTGGATTTTGAAGACACATCTAGCGAGTCTTTAAATTCTTGGGGTAATGGAGATGGGTTGTATATAAACGGAAGTAATATATCTATAACCCCACCACAATCAAACGGTAGCTGGGTTAAATCAATAGGCTTTTGCATGCCTAACATAGAAGGAGTTAAAAGAATCTGGTTTGAATCAGATAGTACATATTTCACAATAGGATAAACTAACAACAAAAACAAAAACACAATGACTAAATATCCATTAATTGAATCAAATTCAGCAGCAACCCTATTCGATAGGATAACAGTGGGTAATGATGGGGTTCTTCAGAAAGCTAATCATTTAACCAAAAAACTAATAGGACCTGATGGTCGTGAGTTTATTTATACACTAGTTATAATCGAAAGTGATGGAGGTAGTGGCTCTTATGTAGATATTCAAAACATATCTATTAATAATGATGACGGTAGTAATGTTGAGGGTGAAAACTCTAGAACAACAGAAACTCAAGATGGTTTATTTTGTGCTACACCTCTTAGGAAAACTGCATTAGATACATGGACTCCTAGCGTTCCTTTCATGGGGACTATTGATTCTTCTTATAATTCAAGCTCTCTTTACACTCAAGTGTTGGGTGTTACAGAAGCGGGTCAAGATTATATGGACGCAGCCACTGGAGCTGAATGTTTCGTTAAGATTGGTATTGATGTTGATGGTAATACTGTAATGCTTGATGCCTCAGAGACTACTGGGATTATAGCTTATATACCTGTTTACTCTCACGACTACATTGCAGCCGAGAACAACGAAATACCTGCAGGTCATTATGCTGCGTTTTTAATTAAATGTGATGTAACTTTAGATATATTCGATGCTGTTGAAACTAAAACGCTTAACATATCTCACAACGCTGTAAACACTATAGATAGTACTATAAATAATTACGCTATAACTCTTTCCGTTACTGGTGTTAACGCTTTTGAGCTTGAATTACTTGTAGGTGGTAGCTCTATAGCTACAGAGGGTACTGCTCCGACTGTATATTCTAGAATGATGCCTATACAGGATGATTTGTATTCTGGATTATCATGGCCAACATCTTATGTTGACGACAATGTAATGCCTTCACTTAATACTGCAAGTGCAGAGGATGGGACTCTTCCTGTTATCGGGGGTCTTGTGGGTGGTACTGAAGCTTTCTCTGATTATTTTTCTGAACACGCTCACCAATTAGTGAACAATCAAAAAGAATCCACTATACAAGCAGCATTTGATGCTGGTGTTAGTATGTTTACTGAAAGCTCAGTAACTATTAGAGATAATTCTGTTGTTCCTGGTGAGTTTCAAGTACTAAGTACTGAATCTAAAGGTGATTTATTCTCTCAATCTACTACTCCTTTCTCTGATTCGTCTGTTCATGTATCTAAAGAACAAACTCAAGGGTTTTCTACTGGTTTTGCTCACTCAGCAACCTCTTCTTTAGCTCAAGGAGGGAATATGACTAAACATGACTATCTTTTCGTTGACTTCAGTGTTTCAAATGCGACTAAAGTATCATCTTCATCTCATGCTGTATCGTATCTTGCTTCTGGTGGTACTACGGTAGAATCTACTTCTGTAGATATTCCTTATGTTGTTTATCCTTTATTTACATATTCACCTAGTTCTTCGTATGAAAACAATAGTCAAGCTATAAATAGAACCGTAACAGCTCCTAGTACTAATAATTACTCTGCAGCTAAATTTCATGAACATTCTACTGACGTAGTAACTAGTTTTGATGCTTATTCTTCTTCTGTTTTATCTCCGTCAGGAGTTCCTACAGCGGCTGTAACTAATTACAGTACAAGCCCTAACTTAATAGGATACCATAACGTTAGGATAAATTGCCTTTCTACAGATGATGAAGTTGAAAGAAATGGATTCGAGGGTCCTAACTTATACTCTACAGCTTCCATTGTAGCTAGAGCTACCACCGCAGATGCTATCAATAAAGATGGGACAGCTCTTACTGGTACTACAGTTCCTTCTGTTGCTGACCAATTCTTAGATTACACTATAGAATCTACAATCGAGTCAAATCCATCTCTTGCTATCGGTAGTGCTCGTCTTGAAAGAGAGACTGGTGGGGAGTACGTAGGTACTAACTCCTTAGAAGGTTTTGTTAAATCTTCAGTTTCATTTAAAGCTCCTATTACTAGTTGGAGACCAGGAGCTATAGGAGAGCTTAATATTGGTACAGATAGAATACCATTCTTCCATTCTTTTGCAGCCCCTTACGTTGAGCTTTCTTTAAATAAAGGTTATTACCAAGCTAGACCTCTTCTTCAATTTGGTTGGAATGGTTCTACCTGTTCTCCAGCTTCAGTTTCTAACTTAGAGTTTATAGGTAATAGCACTCCATCTACTGCTGCTGACATGAATGATGGTTTATTTGATTACGGAAATAAAGAATACACGTTAAGAACTCCTATAATGAGCATGGCTTCGGGTACTAACGTATTCACACACGATGCTTTGGGTGCTAACGCACAAGCAACTTACCTTCCTGGTGTTCTTATAAGTCGTGATTTTAGTTTAGCTGAAAGTATGTCGCCAGAGTTTCCTCATGTAGGAGTGGCTCAGAACTTGTATTTCGGTGCGATAGTAAATGTTGGAGACCCTGCGACTGCTACCTCATTTACTGTAGTTAATCATAAAGGACTAGATGTTTTTGCTCAAAATTCTATTTCTGGAGTTCAGTACTTATTAGGTAAGCCTAAATTTAAGTCTGGAGAGATGAATACTTCTTTTGTTCACAACCTAACTACAGCAACCATAGAAGAAAGAGATAGGATAGCTAATCCTTATGGTTCTGATTTATCTTGGTCTATAAAAGACACTGTTCCTACTTATGTAAAAGCAGGAGATTCTGTCATCATAAACGACAACAGCAGTACGGCTGTACTTGCTGGATTGCAATCACACGACCCTGCAGCTATTACCGCTGTAAATGATATATTCACAGCTACTTCAGTGGAAGGGGCTAACCCAGGAGGTACTAAAGTAGATATATTTAATTTCGACCCTAAAGAGTCTGGAATCACTTTAGCTGGAGCAGAAATTAGCAGTAAAAGATTTAAAAGTTCTGACTATGATTTAGATTGCTATCCAAACGAAAGCGCGGCTAACTCTCCTATGTTCTATTCAGCCATAGCTTCTGAGTCTTTCCTTAACCCTAATTACTCTACCGAATTAATAGTCTACCCATTCAACGAAGGTGAAGAGGATGTTCTTATTCGTTCTGTTGAAATGTTTGAGCCTTACTACCTACCTTCTGGTGTTTATAGTTCAAGGCCTTATGGCTCTAACGTACCAACATGGTCTGCTGAAGGTTATCATACTGGTGATTCACTCACTGCGGCTTACGGACATGACCATGCTATAACGAACCCTAATTCAGAAACTTCATCTCCAGCATCTTACTTCGCTAACAGAATGCTTCCAAGAAACCCAGGCTCTGTTAGTCCTCACAATCAACAAGCTGGACATAGGATGTCTGTTAATTTCAATCAAGAAACTAACGCTGATGTTGCTGGTGACTACTACCAAGTTCTTGAAGTATCCTATTATAGAGATGTAGCTGCTACGCAGAAATACCACAACGGTACTTCTAACGTGATGAGAGCTTACGGTGATAGACCTTTATGGAAGACTAGAAAGTTAATTAAAATTAATATTGATTCGGCTTCTGGTATTACGGTAAGTGATTCTGATGAAAACGATTTAAATACTAACGGAACTATAAACTTCGGTACTATTAACGCATAAAATAACAACATGGCTATCTCAAGTATAGAATATACTGATTACGGTCAACAATATCTAACCCTTCCTCTGACGTTTAACAACGACACTGGAGGGTTAGTTGTTGTTAATAAGATATACATTCAGAACGTGTTTGAAGGTGGTGTTCCTATAGACTCAGATTTAGTTTTGACTATAAATGAATCTGCTACAGATTACTCTGAAGCGTCTCAATTATACAGCACAGACTTTATTGTTGAGCATGTTAACATGAATGAAGCATCTAACAAGAACTTTAAAGTCGGTCAGGTTGTTTCTTTAGAGCCAAGTACATCTATAACCTTTCAAGTTGAATTCAATCCTAACATTAGTAAAACCTTAATAAATAGAGGTAGCTTTAGCGGTAGGGTGGTTATAGAATACGATGAAAATGGAACTACTAAAATCCCTTTCTCTTTAAATATTAATGCAGAATGCTCTGATAAGCAAATTACCTTAATGAGTGGTGTTCAGTATGGGAACATTAGTTCTATATTTGGAGTGTCTAGAAATAAAGTAAGAAAACTAAACTAATGTTAGCAGTAGGAGATAGAAGCTTAGGAGGTATAGTATTTTACGTAAACACTGTAGGTGGCTACGCTTTAATAGTATCCGAAAACGAAGTATACAATCAAGCCGCAAATAGAGATGGCTCTATATCTGCTATAAGTGCATCTAATAATTTAGTTAACTTTGGTTCTGGAGCTACTAACGCTCCTTATTTTACTCAATATATAGACCAAGGAGATGCATTACATACAGTTGCAGGTAGTGATAGTGAAGGCTTTAATGATTGGTTTATCCCTTCTAAGTTGGAGTTGGAATATATGCAAGCTAATAAAGCTGTTAGTGGTGTTGTCTTTTACCCTCAATGGTACATAAGCTCAAGCCTTACCACTAGTAACAATAAGGTTTATGCTGTACATGGCTCTAGTGGTTCTTCCTCTAATTTTAATCTATCTAATAGTAGTGTTTATTCTAAGATGGTTAGGATGCAGTCTACTGATATTGGTGGTATAGTTGTATCTGATTCTGATGAGAATAGTATAGCACCCTTAGGTACAATACACTTCGGGTTTATAGAAGCTGGAGGTGTTATTCTTTATGAGGAAACTCAGGAAATCCTTTTGAGAACAAAAAAAGCTGGTAGTCTTATTATGTCTACTTACATAGATATGAATTATTTGAATTCCACTCTACAACCCACCCCTGATTCATTGTTCGGTACGTTGCCGAACCTTGTATCTGTAAACGATAGCCAAGGTTCTTTTTACTACAAAGAACACCCACATGACTCTACGTTAAGTACTATATCTAACTACGAAGCTTACCAGTTAACTTTCAGTAAAAAGACTGTGGTAGTTCTACCTATATCAGGAGTTACTGTAGCTACTCCTTACTCTCATTCAATCCCAGCTGGGATTAGCTTTCTTCCCGTTATAAGTAAGTCCGCTATAGATATAAAGCGTGGTTATTTATTCGAGGGTAAGCTTCATTTATTCTCAAGTATAATAGATGTTTCTACAGGTAGCACCTATCCAGGTAGGCTTTCTACATTGATTCCTGGAGCTGGTTATGTGATTAAGTCTAACGCAGCGTTCACTATAAACTTCCTGGACTTATGATTACAAAAAAGAGAGACGTAAAGAATTACCCCTTAGAATCTATTGAAGGTTCGAAAGGTAAGTATGTTTCAATAACTAGAGATGCTATACTTAAAATCATATCTTCATTACCTGAACATACTGCTGTTGTGAGTATGAGGGATGCTTTGATAGATACATTTAGGGCTGCTGATTCGTCTATACAAACAGATTGGAATGGCGGGGCTATAAACAGAGACTATGAGCTCATGCACTCTGTACTTATGGGAACGGCTTCAATGATAGGTTATGGTATGTATTACTCATACGATAGAGAGGATTATAAGGATTCTTACGTTGCTAAGTATAATATCGTTCAAGCTGTTGATGTTGAGTATAGTATTTACTTTACTGATGGTGCTGCTAATACTCTTGGAGGTTTCAAACCTTTCAATGCTTTGGTTGATTTAGTCAATAAGAACTACAAGATTCAGTTATCTGCACCTATATACAAGAATAACGTTACTTTATCTGCAAGTCAAGATGGTGGTTCTACGATTTATAGATTTCAAATTTCTGATTTATATGGTTTCTTTTCGTCTAAAATGTATTTAAATGACTCTTACTTACATATAGGGTCTCATCAATACCCTGATTATAAGTACATGAAAAATTACATCATTAAAGAGGTTAACCTAAACGACTAACATGGCTAAAGAAATAAAAATAACCATAGACACGAAGAACCCTACTGTTTCGATTGGAGTTCGAGCTAAGGCTGTAATTGGTCGTGACTCATCATTAGACCCATCTATACATTTTAAATCTACAGGCTCTTCGGGGACTAAAGGTGATAAAGGCGGTAAAGGTGATTTAGGTGGTTCGGGTGCAGACGGGACTAACGGAACGGACGGTGTAGATGGTAATAATGGTAATGATGGGTCTGACGGTACGGATGGTACAAACGGAACTAATGGTACTGATGGAATTAATAGCCCTGACCTTACTATTAGCGGTGAAGGTACTGTACATTCAGACAACTACACAGACACTGTATACGACGCTACAACCATACAGGCAGAGGTTGATTTAAACTCAGCTAAGACATCTAATGTGGTGCAGGAAACAATAACAGGAAACGCGGGTACAGTGACAACTAATGCCGACCTAACTGGTGATGTAACATCCTTAGGGAATGCTACTACGATGGCTTCGGCGCAGACAAACATAAACTCTATACTTGCTACAGATTTAGTTATCGGTGAAGACTTACAGACCTGTATAGATTTTGGTACTCCTAATAACATTAAGCTTAAGCTAAATAATACTGATGAAGTAACGATAGCTGGTAATTCTGTGTACCCCACGTCAGATAATGGTATAGGGTTAGGGACTTCATCTAATGGTTGGTCAGATTTATGGTTAGCAAGTGGTGCTGTTATAAATTGGGCTGGAGGTGCTTATATTTCCTCGTTCTTAAATCTACTCAATGTAGGGTATAATACAAATGGGAGTGACGTAAAGATATACGGAGCAACTTCTGGAGCACATCTATTTTGGGATGAAAGTGCTGATGATTTATCTGCTCAAGGAAGCGCAACAATAACCGCTACAACCGTAACAACTACCACTCACTTCATACACTCTGGTACTTACTTAAATTACTCATACTCAAGGTACTTACCGTTGAACGGTAGTTTAAATGAACAGAACACATCTACATCTGCTCCTGAGTATACTTCATTTGTATGGCCTTATGATGGTTCTGTAAGTAAAGTATGGGTTAGGACTGAGGCAGACTCTGGTAGTACGGAGATAAAGTTATATAAAGGAGCTAATGGTAGTTCTGTTAGTACGGCAATGGGAGCTATCACGCATGACTGTGATGCTAATACTTCAGTTGAATTTAGTATGGCTTCAGTTTCAAATAACTTCAGTAAGGGTGAGGCTATGGCTATCAGAATAGCACCAACTAATATATCAGAGGGAGTGAATGTCACTATAGAGTGCGTGTTTAATTTAACAACTTAAGATTATGCCATTAGGAAACCAACAGTCTGTATCAATACACGACAAAACAGGAGACGATAAAGATAAACTTAAGGATGAGTTTGATGCTGGACACATGGATAGAATTGCTACTAGCCCAAACGAAGAACCTATGATTGCAAGTTTAATATATCAGATAGGATTAATGAAAGATGATATAGATGAACTTCGCAGGTACTTAACTTCAGAGGTAGGGGATGGAGCTAAGGGTGAGTCAGGTGGCACGGGAAGTACAGGAGCTACGGGAGCTAGGGGAGCTAACGGTAGTGATGGTTCGGATGCTACTGTAGATTTATTTATGAGAACACTTAACGGTAATAGACTACCGAAAAAAGCCCCAGCTAGAGGTTCAGGCGAGCTTTGGAACGATAGAGGAATAGTTAAAATAGGATAAGATATGGCTAAGATAAATATAGACTTAACTACTAACGTGGATATAAGCGCAAGAGAAGGAGATACTTTTCAATTAGACCTAGGAGTAACTAAAGAAGATGGAACTGATTTTAACTTTTTCACAACCGAACACTTAATGTTTATTGTATATGGGGTAGATGGAGCTCCTGTGTTGTTATTGAATTCTGGTTCGTTGCCTTACTATTTAGTAAGTTCTTACAGTTCTGGTACTGTTTCTTCACATATGTTACAAAAAGCTAGAGCTATAAGTAATTTAATAGGTTGTGATATAAATTTATTTACGTTTACTGGTTACGGTAACTCTATGATACCACGATACTTAAATAGTGTAAGTGGCTTGTCTAATGAGGTCGCCAATGTAAGGCAAATAGACGGTGGTATAAGGTTGGTTATTCAATCTCACGCATTCAACCTACCTCAAGGTTCTTATTCTTACGAGCTTAAGATAGCTTCTGACTTAAGGGATGTATTAAGTGGTTCTATTTACGGCTCAACTAGTGTAGTTGATAGTTATTTTAAAAACTCATCAACATGGATGGAGGGTAAATTTACAGTAAACAAAAACTAATTATGGCTATTAAAATCACAGCAGATAAATCTAAGAAGGTTGACATAACAGCAAAGAGAGGTGATGATTTCTCTATAAACCTTGAGATTAAAAATGAATCAGGCTCTCTTTTAGAGTTCACTAGAGACGGTTATACGCATTTAAAGTATCAAGAATACTTGTCTAATAACTATAGCGTCTCTTCAGCAGATAAATGGGAGTGGTTAGGAGCCGAGGATGTTATGTTGTTCGTTGTAACAACAGAAGACGACACTCCTGTGTTGGCTGCATGTAGCTCAGACTTAGATTTAGCTATGGCCCATCAAAGTCTTGACCCTACAGCAAACTTAGACCCTAATGACCTTGGGTTGTATTCAAATCCAACCAATCAAAGAGATTTCGATAAGTATTACGACATTATACATATGTATAAAATTATGGGTGTTGCTAAAGCTATAGCTAAGTCCTCTAATAAAAATACTGAAATAGAGAGGTCTAACTATGGAATAGATAAATTAGTTTTCTTAGATACACTAATGGATACTCTAGTGGATTACGAAGCCGCAGACGGTATGCCAATACACTTAAGTGTTAATTACAGAACGTGGTTGCAGAATATATTTACAAACTTAGAGGTGGCAGAAAACTCAAACGTCTTGTCTATTATAGAAAATGCTATTGATGGTTATACAGAGCCTACTGGTAATGATTACATTTTCTGGGGAAGAGTGGAAGGTAATAATGCTTTCACTATTAAATTCGACCATAACCGTTTTAATCTTCCTGCAGGTAATTATAAATATACCTTCAAATCCCTTTCTGACTACAACCTGGTTAACTCTGTTAATACTGATACAATTAATTATAACATAGACCCAAAGGAAGGTAATCTATATATTAACATAACAACGTGGATGCACGGTAAACTTAAGATAAATGAATAAAGAAGAGAAGAAGGCTAAAGGAGAAGACGAATTAAACGTTGGTTTTGATGATTGGTTAGGTGGTTTAGAAAGTAAAGAACAGCCTGAAGCCTGCAGTATAGACGACCCTGACTGTGAGGCGTGTGGCTCATAATAATTCGTATATTTGAATAAGGAATTTAATTAACTACCCATGAACGAAATGTCAGTAAGCATATTACAATTAGTTATAACATCAGGAGTATTATTAGCTACAGCTTTTGGGTTATGGGTTAATTTAAACAACGAAGTGACTAAACTTAAGTCTAGGGTGTATCATTTAGAGCAGTCAGATACGGAGCTAAAAGGGTTATTACTTGATATAGCTGCAAGGTTGCAGCACATAGAAATACTCCTTGCGGCTAACAAGATAAAGGAATAAATCATAAAGTGCTGATTACTAAGATATAATCACTATATTAGCGATAACATTACGTTAAGCTATATGAAATCCACACTACTTAGACTCAGGGATGACGGTCAAGAATCCCTAGGAACCCTTTTTATTTACGATGAATTAGAGAAAATCTTCGAATGCAAGACTCTCGAATTACCATGGAAGGGAAATAAAACTGACATCAGCTGTATACCTACAGGAAAATACCACGTAAATCATAGAGAGAGCGACACCTACGGAAGCCACCTTATAGTGGAAGACGTTAAGGATAGAACTTATATACTCATACATGTAGCTAACTATGTTAGGGATGTAAAGGGATGTATTGGTGTAGGTAAATCTTACGCTGATATTGACGGTGATGGGTTGGTAGATATAACATCATCAAGGAATACGTTAAAGAAATTAATATCAATCGTTCCTATCGAAGGAATGTCATTAGAAATCATTTAAACAAAAGATATGTTTGATTACATTATTGAAAACGGAACAGCAATAGTTACTGGTATAGTAGCTTTAATGACTGTATTAAAGGTTATAGTAAACTTAACTCCCTCTATTGAAGACAATAGATTGTTTGGTAGGTTAGATAACTTGTTAGACGCTATTATTCCTAACTACACTAAAGCATCTAAAGATGAAGGGAAGTCCGCTAAATAATATAAAAGACATTTTTAAATCGTTTGGTAAAATATCAGAGGTATTTAAGGAAGGTCAGAAGCAGAAGAAGTGGTCCGCTAAAAGGTCTATTGCTGGTGTCTTAGTAGGTGCTGTGGTAGTAGATGTTAATTCATTTGGTATAACGTGGCAGAACTGCTTAATGGCGTTCATAGCCGTATTACCAATCATAGTATCATACATAGGCACGAGCAAAGAAACTATATAATGGAAAACGGTATAGATTATTTAATAATACATTCCACAGGTACAGAGAAAGATTATGTACCTGAGAAAAGGGAGTATAAACTAAGTGTATCTTGCGATATAATACATTTCAATGGGCAGAGGTCTGAATTTAAGACTAAGTCAGAGCACCCATCTAAAGATGAGACCTATAAGCATGTAGCTTACATAGGTGGTATAATAGATGGTAAGCTTTCAGATACCGCCACATGGAAACAGTATGATAGCCTTGAGCATATAGTTATGTATCATTTACTATACAACCAAAATCTTAAGATAGCGTGTTCGTCATTGTTCTTTGACGAATCCTCTGGATTAAAGATTAGAGCTTGGCTGAAAGATATAGGTGTTAACAAGAAAAATATCATGTAATGATTATAGACTTAGGTTTTTACACAGGAATAATGTTTGGTGTTAGAAGTTTTGAACCAACAGAGGAAGCTCCTTATCAGGAGTTTCAATTATTTATTCCGTTTTTATACATAGCTTTTATGTTTAACCCAACAAACGAATAATCATGGCTAGGAATTCATTAGCTGGCAAGAGTGCTGGTAAATCTGCAAGTGCAAAATACTACGCTGCAAACCCTGAAGCAAGGTTAAAAAAACAATCTTACGATAAGAAGTATCATTCAACAGACGAGCGTAAAAGCTATAGAGCTAAGTTGAATAAGAAGAATCGTGAAGCTGGTACTTATGGAAATAAGGACGGTAAGGATATGTCACATACCAAGAAAGGTAAGTTAGTCAAGGAAAAGCAATCTACAAACAGAGCAAGAAATCGTGGGAAAAAGTAAGAATGATGAGCTACGTGCTTATCTAGTCAAGAATCCAGAGAAACTTAATGGTGGTTACTCAGAGACCGCTGCAATGTTTAACACCTCATACGAGGCTGTAAGAGGGCAAGCCAGAAACTTAAGGGCAGCCTTCAACGAAGATATACAAGCAGCCTCTCACTCATCGGCAGAGATGCCAAATGAGAAAGTTATAACTAATGAGAAGCAAGATTGCTTAACCATTTCGGTGGAAGATAGTAGTCGTGTTAAGTCATTAGATGACCTTATAACTAATTGCAAGGTAGATTTAGATACCTGGGCTATAGATTGGTTCGATATTGGTACGTATGAGGTTACAGGCTTTAATGAAAAGAAGAGACCTATAACTGTCACCATGTATAGGACTAAGGCTAAGTTCAAGTTGAAGCCATTTACATTAAACGCAAAACAAATACGTGAAGATATTAAAGAAGATATTGGTAAGCTTGCTAGGACTAGTTCTAGCAGTAAGTCTTTCCCTCTTCTTTCTTCCGATAACGAAGGATTCTTACTTGAGATTGCGGCTTATGACCTTCACCTTAACAAGTTGGGTATTAATGGAGATGAGTACTCACTTGAGATTGCCAAAGACCGTTTGCTTTCTGCTATTGATAGTCTCTTGTCTCGCTCTTCTGGGTTTAATATAGATAAGATACTATTTACAGTCGGAAATGACTTCTTCAATAGTGATGGAGACAAACCGTTCATGTCCACAACTAAAGGTACACCTCAATTAGGTTGTACTGATTCATACTCTGCATACAGATATGGTAGAATCCTTATTATGGAAGCTATTAATATCCTTTCAGGATTCGCACCAGTTCATGTTAATATAATCCCAGGGAACCACGATGAAACTTCTATGTTACACTTAGGAGATGCACTTGAGGTTTACTACAACGAGGATGCACATGTTACTATAGACAACTCTAGACCTTTAATGAAAGGATTTGTCTACGGGAATGCTCTTATTGTGTGTGACCATGGTGATAAAACCAAAGCTAAAGACTTAGGAACTATAATCCCTGTTAGATTTAGAGACGTATGGAGCTCAGTTAAGTACGTAGAGGTCCATAGAGGGCATTTCCACGGTGTTAAGACAATAACTGTCGGACAAGCTGAAGAAGTGGCTGGAATGGTCGTTAGGCACTTATCTTCTATGTCTGCGACAGACCAATGGCACGATGAAAAGAATTACATAGGAAACATTAAGCGAGCTCACGCTTTCGTATGGTCTAAGACCAACGGATTACAGAGCGAATATTTCTACAACGTTCCTGTTGAATAATTATATTAAGCAGTAGACAAAAGGTTAGCTCAAACATAGCATAACCTTCACATAGAAAAAGGAAGGGCAGGGATACTAATAGTATTCCTGTTCCTGTTTTATATGAAGAACGAAAAGCAATAACACAAGAAGACAAGAAGAAAAGCACAGCTACCTCGTTGTGTAAGAACTCTCCAAAACTATATAAAGATATGTATAGGAGTGATAGTGAACATACCCACCCCTCTATTGTGTATCGGTATTGTAATGCTAAACTCAGGGCTTGTATCCATAACAGTATGACCCAGAGTATGTTAGCGTAATAATGGTAGCTAAACTCTGACAGAGCCCCGCTAATTACATTTAACTCAGAGAGATAAAAGCATAATAAGATTAACGCTATAGACGTTATGTTCTTGATTAAATTCCAATACACTAGCAGGGATGATTATTAGACTACTAAGGTAGCTAATAAAAATCACTACTGTGCATGAGTTAAAGGAGGTTTAAAGGGGGGTGAACCCCTCTAAGTATTCATTCTTTAACTCTAGAAATTCTAACCTTTAAGGCACTAAGACTTATCTTTATCTTGTGCTTCATCCTTATCAGTCTTTGAATTGACTTTACATTTCTTTCCGCATACTTTACTAGTACACTTTTTATCAGACCTGTCTTCATCTCTTTTCTTTTTAGAACAATTACTCATTGGATTCCTCTCTCTTTTTATCTTGAAGTTCTTTCATCTTGGTTAGCTTATTAAGGCTAATAGATATATCGAACTTCTTTCTAAGCTCCTTCTTAACTCTCTTTAAGTCTATGTCATTACTAGAATACATATCTATAAGAGTGTTTATAAGGCTGGCTTGGTTTTTCTCTTCGTCGTTCATCTTCCTTTTGTTTTGTTAACGGACATGTCGTATAGAATAAACACGACAACGAATACAGCTACTGCTGATACGAATAATGTTTGTGTCATTTTAGTTTCTTTATTAGTTCAAATAAATCCTCCATAAGATTTTCTTTACTTACAGTCATTGTACACTCTTCAGGTGGTTCATTCATTCCGTGTAGCATGGCAATGAATTCATCGACATCGTCACATCCCTTCTTTTCTTCAGCTTCTAATTCTGAAGCTCTCTCTTCTGCTAATAGTTCTAACTTATCTTCTATTAAATCTACCCTAGAGCTTTCAATTTGAATTAGTTGATATAGTATATCTCTAGTCTTGTTAGCGGTCACTAAGGCTTCTGCTATTTGACTTAATACTTTCGTGATGTTGTCGTTAAATTCTTCTTGTTTCATCTTCTTTTTTATTGGTTAGTTTTTCTTGCTCCCAGTAGTATTCACACTTGGAGTTATTGTCTTCGTCTACACCTTTGAATGGTGGGTTTCCGAAGTATGATTGTGCGTATTCACATGGTTCAGCCTTGAACCTATGGCATGTTTCTTTTAATGTACACATACCGCCTTCGCACATCGAGATGTCGGGCATATCATTTAGTTTTAGTTAATAAATTATGTATCTCTAACTCAGCCCAATCGTAACACTCGTTAGGTGTATTAAATTGTTTAGAGGATTCTGTTATCCAGTTACCTGTCTTCTTACCTCGTTTGTATACTCCGCATATCCAACCTGAACCTGCGTTAGCTAGAGGGCTTACTTGTATCCAATACCCTATTTCTAGGTAGTGGTCTATATCTCTTTCGTCCATCTTAGCTTTGTTTAGCTCTAGTTAATATGTTTACGGGTTCTTTACCTCGTCCTATTAGGAGTTTGTCTACTGCAATAGCAGCTTTCCTTTCTGTGTCAAACTTACTTCTACTAACTCCCTTCATGTTTATATACCAATGCCTAACACTACTAGTCATAATGCTAGCAACATGTTTGTATTCGCTAGGAGCGTAATTCATTTTGTTCATCTTAGTCTTGTTTTAGTTCGTTAGGGATTTCCATCCATCTAATTACTTCACCTTTCAATGTAGTTTCCCACATATCTAACCATTCTGTACCTGTGTAGTAACACATCTTGATATAACTGTTACTCATTCTACACACATAGCTTCCTTCTTTTTTTGGTTGTTCCATCTTAGTCTTGTTTTAGTTAGTCCATAGTTGGGAAGGAATCCCGCCCTCCCCAACGCTGACTTTTAAATCCATTTCAAGATTCCTTTAGTAACACTCACGCAGTCACCTCTCGTAATCGTCAAGGATGATGGAATCGAACCACCTTACTACTAACTGCATCTATGTATAGCCTTGTTCAGAACTTCGTGGGCATCAATAGCAGAGCCTTTTATGTAGTACCCTCCCAACGAGGGCTCGCAGCTCCAACTGCGACAATCCTTGTGTTAGTCAAAGGGGTAGGACTCGAACCTACTTCTATTGGTGTTTCACAATCGCTTCTCCATTAAGCTTCTCCCTGATGTTGCCTAGCTCCGTTCACTCAAGCAAGTTTAGGAGCTAGGACTTTAGTTTGCAGCGTTCAAGTGGCTTGCTCTCTTTACTATTGTCCGTACTGTCTACCATTTAAGGTAGCACCTTGTTGACGGAAGTTTCTTGGTGATGTCTTGTTTGAATGTGATACCACACCCTTTCTATTATCACCCATCATTAATTGGAATGCACTCTTAGTTACATTCTTTACTGTACTATCTTTTGATATTGGTTTAGCTCTTGGCATCGTGTTTGTTTTAAATTAAAATCTATCGTTAGTGTATCCACAAAAGTGTTTACTATTAACGCTAATGAATTCTATAATACAACCATAAGACTTAGAGTTTGTAGTGCTCAGTCTTTCTTTTAGATACTGGTTGTATTTAACGTCGTTGATTTCATCTAGGCTACTGCCTATACATATCTCAGTCGTCTTTACTATAGCAAACTTCTTCTGAAGTTTAATCTCACCTTTAAGCGATGCGTATCTAGTTACCTTGTACGTTAATTCGTTTAAATGTATTTGCATTTTCATGCTATAGCTTCTCGTATAATACTCTTCATATTTTCTACGCTCTGTTTTAGCTCGATAATCTCAGCCTTCTGTAGTTGTATTGCCTGGTCTTGAAATGAATGATTGTTATAGGACTGATACTCAGGGCTAAAACTATCCATGTTCTTGAATAGGAAATCATAGACATCATCTACTCTATTATCGTTAGATGATTTGTATTTAATTAAGTCTGATAACTTACCTCTAAGGTTAAGTGCTGGATGCACCATCCCTGTATCTATTGAATACATTAAGGCGTTAACATAAGGACTAGTATCACCCAGCTCACTAATAGATTTATGATAATGTACTACAGTCGCATGGTCTTTACCTATGATTGCACCTATCTCCCTGAGGGATAGAGTCGTACCTTTCCGCAGGTAGTGAGCTAATAGCTTCCTGGCTAAGACTTGTTGTCTTTTCCTTGTAGGAATTATTATCTCTCCCTTGGTTAAGTTCATAGCCTTACCTATAACATCAAACAAATACTCTAAATGACTTCTATTCTCTTCTGACATATCTATATCTCTGGGAAAACAAAATCAGCAAACTCTGCATCGAGCTCACTAATCTTATCTTTGATTACTTTATCTTTCTTTCTTGCTTCTTCTTTCTCTTCTTCGGTGCTTTCGCTCCCAAGATTAGCTTGTGTTACAGCGTTTTGGTGTAGTAGCAAATCAATTTGCTGGCGCACCTTCCTGTTGCTGCTGTATAGGAATTCTCCTTGATTCTTTTGAGCCATAATCTCCGTCTATATTAATTAATGAACCTAATGTCTTGTCGTTAAAGTATAACCAGCAGTTGTGTTCAACACCATCCTCTGCTACTATTAATACTTGTCTTCTTTCGTACCAGGTTGGGTGACTCTCTAACATATCTAATGTATGCATTGAGGTATTAGTTACCCTGAATATCTCTCCTTGTATAGTAGAGTAAGGAATCAGCTCTGACACATACGGTATACCGTCCTCAGTCATTACATACTTCTCTTTAGTCTCTCCTGTTGTTACGAACTCATCGTTATCCAGTAAGTAGCTGTTATGGAGCCCTCGTTTGAGAGTCCCATAAACAAATACTAATTCAGTTGTTTCTTCAGCCATTACACTTCTAATGCTTCGTTGTTATTGTAAAACGTGCATACCTCATCATTGACGTATACCTTATAGTCTTCTAATTGTTTTCTGTATGATGCTCGTCCTTTATCTATAGAGTCTTGGCTTAACTTATACACACCCACATTATGCGGGGCTTTAAGTTCTACCATAATGAAATAGAAATCTTGCTTCTTGGTTCCATCTAAATAGAATGCACCTTGTTGCTCGACACCCCACTTATCTCTAAATTCCTGAAACTTCCATGGACTAGCACCCTTTAATTCTGAGGTAGTCTTTAAGTCTGCAAGCAGGTGACCTTTCTCTATATCAACTTTACCTTTGCACAGTAGGTTAGTACCCGTGTCCTTCCAGAAGTGTATAGTCTCAGTCTCAGCTCCATCCATAATCTTCCTTACTACTGGATGACTCATTAGATTTGTTTCCATAGCCTCAAACTTAGTCTTGTATGATTCACATACAGGTTCTAGTCCTTCAGAGTTAGCTACGAACTCCTTGTATATAGCTTGACCTACCTTGGTTCTTTTATCCACCTTAGGCATCCATATATATCTATTAGGAAATTCATCAGGCTCTAAGAAGTAGCAATGAAATGCAGAACCTAGAACCAAAGCAAGGGAAGAAGGGAATGTAGAATTTATATAGTGTTCTAAATTGTGTGCTGAACTACCCTTTATATTCTTCAGCATACTGTTAGTTACGTACTTATAATCTGCAAAGTACGATTCATCATCAACTATATATTCATCACTTAGTTTTTCTGTTTTTACCATTCGACTTTATCTATGACATCGTTTATAGACATCTGGTTTGTATCCTCCAGCTTACCTTTGTAGGTGTATTTAGCTACTGTTGTTGTTGTACCCCACCTTGTAGGTACTGTTGTGCTCTCAGTTTCTATTAAGACTCCCTCTTCTTTGAGGTTGAATATAGTAGCTGACAGCCTAGTGTTTCCTAAATCTCTAATAGCTTCTAGTGACGTTATGTGACCGTATTCTTTCAGGTATTTAAGTAGTCTTGTTTGGTGAGTGTCCTTGGAACGGCTCATATTCTTCTGGTTTTAGTACTTTAATTATTACTCCTGCCTTCTCCTTGTCTACCTCGTAGCCATGGAAATAAGGCACTATGTTGGTTATATCATCATCTTCTATCCAGAAATTCTTAACCATAAGGTCTTGAACAGTTTGTGCTGGATTGATGTAATCGAACTTTCTCCTGGTACTGCGTATAAAGTAAAAGGATATATGATACGGCAAGGGTAGTCCTTTGACTAATTCCTTGAACGTTTCCTTTCCTTCTCTGTATTCAGTCTTGGTATTCTTGATGTACTCCCTTGTAGTCTTTCCGTTAATCAGGTACTTGCCTGTCCATTGCTTACTATTCTTGCTAGACGAAACATTACCGTGTATGTATATCTCACTCATCTGTGTAGTGTTTAAATATTACTCAACGATAAGCTCCCGAAGGAACCTATCGCTAAGAATATTAGTAGTTAATACTAAAATGGAGTATTATCAGCAGGATGACCAGCTTGTGTAGTCTCTCCTGACATAGCCATGATATGAGCTTCGTTAGCTGCCTTAAATGCAAGCAAGTCTTCAGATGATAGTGACTTATTGTAAGAGTCCTTCATAACTAATTCCTTAGTTGATTTACCTGAGAACTTGTAGTCAATAGACTTACGTAGTATAGGAGCTCCTGTAACCTTGTCGTTGTTCCAATACTCTCTACTAGATAGACAAACGTTAATACTGCTTCCTACAGCTTCCTTACAAGCCACAGCTAGGTTATCGAATGACTTAGCACCTGCATTCACTAAGAAGCCTTTAAAGATTTCTGTACGAACTCTAGCTGCTATAGCTGAGGTTGTTGAATCAGTTCCTTGGAACCTTAGTGTTTGTGTACCTTTTTCATTGGATACCTTAAACTCTACGAATGGTGTACCTGTGTACCCTTCTATGGTGTTAGAGCTTTTAACCTCGTCTACCTTTACAGCGTGTATACCTTCTTGAAGGTATGATGCTACTTCTTTTACTTCTGTTGATTTTAAATCTGGAAACATAATTGTTTACTTTAGTTGTTAATTATTTATAATACTCTTCACACTTCTCAATGACATATTGCAGGTCGTTGTCGATATGTAGCTCATCGAACATCTCCATTGGGCTCTTTGCAGAATCCTTACCTAGAGATTGCGTTCTAAATCTGTGCTTAATACCATCGTCTGCTAGGTGGTTGTCGGTGAATAGACATAGAACGAATTCTTTCTCTACTCTCTTCTTCCATCTATTACCATCTACAGCAACATAACGCTCTTCAACACCCTCTCCGCTATCGTATGCAGCGTCTATAGCTAGATATATGATATACTTATCGGTGTTCTTGCTTATGTTTAAGATTCTATCAATCTCCTTGTTGTAGAAAGACCATACGTCAAATCCTTTAAACCTTATATCAGCCTCTCTGTATATCATTTCGATAAGAGATGTGAATGATTCTATTACTATAGTATCAATCTTCTCTGAAGCTAAGGCTTGTGTTAAAGTTTTATTGAATGTGTTGAGGTCTGCTACTGGAACGTTCTGAAAATCTTTGGCTCCTCTAAAAGGTAGCTGCTTTCTTTCTGTGTTTATAACTGCGGTTCTTTTCGGGTCTAAGTTTCTAAGAGAGGTACTCTTTCCTGAGCCACTCTTCCCTACGACCATGATGTTTGGTTTCATTCGTCCTTTGTTTTAAAATGTTTGTACTCGTCAAAGCCTATTACTTTGGTCTTTTTGTCGTCTGCGCAAACAAACTTCATAAACCCTCTTAACATGACTTTTTCTTTATTAGCCATCCTTTCTGCTATTTCTTCAAAGCTTTTACTTACAACGTCTTGGATGACTTTCTTGCTGTAAGGTAGGCTACCACTAACTTTGTCTATTATATCCTTGGATGTCTTCATCTGGTAAATATACAAAATATAGGTGGTTAATAAAAATCATTGCCATCTATTTCTTCACTAAATTTGGTTAAGTAACTAGTCCAGTTAAGCCACTTGCTACCTATACCTATGTTCCTTCCTTTAGCGAATATAATCTCTGCCTTTCCTTCTGTGCTTTTGCCTTCCTCATCATGTGTATGTCCATAATATTCGGGGCGGTAAACGAACACTACAGCATCTGCTGCTTGCTCAATCTCACCACTCTCCCTAAGATTAGACAGCATAGGTCTTGAGCCTGGGTTCTTCTCTACACCTCTACTAAGTTGAGATAACGCAATGACTGTAATGTCTAGTTCCTTAGCTATGTTCTTTAGCGACCTAGTGATAACAGATACTTCTTGCTCTCTGCTCCTACCACTCATAGGGTTACTAACTAACTGCAAGTAATCTATCATTACAATCTTTGCGTTCTTCGTAATAACATACTGCCTAATTCGATTAAGCAAGTATCTCAATGATGTATCGCTACATTCATCTATATACAAAGGCATCTTCTCTATTTTCCCTTGAGCAGCTTGTATGCTACTCCATTCGTCAGCCGTAAGCGTCCCCTTAATAAGGTATCTGTTATCAATCATTGTCTCACAACTTAAAAGCCTTGAGACAAGCTGATTTACTGACATCTCATAAGAGAACACTACACTATTGAAACCATATAAAGCAGCATTGAATGACAATGCTAGTGCAAACGAGGTCTTACCCATGGATGACGCACCTCCTACGATAATTAAATCTTGAGGTTGCCACCCACCTGTGAACTTATCTATGTTATTAAAGCCACTTGGTACTCCCGATAGACCAGATGATAGTGAATTCTTTTCAATCATAGCGATTGCCCCTTTTAAGTGGTCAATCATCTCTACTATACCACCATTTTCATTGGTGCTTAGCTGATTTAATTCTTGTTCTATCTTGGTTACGGAATCGTCTACATCTACAGCGTCTATGTTAGATAGAATGTTTTGACACAAATCTTTAACACTAGACTTCTTGAACGAATTAGTGAGGGCTTGTATTAGGGTAGTAGCTTCATGCATATACCCTAAAGCATCATTGACAACCATAATAACATTATAGTCAATCCCTGTGTCTCCCTTTAATTCTTTGTACTTACTAATGTCTTGAATACATTTAAGCAGGTCGAACTTACCTCCTTCTTGATACTCTGCATCAATCCATCTATAGATAGCCTTGTTGTACTTGCTAGTGAATAATCCCTCACGGAGAGTCTGATGATTATCATAGTACTCCTTGGGTTTGTTTACTAGCTTGCTTAGTAAGGCTTGTTCTATTTCGTGGTTATCTTTCATCTCTTGTCGGTCTAGTTTGTTTCTTAACTACACTTACTTCCTCTACTACATCTTCCCATCTTTCGTTGGCTAACCATCTCTCTGGGTGTTGTAGTTCGGGAACGAATTTACCTAAGCCATCCATCCTTTTCTTGTAGGCTAGCTGAGATATTACAGACTTGACTATATGTTCTACCAACTCTTTGTTAGGTGCAAGCTTCATCCATACTAAGTATGCTTTCTTCTTACCTATCTTGTGAGTTAATGTAGTCCAGTACGATTCAAATCCGTCCTTCAATCTCGTAATCTCTACGGGATTCTTTCTCTTCACTTGTTTATCTAATAGAGCTGTGGCTTTCTTAGTTACCTCTATAGTACCTTTGTCTGTCGTTATGTATCCTGAGAATTCTAGCTCAGAATATACTTCAACTAACTGTTCATGTATCAATCCATAGAAATCAGATAAAGTGTCCCCTCCCTTTATCCTATTGTCTGAGGATGTGTGATACTCTAGTACTAAGAAGCTAACAAAGGATACACCTGTCTTAGATTCTTGAAAAGAATTCATTAATTTCTCTGCCTCAATCTTTAGTTGAGCCATACTCCGTCTTGTTTCATTTGATTAACACTAATCTTAAGGGCTGTGGATACCATCTCTGAACCTTTACCGTTAAGGTTGTAGTCAAACCATTCGTCTGTACCGCTGTCCTTCGTCTTGTGTGTAAGATAGTGTGTTACTCCATTGAATAAACCATAGTAACTCGCACCTTTAGCGCTCATCTCACTGTTTATACTGTCAGTCAACTCAGCTCTCTTTCTTACGGTCTCTGACATCACTCGTTGTCCATCAACCTTACCTACTAAGTCTAGCATCTTTAGTATAAATTCCTTGTTAGGTATTCCTGTAGCTAAAGTCCTCATAACTTTACTAAGACCTTGGGTGTTACGGTGTATTAATTCATCAAGCTTATTATGCTCGACCAATCCTTCCATTCTTTTAGTGTGCTTCATGATGTGTTGATTATCTTTATCAGCCATTAGCAAACCAAACATGTTAGAACAACTGTGTAGCTTAGTAGTTATACCAAATGCTAACCTAGCTGAGCCATCGTGAGATGATACTGCATATACATATGTATCTGCCATCTCATGACCAAAGTCTACTTGCTTGTTTATCTTAATGAAGAAGAATACTTTCTTTCCTCCTTTAAATTGTCCGCACTTAGAATGACTTAAATCATACCGTTCATCACCAATCTTCTCTAATATAACGTCTAGTAGTTCGTGGTTTTGTTTAACTACGTATCTATCTGTGACGCATCCTAGGACTGACATTGTATCTTGTCTTACTGTAGCATAATATGGTGTTCCTATTGAGTCTTCAATACCTGAAGTAACTAGGTCTACCTTATCTACTAGGAAATCCAGACCTCCTTTTGATAGGAAGTCTGCTTTCTTGTTTTCTATACCGTTCATTTCTTGTGTGTTTTTCTTTCTTGTTCTAAATACTCTTCAAAACTATAGTCTTCTCTTAGAGATTCTTGATAAGCTTCTCGCTTTCTACTCTCTAATTCCAACTGTTCATCTCTAGCGCCTTCGTAAAAGAGTTCAATTTGCATTGATTCTTCTTTAATCGCTAGTTCTTTCATGTATCCCATAACCAAACTTTTCTTTAAATTGAATATTCAACTCTAACTTATCGTCTAATGGTAACTTGTTATGTAACCATTCTATCTCATCTATAGGTGCGTCGCATTCTGTTAGCAACCACTCTGCATATAGTTGAGAGAACTTCTTAGGTTCTGCCATTACACTAGCTCTACGTGCTTATAGATAGTTATATCTAATACTCCGTGATTAGTCTCCTGACTTACGTTGTAACCTTTAGTTTTTAGAGCGTTGATGATAGTGTTTCTGTGAGTCCACTCGTCTTTATCCCAACCGTAGTGACTATCTTTACATACTGATAGTATTGTACTTCCTACATCTTCAGTTCTTTCTGTTATGTAGTCTACGGTCTCTTGTAATTTCTCTTGTATATTCATGTGTTGTAAATAAAGGGGCTAAATCGCCCCGTTAAATTTATCTTTCCTACTGTTAACATATCTAGACAACTGTCCACCTATGTTATCACCTAAGCTCTCGTTTAATACTTCGCTTAATGTTATTCCTCCAGGTAAGTCTTTAGCCTCCCAGATTCTACGTTGATTATTCTCAACGAAATTTACAAAAGCCATACATATTAAAGTCCAGTTACGAATCTTATCGTAGTTCATGGACGCTCCATGATTTCTGAACTCTATAGTGTTATGACCATTAGCTTGGCTGTAGCCAACCATATTTAACCAAGAGTATCTCTTTGAGGGATACCTACCTAGTCTGGTTTTCTTGTTATAATTCTTATCCAATGTGCATGAAGAATAAATCAAGTCTGCTAAATGTTCTTTGTAATTATTGAAGTTCATCTCCTTATGATTAGAAGGGATGGGCTTGCAATATGTATTAGTCTTCCTAGATGGAGGCATCATTTCGAATATCTCATCTTGAAGCATTAACCCTAAGTGTACAGCCATGATAGTGAACCTTCTAGTAAAGTTAGCTCCACCTATATGTACATGTATACCACACTGAGAATTAATCTCACAGTTTTCTTGTACAGTATCACAAACTTTCTTGAGCATACTTAACCCTGAATCTCCTACAAGAACTCCAGTTACATACTCCTTACCGCTTATACTACCATCTTCTACTGCTGATGCATTTAAATCATCTCCATCACAACTCGGAATATAACCTCCTGATGTTTCTAGTTCTACTCCGAACGTGTATCTCATACCGTTCATGTTAGAAAAGGTTGTAGAGGTTATCCCTCTAGCTCTAGAATGCTTGGTGTTCACTGTTCCTTTATGTGCTGATGATGAATTATCGAATGAGTCTACGCTGCCATCTTCTTGACATTCCTCGAAGTCGTGGCATTCGACATCTCTTGTTTCTTCACACCCTGAGCAGAACTCTATACCGTTACTCTCTGCTGCGTAAGTATCGAAGTACGTGTTGTCGTTATCCTCACAGTACACAGTCTCATAGTTATCTTCATGTATCATCACATCATCACCATGTGAGTCTATAACTGTCTGAGAATTATCCATATGATATAACCCATCTGACGATGCACATACAAACGATTCTTCTATATGCATTGAATCGTCATTCTCTGAGTATACTATCTCATATTCGGTTTCTAAATAATCCCTAAGCTCGCCTCTTTCTTCGTGGTGTGATACCTCTGACATCTCGGATATACCAAATGATGACAGGTCAACCTCTATGTCTGAACCGTAGTCCATCTCGAACATAAACGGCTCAATCACTAGAGCTACAGCTTGCTCTTCTTGTACATCTTGTACGTCTGGCTCTAATATAGAGTCTAAAGTTTCTCTTGGCATAATTTCTTGATGTTCTTTAGTTTTGTCTTAACAGACCTTACGTCTACTAAGTTGTTACCATTAGAACGAGCGACTAACCTCTCTAAGGAGGCAGTCATATCGTCCATCAATTCCACGTCTGATATAAATATCAGTAGTTTCTCTAGATTATTCATATATGTTCTCTGTTTTAGTGT
>Ga0308009_10000113_pt1 | contig 72787 bp, 85 predicted proteins | sample Neamet127_FD_203134 | JGI IMG/M metagenome (GOLD analysis project Ga0308009, IMG submission 203134) | Marine microbial communities from water near the shore, Antarctic Ocean - #127 | ecosystem: Environmental > Aquatic > Marine > Unclassified | place: Southern Ocean | collected 2014-07-24 | reverse complement strand
AAGTCTGGAGTGTCCATGGTATCCACCTGTTTCGTTTAGGTGCACACCATCCGGGTCCGCACTCTTCACTTCACATGTTGCCCGGTCACGCCGGCTTCGACAAGAACGGCCTTCGTCGGACTATTACATTCATTACACGAAAACCTCCAATGATGCATTGGCCGAGGTGATCACACGACTGGGCGATGACAGCGTGAAAATGGACCATATTGCGTTGCTTTTACTTGCATTGGAGCGTGCAGGTGTAATTCCCACCGAGGATGTGGTCCCTCTTCATATCAACTATTTGCGGGAGAAACTGAAGGATTCCCTAGCGCAGACGCACATCATGGGGGCCGCGCTACGCGCTCATAACGATGGTCGACGCCTTGGCGATATTCTCACTGCTCAGTAGGTGGAGCTGGTCTCGAGGGGTGGCAGTGGCCCGGATGATCTCCAGTCGCGATTTGTGGTGCGAGCGATGACATGATGACGCGTTGAGTTTCGTTGAAAAAAGTGACTTACGCATTGCTGCTCTAAAACAAAACTGCCATTGCAAAAAATGACTTTGACCGAATTTTTGGCTTGGGAAGAACAACAGACCGAGCGACATGAGTTCTTCGGCGGCGAAACCTTCGCCATGAACTGGGCATCGCCGCCGACGGTCCGCAAGGCGCCGACACGTTGCTGGCCGACCGCAAACACGACCTCTACGTGGCGATGCTGCACGACCAGGGCCACATCCCGGTCAAGCTGCTGGCGCCGCAAGCCGCCAGCGCCATGTCGATCGGCGGCCAGGTGCTGCTGGCCAGCACGGGCCACGGCAGCGCGATGGACATCGCCGGCAAGGGCATCGCGAAACCGGATGCTCTGCTGCGGAGCCTGCGGCTCGTCGCGGGCATCGCTTCTTGAATCGCTGAAGTATTCCATGGCCTACGACGTCCGCATCGCCGGCACCGACCTGCATTTCTCCTGCGGCGAAAACGAGCACCTGCTCGACGCCGCGCTGAAGGCCGGCATCGAGATGCCCTACTCCTGCCGCCAGGGCGTGTGCGGCAACTGCGCCGGCGGCATCGCGGCCGGCGAGGTGCAGTGCCCGCCCACCGATGTTGCGGGACCCGGCCAAGTGCTGTTCTGCCAGTGTCTGCCGAAGAGCGACCTGGAGATCGTGCCGACAGCGTGGCACCGGATCGACCCGGCTGCCCGCAAGACCTTCAGCGCCAAGGTGTTCCGCAACACGCTGGCCGCCGCCGACGTCAGCGTGCTGCAGTTGCGGCTGCCCGCCGGGCAGCGCGCCAAGTTCAAGGCCGGCCAGTACCTGCAGGTGGCGCTGCCGGACGGTAGCCGCCGTTCCTATTCGATGGCCAATCCGCCGCACGAGAGCGACACGATCCAGCTGCATATCCGCCACGTCACGGGCGGTCAGTTCACCCAGATCGTCCCGACGCTCCAGGCCGGCGACCTGCTGCAGGTGGAACTGCCCTTCGGCAACTTCGAGCTGAAGGAAGAAACATCGGCGCCGATGCTGTGCGTGGTCGGCGGCACCGGCTTCGCGCCGGTCAAGTCGCTGCTGGACGACCTGGTGAAGAAAGGCGTCAAGCGGCCGGTCACCCTGATCTGGGGCGGCCGCAATGCCGCCGGTCTGTACCTGATGAGCGCGGTGGAGCGCTGGAAGAAGTTACTGGCCGGTTTCGTGTTCATCGCCGCCGTCGAAGACGCGGCCGACGCCAAGGCGCTGGGCGGCTTCCAGGGCCGTGTCGACGACGCTGTGCGGGCCCACTGCCCGACCCTGGCCGGCCACGAGGTGTATTGCTGCGGCGCCCCGCCGATGGTGGCGGCGGTGAAGAAAGCCTGCGTTGAGGAACGCGGGCTGGACGCCAGGCACTTCTTCAGCGACGTGTTCGTGCCAGGGCCGGCAGTGACATAAACGGTGCCGGGCGAATGATCGGCGCAGTCACTGAGTTCCCCACTTCTACGAGGGCCAGTGACGCGAATGCCAAGTTGCAGGTCACTCCACCTTCACTCCGGCCTGGCGAATCACCTCTTTCCAGCGGACCTGCTCCCGCTGGATCATGTCATGCAGTTCTTTGCTGGAGGAGGTCGTCGCCTCAAGTCCGATTTGTGCCAGTCGGTTTTTTGTTTCTGGCATGGCCGCAGCCGTGGCCAGTTCGGCATTCAGCAGGGTAACGATCTCGCGCGGAGTATTGGCGGGTGCGAACAGGCCGAACCAGGAGCTGACGTCGAAGTCCTTCAAACCTTCTTCCTGCAACGTCGGTACGTCGGGCAACTGGTCGCTGCGCTTCGAAGTGGTGACCGCGAGCGCGCGCAGCTTGCCTGAACGCACGAACGGTATCGAACTGTTCGCTGCATCGAACATCAGATCCACACGAGCCGCGATCAAATCGGTGATGGCCGGGCTGCTCCCCTTGTAGGGCACATGCAGCGCCTTGATGCGTGCTTGCCGGCTGAAGAGTTCACCCGCGAGGTGCAGCGGCGTGCCCGCGCCGGGTGAGGCGAATGTGATGCCCTCGGGCCGGGCCTTTGCATAGGCGATCAGTTCCGCCACATTGCGAACCGGCAGCGACGCCGGAACGACCATGACCAGCGGCGACCGGGACGCCAGTCCGACCGCCACGAAGTCCTTCAGCGGGTCGTAACTCAGGTTCGTAAAAAGGCCGGGGTTGATGGTCATGGTGCCCCCCGCGCCGAGCAGGAGCGTGTAGCCGTCAGGGTCCGACTTCGCAGCAAAGGTGGTACCTGTGATGCCGCTTGCGCCGGGCCGATTCTCGACAACGAACGGTTGTTTGAGCCGCTCGGCCAGGATCTGGCTGTAGATGCGGGCGGTGATGTCGTTGGCGCCGCCCGGCGCATAGGTAACGATGACTTTCACGGGCTTGGCGGGATACGCCTGTGCGAAAGCCGCGAAGGGTGAGGATGCGCCGAATGCGGCGACGCCGAGCATGCACGCGGCACGCCGCGTCAGGGGTGGATCGAATCTCATCATGTCTCCGGGTTGATTGTGGTCAGGAAGAAATTTTCCGACGGCGAGCAGTGCGCACATCCGACTGTTCCCGCGCCTGCCGCTGGCTCTCGACGAGCGTGCGCCAGTCGCCTTGCCATGCTGTCGATCGCAGTTCGGCCGAGATGTCCGCGGCAGCCTCCTGCACCTGCTGCAACAAGGTCTCAGATGGCGGGTCGGTGATCACGGTGTGCGAGCCGATCAACGCCACGGAACCTGCGATTCGGTTGCGGTCGTCGAATATGGGTGCCGCGAGCGCTGCCACACCGGGAATCCGCTGGTTGACAGCCACCTCGTACCAGTGCTCACGCACGAACTCCAGCCGTCTCTCAATCTGCAATGGGTCCAGGGGGGTGTCTTCGGTGAGCGGTGTGATCGGCAGTGCAAGGGGAGCCTCCGGCTGAAAGGCAAGGATCACGCGACCCAGCGCCGACGAAGCAGCCGGAATGATCGAGCCCGGACGCACGGTGATGGCGATGTAGGCGGTGCTTTCAATCGAATCGAGCACGGTGATGTCCGACCCCGCCGGCATGGCGAGCACGACCGTCTGACTGTTCTGGTTGTGCAGGCGGATGAGGTGGCGATGCGCGAGTTTCCGCAGGCCGAAGTTCTCCGCGACGGCCATGCCCAGGCGATAGATCTTCCAGCCCAGCCGGTAGTCGTCGGTGGCGCCGTCCTTCTCGACGAACCCGAGTTCGCGCAGCGTCGTGAGGTGCCGGTAGACGCGCGCCTTGGTCAGACCCAAGCGCCGCGCCAGTTCACTGACGCCGACCGGCTCCGTTGCGTCAGCCAAAGCCTGAAGCGCCGCGAAAGCAACTTCGACCGCCTGCACCAATGACGGCCCCGCCGACGCCGACGCGCCGACGCCGGGTGCCGAAGGGAGCGGATCAGCGAGTTTGGACATGGACGAGTTTCGACTTGTGCGGTTGACAGCGGTGGAACCATACCATATGATTTATCGCAGAGCAATACATTTGTATCGCTGATGGATACGCAGCAGAACTTGGAGACACAGTGCCTTTTTGTATTTATCCCCACGTCATCGCCGCATCTGCGAGCCACGAAGCAGCAGGCGGGCGTGCATGACCACCTGTTTCATCGAGACGCCCACCGGCGACCTACTGGGCACTTTCGACTGCGCTGACGGCGAAACCGTGCTGGATGCGGCAGCTGCGGCCGGCTGGGAATTTCCGTACTCGTGCCGGCGAGGGTTCTGTGAAACCTGCCGCGCGCCGGTGCGGGGCGGCGAGGTCTCGCCCCCTGCAGACGCGGACGGCACCGCCTTGCTCTGCCGCACACGGGCGCTCACGGACATCCGCGTCGCGCCGGGCCGGGCAGAGCGGGTCGAGTTGTCCGCGCGCAAGCGCGTCAAGGCCAAGCTGTACCGGCGCCGCATGGCTGCTCCCGACGTCACGGTGGTGGACTTGCGCTTTCCGGCCGGCGTGCGTGCCTCATTCAAGGCAGGGCAATATCTGCGGGTGCTGATCGAAGGGCAGGAGCCCCGCACCTTTTCGCTGGCCAATCCGCCGCGCGTCAGCGATGCAGCGCAACTGCACGTGCGCGTGCTGCCCGGAAGTCTGTTCGGCGAGCAGATCCTGCCCCGCCTCGAGCCCGGCGAAGAGGTGGTTGTCGAACTTCCCTTCGGCGATTTCTACCTGCGCGAGGCACCGGGCGAACCGGTGGTGCTGGTGGCCGGAGGCACCGGTTTCGCGCCGATCCAGTCGATCCTGGAAGATGCCCTGCCCAGGCATCCGGACCGGCAGTTCACGCTGTACTGGGGTGCACGCCAGTCGAGCGGCCTTTACGCCATGGAGCAGGTGCAGAAGTGGCAGCGCAATCACCCGCACTTCCGCTTCGCGGGCGTGATCTCCGACGAAGACACCAACGCGCCGCTTCGCCGTGGGTTGGTGCACGAGGCCGTCCTGGCCGACTGTGCGACGTTGGCGGGCACGCAGGTCTACGTGTGCGGCGCGCCCGCGCTGGTGGCCGCCGCCCGGGAAGCATTCGTCAAGCAGCGCCACTTGCCTGCCGCGAATTTTTACTCCGATGCCTTCGTCACGACGGCATCCTGAAAAAGGTCATTCAACATGGAAAAAACCGCGGAACAGCCGCTGGTCAGATGGCCCCCCCAAGGGGAAGCGCGCGTGCCGTATCGGGTTTTCGCGGAGGACGAAATCTACCGCGCCGAGCAGGCAAAGATATTCCAGGGCGACACATGGAACTACGTTGCGCTGGAGGTCGAACTGGCGAACGCTGGGGATTTCAAATCCACCTTCATCGGCAACACGCCGGTCATCGTCGTTCGTGAATCCGACGGCGAGATCTATGCCTTCGAAAACAGGTGCGCCCACCGCGGCGCGCTGATCTGCCTCGAAAACCGTGGCACGGCCAGTGAATTCCAGTGTGTCTATCACGCGTGGACTTACGACCGGAAGGGCAATCTGGTCGGCGTCGCCTTCGAAAAAGGCGTGCGGGGCCAGGGCGGCATGCCCGACTCCTTCTGCAAAGAGCACCATGGGCCCCGAAAGCTGCGCGTCGCGACGCTTGCGGGCCTGGTGTTCGCCAGCCTGTCGGAGGACGTACCTCCGCTGGAGGAGTATCTGGGCGATGAGATCGTGGGCAAGATCAACCGGGTGCTGTTCAAGCCACTCGAGGTGATCGGACGCTTCACGCAGGTGCTGCCGAACAACTGGAAGCTCTATGCCGAAAACGTGCGCGACACGTACCACGCCAGCTTGCTGCATCTCTTCTTCACGACCTTCAACATCACGCGCCTGAGCCAGGCGGGGGGGGTGGTCATCAGCGAATCCGGTGCGCATCACGCCAGCGCCTCCGTGAAGACGCCGGAGACCACTTCCTCCACCGACACGGCGTATGACGCGCACAGGTCGAGTCGCGATGGATATCGCCTGCATGACGCAAGCATGCTGGCGTCGCAGGACGAGATCGGCGACGGCATTCACGTGCAGATCCTGTCCGTGTTTCCAGGTTTCGTGCTGCAGCAGATCCAGAACTGCCTGGCCGTTCGGCAGATCGTGCCCCAGGGCGCCGATTCGATGGACCTCCACTGGACCTACATCGGCTTTGCGGACGACACTCCGGAGCTGCGCGAGATGCGGCTGAAGCAATCGAACCTGGTCGGCCCGGCCGGCTACGTGTCGATGGAAGACGGAGCGATCGGCAACTTCGTCCAGCGCGGCATTGCCGGCGCGCACGACATGGAGTCGGTGATCGAGTTGGGCGGTTTCGAAGCCAAGACGCAGGATTTCCGGGCGACGGAGTCGTCCATCAGGGGATTCTGGAAGGCCTATCGCGCCTACATGGAGGTCTGACATGGACGAGATGGTGCTGACCTACCGATTGGCGCGGCTCAACGCGCGCTATGCGCGAAGCCTGGCCGACGACCGCCTCGAAGAGTGGCCGGGCTACTTCGAAGACAAGTGCATCTACCGGGTGACCACGCGCGAGAACCACACCGACGGGCTGGCCGGCTCCCTGATCTATGCATCCAGCAAGGGCATGCTCGAAGACCGGGTGCAGGCGCTGCGCGAAGCGAACATCTATGAGCGCCAAGGCTACCGGCACTTGCTGGGCATGCCCCACATCGCATCCGACGACGGCGCGGTGGTCAAGGCCGAAACCGACTTCGTGGTGATCCGCACGATGCGCACCGGCCAGACCGACCTCTTCGCCTCGGGCATCTACCTGGACACGGTCGCCAGCACGCCCACGGGCGAGCTTCGCCTGAAAGAGCGGGTGGTGGTCTGCGACAGTTCGCGCGTCGACACGCTGCTGGCGGTCCCTCTCTAGGCGGCGATGTCAGTCCGGCTTGCCATCGCCATCGGCGACCCGAACGGCATCGGTCCCGAAATCGCCGTGAAGGCTGCGGCCGCGGCAGCTCGCGACGTTCGGATCGTGCTCGTCGGCGATGCGATCGTCATCGAAGACAACCTGCGCCGCTACGCACCCGGGCACCGCATCGAGGTCTGCGCGACGCCGAGCCTGGGCCGGGCCGACTACGTTCCCGGCAGGCTGAGCGCGGCCGCCGGTGCCGCAACCGTCGAGTACGTCAAGCGGGCCGTGCGGCTGGCCCAGGCGGGCGAGGTGGACGCCGTGATGTCCTGTCCCTGCTCGGAAACGGCCGTGAACATGGCGGGCATTCCGTTCGCCGGGTTCCAGCCGCTGATCGCCGAGCTGACGGGCACCCCGAGAGAAGACACTTTCATGATGCTGGTGGCGGACGGACTGCGCATCGCGCACGTTACCCTGCATGAAGGGGTGGCCAGTGCCATGGCGCGCATGACGCCGGCGCTGGTGGCTAATGCGGCCCGTGCCACCGACAAGGCCTTGCGTTCCCTCGGGTGCGCCAACCCGCGCATCGCCATGTTCGGCATCAATCCCCACGCAGGCGAGAACGGCCTGTTCGGCAGCGAGGACGAGCGGGTCACCAAGCCGGCCGCCGCTCTCCTGCAAGGCGAGGGGCTCGGCATCGAAGGGCCGTTTCCCGCCGACCTGGTCCTGAGTCAGCGCAAACATGATGCCTACCTGGCGATGTTCCACGACCAGGGGCATATCCCGATCAAGCTCGTCAGCCCGCTGCGCGCCACCTCCCTCACGATCGGAACGCCCATCCTGTTCGCCAGCGTCGCGCATGGCTGCGCGCACGACATCGCGGGTACCGGCCAGGCCGACCCGATCGCCATGCAACTTGCCATCGCCCTGTTGGCAGACAACATTCAAAGGAGCCATGAATGACCAGTACTTCAAGCCCTGCCATCGGCAGATCGGTCGATGCCTCGGGCATACAGACGAACTATCACGAAGCCGGCAGCGGTTTCCCCGTGCTGATGCTTCACGGCTCCGGGGTCGGCGTGTCGGGCTACGCCAACTGGCGCTACACCATGCCGGAGATCGGGCGGCACTTCCGAGCGATCGCCATGGACATGGTTGGGTTCGGCTACAGCGCTTGCCCGCCAGACGCGAAGTATTCGCTTGACTATTGGGTGGACCACGTCATCGGCTTCCTCGATGCCATGGGCATCGAGCAGACGCATTTGCTGGGCAACTCGTTCGGCGGCGGCCTGGCTCTGGCGGTCGCCGCACGCCATCCGCAGCGCGTGTCGCGGCTCGTTCTGATGGGGTCGATCGGTACCGAGTTCACCGCGCCCGCGGCTTTCAACGCGGGCCATGGCTACGAGCCGGCCGTGGAACGCATGCGTACGCTCCTGAAGAACTTCACTTTCTTTCCGGACAGCATCACGGACGAAGCGGTGCAACTGCGCTACCAGACCAGCACGCGCGCCGGCTACCAGAGCACTTTCGAAAAGCTCTTCCCGGGTTCGCGTGAGCAAAAGATGAAGGCGATGATCACGCCGGACGAACAGATCAAGGCGATCGCCAATGAGGTACTGTTGATTCACGGCCGCGAGGACCGGGTGGTGCCGGTGGAAACCAGCGAGCGCCTTTTCAAACTCATTCCGAAGTCGGAACTTCATTTGTTTGGGCAGTGTGGGCACTGGAGCCATATCGACCGCGCCGCGCACTTCAACCAACTCGTCCTCGATTTCTACGGCCGGCCATGAACACGAGACACGTTCCCCGCGACCCGGCAAGCGACGTGACCGAACTCGGTTACGTCGGCATCGGTGTCAGTGATCTGGACGCCTGGCGCCTCTACGCCACGGAAGTGGTGGGCATGGAGGCGCGCGGCGGCACGGACGAAGGCTTCCAACTGCGCCTGGACACTTGGCACCACAGGATCGACGTGCAAAAGGACGGCACCGACGACGTACGCTACCTGGGTTGGCGCGTGGCCGATGCGGATGCGCTGGAAGGCATGGCCGAGCGTCTCGCGCAGGCCAATGTCGCGTTTCAGCGCGGCACGGAAGAAGAGTCGGAAGAGCGCAACGTTCTCGGGCTGCTGAAGCTGTCCGATCCCGCCGGTATCGCCACCGAGCTCTTTTATGGACCCGAGGTAGAGAACCAGCGTCCGTTCCACCCCGGCCGACCGCTGCACGGCAAGTTCCTGACCGGGGAACACGGGTTGGGGCATTGCTTTCTGAGCGAACCGGATGTCGATGCCGCCTACGGGTTCTACAAGTTGCTGGGCATGCGCGGCGGTGTCGAGTACAAGTTCGAGGCACCCGGTGGCCCGCAACGGCGGCCCGTCTTCTTGCATTGCAACCGGCGCCAGCACACCGTGTCCTTCGGCCACGGCTACCAGGGCAAGAAGCGCATCAACCATTTGATGTTCGAGTACACAAGCCTCGACGACCTGGGGCTGGCGCTCGATATCGTGCAGGACAGGGGCATACCCATCGTGCGCAGGCTCGGCCGCCACTCCAATGACGGCGCCGTCAGCTTCTATTTCGGCAACCCCTCGGGCTGGCTATGGGAGCTGGGCTGGCAGGGCCGAGACGCACCGGCCCAGGCCGAGTACTACCGAGGCGACTACTACGGCCACCAAACGGAAGTGAAGGGTTTTGGACTCTGAGTGCAGTTGGCGCGGCTCATTGCGCGTGCGACGGCCTGCCGCCCATGTTGGCCGTCAGTCGTCTGCCGAGGTCTTTCAGTTTCTCCGCTTCCGCGCTGTCGGGCAGCGCGGGAAACGTGGACTCATGCCCTAAGGCGGTGATCGCCAACGCTGGCTCGCCAAACCGGTTGAACACTGGCACGCTCAACGCATTGATGCCGACGATGCGCGTCCCGTGCGAGGCGGCGATGCCGTCGCGTCTTATCTGTTCGTAAAGCCCATAGACCTGTTCCACTGCCTGGGCGTCGAGGCGACCTGCCTTTTGCAGGTCTTTGCGCACGAGTGGCTCCGTCAGGGTGCGCGGCTGATGGGCGGCCACCACGCAGCCTGTGCAGGAAGTCGTGATGTTCACCACGGTACCCGGGCGCAACGTGATGGACACCTCGCGATGGACGCCGAACCAGCGCACGATCGTCACGCCCTGTTGGGTCCACATGGCCACGCCGCAGGCTTCACCAAGCTGCCGCGAGAAATCCGCAACCGCAGGCGCCACCATGTCCACAATGTCGGCCCCTTGCTGCGCAAGTTCGCCGAGCTGATACGACAGCATCCCCAACGCGTATTCCTGGGTTTCCTGGATCTGTCGCACGAGGCCCACTTGCTGCAGGCTGACAAGGTAGCGGTGGAGCTTCGCCGGGGCGATACCCGTCGCGTCCGCCAGCACCTTCAGGCGCGCTTTGCCGGCCAGCTGGACCATCGCCTGCAGCAGCTTCCCTGCCACCTCGACCGATTCAACGCCGCGCCGGCCGGCGATGCCGGCCTCGTGGTTTTTACTGATTGCGTGTGATGGATGCATGCAGTAAGATCTCTCATTACGTATAGCGTAAACATTACGCATAACGTAATTATAATCGACTTGGCGCGCCTACTCAACATCCTCAACCCGCTTTTTATATGTGTCGCCAAGACCCCTTGCCCCCGCTTTGACATTGACCGGAAACCGCTCATGCAAATCAGCTCCCAATCGCTTCCAGCCACGATCCCTATTTATTCTCACAGCCCCCCCGACTACGGCGCGCTGATCGAACGCGACCGCGTCCACAGCAGCGTCTATACAAGCGCGCAGGTGTTCGACGAAGAGATGAAGAAGCTGTTTTACGGCGGCTGGGTGTTCGTGGGCCACGAGTCCGAGGTTCCGAACCCCAACGACTATCTCACCCGCATGCTCGGGCGAGAGCCGGTGATCATGGTGCGTGCCCGCGATGGCGCCATCAACGTGCTGGCGAACCGGTGCACCCACCGCGGTAATCTGCTGTGCCCGCGTGAGAAAGGAACTGCGCGCGCCTTCACCTGCGACTACCACGGCTGGACATTCAATCACGCCGGCGAGTTGGCGGGTGTCCCCTACCGCGGCGGTGAGGCCAAGGACCGTGCTTGCCTGAGCCTGCAAAAGCCCGCACTCGTGGACCAGTGCGGCGGCTTTGTGTTTGCCAGCTTCAATCCCGACGCGGGGCCCTTGAGCGAGCACCTGGGCAACGCGCAACATCTGATAGAGCGCTCGGTCTCGCTCTCGCCCACCGGGCGGGTTTTGCTCAATGCGGGCTGGGTCAAACAGCACTTCCAGGCGAACTGGAAAATGCTGCCAGAAAACTCCACCGACGGTTACCACGCGCCGTTCACGCATGCGTCGTTCCTTCGCACCTTCGCGCCCAACTCACAATACGAAATGCTCACCCAAGGTGAAGATCAGCGCCGCTCCAAGGCGGTCGACTGGGGCAGGGGACATGTCGCACTGGAGCATGCACCTTCCTATGACCGCCCGCTGCAGTGGCTGGGCACAACCGAAGAGAAGGTGCCCGACTATGTGGCCGACATGAAGGCGGCGTACGGTGAGGAGGCGGCGATCAAAAAGCTGATGGAAGGCCCCGTGCATGCATCGATCTTCCCCAACCTGTTCCTGGGGGAAATGAATGTCGCCATCTTCCAGCCCATTTCCGTCAACGAATGCGTGCTGTGGCACACGCCGCTGCTGCTCGACGGGGTCGCGCAGCAAATCAACACCCGCATCATCCGGCAATCGCAGGCGGCCATGGGGCCGTCCTCTTTCCTGCTCGCGGACGACTCCATCATTTCAGAGCGCCAGCAGACGGCGCTGGATGGCCGTGGAGGCTGGCTGGACCTGAGCCGTGGGCTCGGACGCGAGGAAACCCATGACGACGGGGCCATCTGGGGCCACATCAGCGACGAGACAACGAACCGCGGGTTCTGGTCGCGCTACCTGGAGGCAATGCAGTCATGAACGCTTCTGTCATCGAGCACGTGGCCGCTATTCCGGTGGATTTCGACCCGGCCAAGTGCCAGGCGGTGCTGAATTTCCTGGTGCGCGAAGCGCGCCTGGCAGACGAATCCCGTTGGGACGAATGGGAAGCGCTGCTGGAAGACGACATGCTGTACTGGGTTCCGGGAGGAGTGCCCGACCCCGACCCCGACACGACGCTGTCGATCCTGGCGGACCACCGTGCACGCCTGGGCAACCGGATCGCCCAGCTCAAGACGGGGCGGCGTTTGTCGCAGCAGCCAGTGTCGCCCATGCGCCGCTTGCTGTCGAACATCGAAATGGAGGCGATCTCGGACACCGAAACCCGCGCGTACGCCAATTTCGCGCTGTACGAGTACCGCGTGCAGTCCACCCACCAGATTGTGCAGTGGGCGGGCCGCTACGAGTACCGGCTGCGCGCGCGCGCCGATGGCTCGCTTGGCATGTTCTACAAGCGCGTCGACCTCCTCAATGCTGCGGGCCCGCTGCCGAGCTTGGCATTTCTGATCTGAAGGCGCCGCATTCCATGCTGTTGCCCAAGATCATGCTGGAGCGGGTAAGCCGCAACTACCCCGGCAAGAAGGCCTACCGGTGCGGAGCAGTGTCGCGCACCTGGGCCGAAATGAACCAGCGGGCCGACCGGTTGGCCGGTGGTCTGATGTCCCTCGGGGCGCGGCGCGGAGACTGCGTCGCCATCCTGGGTCAAGAATCGCTGGAGATCTACGAGCACTACTTCGCCTGCATGAAGGCAGGCTTGGTGCGCGTCGGCATCAACTGGCGATACGCCCCCGCCGAGATTGCGCACATCCTCAAGGATTGCGCCGTCAAGGTCGTGTTGGTGGAGCAGCGGTGCATCTCGCAGCTGAGCGCTGCGCTGACGCTTGTCGATCTGCCGATCGAGGTGGTGGTCTACGGCCAGGGAGACATGCATGTGATGGGCTACGAGCGCCTTCTGGCGCGCTCCACGCCAATCGCGCCCATCGACCTCCACGACAGCGAACCGCTCGTCATCAGCTACACCTCCGGCTCGACCGGAGTGCCCAAAGGTGTGGTGCACAGCCACCGCAGCGTGGCGCTCATCATCATGCAAGGCGCCATATCGCGCGGCCTCACCACCGATGACGTGTGGTACGCCGCGACGGCGTCATCATGGATGGCCTGCGTGCTGAACATGATCGGCTTGGCCAACGGCATGACGACCATCATCACGGACGGGGCATTCGAGATCGATGCATTCATCGAAGAGACCCAACGCCACCAAATCACGACCGCCTTGCTGGTGCCCACGATCGTCGGACGGCTCGTGGACCGGTGCAGCGCGACGCCCGAAGTGCTCTCCTCGTTGCGGCTTTTGATGTACGGTTCGTCGCCGGCATCGGTGGGGTTGATCGAGCGGGTCCTGGGAACATTTCGCTGCCGGCTCATGCAAACCTATGGCATGACGGAGGGCGGCTGGGTGTCGCACCTGACCCCGGCCGACCACGAGTTGGGCCTCAAGGGGCGCAGCGAGTTGCTGCGCTCGGCCGGCAGGGTGGGCGGCATGTACCAGATGTCGATCCGGGACGAAGAAGGCACGGAACTCCCGTTGGGACAAGCCGGCGAGGTGTGGCTGCGCGGCGAAACCACGATGCTGCGGTATCACAACCGCCCCAGCGAAACGGAGGAAGCACTCGCCGGCGGTTGGTTGCACACGAACGACATCGGGCGCTTCGACGAAGAAGGCTACCTGTACCTGCTGGACCGCAAGAAGTTTCTCATCATCACCGGAGCCGTCAACGTCTTTCCCGCAAGCGTCGAAGCCGTGCTCAGCCGGCATCCGGCGGTACGCGAGATTTCGGTGGTCGGTGCGCCGCACCCTGACTGGGGCGAGGCCGTGGTGGCCGTGGTATCTCAGCGTCCGGGTCACCGGGCGCCGACCACGGCGGAACTGGGTGCCTTCGCCGCGACCCAGCTCAGCCGGATGGAGTTGCCCAAGCACGTCATGGCGATGGAGGATTTGCCCAAGACCGTGACCGGCAAGATCGACAAGCGGGCCATCAAGGATTGGGTCGATTCCCAGCGCGAGAAGCTTCCGTGGGCACACGCCGCCCGTCATGCAGAGGCGGCCGAATGACCGGTCGCCAGCCTTTTTCCGCGATCGTTGGGCTCGGTTTCAGCGAGTTCTCACGCGGCGACATCGGCACGCCGCGCGACCTCGCGATCGACGCCGTGGTGTCTGCCGTGGAAGATTGCGGGCTTGGACTGGCCGACCTCGACGGATTGCTGATCTGCCGTAGCCCTTCGGCGCCCTCATCCGAACTGCCCTTGCGACTCCGGCTGGATCTGGGTCTTGGCGACCTCAGCCTGCTGGGCGATCTTCAGCTCGAGGGAGCGTCGGTCGTCGGCGCCATTCAGCAAGCCAGCCTCTATCTGCACCATGGTCTGGCGCGCACCGTCGCCTGTGTCTTCAGCGACGTGCCGCTGCGACCCGGCAAGGCATCGGGGGCGGCTTCGTACAACCGGGTCATGCAGCTTTCGGGTCTGGACGATTGGGAAGTGCAATACGGGTTGTTCGGCGCAGCAGGACCGTATGCGCTGGCGGCGCAACGCTATCTGGACCGGTTCGGGCTGCAGCGCAGCGCCTTGGGCGGATACGCTGTCGCAAGCCGCCGCTGGGCGTCGCTCCATCCCCGTGCCATGCTGCGCGAGCCGCTGGACCTGGAGGGCTACATGCATTCGCGCTCCATCGTCGATCCCTTTTGCGTACTGGACTGTGCTTACCCGGTGAATGGCGCCGTCGCGGTCATCCTCACAACGGTGGCGCGCGCACCCGACCTGTCGAAGCCGCCGGTTTATGTGCATGCCTTTGCCCAAGGCCATGCCGGGCGGGGCAGCTTTCGCGGCAACGAGCCCGAGATCGAGGCGGGAGGCGCACTGGCCGCCGCCGCGCTGTGGCGAATGGCGGGAGTAGGCCCGTCCGACGTCCAGAGCGCCCAAATCTACGACGCCTTCTCCTATGTGGGGCTGCAGGCGCTGGAAGATTACGGCCTGTGTCCGCGCGGGCAGGCACCGGGCTTCGTGCACGACGGCCATACGTCGCCCGGCGGCCAACTTCCCGTGAACACGGGCGGCGGCCATCTGTCGGGCTTCTACCTGCAGGGCATGACGCCGGTGTCGGAGGCCGTCATCCAGGCGCGCGGCGAGGGCGGCGCGAGGCAGGTGCCCCGCAATGAACTCATGTTGGTCACCGGTAGCGGCGGGCGGCTGGACTATCACGCGGCGCTGCTGGTCAGCCCGCGGGCGGCGCTCTGAGAAACGCATGACGCCCCATTCCTCCTACACGCCCGAATTCCTGCGCTTTGTTGCAGCGGGCTCCCTGCGTTACGCACGCTGCAGTGCGTGCGGGCAAGTCTTGAGCTTCGCGCAACGACTGTGCAGCCAGCACCCACATGCTGCCCTGGAGTGGCTGCCGGCCAGCGGAAAGGCGCGCCTGCATTCTTTTGCGGTGTACCGCATTGCGTACGGCCCTGGACAAACTCCACCGTATACCGTCGCTGTCGTGGAACTGGAGGAGGGCCCGCGGCTCACCAGCGCCCTGACCGGCCCGGACCGCCTGCACCCCCGCATCGGCAGCGCGCTGACCGCCCGTTTCGAACCCTCGGGGCGGCTGGTGTTTTGTGCAGTCTCAGAGGCAGCGATGCTGAATCCTCCAAGCCATTCCGACTAACTTTTTCTATAGGAGACATAACCCATGGACCGACGTCAATTTACCGCCACGCTCTCCGGTTTGGCGCTCGCGCCTTTCATGGCGCACGCGCAGGACTACCCGACGAAGCCGATCCGCTTCATCGTGCCGTTTCCTCCCGGCGCCGGCAGCGATGCCATTTCCCGTCAGACGGGTGACCGGCTGGCCAAGGGCCTGGGACAACCCGTTGTGATCGAAAACCGCGCCGGGGCCGCCGGCAACATTGGCATGGAGTACGCGGCCCGGCAGGCACCCGACGGCTACACGATCGCGCTGATATCCACCAGCACCGCCATCCTGAACCCGATCACCTACCGCAACCTGGGCTACAAGCCTGAAAAGGATTTCGCCCCCATCGGCGTCATTGCGCGACAGCCTTACATCTTGGCAGTAAACCCGAACGTGCCCGCACGCACACTCCAGGAATTGGTTGCCCTGGCCAAGGCAAACCCCGGCAAGTTGAGCTTCGCTTCGCCGGGCAACGGTCACGCCACCCACCTCGGGGGCGAATTGATGAAGGAAATGGCAGGGATCGACATGATCCATGTGCCGTACCAGGGGTCGGGGCCGGCCACGACCGATCTCATTGGCGGTCAGACCACCATGATGTTCGTGCTGGCCAGCGACGGCACCCAGATCATCAAATCGGGCCGTCTGCGTGCAATTGCCACTGCCGCACCCACCCGCGCGGCACAGTTGCCTGAAGTGCCGACGTTCCAGGAGGCGGGGTTCCCCGACTTCGACCTCACCGCCTGGTTCGGCTTGGTGGGAGTGGCCGGCATGCCGCCAGCAACGGTGCAACGGTTGAACGTCGAACTCAACAAAGCGTTGGCCGACCCCACCATGCGCAAGTGGTTGGTGGACGGGAATCAGGAGCCGGTGGGTGGGTCCCCCGAAGATTTCAGCGCCTTGATGGCGAAGGAGCGGCGCCGGTGGGCGCCTGTGATAAAACGGGCAGGCATGGCGGGAACACTTTAGCCCACAGCCCCTGATGTACCCAGCGTCGGCTTCGCGACGGAGGGTGAGGCCGTACGCAACTTTGCCCAAACGCTCGGCAAGGAAGACGACGTAGTGCCTTTGGCGACCGGCAACACAGCTGCCGTGGTGCGTCTGCTGACGCCGGTCGTGCACCGGGTGGTTGCCAATCCGCTGCGAGTGCGAGCGATCGTGTGGCCAAGGTCAAGGCCGACAAGAAGATCGACGCCGCCACGCTCACGCGGCTTCACAGTTTGGCCGACTGCACCAGGCTCATCACGGCGTATTGGCTATTCGCCTGTTGCCGCCGACCGAAAACTGAGCCACTGGGGGCTCAGTTTTCGGTCGGCGGCAACAGTCAACGTAAAACAGTACTGCTGGCGGGCAGAACATCGGCTACTACTACGACAGGTCGACGCTGACCGTTTACGACAATGAGGCCGCTCCAAGCTATTCGATAGACCAGTTCGCGCTGCCGAACTGAGCACTCCGCACGTCTGGCTGAGCGATGGCTGTTCGCCGATGTGCATGGGTTGCTTGCAGTCAAGCTTCCGCAAGGATCCAGACGGATCTGGCCAACACAAGGCCTGCCTTCACACGGGGGCCTTTTTTTGGGCGCTGTCGTCTAGCTACCGACTGCAACCGGCAGAATAGAGGCTCAAGAACATTCAGGGCTTTGATGCGCTATGGGACTACCACTGAAGATACTTCCTGGCCTAGCTTATGCTGCTGACGTCAGCACTAGGCACGTGGCCATGCTGGGACGGATTGCATCAGAACCAGACTACGTTTCCTGTTGGCTGACCACCCTTATCAACAATTGGCAGATGCTTGGTGGCTTTGCTGACATTGACGTGCAGACCTTGCCACCTGGTGAGGAAACAGCTACAGGGTGCGATGCGATGATCATTCTGGAAGACGAACCTCCAGACAGATATTGCAGGGTTCTGCTGATTGAGGCAAAGCGAGTGAAACCGGGAATGGACAAGCATCAGGCAGGGGCTTCATCTGCCGCAAGGGCGCTGTTCATGCCGCCCACAAAACCCCCTTTTTCTCACTTCAGTGACCAACTAGCCCGCCAGTCCATCACTCGCATGGGAGTGGACGAATGGGTGATTTTTGAAATGTTTCAGCATTTCAAACCGACTGCCGAACCGGTCTTTGATGACTGTGGAAGCACTTTCGTTGAACACGATGCGGCTTTTGCCAAAGCCATGAAGATGGGTCCTAAAACCCTATGGAGATCCCACCACGTAGAAGAGATCGCCTCCGGTGCAACGATCAATGATGTTATCGAAGCGATGCTGAGGTGCGAGCAAGGTAAGCCCTTTAGAGCATCGGTTCTGCCCCATAAGGTACGGACACTGCGGAAGGCAGTTGGCTTGCGGCCAACCCCGCGAGACCGCACTACAGTGCCAGGATTCAAGAACCTTGCACAGCTGCTTGGCTTGCAGGCCGTTGCTCGAATATCTGGATCACATAGTTGGACAACGGCCAAGAGTTGCGTCGTTAATTCAGGCGCTTGTTGAAGAAGCCAGAACCCGATTTGCCTACTACTGACAACTTCCCCATGCAAAACCACCGACCTGCGAAGTCGATTTTTTTTTTGGCCAAATCTCGCTGTTAGAGGTTTTAGGAATTTGAGATACTGTTGACGTGAACACACTTCTTCGCCTTCTACTTTTGCTTGTGATGGCCGGGGCAGCTTCGGCACAAAGCGTTTCTGCAAACTACCAACCGATTGAGCAGATTCGCGATCCAACTTTGCGGCTTTTACAAGGTGACTGGCAGAGAAATCGCATTCTTGAGAACATGGCCGAACAGTTTTCACGGCGGTTTTCCCTGAGCCAATCGTTAAAGATAGGGCTCGGCGAGTGTGGATCACCCAATGCCTTTTATAGACCTGATGCAAAAATCATTGTCCTTTGCCTGGATCTGATAACTGATCTCGCGGCCCGTTTGTCACGGGACCCAAGTACCCGCAACCTAGATCGGGAATCGGTCCAAAACATTATTGCGGGGGCGCTGGTATTTATCGTCTTTCATGAGATGGGGCATGCCATCATCGACTTAGAAAGTATTCCAGTTCTAGGGCGAAATGAAGATGCTGCAGATGCGATCTCTACCTACCTAATTCTTCAAGAGCCAGGCCTGGCTGAGAGCGGTGTTGCCGGGGGGATCTTTTTCTTCAGCAAACCCACATCTGCGGTTCCCGGCTTTTTTAGCCAGAAGCACATGTCGGGAGAGCATGCGCTTAACCCGCAACGCGCCGTCAATCTCGCCTGCGCTGCATACGGTAAGGACCCGGCCCGATTTGTATGGGCAATGCGTGCCGCTCAAGTTTCGAATGAACGAGCTGGTAGGTGTGCTACGGAATACGCTCAGCTCGATCGCTCCGTTCGTGACCTTTTACGTAAAGTTATTCGATAACCTATCGTGGCGGATGGGCTGGTATGCGCCTAGCGCACACCGACTCGACAGCAGTAGGAATCCCGACCTCTTTAGGTCCGGGAGATGTCAACAGTGAGGAAAAACAAATGTCAGGCTTCGAGCATCTAGTCACAAAAACACAAGAGGCCGCTGCAGGGCACATTGGCTCTCTTTCTACGGGCGAGGCACTTGCCGCGGCGCTGGTGCTGAACCGGGCCGATTGGCTCAAGAAAATGGGCTACACCATTCCAGAGGCCCTTGATCGGATCGGCCCAGAGTGGGTGTCCATGCTCTCAAGAGCTGCTTCGTCGATCAGAAAAACTCAGGAAGCCATCAACGAGGCATCGCGGTCTTCAGCGGAGGAAGCGATTCTGGACAACTTGTCACCCACCTCGGATGAGGCCGTAAATGTCAACGGCAAGCTTGTAACGTATGGGAGTGCTCCAGGCTACCGCGATACCGACTTCACGCTTGATCTTTCGAGATACGGGTTAACGAAATCACACCGGGTTGAAATCAGGCTCGAAAAAGACGATTCGATTAGCCTGCTGGAGCACATGCTTGATATTCATCGCGTGGCATGGATGGATAAGGGACCTCTCGACGCGGCTGACGGCGAAAAGCGTCCGAAGTGGCTTGCTTGATCCGCCAGCACAGTTCGCCGGGCCCATGTGGCAATGGTGTGTAGAAAATCCCACATAGAGCTGTTTGTTTGACTCGGAAGTCGGGCGGTAGAATGTGACCTGGCGTCCACCGGCGCCAACCGCCCACGAGGTGAACTGGCTTCGGCCGGACGGTCGCATTCTTTTTCAATCTCGTATCCGCGCGAGGCAAGTGGGCTGTCTGTTGCGCTTCTGGAGCCGAGATGAGCACACCCATGACACTGACGAAAATCGCTGCGATGAAGCGCGAAGCCAAGCGACTGGCCAAGACTTCCGGCGTGACGCATGGGCAAGCCCTGGAGCATCTGGCCAGACAGGCTGGCTTCAGCAGCTGGTTTGAAGCGAATGAGTCACTCAAGCATGCAAAAATCCAGCAAGGCAAGGCGCTCCTGGACATCCCGATCGACCCTAAGCTGCGCCGCGGCTTTGACAACACCCCTCATGAGGATCGCAGCGACGCGGAAATTGCCAAGTGGTGGATGCGCCCCTTTGCGGTGACCCGGCCAGATGGGACGTTTGATGTTCGCTGTCTGTGTAGCGGGGCCTGGGACCGGAGCGTGTTTTGGGGCCTCGCAGCGGATCTCGACCAGGTGCAGGCGATTGCATCCCTAAAACTGGCTGAGTGGCAGTCCTTCATGAATACACCGATTGTCTTGATCGCCGGCGCCGATGAATTTCAAATGACCATCGAAGCATTGCGGCCGGGGTTTCCGAGACCTGTGTTGGCAACGCTCGACAGCCAGGCCGCCGCAAAGGCATGGGCGGACGATTGGAAAACACTCGCAGCTACCCAGCCCCAGAAGTCCGCCGCCAAAATCGCTGCCGCCCGCGCAATGTTACTGAGCTGGAGCGATGACCTGCCACATGCGCCCGATGAAAGTTGACGCACAAGGACGCCGCTTATCTGCACAACTGTGCCGCACAGATGCTTTAGCCATTGACCCAAAGGATAGGCGTTCCGTTCCGGCACATTTACGCTTCGCGCGCTCAGTGGTTGAATCCTCGGGCCTTCGGGGTATCCTCCCAGGAGCATGCCGAACACCATCCATAGAGCCAGCGACCACGTGCGGAAAAACTCGCGCCGCCGCTTGAACTTGGCAAAAGCGGGAGTGCTATTGCTGGTGGGTGGCGTTCTCGCGTTTTAATAAGATGAAAGGGATAAGATTTTGACAAGTCATAACGAAATGGTGAAAGAGCAGCTCTTGCACATGTTGTTCGGGACAATAATTTTTGTTGTCCTGGTCGCCATCGCAGTTGGCTTGGATCTGGCTGCGGCTGGTGTTTTGAAGCTTGGTGTGAGCGAATTCACGCACAAAGCCATTGAATACGCCGCCCATGGCATCCTTGTGCTGGATTTGGTACTATTTACCCTGTACTTAGTCAGATCCAGTGCGACCCTAGTCAAGGAGATGTTCAAATGAAGCAACCAATTCACGTGCGCCGCCTTATGCGGGACAGCATTCGAATGTACTTCGCACCTCTCACAGGCGCTATCAAGGGCATTCGAGCCGAGCTGCATCGTGCTGACCGCGAAGTGCAACGCCACCGAAATGCTGAATCTCAAGCCAAAAAAGAGACAGTTCGTCACGCTTGAGTTCAATACCAAACATATAGCCCTCAGTCCTCACGGATTGGGGGTTTTTTTTCATTGGGCGCCCGCTTTTCTACTTTCCCCTGAAATGGCCGTCTTTTTGGAGCGCCCCCCTGCTCTGCAACTCTCCAAAGTATCAACGCAACAATTTTGCTATCATCAACCTGTTTTAAAAACCGCCTGCGATGCGTAATTTCGCCGGAGATTGACCGTCAAGGTCAATCAATCACACCAACCCGGACGGGCGCCAGTGCCCTTCTGGGTCACTGCCCGTTCATCATTTGAAGGAACGGAAAATGTGTAAATCGAAACTGAAGCCGTCGGCGTTGCCCTCGCTTGCGCTTGTCCTGATTGCCGTCGCTGCATTTGTCGGCGGCATGATCCTCATGGTTGCTGGCCATCAAAACCAGGAGTTCACCATTGCCCTACTGGGTGCTTTGTCGCTTGGAGGAGGCGTCTTTTTCTGCCTGATGGCGCTGCTCTGGTGGCCGCGCAGGGGCGCCGCATGATGGCGTCGTTGCCGCGCGCGGCGTTGCTGTTCCTGGTGACCATGGGAATCCTTGCATGGTCGCCCGGCGGCCACGCGGAAACCTGCAAGGACGAATTTCGATACATCCTCAGCGTGCGTCCCAGCGATGACAGCGCAACCCTCGCGATGGACTCCGAGGGCCCGTTGCCAATGCGGCTTGTAGGTGGCGAAAAGGCGCTTGTACTATCGGTTGAACGTCTTGACGAAGACCGCGTCCTTGTCGAAGCTGCGTTCGTGACCGGAACCAACTTGGCTTCGTGGCGCGCAGAGATTCTGATGGATGCGGAACATCCGAAGCCATATAGTCGGGAGTTCCGACCCAGGCCGGATATGCCAGTGTTTGGGATTGCGTTAATTCCCATATGCATGGGTACGTAAACCACTGACCCGTTGCTACAAAAGCCGCCCCTCACCGGGCGGCTTTTTTTTTGCAATCCGAGGGATGTGATTACGGCTTCAGCGCCCGCCCGGTTTGTGCTTGAACGCCGTGCTCTTCATTGAGGAACGCCTGCATTTTTGCCAGCGCCTCAGGCGTGCCATCCAGCACCCATGTGGTAGACGAGCAACTTGGACAGATAGCCGCCGCGGCAAGACGCATGCCCGCCATTCCGCGAACATCCAGTGGCTCGATCTCGGCAATATCCGCCTCACAGTTATTGCATTTAACCGTCGCGGGGAACTGTGCCCTTGCGGCCAATTTTGCCTGTGCGGCTCGCTCCTCATGCGTTCCGCGAATCTTTGCCTGACCCATTCTTGCGCTCCTAGTTTGGCTGAGTGGCCAGTTTATGCCTAGTTTTAAGGCGCGACCGGTTGAACTCACGAATGATGATCAGCATCGACAATTTTTCCGGACTTGTGCCACAGTGGATCGTCCAACTTTCCTCTGAAATGGCCGTCTTTTTCGAGACCCCTGCCCTGCAACTCTCCAAAGTATCAGTGCATAAATTTTGCTATCATCAGCCTGTTTTAAATAGCCGCCCGCGATGCGTAATTTCGCCAAAGATTGACCGTCAAGGTCAATCAATCACACCAACCCGGACGGGCGCCAGTGCCCTTCTAGGGTACTGCCCGTTCATCTTTTGAAAGAACGGAAAATGAAAAGCATGCAATACGCTTGGAATTTGCTTGGCTTGTGGGTCAATCGCAAGATTGACTTTCAAACAGTCGGCATGGCAATGCGCAAACGACCCATGGCTGTTTGCGGGAAAGGCGGTGCGTACCACGTCGATCCGTTTGATCTTAATGTTCCAGTGGAAAAGGATCAATATAAATGGGGGAAATAAAACTTTCCGAGTACCTTTGCGGACTACGTCAAGCGACGACAGTTAATGAGCTTGAGGATGCCATTCAGGCGCCCTTCAAGCATTCTTTCCATGGACGCACTTGGGCAGCCATCTGTAAGGTGAGAATCGAAGCTGGCAACGCCATTTGCGCGAATCATCCGAATGGGAAGTTTGTGCCCCGGATGATTGGTAAAAAATTGGTAGTCGCTGGAGAATCTTACGGCGTTGGCCGTGGTGGAAACTCCACTGGAATTCGGTACACGTGGCACAGTGCTGGCGATTTCGCCAAATCCGTGTTGAAGCAGAACGGGTTCACAACCCGCGCAGCCTCAAGGATTTGGGATAGCTGGGCACAGTATCCTCATCGCTGTTTGTCTGTGGTGGAAGAAGCGCTGGCAGGAGGGTATCCCGACCCTGTTATGAATACACTGATTTTCAGCCATACAGGTTGTGGGCCTGTGAACATTAGCGTGGAACAAAATGACGCTGACAAGTTTGATAAACGTGCCACCCTAGCATGCAAATGCAGCGGCACCTTGTTTGATTGGGGTGGTGGATTCAGTGATGACTTCACCTTCATCAATTGGCGTTGTAACCGCTGCGCGGACGTTTTCACAGAGTATGTAACGCCTGAACGCATGCGGGAAATTCGCCAACCTCGATTGCCGATTGCCGCCTAGCGCGCACAAGCGTTAATCAAAATTCAAAAGGCCCAGCGCATCCACACGGATGTTCTGGGCATTTTCCTTTGCCTGTCAGTTTTTGGAACTTTCCTTCGTGAGTCTCCACAGGCCGCCTTAGTATCTGGCTCAGCTCACGGGTTCAAGTCCAGCCGGTCTTGTGACAGGTCCAGTTGACTGACATCGTTTCGGCATACCCAATTCAAGAGAGGCTTCTTCACGGCCTGCCGCTCAAAGCCTGCACTCGCGCGTTCGAAGGCATTATCGACATGGCGTGTGGCTTCAATCTTTGGCCAGTCATTGCGCAGCATCGAAGGTTCCGACCCGCGGAATGCGCTAGCCTGGCCTTGCGTGTTGATCACAAGAAACTGCAGGTCCACTGCATCCAGCATCTTTGCGATGGCGCCGCGTACGACAGGCGAGCAAGGATCGACAAGGGCGTGGTAGTGAGCGAAACCGTAGAACTCAAAAGTGAAATAGATGCCCTCAACGCAGTCCTTCCCGTACAGCGCATGACCGAACCGAAAACCGCTGGCGCCGTTGGGAAGAGGTCCATCCAGCTTTAAAGCGAATACACCGCTTTGCTTGCCGCCTTCCTCGATCACACCCAAACCCAGCGCCGGCGGCCCGGCCAGCAGCAATTCCTGAACAAACGCTCCGTTGAGCGTGAGTCGTGGCAACGGTCCAGCTGGCGAAAGTTCCGGCCCTGGCTGCCGAATCCGAGCCACCAATTCTTGATAGCGTGGACCTAACTCGTGAGCGACGCGCGATATGGTATCCCAGCCTACCATGGGATCGTCCAGCTCGCCACGCTCAAAAGCGCGTGCCAGATCAGCGCCCAGCTGACTCAGTTTCAGCCCTTTAGCCAGTTTGTCCGGGTCTTCGATCAGAAAACTTCCTCCCCTCAATTCTTGCAATTCAGTGAGGGAAAGCTGAATGAGCTGGCCAACGGTTGCCGCGATTGGAGAGGAAGCCCTGCGTTGCTGTTCCGCTGTTGAGGTCGCGCCTTTGGTGGGCTGTTTGGACTGACGCTGAGGTTTTCGCATGGAAATCTTTTAGAGACGCATGCCAGAAATTGGCCCTGGCGTTGAAGCCTTGCACCGGAGCACACGTTCAAGTCTAAAGGATGTCTCGGCGCCGGCGACAGGCCAAACCGGTGCTATCGAACTTTCCTCTGAAATAGCCGTAATTTTGGAGAGCCCCCTGCCCTGCAACTTTCCAAAGTATCAACGCAACAATTTTGCTATTATTAGCATGTTTTAAAAAACCGCCCGCGATGCGTAATTTCGCCGAAGATTGACCGTCAACGTCTTCAATCACACTAACCCGGACGGGCCAGCGCCCTCTAGGTCACTGCCCGTTCATCTTTGAAAGAACGGAAAATGGTACAGATTCAAAACAAACCATTTCAGTCTGAAGACGATGTAATCGCTTTTACTGACACTTGGGATCAGAAGGACGTGACGGCGTTGCCAGTTGACCTAATCAAGCATTTCCCAGAATTGCTGGATGGTCCACGGTTTGTCGAAACCGTTTCATTGGATTGCAGGGGCCCAGTATTTGGAGAGGAAGTGTCAACCAGCGACACCAACTCGCTTGCAATTTCGCAGGATGGTTTTCAGCTCATGGCAGTTGATCAGTCAGGCATTGCGCTTGTGCGCCGAATCGCTGTTTTCGGATATGAAGGTGTTGATGTTTCAACCTACTCCACAATGCCAATTTTGGATGCTAAAAACCTTCGTCTGACCTATTTGGCCGAGACTTCAATCGAGAATTTGCCTCCCGCAATGCGGATGTGATTGTCAAAAGCCCAAAGCCCTCAGTTTTTGGGGGCTTTTTCTTTGCCTGTCGGTTTTCCAACTTTCCTTGATGTCGAGCATTGGTGCCGTTTATGATCGAAAAAGAGGCCCGACGATTCTCTCTCTGCAATTCGCTCCCAGCGTCGAATTCCAGAGGTACAAATGACAGAAGAGAAACGCGCCCTACGGCTCAATGCAGGGCAATTCACCAGGCTAATCAAGATCACCCGTGTCACATCGCGCTATGCCGAACGCGATGTTTTGGTACTGATTCTTGGCCACCACTGCGGGCTGCGAGTCACTGAGATTTCCAGAATCACCGTGGCTGATGTCATGCAGGCATCGGGCAAGCTGCGCCAGGAAGTGAGCTTGCGCGAGGCCGTTACCAAGGGTTGTCGCCAGCGCTGCACCTACCTATCCAGCCGGGGACTGATCGACGCCCTGGAGGGCTATTTGGCCTACCGGCTGGCCCATGGCATAGGAACTGAGTTGGACGGTGCCAGGTACCGCGGCCTGCTGCCGCACCAGCCGCTCATTTACTCTGGTCGCGGGACGGCACTGAGCCAAAACACCAAGCGCCGCACGCTGGAGAGTGGTGAGAGGCGCGACTACAAGGCGTGTGACAGCCTTCAATCCCATGTCACCACGCTCTACAAGCGGGCGGGCATCAAGGGCTCCAGCCACAGCGGCCGGCGTGGATTTGCGGGCAAGGTGCTGGCCGCTACAGGCGACATGGACACCGTAGCCGTCCTTCTGGGCCACAGCTCTATCGACTGTTCGCAGCGCTACGTGGACGTTGATCCGGCAACTTTGGAGGATATGTATGCAAATGCGTTGTAGCCTATAGAATGGTGCACATGAACACCAACGGACAACGACTTAGAAAGCTTATTGAGGGCGCTGGACTTACGCAAGAGAAGTCGCTGGAGTTATTCAACAATGCCCGGCCCAAACTTTTCGATGCTTACTCTCTCAGCGCTTGGAAGGCGTTTCTTGCCGAGGCAGAGAGCGCACGCTGGAGGCCATTCGGCGACAAGCTCATGGAGCGAGCAGAAAAGATTTTCACACCGATGCAAAATAGTGGTTGATATGGTGCACAAGTGCACCTATACTTAAACCAAGCAAACGAACATTTGATGGAAAGAAAGATGATCACGAAATTCAAAATTCTGGCGCTGATAGGCCTTTCGGCCCTATCAGTGATCGCCCAAGCCCAAGGCGCCGCCTGGACGGCCAATGCACAGGACAAGACACTCTCCGCATTGGTGGAGCGCTGGGCTCAATCTGAAGGACGGCATGCCAAGTGGGAGGCCGCCGCAGACTTCCCCATCGTGGATGCTGAAGGTCTCAATCATGCAGCTAAGTTATCCAACGCAAGCTCAATGACCAACGCGGTGGAACGGCTGCTCAATCAGCTGAGCACCGTCGCCAGCCGCAAAGATGGCACGCCAGGGCCGAAGGACATCGGGTACTTCGCCTGCTCATTCGCAACGGGTAATGTAGCGGTCGTGATCCGTTCGCTTGGGCAACCGGACTGCTCAAAATCACTTCAAGATCAGAGGGTGGTGATCAAAGATACCACGCACTCTGGATCGGCGGGAGTTGTGTTGACTCGGTTGGGGCAATCGTGCACGTTGACCGAATACAAGTCGCAAAAGGAGAACCCCAACGCAATGGCTGTGCCGGTCGTAGAGAACAGCCAGTTCCCGTGCGATGCACAAGGAAGGTTGAATGTGGCTCAGTCGAATCGACGTGAGTGGATGGATGGCTTGGAAGTCAAGCTCACAAAGCTCTTAAAGTCTGATTGATATCGGAAGCCAACGTGGGCCAGATCACGCTTCTTAATTCCAAAGGTCGGGTGTTTCGCGGATGGATTGGTCTATCGGGCAGTTCGCGACAACGTCGCCTCCAGGTGCGTAAGTTCCAGCGCGCAGGTTACAGCGTTCGATTCAACACTAAGTAAAAGAAACCGGTTATGTCCACACTTGATCTCAATGCAGCTCTGAAACTTGCGTCCGATCCGGCTCACCAATTCCAAATTGGCGAGTTGGCAGCCGCGTTGTTGCTAGCCTGCGATGCGCTCACAACAATCTCCAGTGGACGTAATATTCTTGGATCACAGTCCAAACAAACAGCCATTGACGCTCTGGCTGCAGTTGCAGAGTTGCAGGGAACTGATCGTGACCGACTGCGTAATTTGGCCGATCAATTTTTCAATTTTCGCACCAATGGTGATGTGACCAGGCCGTTTCTTGATGTGCAACGCTGATCTATCCGTTATGGCTGTAACGCTACGCCCATACGTGTCCGTCGATTTGGTCCAGGTAACGCCGATGCTGCGTGCCATTTGGCCCGGACGTGCTGACGCCATTGTTGAGTCAATGCGTACCTATGCCACATCCCCCGGCACTGAGCAGATGCACCTGGTAGTGATCGGTGAGCTGGTTGTGGGTATCACCGGCTACTACCGCTATGCCGGTAGTGACTCGTGGATTGGCTTGTGCTGGCACGGTATTGATCCAGCGTATCGTGGTTGTGGTTTTGGAGCCGAAGCGCTGAGGCTTGTGGCGGAGTTGGCTTTGATTGCGCACCCAAAAGCACGTTACCTCGTGGAGCTGGTCCCCAGTGATCGCCCTGAGTTAGCGGCGTATTTCGAGAGTCAGGGTTTCCGCCCGACAGGTCAAACAGCGACGTTTGACTGGTTGCCTGCCGGTCCAACCTGGCACGTATACAAGGCCCCGTTACGTCGCTGGAAGATTGAGCGTGGTGGCGTCCCCCAGGTTCTACCTGTCCGAACTGAGCACGAAGACGGTTGGCGCGAGCTGTGGGAACTATATTGCGATGGTGCCGTGGATTCGGCCATCACGAATGCCACATGGCAGCGCATGCTGAACCCGCAATCTTCGGTCAGTGGCATTGTTGCGACTTTGGCCGGTGAAGTTGTTGGCTTCACCACTTTTATCGAACACGACTGCACCTGGGAACTCGGGACGGTGTGTTACGTGGAAGACTTGTTTGTATCCAAGTCATATCGCGGTCGGAAGCTGGCCGTTGGCATCGCCATGGCCAAACACCTGATTGGTCGTCTGGATGCCGGTGAGTGGTCCCGGCTTTATGGCATCACAAGCGTACGCAACGATGTGGCCCAGAACCTGTACAACCAATTCGCTGTTGGACACGACTACAAGCGGTATGTCATAAAACCAACGGCGATGGCCAGCTAAAGGGAAAACGAAATGAGCAACATCGAAGAGCGCCGGCAGTTGATCCGGGCTTTCTACGCCCAGCATGGTGTCGCGGCAGGTGAAAACCCATCGAACGACCTGATCGAGGCGGCGCACCAACATGCCGAGCAGGCTCTCGCGCTGTCTGCGTTGAAGTACATCGCACAAGCTGTCGGCTGCACGACCAGCGTGGAGCGTGGGGACGATGGCGAAGACATGGTCGTCATCAGCCGCAATCCCGTCAGTGCGTGAGTCAAAACAGAGGAAACCAACAAATGTCAGAAAGAGAACGTCACATTGAGGCACTTTCCCCCGACTGTGAGAATTATTTATCAAAGAACGATTTGTACTCAATTGCTGACCATAAGGATGAAGCCGACCCGGCTGACATCTTCACCATAGAAGGTGATTTGGTCGCAACTCAGATTCCGCGTGACATTTCGCCCTTTTACCTGATGCGCCTTGTCGAACATGGCTGCGAACAGTACGCTAAAGGGATTGCTGCGGCCAAGTCAATGGCACCGCCAGGAACGCCGCAGCATGGTATCTATACCAAAGTTAAAAGCAGTGTCGGATGAGGCGGTAAAAATTAGAAAACCCTGGCCCACTCGTAGAACGCAACACATCGCATGTGCACGACCTTACAAATTCTGAAGATCAATCCGATCAAGTCGGGGATAGCAAAAGCAACCCAAAAGCCTTACGAGTGGCACACGGCAGAATGCGTTTTGCTTGATGACGCGGGTAGCGTATCCAGCGTTGGCCGACTGGTCTTTCCGAGGGCGCTGCGGGAAACGCTCGGTGGGGTGCCGCCGTTAGGAACCTACCGGGCGGTGATTGGGCTGGCAGGTTTGACTGGCGAACGGACTGGTGAAATCGCTCCCCAAATTATCGACCTTGTGCCAATTGCCGTTTGAAGAAAATCAATGGTCACCATCCACGTCCCTGTTTTTGACGATGCCGCTGAAGTGAAGGCACCACCATGTGCATGGACAATTCGCGTGGAGGTGGCCGCAGTTCAAGCACACGCCTTTGCCTGCCAAACTAAAGACGGCTGTTACGTGTCAGCTCATACCAAGCTGGCGGGATGGGACAAACGCGTCGTGCTTTCCAGGGAGAGCCTGGCTCGCGATTTTCGCACCGCAATTGATGCAGTCATGCGAAAGCGCCATGGTGACTCGGTTGAACTGATTCTGGAGCCATCGAGTAAGCGAAAGAATGGAGCAACAGATGACGTTATCGTTTTGGCCAGGATTCGAGAGCACAATTTCTTGCCAAACAAAGCGCCATCAATCTAATTGCAGGAAAGATGCCATTCTGCGTCAGCATGGAAGCATCGACCATGGCGAACTTCAAAACCTTCGACGAAGCCTGTGAGTAAGTGGGCTTCATGCTGGGTAACATCCCTACAATGAGTATGGGCACAGTGAAAAAGTACGAAGCGGACTTTTCCGTCCACGACTGATCGCTTGTCCCCAACAAAACCATCGCCCTCACTGCGTCACGGCAGCTGACGTTTTTTGCTCGCGTCGCAAATTTTGCTTTCAAGAAGCGGTGTGCTAATATTTCGGCATCTTCACAGATAGGTTGCGTCCCTTTTTGACGCCAGTGCCTTCTCACCCAAGGCAATTCCTTCCCGCAAGGGAATTTTCTAGAGGAAACTCTATGGTTCAACTTCAGCTTTCAAGCGCCCTGGACAAGGGGCGCAAGCACGACCACAAGGTTGTGTGTTTTCAGAGGACCTCCGTTGGCCGCTACGTGGGCACGATGCAGAGAACAGAAGACGGCTATATGGGCCATCTGCTGTCTCCGAAACACCCTCTCCTGCCAGCGCCGAATGACGGGCGACTGGGGTTCCTTCACAGCAACCATGACGAAGCCTACGAAGTCCTGGCGATGCATGTTGCGAAAGCAGCATGGAACGGCTCGCTGGGATTTGAGGCCACGTGTCTCGACAACTGCTCGCGGGCTACGCAAGACAGTTTCGTTCAATGGCTGATTGGCCAGATCTGCGAGGCCCGTGCAAGCAGCACTATCGCCCCGTCAACCGATGGGGCTCTTCGCCGCGAGGCGGCCAGGCGTATCAAAGCCGGCGTGGAGCAAGAACGTGTCGACCTGATTGCCAGGCAATTCATGGGCTCACACAAAGCGCCAGCGAGGCAGCAATGAGCAACGCACACATCATGGTTTCACTGCCAGCTGAGTTCCATCCGGCGCCTGTGGATATGGCGGAATTTCGGGCCGAACGGTTCGAGAAGATCCTCAAAGCTTACATGCTGGCCAAGGGGAACTCGTGGCAGGATGGAACTGGGCAAAGCTGGTTGGCAGACATGCTGGCCGATGCCCTTCACTGGGCCGACGTTAACGGTGTGAATGCATCATTCGTTCTTAAAATGGCTCAATCTCACTTCGAGAGTGAGAAGCTTGAAGATGTGAGGCAAAAGATGGTGCGACCTTCGCATCAACAAGCAACCCCACATCACTGAGTGTGCAATTTGCCGGCGTGACGTCGGTTCAGAGAAAGATAGAACATGAAGCTGAGCACAGCTTTTTCCGTAATGACCCAGGGTGATTTCACTCCACCATTACCAGCGCTTCCTTCCGCGTCCCCGAAGCACCTGACGGCAGGGCTCCGGCAAGCGGACGGCAGTATTGCAGTGTTTGCGACTCTCAATATCGAGAGCTGTACCCTGTCCTCGGAGCGCAGGAACAGCATCCTGCGCACTTTTCAAGTCATGGCAAGCGGTGTTGGCGATCCCAATTTCGACAATGTCGTGATCCAGGAGAGGAATGATGATCCAGCGGTGATCACTGAAGTGTGACGCCGGCATCACTGCGAAACCCAAAACCAGCCCCTAAAAGGCTGGTTTTTTTATGGTCTATACGCTTGCGCAGGCCCTGACCACAAGCCCCAAATGATTGATTTCACATTGGCAACCTGTACAATCTGAATACGCAAGTCGGCAGCTTCCCCGTAGTGAAGCCAGCACCCTCTAACCAGGGTTTCCTTTATTCAACCCTTATGTCATATGACAAAAACCAACGAAATCGCGCGGCTCGTTATCGAGTTCGCTTCTACAGTGGGCGACCGCCGGATGTGGCCCATCGACAAAGCCAGCCAATACTGGCTGGTTTGTGAACAAACAGACGACCAGGCACCTGTCTGGCGGCTGATGAGTGACTGCATTTGCCAGCCCTACTCCCTCATAGGCGGGATCTGTCAGAAAGAGGCGATCCAGGCCGAGTTCGGCGAACGGCTTTGCAGCGGCAAACGTGTGAAAGCCGAGGGCTACCTCGAACTTTGGCGCGAAGCGATGAGCAACGGCATCGCGCTCAGTGCGCTTGCCGCACGCGGCATGGCCATCGAATGCGCCTTCACCAACTCGACGGAGTACCTTTTGGGATTCGGCGAGGAGTACAAGGAGAGGGCAGCAGCTGCATTGAATAGCCCCTATCTCACGTCCCGGAACGACATCCAGTCGTCCTGGCACATGAGAATGGACAGCATCGAAGCCTGTGAAGCGTGGTACGCCGTTGAAAGGCTCAAGCCCTACAGCGACAAGTACAAGGACCTGTATTCCACGTCCACGACCCTGAGGACCTTGGAAGCGATTCAACCGCCAGCTGCAAAGCCAGCGCTTGACCTGTTCTCGGAAATGGCGGTGGAAGCATGAGCTCGACCATCTTTTATCACGAGACGATCCTGCGCATCCCAGCGAGCCATGCGGGTACAGGTGAAGACCTCTTTGTGCACCTGTGCCAAGGCGGGGCATCCAACTGCTACGAATCTGGCAGCGGCGGCCGGGATGGGCGCAGAAGCCGAAATTGGCAAGTCAACGCCTTTGGCACCGAGAAACAGGTGCTGACTTTAGGCATCAAGGTTGCAGGCGACCTGGAAGGCGGGATGCTCAAACTGGGCAGTGCTAGCCAGTGGGCAAAAACGGAGACCTACATCAAACGCGTACGGCGTCTCTTGAAGGAAGCCAAAAGCACCAACGCTTTGGAAGTCTGCGAATACGACGGCCAACCAGTTTCGTTTTCTGCCTTCCTGCACAACGAACCTTCTGATTCGGGTGCTGACAAGGTCGAATACAACTGGCGCGACCCTGCGTCATTTCGTGAATTCTTTGCAAAATTCACCGAGCGCCAAGGCTTCAACCGTATGGGCTTTGAGTTCTTTAAAGCCTACGGTCCGGAGATGCGCCGCGGCAACGTCAAGTTCCGCTGGTAAGCCAGCTCGAATCAACCATCAGCCCAGCGCTGACAAGTGCTCCGACGGCCTCACCCTTTACGGGTCGAGGTTGTCCACGAGCATCAACTCAAAAGGAAACACCATGCACGCAACCCGCGTACGTATGTTCAAAGTCGCAATCAAGCTCAAGGAAAAACCAGTGGTTTACCCAGAAGCGGATGGCGAGAAAAGTCTCAAGCTGATGGAGAAACTCTCCGCGGCAAATTGCGGCTTCAACCCGGTGGCGCATACCACCGCCAACGGCATCGATGAGGTGCTGACCCTGCAAGAGATGCGTGACATCTACCAAGATTGGACCAACTAAATGACAACTCCAACTGAAAAATCTGCTCACCTCTGGTCCACCAAAGGCGGTGCAGACAAGCTCTACAACCTGTTCCTGCGGCCCAAGGCAGACGGATGGGCGGTGGACTACACCAACGGCAAGCGCGGCGGCACGATGACGCCGGGCACCAAGACAGAACATCCGGTCTCCTACGAGGCGGCACTCAAGCTGTTCGAGTCAACGGTTCGCGCCAAGACCAAGGACGGCTACGGCCCTGCGTCAACGGGACAGGCCTACACCAGCAGCGAGTTTGCTGGGCGGGCAACAGGCCTGGACCTGCAATTGCTCACGTCGATTGACGAGACCTACTGCAATAGCTTGCTCAGGGACGACGGATGGTGCGCGCAGCTCAAGGAGAACGGCGAACGCCGACCCCTGTTCGTCAAGGGCGGCGTTGTCACCGGCGGCAACCGATCTGGCCTGCTGGTTGATATTCCTGCAGCCTGGCTGACGGAATTTGCCCAGTTTGGCGATGCCACCTTCGATGGTGAACATGTTGGCGAGGCTTATGCGGTCTTTGACTTGCTGTGTCACAACGGGGAAGACCTGACAGGCTTGTCCTTCGCCGCTCGCTACATGCGTTTGGTGAACCTGCTGGGAAGCCAAAGCGTACTGCCGCCCTCCCTGAGGCTGGTTGAGGCGCAGTCCACCACCAGCACCAAGGAACGCCTGCTCCAGTACGTTCGGGACAACAAGCTCGAAGGCGTCGCCTTCAAGCGCCTGTCCGGGATTTACGAGGCAGGCCGGTCCGACGATGCGCTGAAGTTCAAGCTGACGGAGTCGGTAACCTGCATCGTCGTTCGGCAGAACACCCAGCGCTCCATCGTGCTGGGCCTGCTGAATGCCAACGACCAGCTGGTCGAACAAGGCAATGTCACCGTTCCGGCCAACCACCGGATGCCCGAGCCTGAAGCCCTGGTGGAGGTGGAATTCCTCTACTACACCGGAAAGGCCTTCGAGCAGCCGGTCTACGGCGGCGAACGCACCGACCTGACAAGGGCCGATGCACGAATCGACCAGATCACCCGGCACAAGCCAACGGTGACCCCGGGGAACGCCTGCGCGCAAGCGCTGGGTTGACCCTTCAACCCGCAGACTGCGCACCTTGCGTGCCAGTCTGCTTTTTTGAGCAATCAAGATGAAATCTTTTGAACAAGATCTGGACGAAAGCACCAGGCTTGCAGAGACGGACCCCGGCAAGCGGGTGACCATGACAGCAGAGGCCTACAACGCCCTGCAGAAGGACATGGACCACGCCATGGCAGAGGTTTATGCCTACCGGCTGGGGGAAATCCAAGGCGCGAGCCCCAGCAAAGGCGGCTCAAGGTGCATTGTGGCTACGAGGATTGATGACACGAAGCAATTCAGCTTTGGCCAGGCCTTCCTGCCCTATTTGGTGGTCCGCGACAAGTTCGCACTGAGTGGATACGGCTCTGATCATTCGGTCAACGTGATCACCGCACACGCGACGGTCCATGCGGAATTCCGCCGCAACAAGAACTGTGTTTGGGACACCCACTGTTCATTTGGCACCGATGGGACCTACAAGGTTTTGCTGGGCGAGTTGACGGTCGATGCCGCGCGCAAAGCTGCCAACAGCCTGGTGGACTATGTGAGGGACAGCGTGGTTATAGCTAACCACTACAAAAACCTGAAGTATCAATCGCAGGTGCCGCCCTTCATGACTACGGTGGCGGGGCATGTGCTGATTCACGACGGTGTGAAAGCCAATCCTCTCCCGGAAGAATGGACGGGTATCTGTGTCGATGGCGGGGACTCCACCAAGCACTGGTACATCGGTCGATCTGGCGGTGAGCGCTCCTTCAGCGTGCTGGCGGCAAAGACCATGCGCGCGGCGATCCTTGAGAGCCAGGCGATTGTCAAATTCGAGGCTGAGGAAGCGAAGCCGGCTTGAATGTATCAGTCGCAAGACTGGTCCTAACTGAAAAAACCCACAGCACGAAAGCTGTGGGTTTTTTTTCGCCTGGTCGGTCGGTATCAGTCAGGGGTTGCTAGTGGTCAAGTTCACTCAACCACTCCCCGCGCGCGATGACGTAATGAAGTCCAACTGCGTCGCAATCAGGATAAACAGATGTCTTCGCTGTTGCAACGTCGACTCCAATGATTCGTTCGTCTAGATTAAAACAAATGGCCACCACATCCTGAATGGCGGTCTCTTGCAGGTTGAAGTGCTTTGAAATCAGATGCTTCGACACCAACGCCCTGAGGCGGTCATAGTCAACCGTTTCGGTAATCGCATCATTTACAGCCCGGTACGAATTGACAAGCTGCAGACCAATATCCAGTTTGTAAGGCTGCGCATCACACCGTTCGAATTCATGAATGCCAATCGAGACATTCAATTTCAGTCCGACTAGCCGAATCCATTTTTGAGCTTCCATACTTGGATCACATTTCGGCAAACGCTACATCCCTCGAGCGAGGCAACAGATGCTGCCCCCCGTCCACCACTAGCGTCTGCCCGGTAACAGCCCGGGACCCGTCCAACATAAGCACCGCAGCAGCTATGTCGTCAGGAGTGCTTGAATTTCCTAATGCGGCAATTTTTTGAGCAACTTCAAACTCACCCTCTGTCATTGATCCACTGACCATGGAAACTCCCGGGGCTATTGCATTTACTCTCAATAATGGCGCGCAGCATTGCGCCAGATAGCGGATTGTCGAATGACTCGCCAACTTGGTCAGTGTGTACGACATGTAATCTGTATTCAGATTGAGCAACTTCTGATCGAGAAGCGTGATGACATGAGCACGTCGTCCGCGCCGGTGCAAATCCATCGTAAGTTGTACTGGTGCAATCAAATTTGTTTGCAAGTGATCGTCGAAGCACTTGGGAGTAAATGTCGACGCTGTGTCGTACTCAAACATCGAGGCGCTATTAACCAACAGATCAACTTCACCGAAAACCCCAACCGCGCGGTCGATTAGTGCGGACCTCGCAGATGTGTCTGACAGATCACAGGCAATGGTTTGCGCCATGGTGGCGCCGGCCGCGAGGCAATCCAGCCTGGTTGCCGCCGCATGTGTATCGCTGTGTCGGTAGTGAATCAGGATTCGATATCCCTGCGCTGCTAGATGCAAGCAAATAGCACGGCCGATGCGCTTTGCGCCGCCAGTCACGAGTGCAGTTCTGGCCTTCATGCCAGTACGCTTGAACCAAGTTTGGCAGCACGCCGGACAAATCCGGTGAATTTCTGTGCGGCAGTAACCTCCAACTTACGTTGAATCGCCTTTGCTGCGACGACGCCATCTGCCATGGCGGTTGCACAACAAGGGTGCCACCGTCCGGCCAACTCTCCGATAGCAAACACTTTAGGATTGCTTGTTAAAGTGTCGCCGTCTGTTGAAACAAAACCATCAGGCCGCATCGCCAAGTCAAGACCAAGCAATGAAGACTTGCTTGCCTCATACCCGTACAAAACAAGAATTTGATCGAAGGGACTTCCATTTACGGTATTGGCAACGCTGTCCAAATCGTAGTCACCAAGCACAACATCATGCGGCGGCACGCGTGACAACATCTCTGCTCGGGCTTTAATTGACCTGGCAAAAATAGTGATTTCACGCGCTCCACGTGACTTTGCGAAACCGTAGTTTTCAAAGGCGCTATCGCCACCGCCCAAGATGGCGACACGAGCTTGATCAAAGTTGGTATTGGCAACTGACGGTCCCGGGCCCACGATCAGCCCAAGTCGACTGGCGTGACCTCCCGTTTTAGGCGTAACCCCGCCGGCCAAGACCAGGAACTGTGCTCTGAACTGCTCCCCATTACTCAGCTCGACAGATACTCCATCGTGGGCCACATGTGCCCTGGACGCTGTAACTCCCAGATGCATGGGGACCTCGTGGCGCAGCATATTTTGATGCATGGCTTGAGCGACGTCAGGACCGAATGCATTGGCGGATGTAGCAATCCAAGTGTTGGTGTACGGATTGGCCAGCTGTAGCCCTCCGCACTGGGATTGCTTGTCAATGGCCATGGGGTTGAACCCCAGTTGTTTTAGCCAGATTGAAGCGGACACCCCTGCTGGACCCGCTCCAACAATGATGGCGTCATACATGTGTTTCGGAATCAATGCGCTTCACTTCCTGCCAGGAGTTTCTATTGAACGCATGAATGCAAATTTCGTTGCCACTGGCGTCGTTCACATAAAGAGCCAGTGCCCCTGACTCTTCAACGGCTATCCTGTTCACTTGATGTTTTGTTGCCGTCCCACCGCCAGGAGGGAAGACGAGATAAACGCGCAAATTCTTGGGGTCGTTTTCCATTCAATTTCCTAAATTAAGCGGCAATGAAGCCGAGGAGCATGAACCGCTGAAAGTGGCAACAGCGTTCTATTCCTGTCACTCTATCGGGGGAAGTGAATGAAATTTCGCTGTTAATTGGGCTTTTTCAGCGATTTAACTGGTGCCGGCAGGGTTTGCCACGCCGCGGGATCTGCTGCACTCAGAGGCCAGGCCATTCGGGATGGGGATTTGAGTCAAGGGGGGTGACCATTTGGCGAGCAACTTTTCGCTTCTTAACTTTGGCGCCACATCGTCCACTTGGTGGCGATCACCCGTAGGAATGTCGGTACCGTCGCAAGAATGCTGGATACGCCGCCACCTGGTCAATGGAATTCTCGGGGCTGTCAGAGACTAATTTGCACGTACCGGGCGCAAGATTTTACGCCTCGACGTCGATGAGTCGCAGGGCTTCGTATTCCCTTCACAGAACGAACGTAGAGGCTCAAAGGCGGCTTAGCTGCCTTCCAGTGCCTGCCAGCCCCCTTGCGGCTTGATCCAGCGAGAGGCCATCAGCTTTCCGTGCCTCTGAGCACGGATTCAACCTGGTTCAAGCATCGCTGAGCGATAGACAGGTCAAACCTGTCAGCCGAATTGCGAAGACTACTTTCAAGGTCAATCCAAAACGGTTTGCCTTGGGTGACCTTGCCCACAAGACGCAGATGCTGGGCAATGTTGTCTGGCCCAAGACCCCCGGCATATCCACACACTGGGTTGTGCGCTACAAAGGGTGGTTTCTCCGAAACGATGTCCAGAGGGCTTTCCCACGCTTCAGGTTCCAAGCCTTTCCCCCCGGATTCGTCAAAAAGTACCGCGTGGTTTGCCTTGTGCGACAGACTGCGCCACAAGCCCTTGTTGGCGTTGTTGTGCTGGGTAATCACCGTCTGGTGCGACATGCGATCAAGCAATCCACAGACGAACTGCAAATCATGTGCGCCGGCAACCATGTTGATCTGAATCCTCGGGAAATGCTGTGCCAATTCGGTCACTTGTCCCCTCTCCGCCAACAGATCACCTACTGCAGATCCGCAAACATGGAGGGCGAGGTTCAATCCCTTATTCTCAGCGGCAGCCAATGCAAGTTTGCTGATGTGCAGCAATGAGGGGTAGCGGCCGATTCCCTGTTGTTTGGTGCTGTAAAGGACGCCGAACTCAACGTAAGGGTGTCGCCGGCGCATTTCCAGCAGGGCATCCAGCGGCACGCTTTCGTCAATTCCGGTCAGCGTGCAAAACTTCAATCGTTCCCGCAACGTCCTGGCGCGCAGCGGCGTCTGCTTGTCCCGATCAGGTGGAGCCGGCCAATTGGACTGGAGAGGATGATTTGCTACAAGGGACATTTGGCGAGATCCTTAGAAGGTTTTAACCGGTTGTGGGCATATTTCTGGATTCAGAATAGACCGACTGACCAACAATTCAAGAGAGAACATTACTGGGCGCGGTTTTGGAGCTGCAGCTACTACACACGCCAGTTCGGCTAACTCGATCCACGGACACCCAGTAGCAGCCGCCCTGGCAGGCGTGGCGGTCCGTGCATCCACACACGCTGCAGGTGGCCGGATCGTCCACATCAACTTCGATAGATTCGGCGTGAGATTTAATCAAACCAGAAAATAGGCCTACTGGTGGACAGTCGCCTCCCTGGATGTCTTCGGTGCTCGATGCAGAATCATCATTCGCTGAAGACATGGCAATGCGGCCAGTCTTGGAGTCAATGATTCCGTTGGCAGCAGCGCGCCAAAGAATGACATCAATTGTTGCTGCCCGGTAGCCAGTCGCTTCAGCCAAACCGGCGCATAGAAGTTCAACGGTACATCCCTGCCGGTCAGCCATCCGCTGTAGGTGAATGTCGGGCTTAGCGACGTTTGCGCCAAAGTTTTTTGCAAGATGGAATTTTGTGATTGAGCCTATCCACGGCAATGTTTCCAGATATGCCAACTTGTCGGTTGCCGCAAGGTAGTCGGCGAACAGCGCATGGCGATGCGCCCAGATATGCTCAATGGCCGCAGCCTTGCCAGGATGTTTGAAAACCTCAAACACAGCTGAGCCCTTTTGCAAGGCGGCCGCGCAACGTTTGAAGATGCCCATGGCTACGGTGTTCTTCATACCGGAGTTGCAAATAACAAAGATGGATTCGAGGGCAAACGCTTCGCTGTCGGCGGGTTCCTTCACGTTCTCTGACCAGTTGATGTCGTCTTGCGCTTGTTGTCCAAGGCAGGTAATGAAATGACGAATGTCTGCTGGAGTAAGCGGCTCAACCGCGCCTTGCATTTTTCCGCTTAACGCCATGGCTTTTCCTTTCGAATTTCGGAGCATTCAGTCCCAAAGTGAGACCGCGTGAGTGACTGCTTTGCCGTCATACCGAGACCGGACGCTTCCTTCGCCGAGTTGCAAACGCCTCGACTTGTCGTATTCACATGCAACGTTTTGGATATCCATCGCAAGGAGCTTCCTGTCCTCCCAGATCGTCGGCACCAATTCCTTCAGAATTGACATCAATTCAGGAAGCAGGATTTCAAACTCAGCTTGATGCAATGGACGGTCTTTTGGACGCCCCATCAATCGGTTCATGCCTCTGGCGCTGCCCGGGCCGATGGGCGCCCAGGTCCGCGAGTCGGCCCAGGAACGGCCAACGGGTAGATGCGCCATGTCTGCTACAACCTGACCAGCCAAAAAACTGCCAAGACCTTGAAACTTGGTAAGATTTGCCCACGTACCGCGCATACTCGATGTGAGCACGTTTGATGCCTCCACGCTCACCAGCGCAGCAAGATCGCAGACAGAATCAACCTTGGTCTTTCCTGGTATACCCGGGACAATGTATGCACCGGTAAAAACCTTTTCACCCCGCTCAGCCCTTGCCGTCAAAACTGCTCTGGCCCGGTCCAGGTGGCGAAGCTCAAATGGTCCACCGTCTGTAATTTCAAGAAGGGAACTGGTCCAATTGATAAGCCTTCCCAAGACCGCGGCTATAAGGGTGGTTTCAGACGAAACCGATGGCGCATACCAGGCAGCCAGCAACTCCCGGCTCACTCGATCATCCATGCGTCGAACGTTGCACCAGCGAAAGTCCCGCAGAAACGGATCGGTCGTCCATGGTTTGGGAAGACCGGCCTCCTTTTTGGCTCGAATGGACTCCCTCTCAGTTATCCAAGCAGCCATGCTGGCCAGCTCACTGTCCACAAGCTTGATCATCAAGCTCATTTCGCGTTGACAGAGACAAGCATAAACAGCAGCCAGATGTTCACGACTACGGCAAGGAGGCAGCGATACTTGAACGCGTCTTTGCGGCGCTTGTGGCGGTACATCTGCATCCCAGCAATGGTCCCAGGCCAGCCACCGAGCACAGTCAGCACCAGCAAGGTGGATTCGCTGACCCGGCGGGCGCCCAAGGAGGCCGCTTTTTTGTCCAGCCCCATGGTGAAGAAGCTGACAAGGCTGAGTAAAAGCACCCACCCGCCGATCAAATCTGCTGTCATGTTCATCATGCGGCGAGCTTGAGCAGGGCCGGCGAGTTCTCCGCTTCCTGACGGTCCTGAAACTTGGCGTCCAAGTCGATCTGTCGCGACAGACCTTGGGACGGTCCTTTTTTGCTGATCTTCTCGCTCTGCTCAACCCATTCCCTGAACAGTTTTTCTACAGCAGTACCGAAGGCGCACTCGAAGGATGCTTCGTGGAATACATGGTAGAAATCTTCATCGTGCGTGTGACCGGTACCGGAATCGACGTCATGGCACAGCTCGTGGAGGACGAGAGTGCACATAAAGTGCGCCCACTTGATGCCATTGCGAGGACCCTTCATGCCCTGCAGGTTCTTGATGTTGATGAAGATGTTTTCCTTGCCGTCGGTATACGCCTCCGCGCTTTCCGACTTCATGACGCGGAGCGTTCTGGTGGACTTCGTTCGATCCTCCCCCAATGATTGACTCACGGCATGCGCAAGGTATGCCTGAACGCTTTGAACCGCAGCGACAGCACACTTGACATCAACTGGCCAGTCCTTGGGTGCCACCACGTGATGGTCGCTTTCGATGGCCTTTGATACGTCCGCAAATGACGCCAGTCCTTCTCGGATGTCGATGACATGCCCGGTAAAACCGCTGAAATCAGAAAACGGACTGTCCTTGCACATGCTGTTGAAATACTTGAATACGTCATCAGCAGTTGCACGAAATCTGTTGGAGAACGTTTCAGGAATCAAGACGATGGCCAAGGCTGTGTCGTGCACGCGGTCGGCAAGGAGCGACTTTCCGGGGGCCACCACAATTGGCATGCGCCGCGCCTGATCAGCCAGTTGCGAAAGTCCATAGTGTTTGCCTTTGACATCTGTAAAGACGGGCAGGTTGCACATTGCGCGAAGCTCTTCCATGCTCTTGCCCTCCAGACTCATCATTTCACGGGCTTGGTATTGACGCCAGCTTTCATCGCGCTTGACCGGCCTGTCTTCTTCGCTTTTGGGCAGGTGCTTTTTCAACTCTGCACGAATGGCTTTCCAGACATCGCACTTGGCGCGCAGCACGTCGTTGCGCGCAAAATTCAAGGTGAGTTGCTTCTTGGAAACCACTACCCCACCGGTGCCAAATTCGTAGGCCGGGAAGTTCGCCACAAGCACGCCAAGGTTGTAAAGGGCCAAGCTTCGCGACGTATTCACCAGCATGAAAGCGTCGTCTGTCTCGGCAGTCCATTTCTCTGCAGCAGCACTTTTTGATATCTGCTTTCCATTGAGGAACACAGGAATCGGTGTGTAGAGACACTGGTCGGCCAGATCGAGTTCGACCCGGCGTTTCTCTGACGGTTCAAGCGGGTCATATAACTCGCCGTCAATCACGCATCCTTGGACAAATTCAAGACCGGTTTCCAGCGTGTAGTCCAGCCCCTTGCCCTTGATGTCGACCTGCATTCGGAAGGGGCCCGAGCGCCAATCGTTCTTTGCGAACGACATGCCTTGCCCCCTGCCCATGCGGAATTTGCCGTACGTTGCGTCGCCTTCTACGTGGGGTGCTCCGAAGGTTTCAAAGAACTGTTCGATCTGTTCTCTTTGCGTGAAACCTTTGCCATCGTCCGTCACTTTGTAGGACTTGCGGTCGAGGATGACATCGACGCGGGTTGCTCCTGCGTCGATTGAGTTCATTACCGATTCAAGGATGGCCTTGTTCAGTGTTCCAGCCTGTGACTGAATTACTGAATACAACAAGTTTGGGTCCATCCTGAAGTTGCGAACTTCCTTGGATGCAGCAGCTGGAGTCGGGATAATTGTGTTTTCCATTTTGGGTTCTTGCGAGCTAAGTGAATGAATAACTTAACGATACGCAAGGCCGATCAGAATTCAAGGTGCAAAGTGTCGACATGGTTTTAGTCAGCATTTAGCAGCTCAACAACCTCCGCCAGTGGCTGGGAAACGTGAACAACCTGACCGTCGACATAGATCGCGGTTTGAGCGCCCGAGACGTCCCCTTCAAGCGGTAGTACCAGGGAGACATGCTCGATGCTCACTGAACACGACACTTTTTTGGTGATGTTTTCAGCCAAATATGCTGGATAGAAGGTGATGAAGCGAGGCATAGCGACTCCCACAAACGGTTGGAGAGGGCAACGGCGCCCTTTTCTTGTCACTCTATCGGGGGATGCGGATGTAATGCCCCTGTTAATTGGCCGTTTTCAGCCATTTAACTGGTAGCGGGGTCAAGGTTTGCACCGCTGCTGCAGGTTTTACCGATGGCCGACACAGGGAGGTGCTAAATTCACTGCCTGGAGAAGCACAAATGAACTTCATGCTAATCATCGCCGCAAGCTTTTTTGCATCCATCGCATCCACCGCAGAAGCCCAAAGCCGAGCACCGACGTACAAATGCGAAACAGCGGGAAAGGTGACCTACTCCGATAATCCTTGCGTGGGCGCAAAACTGGTTGACACCAGCCCAACGCAAGGGTTGAGCAAGCTCTCAGGCCAGACCAGAAAAGGCGCTGACGTTCAGCGCGTCGAAAACAATGCGGCGATGGCCGAAGCTCTCAAGCCGGTGTTTAACGAGTCCGCCTCTGAGCGCGCCAAGCGGCACGCTCGAGCCAAGATGACTACCGCCGAGAAACTAGACTGCGACAAGCTGGACGGGCTCATCAAGGGCGGTAACGGCTCGGACGACGTAAAGCTGTACCAGGACCGCAAACGCTTCAAGGACTTAAAGTGCTAGCTGACCGGGATGTCGTCGGAAATGCGCTCGAACGTGCGCTCGATGGCCAGCCGGCGAGTTTCGAGTCTTTGAAGTCCATTCAGGTCAGCCCGGGCGATATGGAAGTTTCGGACGCCAAGGACCTGAGAGACCACCTGGTAAACCTCCTTGCGGGTCGGCGAGGTTTTGTTTCGCCATAACCGGTCAATCCATCTGTGCGCAGCAACCCTTGCCGCGCGGACTTCAGGGCCAGCTGGCGATCCAAGGGCGCGTTCAGTCCCCTTTTCGCATCCGACATACGAGTCACAGCCAGGATAGGCGGAGCAAAGCCACGCTGGAACATTGTTCGGTCCTTTGGCGGCATACAACCCGGGTTTGCCGCAGGTCAGACACACCACTTTCAATCTGCTCTCTCCAGGCTTTCTCGGTGCAGATCCGGCCTGGGCATGTTCCGGCAAAGGCTTCAAATCTTCGTGGACCACCATATGGTTAGCTGCCAGTTGGTTCGGCAGGCTGCAAAACACCTTCCAGAAACACATTGCTGGTGAGTTCTCGAAGCACGTGGGCCTGGTCAGTTTCTTCAAGCACCACGGGCGTCTCACCGCCCATCACCCACGGCCACCAAACCATGGTGGCGCTGGCGCCAAAGCCCGCCGGCATGATGGCGCATGTTTGCGGTAGGAGGCCACCTCCTCTGAGCTCTGGCGCGCGCACCACAAGAACCTGACCACGCTCGGCTATTGTGGCCAGCGTTTCTTCGTCGGGCATGCCGTTCAAAATCAAGGCGGACTCGAAAACCTCTCGAAGCCAGGCAGGTGGCTGGGAGCCGACTTTTTCCCAGTCGTCGATGCTGAGCTTCAGTTCGTCCTCGCACTCTTCATTGATGGCCGCCCAGCACAAACCCTGGAGAGTTGCAATCTCTCCCACAGCCTCGGTGACCAAAGCGCTGCACTGTCTGGCCATGCCGCCCAACGAAACCTTTTCATAGACCGTGTCGATCTGCTCGAAGTTGCTTTCCAGTCGGCCCACCAGCATGCGCATGCGGCAAACAGACTGATTGAGGACTGCGGTGGTAGAACTGAATTCGCCACCGACAGCACCCGTTCTCGCGACCAAACCAGGTCGGTCCACTTGAGATGTTTCCATCAGAAATTCCTCCAAATAAACAGTTCAATCCTCATCTTTTGGCAAGCCCGCATAGTCCACCTTGTGCTGCACGGGAGAGGCGGCGGCGTCTGGCAGGATCCGGCCGCCGGCATTGCCGCGAATCCGGCGCAGTGCTGCGCTTTGATCGTGATCGGCTTTCTCCATTGCCTTGCGGTCGATCGTTTCATCATCTTCCTCCGGTTCATCCAGCGGAACCCAATCGGCAATCTCCAACTCTTCTCGCCACGAAGCTTGGGCTGACGGATCGGTGGCGGCGTCTGAAATCGCTCCGCTATGGATCCCGGCCGGCTGATCGTCGGAATCGACTTTCCGAACACGATTTTTCTTAAAGGCCTCTTCGATCTGGTCCAGCGCTCGGCGGTCCATTTCGATGTAATTGACAGTTGGCGCAAGCGGGAATGGATACACATCCATCGGCTTGTCGTCTTTAGGGTCCCATGCCAGCACCAGGCTGTTCTCAATCACTTTGTGGGATAGGACGCCATGCTTGTGCTTGCCCATCAGCGCCAGGAGCTTGGTGGCGACCCGTCTGGCCGCTTCTCCGGCCACATCCGGTGGCACTCGCTCCATCCCCGCTACAGTTGACTGGCTTTTGCGGAGGTAAGTCACGCCATCGCGGTCGTAATCTTCAGCGCGCGTGTACTCATAAACGGCCTCAAGGCTTACCTCCAGCGCCAACCGCTCCAAGGCCTGCCGATCGTCAGTCGTGTGTTCCACCATTTCATGGCCAGGCCGGACGTTGAAGGCCCAGAATCCATGCGGATCTGATGAGAACGCCAGCCCCCGCTGCATGAAACTGCCCTTTTTCGTTCGACGCAACCAGTGACGGGCCAACAGCTTTCGCCGGCGCATCATTGCCTTCATCTGTTGGGCGGTCAGCTTGGCTTCATAGTCCAGGCGGTGTTTGACCCGCACTGCCCCTGTGACAACCTTGGGGAGCCCGTAACCCTCTGCATCCTTGGCGTTGCCGGTCGTCGAGCGCGCGAGGAACTTCTGCGTCAGGGCGACCTGGGCGAGGTTCACCCCCCCACCGCCTTCGGTAAGAATCTTCTTCACCTTGTCCACCAAGAATGGGGCCATCTCAAACGCTATGCGCGGCACCATCAGCTCACTGCCTCGTGCTGTGGTGATGGGCACGCTCTCACCGGTGTAGACCGCACTGGTGATGTACCGGAAAACGGCGCTCAGCGCGATTTCAAACGCTGCTTCGTCTTGTGACATCTCGGCGAGCTGCTCGCGGCTGACTCGCAGGATCTCGATGTTGCAAAGCCAGCCCCTTTCAGGCTGGTGGAGCATCACAAGGCCGCGCACGGGGAAGGAGTTCTTTTCCTTCATCCACTGGCGGATGATGTTGGCTGGGGGACGCATAAATTCCTGTTCGATTCGTTTAACTCAAGGGGAGTGACAGGTTCTTGTCACTGGCTGCAGGTGCAGCTGAATCGGACTATAGCGCATCCCGCCGACGGTTTTTGAGTGACAAAGACCGTTTCGAGGCTTTAGGGTTGTACCTGGGCGGCGATGCTGCTGCTACAGGAATCCAACGGTGATTTCATGGGCTCGACAATTCGACCATAAAGCCCAAAGCAGGATCAACGCGCAAGCTGTAGGGTTTTCGTGTTTCCGTGCAGTGCTGGATGATCACCCAGAGCGAAAGGCCTTCCCGGCTGTGAATGGAGCGGCCAGTCTCTTCAAACATCCTGATCGCATTGCGGGCAGATGACCGAGAGACTGCCATGGGGTTGGTGTTGGGCATGCTGACGGTGGGCTGCACCATTGTTCTGCCGTCGCCGTCGAAAATGCTGCTCATTTTGAGTGCAGCATTGAGCGCGCCGATATCTTCATCATCCATGTTTTACCTCTTGTAGAGCCTCCGGGTGGTTTCGGAAGTAGCGAATGCAATCGGGATCACCAGCGTCAGCCATGCACCTGCGGCAGTCGCCTCCGCAGTTAAGCGTCGCAGGCTTGTCGGGCTGATCCATCGGAGTCTTGCAGATTCCACAAAGGCGCCCACCGTCAGCTACGGCGTCTACCGCAGTTGAGAGCATTCGTTTGCCGCGATTCGCCGCATTGGTGATTGGCCGATAAACCATTTCACCGACCGCAATAGCTTTGCAAGTCAGGATGCAGGTGCTGCGTTTTCTGGCCTTGCCTTGAGACCAGATCTGGCGGTCAAAAAATGACACAAGGTCTGTGCTGTCTACCAACACCATACCCGGCGCGACTCGCTCGATCTTGTCAACGGTTTTACTAAGTTTCATGGTCGGCACTGTGCCAGTGATTGAGCGTCAGGATCGACGCCGTTTGCAATTGCCATGGCGCGGTAGCTGTCATGGAGCTCAATACCGCCGTCGGTCACGTCGGGCCTGTAGGTGCCATTCATGTAGCCCAGTCGCACGCTCAAGTTGTGATCCGCGCCGCGCAGCAAGAAGCCCGCGCAAGTGTGGCCGCCGTTGACGCCTGATTCGTGACATGCAAACACGGGAATAGCCATGTCATAGGCCGTCTGGGCGCTGTGCTCGAAGGCTGAGGCCGGAAAGTCGCCGGTACGATCCATGCGCCACGGGCAACCGCCGCATGGCTCCTTGCGGTAGCCCTTGTGGGCGCCCTCGACTGTGACCACCTGATGATCAGGGCCAGCCTCACGGATGTTGGATACTTTACGGGGCATGTCAGTTCTGCGTGGTCTTATCGACTTGCCTACCCGTAGTACGGTCGGGTCAGGCGGTATCCCGGTGTCCTCGTATGGTGGCGTATCCGTGTTCATCATCAAGGACCCTTGGCGTCGAAATGCTCACCCTACAGTGTTGAAAGAAGCTGGCCTGCCTAATAAATCATCCAACCGGACATGAACGCGGTTCGTAGACGCAAACTTTCTCCACGTATCCAGCGTCCCGCCTTTAAGCGGCTCGTGCCCAGTTGAAAACGTGTAGGCCAATACGCTTGTCGCATTCGCTGCGATTTTGCTGTTTCTGGCGAACATGCCGCCAATGCCGGGGGAAGGCGGCTCAGCGCTTACCGAAGCCCCCATTTGAATGGCCTTACATATCTGACCGCGGCTGTCAATTCCAGTGCTTTTGTCGAACAAGTGGTGGTAATGGTTCGCCACATCGGCAGAACTGCGAACTGGGCCGATGAATCGCCCCATCCTGAAGGAGAAAGGTGCAGGAAAGTAGAGTGCCAGCCCCGCGCACCACCCTTGAAGGTAGGCGTGCACAGCCAGGTGATCAGCCCACGCAGCCCCACCCGAGACGAGCGTATCGGTTGGCAGGATGCGAACCTGCAGATCGTCGACCATCGCGGTCCACAGGTCAAGGTTCAGCGGCTTTGAGGCGTCGCGGCCGGCGGTGCCGATGACGGCGAGTTTTCTACTTTTTGTCATTTTTGATGGGCTTTTCTTTGGAAGCCAGATAGTCTTCAGCGGCAAGCATCAACGGGGCCCATTTCAGGTACTGCGCCCTTGTTCGCGGGTCGACGTAGAACTGAAGGTAGTCGCCTTTCTGGTAGGCGTCAACGTTCAGAAGTTCAGAGTGCGGAACCGACAAATTGCATGGGTGCCCCGCCGCCCGAGCGTCATATCGCCATGGCCTGGCAGATTCGCGTGTCCACGAAAACTGCGCTGTCTTGCTGCGCGCTGACGCCTTAACGACTCTGGCCACGATTGCTGGCCCAGGGTTTCCGTGCGGCTCGTAGCGCTTGACTCGGTATTCCGAACCGCGCTGTCCCAGCCGCGCACGCCGGTCGTTTTCCTTTTCAGCTTCTTTGGACATCCAGAAATCGCGCTGGCCAGTCGTCATGGATCCAGTGGTCAGCGTTGCGTTGCAGCGCGCTCTGTAGGCCTCAAAGTCCGGCGGTTCGCCGTGGTGCAGAACATCTGTGCCGTCCATCACCAGCTTGATGGCTCTATCGAACCCTTCCCTGCTCCACGACTGAACCGGCAGGTGCGGGTGCAGAACCATGGAACGGTCAAAAATGCCCTGGATGATGAGAGCGATGCGGTTGAACTCGGTAACCTTTTCGTCAATCCGCGCCATGCATTCATCGAAATAGACGTTCGACTGATCAACAGGTTTCCATTCGTCAGGCCGAAAGCCGTGATGGTAAGCGTTTCGATGCGGGTTATCCCAATCACGCACTCCAGGGTGCGCCTTTGCCCACGCCTTAAAGGCTTTTGCGGCTACTTTGTGTTCGGTGGCACGCTCTTCGTACTCAGACACCGTCATCATCACATCACATTTGTGGTATCCCTCCATCTTTACCATTTTTGGCTCTTGAGGGTCGTAGAGTGTCCGGTCCGGAAAAATCATCTCACCGAAGTCAATCTCGGTGTCCAGCCGGTGAACCTGTTCGCCGTTCCGTATGTACAGGAAGGTTGCTTTGTCATTGATCGCGTGAGCGATATTGATGAAGATTGACTGCAACCCGCCCTCCTCCCCCCTTTCCTTCTTCTCGCGGCGAACACGCATGGCTACCAGTGTTCTCTGGAATGGAAGGATGCGGTCAAGATTCTTTGGTTGAACCAGCCACTTATCAAATGCTCCAATGTCCTTGAACTCCATCCCCCCAGCCTCGTAGCCCAGCAAGCACTCTTCGTCCATGAACTTCATTCGCTGCATGACGTGAAGCTTTTCAGCCAGCTCAGCAGTCTTCCCGTCGGCGATCATCACGCACTGTTCAGCCAGGCCGGCGTATAGGCTGACTGAAAGGATTCGACCATCAATGTCGCTGAGGGATTCCTTCAGTTCCTCTTGTGCTGCCTCAAGCGGTAATGTCGGCGCCGTCATCCAGGTCGCCATCCATTCGACAGATTTTTTTATTTCCTTGTGGAGGTCCGGTAGGGTTTTCTCTTTGGCTTTCACCAGTTGTTTGCCGTAGGCCTTGAGGTCTTGCTGTCCGGACAGAACCGCCAGTTCAGAGCCGCTGCCGCTGGTCGAGGCACCTTGAACGCCAGTGTTGGAAATGCTGCCCTGTCGGGCAAGGCCCAGGCGCTGTGTCAACGCCTGCACATCACCCATCAGCCGAGCGGTTTCCTTCTGGTGATGGGCAATGCGCTTTTGGATCTCCCGGTCAGCATTGGGCTCGTGTCGCAGCTCAGTCCAGAAATTCTCGATATGAACCCTGACTGACCACCCCCCGTTTCTGCGAGGCCATTTGACTTCGACAAAATTACTTCCGACCTTGACTGCACAGACCAACCATTCCGCAGGTTCACCTTCAGATTCTTTGCGGCCGTAGTTCTTGTTTTTGAGCCAGTACCATTGGCCTACCACTGGACCGTCGTTCGACGACTTACTGCTGGTGATGTGAGCGGCATCATCGTCCTCGACAATGACAACCGGCACATGTATGACGCGATCACCGCCGGCTTCATCAGGTTGAAATTGACGAGCGCTCATTTTGTGGGTTCCTTCAATTCGGCAAGCAACGCCTTTGCATCGAAGAGAGCTGCGTCTTCTTCCAGGCTACCGCGGTCATTGCTGCGCTTGATTGCCAGCTCCAGGCTGTCAGTGACCTTGACCAGAGCAGAGTACAGACGAGGGGCGGCTTCAGCCAGCTGGTGAATTCGCCTGTTTGCAGACTCCTCCTGTTGTCGCGAACTGGCTTCTTCAAGCTGGCGCTGTTGGTAGAGCGGAAGGAGGCCTGGAAGCTCTGAGATGAGCGTGGGAAGCACTTTTCGTCCAGTTGCACCCGTCACGGGCAACTTCAGCGGAGACCCCGGACGGCTGCTCTGTTTATAGATCGTCGCGTCCGGCGGGATCTGCCAGGTGTCAACAGGCACCCACACATGGTATTTGGCACCCTCATACTCAAAGCTGAGCGAGGCGCAGCCCATGAAGTTTCCCTCGAGCCGAAGGTTGGATGGAATAGCGGTCCGAGCTGGGATTAGACTCATAATCCTGCCTGCTCCGTACCTGCTGGAGACTGACCACCGAGGACATGCGCCTTTTTGCGCCGCATGGTGCCGGAATGGTCAAGGTAGAGCTCGCCTGCAGCTTTCGCGGCAAGCAGTTTGGTCATCAATCGCAATTCGGCCTGGTGCGCCTCCGCTTCGGCACCAGTAACCCACAGCAGGTCCTTGAGCAACAACCGGACGTCGGCCACTTCGCCAGCCAGTTCCTGAATGCTGGTATCGGCGTCGATCTCGCTGGGATACACAGTGCGCTTGAATTCATGGCTCTGCTTGATCGCCTGATTCGCCAACGCGTCCACGACAGCGGACATGATGGCACCCGAGTTGAGCCCGGCAGCGAGACAAAGCTCAACCATTTCTTCCATGGCCCGCGCGGCGACTGCAGTAACGTCGCGTGTGCGGATCATGGAAGGCTCATCGAGACTGTCAACAAGCTTTCCGATGTCAGAGGCCTCTGGGGTCCGACCTTCAGTAACGTCGGATTGATGTTGGTTCATTTTGTTGCCTCGGTGGGTGTCTTTGGCGAGGTGCATGGCTCAGTGCACCGGTACTGGTTGGTGCCAGCGAGCCGAATGCTGGTCAACATCTCACGGGTTCGGTGTCGCCCACACCTGATGCAGCTGTAGGTGAAACCCTGCGTCGACCCGTACGGACTGCCGGCAACCTTTTTTTCATAGCGAAGGCCACCCTCGCCCAGCTTGGAAGCTGTAAGTACCTTCTTCATGCTGCTCTGCCGACAGGAGCGGGTGGGCTCTCCAGCAGCGCAACACATGCGGCCCCAGGCTCAGTGAGATAGGCCACTGCCAGGGTGAGCACCACACCGGCGAGCAGGAGCCAGAAATGCGCAGGCTTTTCGGGTGCGGGTTTCGTGGGTTGAATGGAACCTGGACGGATGTGAGAATAGATTTTCATGGTGAAAGCATAAAGTGAGCGACATGGAATTCAAGGAGTCGCAGGTCCATAAATATCCTTCGAGTTCAGGGGGTTCCGTCTTTAGCCGAGCATCACAATCGGCGCGCCTTGCACCATGGGCCTAAGGCGGTTCAGGTCTTCAATCATTCCGTCTCGTATTCGCTGCGGCTCAAGCGCCTGAGACATGTAGTTTTCCTTGAAAGCGTTCAGCCAGCGGCGCACATCTGTTGGTTTCAGGTTCAAAAGCCGGCACCGGTCCAGGAGAGCCTTCGCGGACCGGTCCTCCAGCAACGGTGCAATTACCCAGCGGCGCATTACCGCGATTGACGCGGCCTTGCTTTCGCTTTCTTCTGGCTCGGCCGAGATCTCGGTCAGGAGCTTCAACAACGCTCGTTTGGTCAGGGTCGGTTTGTGGCGCGCGGTGGAAAACTTCCCGAGCGCACCGTGTGAGGTTTTAACCGGACCGACTTTGACCTTGGTCATCTCGTAGGTAAGAGCGGGGCCATAGGCCATAAACTCGCCCCGGTCAAGCCGCCGCAGGATTTCTGCGGCCTTCGCTTGCTTCATCCCCAACTGCTCTGCGGCCCGCTCAACGTCGGTGTCCAGCGTCGTCAAGCCGACAAGCTTGTTGTCCAGGTGCGCAACGACGCCTTTGTGTAGCTGGGAGATGCGTTGCGTGGCGACGATGGGGCAGATCCCACGCTTCCTGGCGCGCGAAGCAAGGTCGAGCATTGCCTTTTTGCTTGCGGCTTTATCTTGCTGCGGGGCGAACAACTGCGCCTCATCGATAGCGACCATGCAATAGTGCCAGTGCTCCTTCGGCTGGCGCATCAGACCCATTAAGAACCCGCCGACAAAGGCCTGCATTTCCTCCATCTCGAAGCCACCAATAGAAAGGATGGCAGAACGACCGGAGCGGTAAATGGCCTCCGCCAGACGATCAGCCGAGTGCACGCGCAGCGGTGCTTGCTCGCTTTCTGTCGAGCACACCAGGAACGGGAATTGGTCGGCCAGCGTCACCAATTCGCCCTCAGGGTCAATGATGATCTGCTGCACCTTGCCGTGAGTCTGCTCAAGAATCCTGCGCAGCGCGTAGGACTTGCCGCCCCCCGAGGCAGCCTGGATGAACAGGCGCGTCGCCATCAACTGTTCGAGGTCGATGCAGAAATCGCTGCCATTCGCCTTGCCGAGTACCGGCCCGCGGATTTTTGGGCGCCCGCGTGTCCGGCGTGGAGTTGGGGTCGGTGTGTCGGATTCCTCGACCATGTCAAAACGCTCTTTCATGCCTGAATTCCCTTTTTGCTTCGATAGTTCGGAAATTGACCGGTGGACCATTGCCGCTTGCCCGGTTTCACAGCAATCGGGCGTTCCTCGTTTCGGTATAGCAATAAGCCCAGCCCGGGCCGACCTTCTGGCACCCCTCCAAACCGTTGAGGGTGTGTCTTGTCCAGCTGATGGCGGCGTTCTCAGCCACAGACCGCTTCCTTCGCCGTTTCGGATGGAGCGCGGGCAGCTATTGCCGGTGTGGCCGCACGCGGCTTGCTTCCGTGCAATTCCTGCCATTCGGCCCGCGAAAGCTTCCAGCGTTTGAACGGCGCACCCATGGAATAGCCCAGGGCACTGTCTGAATTTATGCGGTAGCGGCACAAGACGATATGGTCATTGGTGAGGGAGGTGCACCGCCAGATCTGGTCGCCGGCACGGGTCCTTGCGGCCGCCGGATCGTCGTTCTCGACTTTCGGCAAGATCACGCCCATACCGGGCGCGGCGCGGCTGTTCATCCTGACTTGTTCGCCACGCTGGTCCAGGATTGCAACCGGTGCCACCCATGGGACGAGGCCAACTGCCCTCTCGTACATCCGGCTGTACGTTCCGCCGACGCGGCACGCCTGGCTGTACCAGTTTTCGCTGACGGGACTGAAGACGCCGTATTGGCATCTGGCGCTGAGCCTCTCGAGAGCAGGACCGTCGTCTTTGTCGAAAATCATCTTGTGGCCGATCGCCTGACCCAGCATCAGGCCCATGAACGAGTGCCAATCGCGGTCGCCGATGCCCTTGGGCAGCGAGGCCTCGGCAATGGTCAAGAACTGGACAGCGGGCGAGACGGTTTTCGCGTCAAGAATGGGTTTTGGCTGGGTTGGCATAAATGAAGTCCTTCGCTGCAATTTGGTGGATTGAAAAATTCAGTTTTGCAGACAAGCCAGATAATTCAACCCCTCGCCATATGCGCTCAATCCGAGGAGACCGATGACCACAAGGACGAGGACGACCACTGCCGCCGTGCAAAGCGTCAAGACCTTGGAACGAAGTCGGTCCTCCTGGTCCAGTCGCGGCGACTGTGACGGCGGTAGAGCGTTGCGGTGCATGTCGGGGTGCCAGTTGTCCATGGCTACAGTCGCTCCACGGATTCTTCGTCTTCGTCGAGCATGTCTTGCGTAGAGTGCACGGGCGAAGCGGAACCGCCACCGGTTGGCGCCGTTTTGACATCCTTGATCGCCTTTTCGGCGATCAGCTGGGCATACCGTTCCAGGACCGCGCTGGCTGTCGTGAACTGGATATCCAGTCCCACGAGACTCGCAACACGGTTTCGGATGTCAGCCAGCAGCTGAGCTTCTTCAAGTGTCGGCATGGCGGTTGGCCAGCCCTTGACGTACAGCAGGTGTTTCGGGATGCGGCTTTCTGCCTCCTGGCGCAACTGGGCGGCAACTTTGGCTTTCTGCAACCGGTCGATCAGGTCGGCTGACAACAAGTGCGGAGCCACATCACCCAGCCACTTGCCGCCTTGGAAGGCGTAGGTGGAGGTGACTTCGAGTTCCACCATCCTGCGGTACACGTCATGGTTGTCCGGGCAGCTGGCGGCGGCGACCAGATCCTTCACGGCCGACATGATGCAAAAAACGCACGAGACCCTGCTCGAAAGGTATTTTGTGTACGCCTCGTGCAACTGCAAGCCGGCATCGAGTATGGAAGAGAACACCTGCTCGATGGGCCAGTCAATGATGGCATTCCACGTCATGCCGACAGCATCTTTCCTGCTCAGCCTGAAATCGATGCTGCTGACAGGCATCTTCGCGCGGTTAGAACTTTCTTGACGACGGATTCCGGTTACTGATACGATGCGTTCAGTCGGGAACCGTTTGCGCAATGCAGACGACAGCACCTGCGATTTCAATTCGCTTGTGCAAAATCTCATGCTCGGCGTACTCCAAGGCAGGATCAACTTCACGCAGGACAGGTCAGTAAAACGCCGTGCGTTAGCCTTCCAGCGACCCTCCCAGCGGTCAAGCATGTCACCAGCTTTTCTGCGGACCACCATCAGTTCAACACCCAGCTTCTGAGCCAGCTTCTCACAACATGGCAGGCTGTCTTTCCACTCGACAACCCCCAGATCAGCATGAATCGCAATGCGCGGTCCTTTGTGGCCCACACGGTCGAGATGAGCCATCACAGCGAGCGCGGCAGCGGTACCGTCCTTCCCGCCACTTATTGAAAATGCGACGACCGCGTCGAGGGCAATCAACGCATCTACTTCTGGTGAGCATGTCACAGGCAGGTTACTGTGGTTTGTAGCCGGCATCAGGTGCGCAGCAGTCGCCTTCGGCATGAAGGTGAGGGGTGCCCAGGTTTGCTTGCCTGGCTGTGTTGTGGAGGCCTGAGCCTCTGCAAAAAGGTTGAACACGTCTTGAATCTTTCGATCTGCTTTGGTGGATAGCTCCAGTCTGCAGGAGGACGCTAAAAATTCAAGTGCGCCCGCGCGCCCATTTCCACCGAGCGGGCGGGCACGGTTCAATGTAGGTCGGGTTGGATGATTGTTCTCTCAGTTAATTGGGCAGAATTCGCCAATTAACCGGTGCGCCGCGGCACCATCAGTGCGTGCCGGGTGTTCGGAATCAGCCCAGAGCCTCCAGTTCGTGCGAAATCATTTCAGGCAGCGGCAACTTGAGCCTCTCCAGATAGGCCTGCGCCAGCCGCTTCACATTGCCAGTTTCCAACTCAAGGGTCTCGATCAGCTCCGCGTCTGGGTCACGCACCCCTTCGATCTGGCTGCGCTTGAGACCCACGATGTCCGCAATCACAGGGTCTGAGCCATCCTCCGACAGCAGAAAGTACCCCAGCGATGGTTCATCCTGGCCATCCCGGTAGTAGCGGCCGCAGCATTGTTCGTGCACGCCCGGACTCCAGTCCAGCTCGCCGAAGACACCAACCCGGCACACATCCTGCAGACCGTCCAGCCCAGCGCCAGCGCGCAGAGAGATGATCAGAACGCGGCAGTCGCCGTTGACGAACGCCTCTTTGGCTTCGAGCTTCTGCTTTGGTGACTCCGAGCCGGTGTAGAGCTTCGGTTTGAACTCGGCAAGTCGCTCCAGCAGGATGTCATAAACCGCGCGGTGCCACGCGAACACCACCACCTTCTGCTCCGAGGCAAGAAGCATTTGCACGAAATCGGCGACATAGGGGGCCTTGGCAATGCCGGTGGCCTGCCGCAGCAGCATGTTGAATTCTTCGCTGGCCTGAAACTTTTCACCGCGGAAGTTCTGCTGCGCCGCCAGAATGACCCTTGCAAGATTTACCGCAGAGCCCTGAATGCTGTCGAAAACCGCCTGGTCGGTGTGTATCGTCTGCACCATCCGCGAAAACGGAGGCAGCTCGCGGCCAACGTCCTTTCGTGTCCTGCGCAACATGATCCCTTCGCGCCGGAGGTAGGCGCCGAACGCCTTCGGATCAGCAATCTTCCCTTCAATGGTGCACCACTCACGCTTGAACTCTTCGTAAGACCCCAGGCAACCGGGCACCAAAACGTCAATGACACTGAAGAACTCGGTGCCATAGTTGTAGATGGGCGTCGCAGAAAGACCAATCTTCAACCGGGCTTTTGAGGCAATGTATTTGGCGGCTGCGTATTTGTTTGAGTCTGAATGCCTCAGTTCCTGGCATTCGTCGAATACCACGTACTGGACCAGCCCGCCAAGCGTCTCAGCCCACCCGTGAAGCTTGTGATAGTTGCTGATGATGACATCGGGAAGGCGAGGCGCTTCCGCATCCGGATCCTCTGCATCACTTTTCCGCTTCCGTGTCTTTGGCACCAGGTCGTAGGGTTGGCCAGATTTGAGGATATGCACCTTCAGGTCAGGCGCGAAGTCTTTCAATTCGGCCTCCCACTGCTCCGGCAGGTGGGTCAGGGTGACCACCAGCACTGGCAGGTTCTGCGAGCGCGCCATGGCGCAAATGCTGGTGACGGTTTTTCCCAGACCCACGTCATCGGCCAACAGCAATCCCGACTTGATTTGCAGCAGGGTAGCGGCGGTCTTCTGATAGTCGCGCGGTGGCCTGGACAGCTCGAAGTCGTCGGCGGGCCGCAGATTGCTCAACAACGCCGAAACCATGCTTTCCTGCTCAACATGAAGCTCGGACCGGGCCTTGATGTACTTTTTCGCCTGCCTGGAGAACTGCATCGGGTAACGCTGGCAGAACCAAAGTAGATCCCTGGAATTTTCAGCAGTGTCGGTCAGCTTGATGGTGTCGCCGGCGCGCTGGTCCACTTGCGCAAACAGGCGGCGCAGCTTGTTGCGAACATGGGCCTCGCACTTGATAAACCAGTGCCCATCGCGGTTTTCAACCGTTCCGAAGTTCAAAGCAGGCTCCCCACCAGCCGATAGGAATACACAGGTTTTCCGGCCACTGTTGGCGGAATCCTGGTCATCCAACCAGGTGTGCCCACCAGCACAATTTCCTCTACCAGGCTGTGGGCTGCGTAACGGGCGACTTGGCGCAATGCCTGGGCCAGCGTTCCCTTGATCTTGACCTCTACGGCGATACGGCCGTCAATCATGAAGTCAGGCCGATCGGCTGCGCTAAGCACTTTCTCCCGTTCATAGCCGATGCCGGCACGGTCCAGGGCCAGTGCTATTCCAGCTTGAAGTTCGGATTCGTCAGTGAAACGAAAGCGAACGCCAGAAAGTTCACCTAAAATGCTGACGGCAGTAGGCCGGGTACTCATCGAACCTGCCTCATCTGTTGGGCGGATTGAATTTTCACTGCATATTTGTTCGGGGCCAGCCACTCCCAACGCTGTTTTTCCTCGGTGGGATGCTTGTCATCCCGTTCCCGCCCTGCCCGGCTCCACGATCCGCCGCCGGCGGTACCAGCGCACGTAAATCCAGAAGCTTTCAGACTGGCTCCGTTTTCTGACGGCAGCGTATAGGTGATGACTTTTGAGTAGCCCCGCAGGACCGCTTCCCGCTTCACGGCGCCCAGCACTTTGCTGATCGCGTTTTGATATCCGACGGACACTGTGCGTGTGACCTCCAGCGTCGACCCGGTATCGAGCATTCGCGCCACCGGCCGGCCACAAATGGCGACGCCCACCAGATCTTCGCCAGCAAACACGCCCAGGGAGAACAGGTGTCCGACAGGCGCACCATGATGGCGGTGTTCGACGTTGACCATGGCGCATGCCACGTCCCAGGACACGGGGTCAACGCTCAAGGGCAATCCGGGCGGCGGTATCCGGAAGGACGCGCCCCGCGCCGCCAGATCCAGCCGTCGCTCTTTGGGGAGCCTGCGCAGCGCGCGGTTGGCTCTGCCCAGCGAAGCGGGCAGCAAACGGCCCGTTTCGATCCGGCTGACAACGAAGGCGAGAAAACTCATGATTCGTCGATCAGGTGCAACGCCAGTTCGTGGCAAATTGATGGTCGGGGTTCAATGCGGCTTCCAGCACCGCTGGCCAGAGATGCTTCAGCAGCCTTTGAGCAAACCAGTGGCGCGCAACAGGCGCGCTGTGTGGGTCCAGACATGCGTAGCTGGCGCAGGAGTAGTTCGAGATGCCGTCGTCAAAGCTGATCAGGATGCCCTTGCCTGTCGTCTGGTCGTAAAGACCCCCCATCTCAGCATGGACGATGTTCTTGTGCGCTGTGAGAAAACGGTCCCACCAGTTCTCCGTGCCAGATTGCCAGACCTTCTGGACGTAAAAATCGCTGACAAACCCCCCGCCCCCAAGCCCCCTCGATTCGAGGACAAATCCCCATGGAAACTCGAAGCACATACTTGAATCCAGTGATGCAGCATCGGGCTCCAGGACCTTGGGGTGATTGCAGAAATCTGCAAGCATGGGGCCAGGCGCTTCCTGAGACTTGACGAATCTTGCAAGTGCTGCCTCGTAAGCTGCGCTGTCCTCAATCAATACGGAATTTGTCATGGGTGAAATGGGTGCACTCTCTCGTTACGGAATCATTGATTGAAGGGGTACCAGCTTGCCCCGCAGCCAGCGGGCACGCTTGTGTTGCAATAGCCGGATTGAGGCGCCGCGCACCTGCCGCCAGCTCACATCGAGCTCGAAGGCGGCATCCATCTCGCTGATGGGCAGCAGCCCCAATAGACGCTCGGTAAGGCTGTGCACCGGTACCGCGCCAATGCTGCGGACGTAGTACGCCACGCCCATCTCATCTGCCAGTTTCATCAGGTCATCAGCCCGGTAACCCGCGTGCCGCGCCAGCAGCCCGATCAGGACGCCGACAAACCGTGCACCGTGGGATTCATCGCCGGGCGTGAGCAAGTGCGCCAACTCGTGCAGAACGCATGTTTTTTGCCGGGCCCAAAGCGGCAAACTGATCCTGTGCAGACCTTTGAACGCCAATGCACGCCGTTGCCCCCAGCTGGAAGACACAAACTCAGGCAAATGCATTTTGGCAAGGCCATAGCGCCCGCGCTCTGCTTTCCATATGGGTGCAGCCCACGCGTGCACCTCTTCAATGGTTTTCCACTCCGGGAGCCCATAGTAGCCTTCAATCTTGGCCTCCCATGCATAGACGCGCGAGCGCTGACTGTCCCGAATCCTGGTCCGCCGACGCTTGGCGGGAGCTTGATTTGTCACATCGTCCCTTTGTAGCCGTCACCCGATTTGCTTTGCAGCCGGCGCGCTGTGTTCGCAGCCCTGCGGTCCAGAAAATCCCTTTGTTCAGACGTCGTCACCACATGCATCGCATCGCAGGTGACATCCAGCCCCGACCGTCGCAGCCTCTTGGCCACCCGCAACGCGGCTGAGCGACTCAGCAAACGAGCCTTGTGGCCGACCGGAACGCCGAAGATGCCGCAGCGGTGAATCCGCACAGCGAAGAGCTTTCGCGTTTTGGATCTCAGCATGCGGTTTCCTCTTTCTTTCCTTCCGGCTCCACCGCAGAAGCCTTCACCTGTTGCACCAGCTCGTTGATCAGATCCCTGACTTCAACGGACAGGGTTTCATAGACCTGGTCGGACTGAATTTTCTCCAGGGCCTCGTACATGCGCGGTGCGGTTTTGTTCAACACGGACTTGCGCTGCTGGTCCGGCAAAAACTTGGCGGTCAGTTTGTTTTTCCCGCTGGCCTTCGCCACCGTAAGTGCCTTGTCAAGCACCTGGGCAGCTTCCCCACCGTGAGCACGCATGGCGCCAAGCGCCACGGATGCTGTCGCCTGACCTTGTTGAACCATTTCCCGAATCTGACTGGGAGCCCCGGCCAACGTGAGCAGCTGGTTGACATATTCAACCGTGATTGAAAGCTTGCCAGCGATCTTTGCGGGTTTCCACCCGAAGGAAATGAGGCGCTTGCAAACCACTGCCAGCTCGATGGGCGTGAAACGCTTTCCATCGTTGGTGCGAACCAGGGCAATCGTCAAATCTTCCATGCTGGTCGATTTGTCGCACAGCACTACCGGGACATCTGTGATCGGCGCACCCTCACTGATGGCCAGGTGTACGGCCGCCAACCTGCAGTGCCCATCGGTCACATAGATGATGGCCTTTTTGCCCTGCTCTGCGCCGTATCCGGCGATGGGCTTGTTCTGGTAGAAGCCATTTTCAAGAATGCTGTCTGCCAAACTTCGAATGTGCGCCTTGTAGGCCTCATCCTTGATCCGGGGATTGAAATCAGGCAGGACATGAAGGTCTTCGACACTGACCATGAACATGTCAGCCTTGGCCATGGCGTGCCCGGCGACGATTCTCTTCTGGGAGGCCGCTGTCAGCTCAGCGTTGAATTCGAGTGCGCTGTGAATGCCGGCAAGCTCGCGGTTTTGGTTATCGTCCATATGATCTTTCTTGATGGAATGTGTAAAGGTCATTCATAGTCACATAGGCAGTTCAAAATTCAAGCCCACCCGATTTCTGCAGCAGCTGGACGGCGCATGCCCAGGCTGGTCGGGCCGAACGAGCCGCAGATGTCCTGGCGCCATGGCGGTCATTCAGGCCGGTTTGTTAGCGAGCGGCCAGATGCCAGATCCAGCCCCACGCCTGCGCGGCGGTGGAGACCGGCGACGATGGCATCAGAGAATGCATCGTCATCCTGGCCGAGTGGAGATCCCGGCCCATCCTCCCCCTCGTTCCACTTTGGTTGCGCGAGCCCATAGAAGATTTCCACATCGTCGGCAGCTATCGCCATCGGGACGCGATCGCCTACCGGTTTCCAGTAGTGGGCGATGTTCAGAAATTCATTGGCCCAGTCGTTGAGGATGGCGTTGAGCTTGCCCTTTGCAGCCTGATCGATGCTCTCCACATCCACATCGGCCGCGGTGCCGGCCTGCTCAAAGACTTCCACGAGGAGCGTTTCAATCACCTCATCCGCAAGGCTGAAGTTGCCGGGCCGCCGCTTTTCGCAAGCGGCGCAATAGTAAACAGCCCCCACCTCGAAGGTGTTCGACTTGTCGAGCATGTCGTACACCTCGCTGATGGTCTGGAGTGTGAAGTCCACGCCGTCGGTGCTGTACATCGCTTTGATCATGGTGAGGTCTTGGTTAACAACAATGGTGTTCAGGTGGTTTCAGAAAGTGATGCCGGGATTTCCAGGCAATGGCTGGAGTCAGCGCGGCCTGTCTTTCGCATGCCGATCAACTCAACTTCAATGGCTTCCTGCAACGCGGCCTCAGACCGCCGCTCACTGGCGCGCGTCAGTTCGCTGGGGCGTTTGGCATCCAGCGCCACGGCAGCGGCATAGTTCAGGAAGTGCTTGCGCAGCCGGGCGCCGGCGGCCTGCACCTGCTGATCGGCGGCGACAAGCGCCATGGCCTCCTGGCACAGCCCCGGACCTTTGGAGGGCGGATCCAGATCGGTGCACGAGGCATCCATGAGCACTTCAGCCAACGCCCGACACTGCTGCGGCGACAGGGGTTTTTCAAACGACTTGTTGAGGGCGGCGCAGTGCTGCAGCTCAGCCATCAGATCCGGGAGGTCCGGGAAGGCCGGGAGGAGCCCATTGGCTGATTCAGGCACCGGTGCCGGAGCGCTGGGCTGGCGCGCGTGGTCGGTGAACGACTGCTCCAACGAAACCCGGGCGTTCATTTGGACCCTTTCGGCTTCTTCGGGGTCTTGTGCATGCCGTGCGGCTTTGGCCGAACATCCTTGGCGTCCAGCACTTTTCCGTCCTTGACGACCCTCACCTGATTCTTGTCGGCTTTCTGCACACCTGCTTTTTTGGTCGGATCCGGCACTTTTTCAGGCTCTTTTTGGACTGGTTTTGCCGGTTTGGCGTTTTCATCATGTAATTCGGCACCCTTGCTGAGCAGGCGGCGCTTCTGCCCTTCCAGACGGCTTTGACGGCGCGCGGCGGCCTGCTGGCTGGCCACGGAAACGTCCATGGATTCCAAAGAAGCGCGACCCGCATCCGTGATCACGATGGGTTTGCCGCGCCCGCTGGTGGCGACAGTGAGGCGGTTCTCTTCCCGCTTCATCAGGGCCGACAGGCGACGGGTGTCCCGGTCACTGGCGGCGGCGCCGAGCAGCTGGCTGGCCAGTTGCACCATGGTGAGCCCCTGCGGATGCCTTGAGAGGCAATTGAGGACGGTGGCCCGGTCGAGCACCACCCACAGCGGGCTGGACTGGCGCATGGTTTGCATGATCAGGCGCTGGCGCTCAATTTCTTCGGGGTTTGAAGGAGGCCTGTCTTCATCCAGGAAGAGCTCGGGCGAGCGCGCGCGCACCTGGTCGGCGGGGACTTCGGTGTAGTTTTCGTCAACGACGCGTTCATCGGCGGCGCCGGCCTCATCCAGACTGGGCAGCGCCCCCAGTGCGCGGCCAGTCTGCGCAGCGTCGCCGGTCAGATCCGCTTGGGCCCGTGGCGCGGCGCCGTCAGGTTGGGCCGAGCCTACCGTTGCCGAAACATCTGCCTTTTTGGCTGGGCCAGCGGATGCAGCGGAGCCCTGGACGGACTTGCGGTACCGGACCGCGTGCGGCACAAAAGGCTCGCTCGGGCGCGCGCCGCCGGTCGAGAATTCGCTGGCATGGCTGTCGGTGATGGTCTTTTTGTCCGGTTTGGCTGCTGGGCTGCGGCCGAAAGCTGGATCAGCAGCAAAGCTGTCACTCGGCGTGGAGCGTTCGATGGGCGCATCTTCGTCGTCGGGCCCGCCGCGTCCTGTCGCCATGCCAGCGTCGTCGAACCGGCTCATGAAGAGATCGCGGGCGGTGTTCGGCCCCGCCAATGCCGCGTGGCCGCGCTTCACGACAATTCCTCCCGGCCTGTGCGGGCCTGGGGCCTGTTCGATGGTGCCCACTGGTAGCGCGCGGCGCCGGGCGTCAGCATTAACGCGCGCAGTTTCAAAGGCGTCCCTGTCCTCAGCCAGGGCGAGGCGCTGCTCAAGGGAAAGTCCCTTGTCTTCGTCGCGGTGCTGGCGCAAGAGAGCCAGCTTCCGGCTGATGCTGGCCTGAAGCTCTGCTTTGTCCCAAGTGATTGCTTGCATAAATGTCCTGTCGTCATGTGCGCCAGTGGCTGCAGGGCAGCGAACGGGCGCGTTGTCTTGTCACTCAACAGGGACAGCTTTTCATAAAGTCGACGAAATTCAAGCCTGTTAATTTCGCGAAATGGTGCAATTAACCGGAAAGCACCGTCCGCCGTTTTGAAGCGGGCGGAGATGGCGCGTACACCATCACCGAGCAAAGATGGCGCGAGTGGTTGCACCGTGTACTGCGGCAAAACCCGGTCAAAAACGCCTCTTACAACCCAGGTCAGCAGCGAGATTGCCGAATCCGACAATTTGTTCATATGAGAAATATTTTTGGAGTGACGGCGCATATCGCCTCGTTCAAACAAAAAGTGCGGCTTCAGCTCGCTCGGCGCTGAGCCTCTGCTGACTGGTGAGCGCGGAGCGCGCGCGCGGCGCGCCGGCATGAGGATCGCGGCGACGTGATCGGTAGGCGGCCGGGTCTGGTTGCGGGGTTGATTTCGGGACGGTGGCGGGTCCTGCCTCACCCACTCCGTCCTGGACTACCCTGCCTGCAGTTTGATCGGGCAACTGGACCGCTCGCTGCTGTGGCTTGCGGAACTCGAGATAGGCGCAGGCCAACACGCGATCAGGCTGGTCGAACCCTTTGGCGCTCAGGAACCGCTCTGGTGAGACCGTGGTGCTTGCGCTGGGCATGCTCTGCGCCGCCACCTGTTCCGAAGACCGCGCAGGGACCAGCCGCAACACCGCGGGCTCTTCCCAGCCGTCCGGCCAGTCCACCGCTGCCACGCCGTTCGGCGAGCTGGCCACCACCAGGGCATGCGGATACCCTAGCTCCCGCGCAGTCTCCTGCCCAATGGCCACCACCTGCTCGGTGGACCACCAGACCCAGCTTTCGTCCAGCAAAATGGCCCCGTCCTGGTAGTCACGCCACATCTGGTGGATCGCGGGCCCTGCCTTACGCCCCAACATGACGGTGCGCCACCAGAAGCCGAACTGCTGCAGCCTCACCTGGGCGAAGGCCTGTTCCGGGCTTTCAGTGGTCATCTCGGCGCTGGCGGCGGTTACCGCCGTCGCCTCAGGTGGCGGCGAAGCCAGGGCGCCGCTACTTTCTTCACAGGCCCGGCCGTTGTTTGCTGTTTCAGACATGGCAAGCCTCACCTTCGGTGTTTTTGGTCTGTGGACCGTGCGCCCGGCACGCGCCAGCGGCTTTTGCGCGGCGCTGGGTCTGGGTCTGGGCAGACTGGCCATCGCTGGCCTTGGCAGGATCTGCAGTGACAAGCAGGGGATGAGCCGGGCGGTTGTCATGGTCGAGTGACAAGACAAAAGCCAGCCACACCGCCAGCACGCGCGAGGCTTGCGCCGGAGCCGCGCGCCACTGGCGGGTGCGCTCGATGAGCTGCTCGATGCGAACCAGCAGGCGCTGGTCGGCCTCCGAACCAAACAAGCCGATCTGGCGGGCGATCTTGATGGACGCAAATGCGGTGCACCAGCGGTCGATGCGCTGCAGCTCCTCGCGCCAGATGTCGCGGAATACGGCACCAGGCTCGCTGCGGCCGACAGCAGGTGGCGTCCCCAGCTCCACCGTTTGGTAGGCGCGCATGCTCTGCATGGCGTCGATGGCCCATGCAGGCATGCCGGCGAGCGCTCGGTCGATGTCGCGCGAGGTCATCTCCAGCATGGCGATGTCCAGGCTGATGTTCTGGGCGAGTGCAGCGAATTCGCAGCCCTTGGCCACCCAGCCGGCCGGGCGCTTTTTGGCATTGGTGATGCGCTTGGCTTTTTCACCAGACGTCCCACCTGACGCGTCCGCCGTCACCGGCGGCGATACCAGGTCGGTTTTGCCCATCCAGCGGATCAGCTCGGCGCCGCGCCAGTCGAGCTCGGCCCGCAGCCAGTCGGTTGCCGCGCGCAAGGCGTCGGCGCCGGCGGGCACCTGGTCGGCCGCGTAGACCGCGTCCTGCAGCCACTCGACCTGGACAGCCAACGGCTCGGCAATCTGCAGGTAGCCCAGAGCCTCGAACACTTCACCGGTTTCCAGAATGACGGCGTGGGCGTCGCTTCGATGGTTGTCAAGCCTGAAGCTCACCAGCCCAGACCATTCCACATCCGGACTGGCACCAGACGCACCGGGCATCTGGGTGGCCACCACCATGCTGACCTGGTGCGCTACTGGGCCGGGCACTTCAACCTGACCGTTTGCCGCCGCGGCGCGCGCCGGCTCGGACTTCTCCTGGTCAAACTCAAGGAAGGTATCGAAGTCGGTAGGTGGCCCGGCATCACCGTACACGCCACCTCCCGCACCACCACCAGCATCGGGCCCGAAGTAAGCCGCCTGCTTTTCCATTTCGTTTGCCGCTTCAGCGTCGGTAAATTGGCCCTCTGTGGCACCTTCAGAGGCATCTCGACCGGCCGGCGCCACCTGTGCACCGACAATGACAGCACCACCAGCCTCGGTACCGACCTCGAACAGATCGAACCCTCCGGTGCCGGCCACCGGTGCAGCGTTGGTTTCTTCCGGCGTGAACACCCCGGGCGTGCCTTTGTCCAGATGGCGGAACAGATCCTGCGCCGACATCTCGACCAGCTTGGGACCCTTGCCGCGGCCCTGCTTGTGAGCGGCCACGGCCTGTGCAACCTGCAGCACCTGGGCGTCCGGGGAGTTGACTGGCGCGCGGGACGGTTCACCAGAGCTTGTAGTGACTGAAGGAAGGCCCGCGCCAGAGATAGCGCCGCTACCTGATTCGCCAACAGCCTGCTGCTTGGACTTGCTCAGCTCGACCTGGCGCGCAACCTCAAGTGGGTCAGCGAAATCCTGGCGCTCATCCGGCCCTGTCACTCTCCCAGCGTCATTGCCGGCGTTTCCTACTTGCTCCCGTACCTTGGCCACCAGCTCCTGGGCGCGGAGCGTGGTCACCGCGGCTTCAGCGGCACCCTGAATCTGGGTCCGATCGCCGGTCAGCGGATCCATCCTCGTCGTCGCGTCCAGCACCGCATCCAGCAACTTAGGTTTTGGCGCGCGCTTGCCCACCTTGGCGGACTTCGTCTTGGCCCGCCCCTTTTGAGTGACAGCGGCCAGCGCCTGTTGGAACACCAGGGATTCCTCAGGCGAGCATTGCTGTTCCATGGCGTTGAGGTCACCCTTTTCCACCCCGGGCTTCCACAGACCAGCAGCACTGGCCGCATCGCGCTTGGCCTTGTCCTTTTTGGCGATCAGCTTGAGGGTGGCATCGGCAAACTTGGCATCCCAGAGCGCCAGCAGCTCTGGCAGCGCCGCCGGCGTCATCTTGTCGGGTGTGACCTTGAACTTGAACTGCACCTCGCCATCACCTTTTGCCAAGCCGCGCAGCTCGGGCACGCCAGACGGCGAGCGCGGCATGTTTTCAAGCGCGTGGCGGTGGATAAAGTTCAACCCCCCGGTTTCCAGCTCCATCACCACCGGCAACGCACCACCCATGTGGACTGCAATCAACTGAATCATGTGAAGTTCTCCTAGATAGAAGGGTTGGTTGCAGCCCGTGCAGCAGCTGCGCCGTGTTGCCGGGACTGCGATGGGAACTGAGTGACAAGCTGATCGTTTTGAGTGACAAAGACGGTGTTCTTGTCCTTCCACTGGGAAACCAGACCTGCCATCTCCTCGGCAGCGCTGGGCCCTTGCGCCGTTGCATCACGCTGCGCCTGGCGTTCACGGGCTTTCTTCTGTCGGGCGGCCTGCTCTGGCGTGATGCAACCGGCATAGGCACCGATCACGGAGATGCGGCCATGGCCCATCGCCTCTGTCGTTGCCTTGTAGGCGATGCGCTGTTTGACCGGATCCTTGTGCTGACCATCGCCGCCGCGCACGGTGGGCTTGATGTCGTAGGACTCCAACATGTCACAGGCGAAGCCAGCGCGCAGGCCGTGCCCCGTGATGCCCAAGTCCTTCTGGGTGATACCGAACTTGCGAAGAACTCTGTCGTAGGTACCGGCGTTGTGGTGAAGCGTGAACTGGGAAGGGCCCAGGGTCTCCCGGTCCCCGTTGTGGCGCATATCCTCAAGAATCAGCCAGGCGACTTCCTTGGCATCATCGTTATCGCGCTTGATGTGCAGCACCCGGGGGCGCTTGCCTTTTGTGCCGCGAGTGATGTGGATGTCCACCCCCGCCTTCCACTGGCTCCAATGCGTGTCCGCCATGTCGGGCACAACAGGACGACCTTTCTTGCCCAACACCACGGGACCCTCGGAAAAAGGCACCGGCCGTATGTCATTCATCGGCTGGAACATCAAGACTTCGGTCTTGCGAAAACCAAAGGTGTGCTGGCACCACAAAGCCATGCCAACCCAGCGTTCCACATTCATGATTTCGATCAGCTTCTTGTCGAGATCGACGCCGGCGGCCGCCCAGGACTTGTCGCGCTCGGCGATCGGGCTGCGCTTGCAGACGTCCTTTCCAAGATGTGCGTTGAACACCTTGATGAGGTGCGGCTTGTCAATCCAGCGGGCGAAGTGCCGGCAGCAGGTGGCGTAGCCAGCAGCCATCGCCCCACCGAAGTCGCCTGCCTCTTTGCGGGCGCCAATGTGCTTGGCCAATGCCTCAAAGTGTTTTTCGCTGAGGTGGTAAGGGTTTGACAGCCCGGAGAAACCTAATTCCTGACGGAGCCAGCCAAAGATGCGCTGGGCGTTCTGGTTCAGTTCCACGTGAGTCCGGTTCGCGGTTGGCCTCGAAGGGTCACGCACCTTGACGACACACTTTTCTGCCACAAGGCTTCCCACCCTCGCGCGCCAGTTGCCGGTTTGGTCGCCGTCGAAGCTGGAGCGGCCATTGAAGTTGCGGGTTTTCATGTTGCGCCGCCTTGCCGTTCAACTCCGCCCGTGGATGAGCAACTGGGCTTCGAGGAGCTGTTGGCATCAGGGAAGAGGGTTCGAGTGACATAGGACAGCCGCAGGCTGTACTTTTGGAGAGAACCGTCGAGGTCCAGATTGCTCCAGGCCAGCGTTTGGCGATTGCGCTGGCGCATGAAGTCACGCACCTCGGTTAGCAATGGAATATGGAGGCGGGCATGTGGAATGAGCACACGCTGATTCCCGACGCCGGTGCGCAAATGGGTTGCGTCACCATCTACCACCTCCAAAACAGCGTCAATGTCGAGCTGCAGGGCCTCTTCACGGGTTGCGGTCATTTCCCGGCAGAGGCGATCAACCAGATAAACGGTCAGATCAGGCTTGGTACCGAGGAATTCACTGCGCTCGCTGATCTGGGATGGCGTGAGGAGACGGAAACCTCGTGTTGGCGCAGTTTCGTAACGGGTAAAGCCTGGCACGAGGTCACCCAGCGAAGGAAGCATCCCGTGTTTACCCAATGCGCGCGACCAGGACCGAAGAGTCGACCAGCGGCAATACATGGTGTTGGACCCATAGTCACCGGCCTGCCACTTTGCCAGTAGCGCCTTTGCATGCTTAAGACCGAAGGTTGTAACGTCATGGATGTCGAAACCAAGCCTCTTCAGGTCTTTGTAGTGGCCACAGAGCGTCTTGACCTGCTGATCAACCAGGGACCGCCGGGGTGTCTGGCCAATGAAGCGGTAGTGGTTCTTCAGGACAACGCGAATCTGGTCCTCAAACGATGCCTTATATGGCATGGCCGGTTGAATGTTGGGGAAATCCTGCAGGAGCGGTGGAGAACCCGCAGGCCAGCGCGCCCTAGAAGAAGCGGATGGCGTCGTGACGGCGTGGTACTTGGCGCCACGCGGCGCTTCCTTCATCGAGGTGGAAACGAAACTCTTTACATCTGACATGGCTGCTCCTGCCGAACATCAGGGAACGCCCCCGAGCGGCCTTCGCAGCTTTCAACTTCATCGCACTTGAGGCATGTGCACCGCCGGCTTGAGCGTCGGAAATCAGGCAAGCCGTCCTGAGATCTCTCCAAGTTTTACCGGGCTTGGACCGGGGACCATAGTTGTTTCGTCGAGGATTCTTGCACCAGCGTCCTCACGCCCCAGGTCTCCCTGGCCATCTATGCGGGTGTGTCACTCCGCATAGCTGTGGACCGTATCGCCGGTTAACGCGCCTCTCTCTTCCACCTGACCCACGACGAACTACCCGATGAGGTAATGCGCGCACAAAGGCTGACGATGCGAGTGGCATCGACTGGAGCAAGTTGGCTCAGCTTTTGTGTTTGGGTAGCCACGACAACCAAGCGATTGGCTTGGATGTGTGAGTGGTACGGAGAAGCCCCTGTGACGGGGTTAGATTGACTTGTCGTTCTCGCTTTGTCCAAGCGAGGGCCCTTTCTCCCTTGACACCTCGCGGCGGCAGGGGGGTCCCAGTTCGACTCAGAGCCTCAGCATAGCGACCGATTGGGGCGCTTGTAGAGGCGTTCTGAGCCGCTGGGGCAGGCTCGACGATCCGCAGTAATAACTATCATCATCAGGTGTTACTTTTTCAATAACTTCCTGATGTCAATGTTCTACTGGGTTTTTCAACACTCTCCTTTTGTCTAACTATTCAGACTGAGAGTTTTTTTACAGGAACACAAAGGTGTTCCTGTAATTGAAGGGTGATCCCTTCTGGGTTGTGGTGTGACCCACTAGGCGCCCTAATACGTGGGCACGGACGTTTGCTGCGAAAGCGAGGCAAGTCTAGCACGAGGATTTGCGTCAATGCAAGCGGATCATGCAACATGGCCTACAAATTCCGATTTCAGTACCTGCGACTAGAGCCATTAAACAGATTTGTTTTGTTCTTGTTGGATCCGACGCACTAGCCGAACCAAAAGGGATTTTTGGAGTGAAATGAAGAAAACCTAGCGTTTCATCCAACACTTTTGTTTGATTCCTGCTGGTTTGATAAACAGTTACCAGAAAACTTGGGGAAAGATCAGCACACCTAATTTTTGGAAAGGCTGATGCGATGAAAAATGTACTGGCAATTGATGTGGGCTACGGGCACGTGAAGTGGGTGGCAATCACGGAAAACGGCGAAACGAAGAAGGGCATGTTCCCTTCAGTGGCGGCAATCACGACAAGGGATCGTTCAGGCGAAAGCAATGGGATGTCCAACTTGAGGACTGTGACGGTCAATGTTGGAGAGCACAACTACGTCGTCGGTCGTGACGCCTACCTTGAAACAGACGCCCACTTTTCGCGCTCACGTCTCAATGACTACTGCCAAACGCCAGGATACAAGGCGCTGATGCTGGGTGCGATGGTGATTTCTGGGATGCGCGAGATCGACCAGCTGGTGATCGGCCTTCCTATGACAACCATGGCCACATACCATGAAGCACTTCGGGAGCAGTACAAGGGTGAACATGCCATCGGAGCAGCAAACGCGAAGCGTAAAAACATGGTGGCAGTAGAGAACGTAACAGTGACGTCGCAGCCCGCCGGCGCGATACTGCATGCAGCCACCATCAACGAAGCGCTCCGCAAAAAGACAAGCCTAGTGATCGACGTTGGCTACTTCACCGTGGATTACCTGATGTGCCAGGGCATGCGGCCGTTCTACGCGCGGTCCGGCGCGGTGGAAGGAGGTATGAGTAGCTACTACGACCACCTTGGCGGAAGCGTCATAGAGCAGTTGGCCAAGGCAGGCTTTGCCAAAAAGTCGTCCATTGACCATTTCCGACTCGAAAAGGCACTTACTGAAGGTACGCGTGACGACAACGGGCTGATGAAATACACCTTGGGCGTAGGGAACCAGGAAGTGGATATCAGCGAGAGCGTGGCCAGATCGAAAATCAAGCTGGAAGGCTACGTTGACCGGATCATGACTGGTATGGGTGCCAGTTCACTCGAATCTGTAAGCAGCATTGTTTTGGCGGGCGGGGGGGGCGCCTTCCTGAAAGACGAGCTGAGGGCGCGGTTTGGCCATGCATACGATTTCATTGAACTGAGCCACGGACAGTTAGCCATTGCTCAGGGCTATGCAGCCCTTGGGATGGCTCAAGCGAACAAGCGCCTAACCGCAGTGGTCTGACCGAGGCGGCACGATGCATGAATCCAAAGACGAGGGACCAATCCAGGTTCAAGGTCGAATTTATTTTGAAAGCCGAACCTATGCGGTATGCAAGGCGGCTCCATCTAAAAAGGCATTCAAAACCCTTCTGGAATTGGCAGAAGAAGCATCAACTGTGAGAGAAGCTGTTGCAAACTCAAGCGCTTCCCACCCATTGCAAGGCAAGCTGTCTTCGATGAGCAGCGCTCAGGTTGTTATTTATTTGATGGGATTGACTGAGAAACTCATTCAAGGGCATGGGCAAACCCAGTTGAGTGACAAGGTTCTTACCAACCCGACCGGCGCAAGGGCAGTTCCTGAAGCAGCACCGGTGCGAAACCACCCGGCCTCAGATGAAAAGGTGCTTATGGGGGAGGAAGGGAGGGCAATTTGGGAGCTGGAACTGGATGAAGATACGTTGGAATCTTTCGCAAGCTTTTCTGTCTCAACTTGAGTGACAAAGCTTTTTGTCACTGTCCTATAAACTTTCATCACTCGCAGGAAATTCCTGCTCTGCCAACAAAGGAGTGAACATGAAAGAGCTAATTAAAGCCTACGCAATCCGGGCTCACGAAGCCTCACGCGCTTGTGACAACTATGCCTGTGCGGCTGGATATAAGCTGGGTCACACCGACTCAGCCCGCCACCTTCGCAACAACGAGCGTGACAAACACATGGAAGTCATGCGCTTTCCAGCGAACATCCCGCTCATTCCCGTTGTGATTTTTGCGATTGGAGTGACGTGGCGCCTGATGGTATCGCTGCTGTGCGCTGCGGTCCTGCGGGCCAGCACCTTCGTACTCGACAAGCACGAGAACAGCCCAAAGAAATAAGCCTGGCTGAGGATGGCTGTGCGACTTTCGCACGTAGAACAACGGGAACGCGCGGAAAGCCAGGGACGATGGTGTTCGAGGGCAAGGTAAAGGACTGACGGTTAGGGCTGCTGAGGAATCTGCGGCAAAATACGAAGTTACATGATCAACCGAAAGCAATACTTGCCAACTGGGGTGAGCCCAAAACTCCTGTCGTTAATCGCCCTGGCAGCGGTCAACCTATCTGCTGCGCAAGCTGGCGGGACCCAGCTTTTTTCAACGCCCCCAGAGCAGTGTATTGTCCCAGCGTCAACCTACCACACGGTCAATCCGTATGTCCTCCGTGCGATCTTAAAGGTCGAATCAGGCTTGAAGTCTGGCGCACTGGGAAAAAATCAGAATGGCTCGGTTGACATTGGCATTGGCCAAATCAACTCAATTCATCTCAAGGAACTCTCCCAGTTCGGGATAGGCCCCGTCCATTTACAGGATGCTTGCATCGTGTTGATTTCCACTAAATCCTGACCCCGGCTTTTCATTTAATTTTGACCCCACCCTTGGTGGAGTAGCCGGGCTACTCGATTGTGGATAAGTCTAACG
>Ga0308009_10000112_pt1 | contig 73807 bp, 60 predicted proteins | sample Neamet127_FD_203134 | JGI IMG/M metagenome (GOLD analysis project Ga0308009, IMG submission 203134) | Marine microbial communities from water near the shore, Antarctic Ocean - #127 | ecosystem: Environmental > Aquatic > Marine > Unclassified | place: Southern Ocean | collected 2014-07-24 | reverse complement strand
TCCCGCGCCCCCTCCCGCTAGCGGGAGGGGGGGCAAGTTTCGCCCATCTCTCGGCCATTGCGCGTGCGACTTGTGCCTTGGGACCGCGTTCGGTTTTCCAGCGGCGTAGGCGGGTTTCTAGGTCGACGTCCTGGCCGCCTATTCCGCGCTCGCCGAGCAGGACCGCGACTTGCGCGGCCACGTTCGCCAAGCCGCGTTCGCCCGCCCGCAACAGCATGTGCGCGAGTCTCGGCGGCATCGGGAGGTTGGCGATCGCGCGGCCGTGCGGGGTTGGGCGACCGTCTTCGTCGAATGCCTCCAGCGTCGTGAGGCGGGTCATCGCTTCGTCGATTGCTGCGGCGGGGGGTGGGTCGATCCAGCGAAGGTCGCGCGGATCCCTGACGCCCCATAGCGCGCAGGCGAGCACCAGTGCGGAAAGGTCCGCTTCCAGGATTTCCGGCGGGTCGTAGCGCGGGAGGCCGGCAGTCGCCGCCTCTTCCCACAGGCGATACGCTACGCCGGGTCCCAACCGACCCGCACGCCCAGCGCGTTGCGTGACCGCCGCCTGGCTCGCGCGTTCGGTGACCAGGCGGGTCATGCCGGCGGCGCGGTCGTAGCGGGGACGCCTTGCCAGCCCGGAGTCGACGACGATGCGGATGCCGTCGAGCGTCAGGCTGGTCTCCGCGATGCTGGTGGCGAGCACGACCTTCCGCCGACCATCGGGCTCGGGGAGGATCGCTGCACGTTGCGCTGCAGGATCGAGGCTGCCGTGGAGTTCGTGGAGGACGATGTCGTCGGGCAAATTGGCGAGGCGGTCGGCGGTCCGTTCGATCTCCGCGACGCCGGGGAGGAAGGCGAGCACGCCGCCGTCCGCTTCGCCGAGCGCGCGGCGGATGGCGGAGGCGACCGAGTCCTCGATGCGTAACTCGGCCTGGCGGCCGATGTGGCGGAGAGTCAGGGGGTAACTGCGGCCTTCGCTCTCGATCACCCGCGCGTCGTCCATGAGGGCTGCAAACCGCGCGCCGTCGAGCGTCGCCGACATCGCGACGATGCGGAGGTCTGGGCGGAAGCCGGCCTGGACATCGAGCGCCAACGCAAGGCCGAAATCACCGTCGAGGCTGCGCTCGTGGACTTCGTCGAACAGGACCGCCGACACCCCGGCGAGCTCGGGATCGGCCTGGATGCGGGCGACGAAGATGCCTTCGGTGATGACCATGACGCGGGTTGCGGCGGAGCGCTTGCTGTCCATGCGGGTGGCGTAGCCGAAGGTGCGGCCGACGGGTTCGCCCGCGGTGGAGGCCATGCGTTCGGCGGCGGCGCGGGCGGCGAGGCGGCGCGGGGAGAGGAGGACGATCTCACCGGTGCACCAGGGTTCGGTGAGGAGTGCCGGAGCGACTGCGGTGGTCTTGCCGGCGCCGGGGGGGGCGACGAGGACGGCCGAGGTTCGGTCGCGCAGGGTTGCGAGGAGGTCGGGGAGTACGGTGAGGATCGGCAGCGGCGGCGAGGTCATGCTGGCCTGCTGCCACAAGGATGGTTCGGGTGACAGGTTTTGTGGATGCGCGTGCGTGTCGTTCCGGGGTGAGCGCCAGAACTTTGCGATCTTCCCCCGCCAGGGGGAGGTGGCTGGCGCTTGCCAGACGGAGGGGGAGGAAAGGGAAACCTCTGTTCCGTGTCCTCCCCCTCCGTCACCTTCGGTGCCACCTCCCCCTGGCGGGGGAGGATCGTTGGGTTGGGCGACCTTACATCGTTTTATTTAACAGTAGATTCCCCTTCCCCCCTCCGTCATGCCGGGCTCGTTCCGGCATTCACCGTTCCGCGGACTCGCCAGCCGTGGAGTTTGCGGACCGGTGGACCCCGGAACGAGCCCGGGGTGACGGAGTGGGGGTGGAAGCGTTGCACTATCGGCAGGGTGGCGGGGCGGGCTCGGCACCACGTAGTATTGTGCGGACAGGCGCGCCGCCCCACCCCCATCGCACCGGAGGCTGGCAAGCGCGCGCTAACCTGCTAGACGCTGCGGCAGTAATCATGGCGTCCGATCCCTCCCCCAACTCGACGACGGCGACAGGCCGTACCAGCGACCGGCTACGCGGCGGGTTCGCGCGCGCCTGGTCGAGCCGCTGGACCAAGGCGGCGCTGGCGCTTGCGGTGCTCGGCGTCGTCGCGATCTTCGCGTTCTGGTTCGCGGTCATGCGCGACCTGCCGTCGGTCGATACGCTGCGCACCTACGAGCCGCCGCTGCCGACCAACGTGCGCGGGATCGATGGCGCCCCGATCCATTCCTACGCGCGAGAACGCCGCGTCGAACTCAGCTATGCCGAATATCCGCCGCTGCTGGTGAAGGCCTTCCTGGCCGCCGAGGACAAGTCGTTCTTCGAGCATCACGGCGTCGATTACCCCGGCCTCGCCGGCGCGGTGTACGACTATGTGACCAAGCTCGGCACCGGCAAGCGCGCCAAGGGCGGCTCGACGATCACGCAGCAGGTCGCGAAGAACCTGTTGATCGGCAACGCCTATTCGCCGTCGCGGAAGCTGCGCGAGGCGGTGCTGGCGTACAAGATCGAGGATACGCTCACAAAGCCGCAGATCCTGGAGCTGTACCTCAACCAGATCGCGCTGGGGCGTAACGCGTTCGGCGTCGAGGCGGCGAGCCATGCCTATTTCGACAAGGAACTCGACCAGCTCGATCTCGCGCAGATGGCGTATCTCGCGATCCTGCCCAAGGGTCCGTCGAACTACGATCCGGTGCGCAATACCGAGCGCGCGATGATCCGGCGCAATTATGTGCTGAACCGGATGCTCGACAACGGCTTCATCACGCGCGCGCAGCGGGACCAGGCGAATGCGGAGCCGCTGGGGGCAGTGTTGCGGCGTACGCCGAAGTTCCAGAGCGTCGGCGGCTATTTCGTCGAGGAAGTCCGCCGCCAGCTGATGGCGAAGTTCGGCGAAAGCGCGAAGGACGGGCCGTACAGCGTCTATTCGGGCGGGCTGTGGGTGCGGACGTCGTTCGACGCGCGGCTGCAGGATCTGGCGCAGCAAGCCTTGCGTGATGGTCTGGTCCGGTTCGACAGCGGGCGCGGCTGGAACGGCCCCATCCGCCATGTCGAGATCGAGGACGACAACTGGCTCCAGCCCCTGCTCAACAGCAATATCGCGCTCGATTATCGAGACTGGGTCGCGGCGATCGTGACGGGCAAGGACGGCAATGCCTGGAGCCTCGGCTTCCGCACCGGCAAGACCGGCACATTGCCGCGCTATGCGGCGCAGATGGCGGTGCGCGGCAAGGGCGGCAACGCGTTCGGCGCGATCAAGGTCGGCGACATCATCGCCGTGGCGCCCGAAGGCAGCCAGTTCGCGCTGCGGGCGATTCCGAAAGTCTCGGGCGCGTTCGTCGTCGAGGAGCCGGCCAGCGGCCGCGTGCTGGCGATGCAGGGCGGCTTCGACGATCGGTTGCAGGCGTTCAACCGCGCGACTCAGGCGATGCGCCAGCCGGGCTCGACGATCAAGCCGATCGTCTATTCCGCCGCGCTCGACAACGGTATGACGCCCGCGTCGATCATCGTCGACGGACCGTTCTGCGTCTATCAAGGCGCGCGGCTCGGGCAGAAGTGCTTCCGCAACTTCGGCAATTCGCGCGGTGCCGGGCCGCACACGATGCGCTGGGGCATCGAGCAGTCGCGCAACCTGATGACCGTGCGGACCGCCGCGCAGACCGGGATGCCGAAGGTGGTCGCGACCATCAAGAAGATGGGCGTGGGCGATTACGCGCCGTATCTCTCGTTCGCGCTGGGCGCCGGCGAGACGACCGTGGGGCGGATGGTCAACGCCTATTCGATCCTCGCCAACAACGGCAAGGGCGGGCCACCCTCGCTGATCGACTTCGTGCAGGACCGCCATGGCAAGGTGATCTGGCCGGAGAACTGGCGGCCGTGCGACCGGTGCAACGCGCCCGACTGGGACGGCAAGCCGATGCCGCGCCCGGTTACGCGCCAGCGCCAGGTGCTCGATGCGATGACCGCCTACCAGATGGTTCACATCACCGAGGGCGTCGTCCAGCGCGGCACTGCGGTCACCTTGCGCGATCTCGATCGGCCGATGTTCGGCAAGACCGGGACCAACAATGGCCCGACCGACGTGTGGTTCATCGGTGGCACCCCGCAATTCGTCGGCGGGCTGTATATCGGCTTCGACACGCCGCGAAATCTGGGGGGTGCCGCACAGGGCGGGACGCTCGCCGCGCCGATCTTCAAGCAGTTCGCGGTGAAGGCGTATGAGAACCTGCCCAAGCTGCCGTTCCGGGCTCCGGCCGGAATCCGGATGGTCCGGATCGATCGCGGGAGTGGCCGGCCGGTCTATGGTACGTGGCCGAACACCGACGATCCCAAGCCCGCGGTGATCTGGGAAGCGTTCAAGCCGGAGAGCGAACCGCGCCGTGCCGCCCGGCGCTCCGATGCCGCCCCGACCGCGGCGACGACCACCACCGCGGTGAAGAAGGCCGAAGCCCCGCGCGACAGCGATTTCTTGCAAAGACAAGGCGGAATCTACTAGCGCAGTTCCTACATCGTCATCCCAGCGCACGCTGGGATCTCAACCCGCACCCGCGCCCTTGGGGACGGAGATCCCAGCGTTCGCTGGGATGACGGACATTTTGGAGAATACCCATGCGCGCCGAAGCGCAGGCTCACGTAGACACCATCAACGACGCGCTGGCGCTGCTGCGCCGCTTCCTCGACTGGGACCGCGCGCTGCGTCGTCTCGACGAGCTGAACGCGCGCGTCGAGGATCAGGCGCTCTGGTCCGATCCCAAGGCCGCGCAGGAGGTGATGCGCGAGCGTCGTCGTCTCGACGAGGCGATCAGCGCGACGCGGGCGATCCAGAGCGAACTCAGCGACACTGCCGAGCTGATCGAGATGGCCGAGGCCGAGGGCGATACCGCGATGGAAGCGGACGGCGTCGCCGCGCTCGCCGAACTCGCCGCGCGTGCCGACAGGGACAAGATCAAGGCACTGCTCGCGGGCGAGGCCGATGCCAACGACACCTATATCGAGGTCAACGCGGGCGCTGGCGGGACCGAGAGCCAGGACTGGGCGGGGATGCTCAGCCGGATGTATTCGCGCTGGGGCGAGCGCCACGGGCTAAAGGTCGAGCTGATCGACCAGCATTCGGGCGAGCAGGCCGGGATCAAGTCCGCCACGCTGCTGCTGAAGGGCGAGAACGCCTATGGCTACGCCAAGACCGAGAGCGGCGTGCACCGGCTCGTCCGGATCAGCCCGTACGACTCGGCCGCGCGGCGGCACACCTCGTTCGCCAGCGTCTGGGTGTATCCGGTCGTCGACGACAATATCGAGGTCGAGTATAACGAAAGCGACCTGCGCATCGACACGTACCGCGCGTCGGGTGCGGGCGGGCAGCACATCAACACGACCGATTCGGCGGTGCGTATCACGCACATCCCGACCGGCATCGTCGTGCAGTGCCAGAACCAGCGCTCGCAGCACAAGAACAAGGCCGAGGCGTACAACCAGCTTCGCGCGCGCCTGTACGAGCGCGAACTGGCGATCCGCGAGACCGCGGCGAATGCCGAGAATGCGGGCAAGACCGATATCGGCTGGGGTCACCAGATCCGTTCGTACGTGCTCCAGCCGTATCAGATGGTGAAGGATTTGCGGACGGGCGTGGTGTCGACCAGCCCGTCGGACGTGCTGGACGGCGACCTCGAAATGTTCATGGCGGCCGCGCTGTCGCAGCGCGTGACGGGCGAGGCCGTCGAAGTGGAGGACGTCGATTGAGGCTCAAGGGTGCCCTTGCCCTGATGCTGTCGCCGGTGTTCCTGCTCCCATTGTTCGCATTGGGCGCGTGCGATGGCAGCAAGCCGCTGATCAAGCGCGAGCCGAAGGAGCCGGAGTTTCCCGCCGCCGACCGTCCGGTCGCGTCGATCGTGTCGTCGCGCTGGTCCAACGAAGAAGCGCGCGACCGGCTGAACGAAGCCGGCGAGGTGATGAACAAGGCCGAGATCAGCAAGGGCATGACGGTCGCGGATATCGGCGCGGGCGAAGGCTATTACACGATCCGCATGGCGGCGCGGGTCGGCAAGGAGGGCCGCGTGCTCGCCGAGGACATCGTCGCGAGCGTCCGCGACACACTGGCGGAACGCGTCGCGCGCGAGGATCTGGCGAACGTCAGCGTGAAGCTGGGCGAGCCGAACGATCCGAAGCTGCCCGAGGCGAGCTTCGACCGGGTGCTGATGGTGCACATGTATCACGAGATCGAGCAGCCGTACGAGTTCCTGTGGCGGTTGCGGCCGTCGTTGAAGCCCGACGGGCTGGTGGTGGTGGTCGATGCGAACCGCCGGACGCAGGACCACGGCACGCCGCCGGCGCTGTTGAAGTGCGAGTTCGCGGCGGTGGGGTACACGCAGGTGGATATGGACGACATGCCCTCGGCGGGCGGGTATCTGGCGACGTTCAAGGCGACCGGACCGCGACCGAAGCCGGAAGCGATCCGGGCGTGTCGGTTGAAGTGAACACCAAATCCTCCCCTGCAAGGGGAGATGGCAGCCCATCGGGCTGACGGAGGGGTATCGCGCTATCGAGAGGGTCTCACCCCTCCGTCTGGCAAGCGCCAGCCACCTCCCCTTGCAGGGGAGGATTGATGCCGGAGCGGTCAAATCGTCCCCATCGACCTCAGACTCGTCACCTCATCCCCCGCGATCACCAAATGATCGAGCAGCACCACCTCCAGCGTCCGTAACCCCGCCGCCAGCGCGCGCGTGAACGCGACATCACGCGCACTCGGCGTCGCATTCCCGCTCGGGTGGTTGTGCGCCATCACGACGCCCACCGCACCGAACGCCAGCGCATCCACCGCAACGGTGCGGATCGAGATCGCCACATGGTCCTTTCCCCCGACGACATGCCGCATCCCCAGAAGCCTCCGATTCGGATCAAGATACGCGACCGCCACCGTCTCGACCGTGGCATCACGCAAGCCAGCGAACAGCGCTCGCGCCGCATCAAGGTGGGCAATACGTGGGGAAAGCTCGGGCAGCGGCGGCACATACCCGCCTGCCCCGCGGTATGCGCCACCGCACGCGCAACTGCATCCGCTTGAGCCCCCGCCCCCGCACCGCTACGCACGCACCATGCGCCAATATCTAGACCTCATGGACCGCGTGCTCTCGACCGGCGTCGAGACGATGGACCGCACCGGCACTGGCACGCTCAGCGTGTTCGGCGCGCAGATGCGGTTCGATCTCGCGCAGGGCTTCCCCGTGCTCACCACCAAGAAGCTCCACCTCCGCTCGATCATCGTCGAGCTGTTGTGGTTCCTGCGCGGCGACACCAATGTCCGCTGGTTGCAGGACCGGAAAGTCGCGATCTGGGACGAATGGGCGGACGAGAACGGCGATCTCGGCCCGGTCTACGGCAAGCAGTGGCGCGACTGGGCGACCGCGGACGGCCGCCACATCGACCAGATCGCCGAGCTGATCGACCAGATCAGGACCAACCCCGCGTCGCGCCGCCAGATCGTCAGCGCATGGAACCCCGGCGACCTGCACGCGATGGCGCTCGCGCCGTGCCACTGCCTGTTCCAGACGCACGTCGCGAACGGCAAGCTGTCGCTGCAACTCTACCAGCGCTCGGGCGACATCTTCCTCGGCGTGCCGTTCAACATCGCCAGCTATGCGCTGCTGACGCATATCCTCGCGCAGCAATGCGGGCTGGAGGTCGGCGAGTTCATCTGGACCGGCGGCGATTGCCACCTCTATTCGAACCATCTGGAGCAGGCGCAGCTGCAACTGACGCGCTCGCCGGGGCCGTTGCCGCGGCTCGAGATCGTGCGGAAGCCGGACTCGATCGATGCGTATGAATATGAGGATTTCGTCCTCCATGATTACGTGGCGCAGGCGCACATCAAGGCGCCGGTCGCGGTCTGAGCATAGAGAGCGAATCGCAATAGGAACCGGGGGTGGCGCCCATGGTTGACCGTCCGAACCCATTCGGAAGGCCCATCATGGACATCACCCAGCTCATCCTCGACGAACACGCGCAGCAGCGCGCGCTGTTCGCGCAGATCGATTCGATCGACGCCAAGGACACCGAAGCGTTGTCGGCGCTGTGGACGCGGCTCAAGAACCTGCTCGACGCGCATGCCGAGGCGGAGGAGCGCTTCTTCTACCCGCGGCTGATGAAGATTGGCACCGGTGGCAACGACGCCGAGTCGGCCGCGGAAGAGACCGAGGACGCGATCGAGGATCACAACGACATCCGCGACACGGGCGAAGCGGTCGACAAGCATCCGGTCGGCTCGGATGCGTGGTTCGAAGCGGTCGGCGAATGCAACAAGGCGAACAGCGATCATCTGGCGGAGGAAGAACGTCAGGGCCTGACCGATTTCCGCAAGCATGCGACGCTGGAGGAGCGGCATGAACTGGGGGTTAGGTTTGCGGCGTTCGAGGCGAATCATCTGAACGGGGTGAAGGTCGTGGATAAGGATCCCGAGGCGTATGTGAAGGAGCACGCGCCGGGGTGATTGGCGTACCACTTACCACCCCGGCGAAGGCCGGGGCCCAATTGGCAAGGCCGGCATAACGGAGCGCGGCGCGCATCACCGACGTTCCCCAATTGGGCCCCGGCCTTCGCCGGGGTGGAATTATAGGCGTACGGTTCTCCTGCGGACGCAGGAGCCCAGGGTCCCAAGCGCCATCTCCCGCAATCCTGGACTCCTGCGTGCGCAGGAGAACGACGGGGCTAGTCGCGAGATATGACGTCCGGCATTACCCCGCCATGATCACCTTCTACGTAGCCCGCGCCACCAACGGCGTCATCGGTCGCGACGGGCAGCTCCCGTGGCGCATCCCCGCCGACCTCAAGCGCTTCAAGGCGCTGACGATGGGCAAGCCGATGGTGATGGGGCGCAAGACGTTCGAGAGTTTCCCGAGCCCCCTCCCCGGCCGCCGCCACATCGTCCTCACGCGAAGCGACTGGACCGCGGCGGGCGCCGAGGTCGCGCATTCGGTCGGGGAAGCGCTGGCGCTGGCGGGCGATGACGTCGCGGTGATCGGGGGGGCGCAGATCTACGCGCAGTTGCTGCCCCGCGCGGATCGGATCGAACTGACCGAAGTCCATGCCGGACCCGAAGGCGATGCCACCGTGCCGGCGTTCGAAGGCTGGCGCGAGATCGCCCGCGAAGACCACCCCGCCGAGGGTGATCGCCCCGCCTACAGCTTCGTCACTCTGGCACGACCCTAGACTAAGCGTGTTCTCCCGCGAAGGCGGGAGCCCAGGCTGGACTCCCGCCTTCGCGGGAGAACAAGAAGTGTAGCGTGACCCCTTCCGCCCCCCTATAGCCCGCCTCCATGCAGCGGCTCGACGGCGGCGCTTCCATTCCTTCGCAGCTTGCGGACGGGATCGTCGCGCTGGGCAATTTCGATGGATTTCACCTCGGTCACCAGGCGGTGGTCGCGCGCGCGATCGCCTGGGCAAAGGCCGAGGGTCGCCCGGCGCTGGTGGCGACGTTCGATCCGCATCCGGTCCGCCATTTCCGCCCCGCCACCGCGCCGTTCCGCCTCACCACGCTGGACCAGCGCGAGCGGCTGTTCGCAGACGCCGGCGCCGATGCGATGGTGGTGTTCCACTTCGACGGCGATCTTGCCGCGCTGACCGCCGAGCAGTTCATCGCCGACCGCCTGGAGCGCAACCTGCGCGTCGGCGGCGTGGTGACCGGCGAGGACTTCACCTTCGGCCATGCCAAGAGCGGCACCGTCCATACACTCGCCACGCGCGGGGCCGCGCACGGGTTTCGCGCGGAGACGGTCGGCGCGATCGCGCTCGACGGCGAGACGGTGTCCTCCACCCGCATCCGCGACGCGCTGCGCACCGGCGACATGGCGACCGCGACGCGCCTGCTGACGCGGCCGTTCGCGATCGAGGGTGTGGTGCAGCACGGCGACAAGCTGGGCCGCACGATCGGCTATCCGACCGCGAACATCGACATGGGGAATTACCTGCGGCCGGCGTACGGGATCTATGCGGTGACCGGCCGGCTGGACGACGAGCGCGTGCTGAACGGCGCGGCGAACCTCGGCATTCGCCCGAGCTTCGATCCGCCGAAGGAATTGCTGGAACCGCATTTCTTCGACTTCGCGGAGGATTTGTACGGGCGCCATGTCGAGGTCTCGCTGATCGAGTACCTCCGCCCCGAAGCCAAGTTCGACAGCCTCGAAGCGCTGACGACCCAGATGGACGCCGACTGCGCGCGGGCCCGGCATATTCTTGGGTCCTCCCCCCCCTTAATGGGTGGGGTTGGGGGTGGGTAGGCCGGTTGGCTGATGTCGTCCCCGCCTCAAGCCGACCCACCCCCAGCCCCTCCCTTCCAGGGAGGGGAGCAGGAAGGGGAAGTGTTTGTGTGTCCCCCCCCTCTCGGCTACAGCCCGGCCCACTTATGACCGATACTCCTGCGCCCGCCCGCGATTACCGCGACACCGTCTTCCTGCCGAAGACCGACTTCCCGATGAAGGCGGGCCTCGCCGCCAAGGAGCCGGCGATCCTCGAGCGCTGGGCGAAGCTCGGCATCTACGACCGGTTGCGCGAACAGCGGCTCGGGCGCGAGCGGTTCATCCTGCACGACGGCCCGCCCTATGCGAACGGCGACATCCACATGGGCCACGCGATGAACAAGGTCCTGAAGGACATCATCGTCCGCTCGCAATCGCTGATGGGCAAGGACGCGCCCTACGTCCCCGGCTGGGACTGCCACGGCCTGCCGATCGAATGGAAGGTCGAGGAAGCGTATCGCGCCAAGAAGCTGAACAAGGACGACGTGCCGGTCGCGCAGTTCCGCGCCGAATGCCGCGCCTATGCCGAGAAATGGGTGGCCGTGCAGAAGGCCGAGTTCGAGCGGCTCGGCGTGATGGGCGACTGGGCCGATCCGTATCTGACAATGAAATATGAAGCGGAAGCCACCATTGTTGGTGAGCTGCTGAAGTTCGCCGAGAGCGGCCAGCTCTACCGCGGCGCCAAGCCCGTGATGTGGTCGCCGGTCGAGAAGACCGCGCTCGCCGAGGCCGAGGTCGAGTATGAGGACATCGTCTCGACGCAGATCGACGTCGCGTTCGAGATCGTGGACGCGCCGAACGCGCCGGATTTGGTCGGCGCGCATGCGGTGATCTGGACGACGACGCCCTGGACGATCCCGGTGAACCAGGCGCTAAGCTATGGGCCTGAGATCGAGTATGAAGTTGTAAAATTCTGGGCGAGCCACACAAGCGACAGAACGCCCACATACATGGATGACCCCGAGTTCGCGTTCCTCGGTAACAATGTCAGCGATGGAAAAGAGTATCTCGTCGCTAAGATGCTCAAGCATGAACTAGCTGACCGGATCACCGCTCAGCTACAGATCAAGCACGCCGCTAGTGGTGTAAGTGTATCTGCAATTCATGCTGATCGCGCTGCCGTTCGAGGTACGCAACTCGAAGGCGCCACCGCACGCCACCCGATGCACGCGCTCGGCGGGTTCTTCGCGAAGCCGCGCCCGTTTCTCCCCGGCGACTTCGTCACGACCGATGCCGGCACCGGGCTCGTCCACATGGCGCCGGATCACGGCGAGGACGATTTCGAACTCTGCAAGCAATACGGCATCGACCCGGTCTTCGCGGTTGACGGCGCGGGGATGTACCGTGCCGACTGGGCGTGGCGCGGCGGTGAGGGCAGCGTCATCAACAAGAAGTTCGTGAGCGCGGACGGCCCGATCTGCAGCGACCTGCGCGAGGCCGGCGCGTTACTGGCGGCGAGCGACGACTTCAAACACAGCTACCCGCATTCGTGGCGCTCGAAGGCGAAGGTGATCTTCCGCGCGACCCCGCAATGGTTCATCCCGATGGATGCGTCCACGCCTCCCTCTCCCCTGCGGGGAGAGGGTCGGGGTGAGGGGCAGCCCAGCAATGCGGCGCCCGGAACAGCCCCTCACCCCAGCCCTCTCCCCGCAGGGGAGAGGGAGTCGGAAGCTGGCAACGGCGCGACCCTGCGCGAAATCGCGCTCGACGCGATCGCCGCGACCACCTGGATCCCCGCGCGCGCGGAAAACCGGATCACGTCGATGGTTCAGGGCCGCCCCGACTGGGTCATCTCGCGCCAGCGCGCCTGGGGTGTCCCCATCGCGCTGTTCGTGAACCGCGCGACCGGCCAGTACCTCAACGACCCGGCCGTCAACGCGCGCATCGTCGAAGCCTTCCGCGAGAACGGCGCGGATGCGTGGTATGCCGACGGCCACCAGGCGCTGCTCGGCCCCGACTACGACCTCGCCGACTATGAGGTCGTGAGGGACATCCTCGACGTGTGGTTCGACTCCGGCTGCACGCACGTCTTCACCGTCGAAGCGCGGTATGGCGAGGGAACGCGCGCCAACCTCTACCTCGAAGGCTCGGACCAGCATCGCGGCTGGTTCCAGTCGTCGCTGCTCGAAAGCTGCGGCACGCGCGGTCGCGCACCCTGTGACGCGGTGCTCACGCACGGCTTCGCGCTCGACGGCCAGGGACGGAAGATGTCGAAATCGCTCGGCAACGTCGTGGATCCCTTGAAGATCATCGGCGAATCCGGCGCGGACATCCTCCGCATGTGGGTCGCCTCGACCGACTATTTCGACGACGTGAAGATCGGCAAGGAGGTGCTCGCCACGGCCTCCGACGCGTACCGCAAGCTGCGCAACACGTTCCGCTACATGCTCGGCGCGCTCGAAGGCTTCGACGATTCCGAGCGCGTCGCGGTGTCCGACATGCCCGAGTTGGAGCGCTACGTGCTCCACCGCTTGCGGATGATCGACACCGAACTGCGCCAGGCGGCCGAGGCCTACGAGTTCAACCGCTACACGCGCCTGCTGACCGACTTCGCGAACGAGGACCTGTCGGCGTTCTTTTTCGATATCCGCAAGGACTCGCTCTATTGCGATGCAGTGGATGACCTCAAGCGCCGGTCATACCGCACCGTCCTCGACGTGCTGTTCCACGCGCTCGTCCGGTATGCGGCGCCGGTGCTTTGCTTCACCGCCGAGGAAGTGTGGCAGTCGCGCTTCCCGAGCGACGACAGCTCGGTCCATTACCTCGAATGGCCGGCGCTGCCGTCGCTCGACGCGGACGACGTGGTCGGCAGCAAATGGCATGAGATCCGCCAGTTGCGCGTCGCCGTCACGGAAGCGATCGAGCCATTGCGCCGCGAGAAGACCGTGCGCTCCAGCTTAGAGGCCGAAATCACCGTGCCGTCGATGCTGCTCGACGCGGACGCGCTGGCCGAAGCGTTCATCGTCGCCAAGGTCACACCCGGCGACGCGGTCACCGTGACGCGCACCGACTTCCACAAATGCGGCCGCTGCTGGCGTCACCTCCCCGAGGTGAAGGTCGATGGCGAGCTCTGCGATCGTTGCGACAAGGTGGTGGCGCATGCGTAACCTGCCAAAGGCCGGGTTCGGCGCGGCGATCGCGCTGTTCCTCGCCGATCAGCTCAGCAAATGGGCGGTGACCAAGCCGCTCGGGATCGATTCGCTCGGCGATGCGCAGACGATCACCTCGTTCTTCGACCTGCGCTTCGTGCCCAACATCGGCATCTCGCTCGGACTGCTCCCCGCCGACGGCCACCTCACTCGCTGGGCGCTGGTGCTGCTCACCGGCGCGATCGCGGTCGGCGTCGCGGTGTGGATGACGCGCGAGAGGAACCCCGCCGATCAGGTTGCGCTCGGCTTCGTGCTCGGCGGTGCGATCGGCAATATCCTCGACCGGATCCGGCTTGGCTATGTGGTCGATTTCGCCGACCTGCATATCGGCGAGTGGCGTCCGTTTTTGGTCTTCAATGTCGCCGATGCAGCGATTACTGTCGGCGTGCTCGTCCTGCTTGTTCGGGCGCTGCTCGTGCGCGAGAAGCCCCCTGTGGAGAATTCCCATGCGTAAGTTCGTACCCCTGGCTGCCGGGCCCATTGTCGCTTTGGCGAGCGTCGCCCTCCTGTCCGGTTGCGGTGCAGGCCGAAGCCTCGATCGTGCACGTCCGGACGAGTTTGCGGTCGCGCGTCAGGCACCGCTGGTGATCCCGCCCGACTTCGCGCTGGTCCCGCCGCAGCCCGGCGCCGCACGCCCGCAGGATACCGCGGCCAACGCGCAGACGCTCGACGCGCTGTTCGGCGGCACCGCGGCGCGCAGTGCGGCCGAGACCGGCGTGATCAACGACGCGGGTGCGGACAGCGACGATCCCGGCATCCGCTCCAGCGTCGGCGATCCCGGTACGACGGTGGTCGACAAGGGCTCGACCACGCGGGACATCGTCGCGGCCCCGGAAGGCGACGGCCAGGACGCGCGCACGACCGCGAACTGATCGGGGTTTTACTGGTGGACGAAAAAGGGCGGCTCCTCGCGGGGCCGCCCTTTTTTCGTGCCTGGTTGCTGCCGCAGGATCGTCCGAAGCGGATCATGATCCGATGATTCGCACCCGCGCCCGAATCCGCGCCCGAATCCGTCATCCCAGCGAAAGCTGGGATCTCACCGTGTGGCGAACGTCGCTAGCCTCGAGAGATACCCCAGCTTTCGCTGGGGTGACGGAATGAGGGATGGGGATTGGGGAACGGAGATCGGAGATCGGAGATCGAGGAACCGGGCAGCCTCGGCCCTCCTTGTTCTCCCGCGAAGGCGGGAGCCCAGTCTGGATCCCCGCCTTCGCGGGGAAACAATGCTGGAGTGCCCTCACCCGTCGCCGGCTTTCCCTCGCCCGATAGGAGAGGGAAAGCAGGAAGAGCGAGGACCGCGCTAGATCAGAACGCCGCGGTCAACGAGACGAGCACCTTGCCGTTGGCGATCGAGCCGTTGCCGTCCTGGCCGCGGCTGAAGCTCGGCTGGAGATAGGCCGATTCGCCCTTCGTGATGTCGGTATCGACATACGCCACGCCCAGCGTCAGCGGGGTGCTGGGGATCACGTAGTCGGCGCCAAACAGCCAGTCCCAATATTCGCCGGTCGGCGACACGCTGGTCGCGAACGGGCCGAGGCCCTTGTTGCCGTTCGAATAGCCGACATGCGCCTTCACGGTCAGCCCGGTATTGGGGATCCCGCTGCTGACATCGCCCCAGAGATACAGGTTCGAATCCTTGGCGTTCACGCGGTCGTAGACGCCCGCTGCAGCCGACGCGCCGTTCGAATACCACGGACCCAGCGCCTGCTGCTTGGGCGCATAGGCGACGCCGGCGGTCAGCGCGACCGGGCCGGCGGTGCCCGACAGCTTGGCATAGGGTTCGATGAAGTCGGTATTGTCGAAGCCGCTCGGGTACATGTACCAGGTCGCGCCGACGTCGAGCGTACCGCCGCCGACCGGAACCTTGTAGCCCGCGATCAGATCGAGCTCCATGTTGGCGCCGCCGAACGTGCCCCAGCCCGCGAGGTTGGACCCCCAGGTGCCGATGTACAGGCCGCTCTTGTGCGCGATGGTGATGCCGCCCTGGACGGCGAGATTCTCGTCCGACTGCGACACGCCGCGGAAGCGGTAATCGCTGACGAGCCCGACCGAGCCGGAGACCGTAATCTCCTTGGGCGGTGCGGTAGCCTCGTCCTGAGCGAACGCGGGGGTAGCGGCAGCCAATGCGATGCCGCCGAGAAGAATAGTGGTGAAGCGCATCGTTTCCCTTTCGATACTGGAAAGTCGATGTCCCCGCCTGCCACCGCGGACGCCGCATCTATCGAGGCCTCAGCCTCCGAGTGCGGTCTTTCCTGCGGTGACGAATGTGTGACAGTCCATGGTACGACGCACAAGCGAATCTTGCGTACAATCGGGGTTTGACGCCACACATGTTGCGCGGCGGCCACACCAATTATAGTCGAGGGGCAACGATCGGGGTCAAATTCCAGCCACCGAGACGGCACCGGAGCCGAGCGGCGACACGGTCACGTCAGGATCACGACGGCAACGCCCGCGATCGACAGGATGACGCTCAGTATCACGAGCCAGCGGACCTCCGGTGCGTCGCGCGACGAACTGGCGCGGTGCACCGCAGTGAGCAGCAGTCCCGTACTCACCAGGACGATGAGGCTGCCCAACAGATCGCCTTGTGTTTCCGTCATCGCTAATCCCGTCGGCTCGCCTGCCAATAGGGTAGTGGCGCGGCCCTATCGCGGTGATGACGCGGCGATGAAAACTGCGGGCGAACCGTTAGCCGTGCACCCTCCGAAAAGCGTCCAATCCCGCTTCGAGATCGGCGATCAGGTCGGCGGGGTCTTCGAGGCCGATCTGGAGGCGGACCATCGGACCGGCGGCGGCGCGCTTGGTGACGCTGCGGTGGCGCTGCGGGTCGGCGGGGATGGCAAGGCTTTCGAAACCGCCCCAGCTATAGCCGATGCCGAACAGCTCGAGCGCGTCGATCAGCGCAGCGCGGGAGGTTTCGTCTCCGCCATTCAGGACGAACGAGAACAGACCACTCGATCCCTTGAAGTCGCGGACGAACAGGTCGTGGCCGGGGCAGTCGGGCAGCGCGGGGTGGAGGACCTGCGCGACTTCGGGGCGCGATTTGAGCCAGTTCGCGATGGCCAGCGCGCTCGACTGGTGCTGCGCGAGGCGCACCGCCATCGTGCGAAGGCCGCGGCTGCCGAGCCAGCAATCGTCGGGACTGGCGACTTGGCCGAGCTGGAAACTCGTCTCGCGGAGCTTCTTGAAATGGTCGGGACCGGCGGTGACCGAGCCGAGCATGACGTCCGAATGCCCGACGACGTATTTGGTGCCGGCGAGGATCGTCAGGTCGACGCCGCGCTCGATCGCCGGGAAGAACAGCGGGGTGGCCCAGGTGTTGTCGAGCAGCGTCGTCACGCCCCGCGCCTTGGCGGCGGCGACGATCGCGGGGACGTCCTGCACCTCGAAACTCAGCGATCCGGGGCTTTCCATGAAGATCGCCCGCGTCTTGTCGCCGATCAGGTCGGCGATGCCCGCGCCGATCAACGGGTCGTAATAGCGCGTGGTGATGCCGAACCGCTTGAGCAGCCCACCGGCCATGCCGCGTGTCGGATCATAGGCGCTGTCGACCAGCAGCAGTTCGTCGCCGGGGGACAATACGGACAGGAGGGCCGCGGCGATTGCAGCTACACCCGAACAATACAGGAAAGTTCCCTCCGCGCCGGGCTCGAGCGAGGTGAGCGCGTCGGCGAGGCTCCACTGGGTGGGTGTGCCCTTGCGCCCGTAGAACAAGCGGTGATGCGTATCGCGGGTGGCGCTGTCGCGGAGGTGGCCGACCGAATCGTACAGGATGGTCGAGGCGCGCCAGACCGGCGGGCTGACGATGCCCTGCGTCCACTCAGGACGGCGGCCGGCGAGGACGACCTTGGTCGCGTCGCCGACCGGCTTGTTCGTATCGCTCATGCCGTGCCTGTCGCCTTCGGTGTCGAGGGATCGCCGCCCCATTCGGACCAGCTGCCGTCGTACAGCGCCGCGTCGTTGCCGAGCAGGTGCGCGCCAAATGCGAGCACCGATGCGGTGATGCCCGAGCCGCAGGTGGTGACGAGCGGCTTCGCCAGATCGATACCGGCCTTGTCGAACTCCGCCTTCAGTGCGTCGCCGGTCTTCCACGTGCCGTTCGCGTTGAACACCGCGCCCTGCGGCAGGTTCTTCGAGCCTGGAATATGCCCCGGTGCCGTGCCCGGCCGCGGGTCTTCCTCCGCACCGGTGAAGCGCGCGCCCGACCGCGCGTCGAGCACCTGCTCCGCGCCGCTGGCGACGTTCGCCTTCATCTGGTCGAGATCGCGCACGCCCTTCAGGTCCGCCCAGGTCGTGAAGTGACGATGCCGCGGCGTTTCCTTGCCCGATGCGGTCTCGCGCCCCTCGGCCTGCCATTTGGCCAGCCCGCCATCGAGGATCGCGACATTGTGTGCGCCGAACAGCCGCAGCATCCACCATGCCCGCGCCGACGTGTGCCAGGGCGAGCTGTCGTACAGGACGATCCGGCTGCCATCGCCTAGGCCCAGCGTCTGCATCCGGCTCGCGAATTTTTCCGCGGACGGCAGCATGTTGGGCAGGTCGCTGTCGGTATCGCGCAACTCGGCGAGGTTCATGAACACCGCGCCGGGAATATGCGCCGCCTCATATTCCGCCGCCGCATCGCGCCCTTCCGCGTAGGTCGCGTCGACGATCCGCAGATCGCTCGCGCCCAGTTCGTTCGCCAGCCATTCGGTGCTTACCAACGCGTCCATATGCCGCTCCTTGTGCTCGTGAGGTCAGTAGCCAGCGGGGCCGCTCGCGTCGAGGGACGCCAGGAACCCCGCCGCCTGCGCACGCGTCGCTTCGCGGTCCGCCTCGGACTGTTTCGCCCAGTTGCGATACGGCATCGCCAGCCGGTTGTTGCGGCCGAGCTTGTCCTCGTGCCGGTCGAGGAAATCCCAGTACAGCGCGTTGAACGGGCACGCATCGGGGCCGATCCGCTGCTTCACGTTATACCGGCATTGCCCGCAATAATCGGACATCCGGTCGATATACGCGCCCGACGAAATATACGGCTTAGACCCCAACAAGCCGCCATCGCCGAACTGGCTCATCCCCAGCGTGTTGGGCAACTCGACCCACTCATACGCATCGACATACACTTCCAGATACCATTGGTGGACCTTGGCCGGGTCCGCGCCGATCAGCAGCGCGAAATTGCCCGTCACCATCAACCGCTGGATGTGATGCGCGTGCGCGGTCTCCAGCGTCTGGCCGATCGCCTGCGCCAAGCAGTGCATGTCGGTCTCGCCGGTCCAGTACCAGCCGGGCAGCTCGCGGGTGTGGTCGAGGAAGTTGCGTTCGACATACGCCGGCCCCTCGCGCCAGTAGATCCCGCGCATATATTCGCGCCAGCCGATGATCTGGCGGATATAGCCCTCGACCGCGTTGATCGGCGCGCGGCCGGCACGGTATTCCGCTTCCGCGCGACGGCACAGGTCGAGCGGATCGAGCAGGCCCGAATTGATGTAGGGCGACAGGATCGAGTGCCAGAGATGCGGCTCGCCGGTGAGCATCGCGTCCTCGTAGTCGCCGAACTGCGGCAGCGCGTGGCGAAAGAAATTCGCCGCCTGCCGCTCGGCGTCCTCCGCGGTCACGGCGTACTCGAACCCGTCGAGGCTCCCCGGATGATCCGCGAACCGCGCCGCCACCATCGCCAGCACGTCCTTCGTGATCGCATCCGGCTTGAACACGAGCGGGCGCGGCATGAGCAGGTCGTTCCTGGCGGGCTTGCGGTTCTCCTTGTCGAAGTTCCAGCGGTCGCCCTCGGGCTTGCCGTCGGTCATCAACAGCCCGGTGCGCGTCCGCATCTGGCGATAGAACCACTCCATCGTCAGCGTCTTCCGCTCCGCCGCCCAGGTCTCGAAGTCGGCATGGCTGGCGAGGAACCGGTCGTCGCTGCGGATCTCGACGGGGATGCCGAACAGCGTCTCCCAGCTTTCGAGCATCGCCATCACGCGCCATTCGCCGCCCTCGGTGACGACGATCCGCTCGGGGTCATGCCGCTCGACCGCGCGCGCGATCTCGCCGGTGAAGCTGCCCGAATTGTCGGGATCGTCGAGCGTGGTGTATTCCACCGTCCACCCGGCCTCGCGCAGCGCGTCGGCATGATGCCGCATCGCCGAGAGGATATAGGCGATCTTGCGCTTGTGATGGCGGACATAGGTCGTCTCGTCGGCGACCTCCATCATCAGCACGATTGTCACCTTCGGATCGCAATCCCGCAGCGAGGCGAGGTCGATCGTCAGCTGGTCGCCGAGTATCGGTACGAGTGTCGTGATCGTCACGCTGCGGCCCCCATCGTCACAAGCATGCGATCGTCATTCCCGCGCAGGCGGGAACCCATACTGGCAGACGTCGCGGTATGATCGCGAGCGTTCGAGGATATGGGTCCCCGCCTCCGCGGGGATGACGAGGAAACGACACCGATATCACTCACGCTCATCACCCACTTTGCGTCATCCGAATCGCGTCCTACATGGCGCACTATGACCGCACCCGCCAACCCGTTGCATCTGGGCCAGAACAGCGCCCTCCCCGCGTCTCCGGAAGAGGCCGTACTCGATTACGTTCCGAACCCGCGGCCGGGCCGGACGTATCTCGTGCGGTTCGCGGCGCCCGAGTTCACCTCGCTCTGCCCGGTGACCGGCCAGCCCGACTTCGCGCATCTCGTCATCGACTATGTGCCGGGCGAGACGATCGTCGAATCCAAGTCGCTCAAGCTCTTCCTGAGCAGCTTCCGCAACCATGCCGGGTTCCACGAGGACTGCACGGTCGGCATCGGCGAACGGCTGTTCGACGAGATGAAACCGGTGTGGTTGCGCATCGGTGGATACTGGTATCCGCGCGGCGGAATCCCGATCGACGTGTTCTGGCAATCGAGTGCACCGCCGCACGATCTGTGGCTCCCCGACCAGGGCGTCGCCTCGTATCGAGGGCGCGGCTGAGGCGCGGCTAAGTCGCTGAAAATGCGATATTGATGGAGATTACCATGAATCCCATGCTGCACTGCAGTATGTGGTGAAACTTTATGCTACCTGAACCGTTCGAATAGATACGCGACCAGGGGTTTGCCCCAGGCTACGCGCTCAAACGAGGGACAGGGTATGGTGAAACCGGCGGACGGTGGGAATATCGCGCGACTGGCGCTGATCGGTAATTTCTTGCCGAGGCAGTGTGGGCTCGCCACTTTCACGACCGACGTTTTCACGGCCATGCGCGCGCGCTTTCCCGAGATCGCCGTCGACGTCTACGCGATGGACGATCATCCGGGCAAATACGACTACCCGCCCGAGGTGACCGGCACGATCCCCGAAACCGATCTGTCGGCCTACATCAACACCGCGCGAAAGATCGAGGCCAGCGGCGCGCAGGCGATCTGGCTCCAGCATGAATATGGCATCTTCGGCGGCCCCGCCGGCGAGCATATCCTCGCGCTGCTCGATCGCACCACGCTGCCGGTGATCGTCACGCTGCACACGATCCTCGAAAAGCCCAATGCCGATGAGCGCCGCGTGCTCGAAGGCCTGCTCCGCCGCGCCGCCCGCGTGGTGGTGATGGCCGAGCGCGGCCGCGATATCCTCCAGCGTGTCTACGGCGCCAATCCGCGTCAGATCGCCATGATTCCGCACGGCGTGCCCGATCGCGACCTGCTCGACCCCGCGGTACTCAAGGACAAGTTCGGCTGGCAGGGTCACAAGGTCATGCTGACGTTCGGCCTGCTCGCCCCCAATAAGGGGATCGAGACGGTCATCAACGCGCTGCCCGCGGTGATCGCGAAGCATCCCGACCTGCTGTACGTGGTGCTCGGCGCGACGCATCCGAACCTCGTCGCATACGAGGGCGAGAAGTATCGCGACAAGCTGAAGGCGCTTGCCACCGAGAAGGGCGTCGCCGGCAACATCGCGTTCGTCGACGCATTCCTCGAGCATGGCGAACTGCTCGACTATCTCCAGGCCGCGGACGTCTATGTGACGCCCTACACCAACCCCGCGCAGATCACGTCGGGCACGCTCAGCTATGCGATCGGCGTCGGCAAGCCCGTCATCTCGACACCGTACGTGCATGCGACCGAGATCCTCGCGGATGGCCACGGCGTGCTCGTGCCGTTCGGCGATGTCGACGCGTTCGCGCGCGAGATCGACGCGCTGATGTCGAACGACCGCGATCGCAATCGTCTGGCCGAGCGCGCCTATGCGCGTGGCCGTACGATGATCTGGCCGAAGCTCGCCGAGGCGATGATGGCGGAGATCCGTGCGATCGTGGCGGCGCGCCCTTTTCGCCTCGCCAAGATGCCGGCGCCGCTCAAGCCGTTGATCCCTGATTTCGCCGCGGTCGAGCGGATGAGCGATTCGACCGGCATGCTCCAGCATTCGATCTATTCGATTCCCGATCGTCGTCACGGATACTGCATCGACGATAACTGCCGCGCCCTGATGCTGATGAGCGCGATGCCCGATCTCGACGACGTCACCCGCGACAAGTGGATGACGATCTATGCGTCATTCGTGCAGTACGCCTGGAACCCGGACACGCGCCGCTTCCGCAACTTCATGAACTTCGATCGCACCTGGTGCGAGGATTCGGGCTCGGAAGATTCGAACGGCCGCACGCTCTGGTCGCTCGGCGTCACCGCACGCGATGCGCAGGCCGCCAAGCACCGCGACTGGGCGACCGCGATGTTCGATTCGACCGCGTCGATGGCGCTGGAGCTCGGCAGCCTTCGCGCGCAGGCGTTCGCGATGCTCGGCGCGGCGGCGATGCTGGAGGCCAAGCCCGGCCACCAGCTGTCGCTGTCGATCCTCGAGGCGTTCCCGAAGGTTCATCTCGACCTGCTGGCGAAAGCACGCCGCCCCGAGTGGCAGTGGTTCGAGATCGTGCTCGCCTACGACAACACCCGCCTTCCCCAGGCGCTGATCCGCGCGGGCCAAGCGCTCGGACGGCAGGACCTGATCGATTGCGGCCTCGCCACGCTCGACTGGATCGTCGCCAAGCAGACCTCGCCAGAGGGCCGCTTCCGTGCGGTCGGGTCGGAGAGCTTCAACCGGCCCTATGCCGATCCGTTGCAGTTCGACCAGCAGCCGCTGGAGGCGCAGGCCACCGTCGATGCATGCGCCGCGGCGTTCGAGGCGACCGGCGACATGCGCTGGCATGACGAAGCCCAGCGCGCTTATGGCTGGTTCCTGGGGGCGAACGATCTCGACCTGCCGCTCGCCAGCGTCGCCGATGGCGGCTGTTACGACGGGCTGATGCCGACCGGGTTGAACAGAAATCAGGGCGCGGAGTCGATTTTGGCCCTGCAACTGGCCAGTTGTGCCATTTCGGGGGTATCAAAAGCAGCGCAAAGCGTGGCAGGAGCGACCCGCGTCGTCGCCTAGTTCGCTAGCGACAGCCTTGCAGGCGACGGTGCGCTGAGTGGAACGACGCGGGGCACTGCTACGATGGATCTGTTCAACCACCAGCTGCGGCTGCACGCGGATCCTTCGCGTGTCGTCGTGCGGCCGTTCCATATCGCCTGGGGCGGTCAGGGCGGCGCACCGAGCCGCACCGAGCGGCTCGTCGGCGAAGTGCTGGAAATGTCGCCCGCACAGGCGCGCGCGCAGCTCGAAGTCGTGCTGAAGGATTTCGAGGCGCGCCACTGGCAGACGCGCCGCGTGTTCATGACGCGTTACGACCAGATCGAGGACATGCTCGGGCTGAACGGGTCGGAGATCGGCGACGAGAAGCGCCAGCTGATCGGCGCGTATTTCTGCCACGAATACAGCTATGCCGCCGCCGCGTTGATGAACCCAAGCGCGGTGCCGCATTTCGACCAGTCGGGCATGCCGCCGGGGTCGATGCGCATCCTGATGTCGCTGCGGGCCGTCGGCGAGGGTCACATTTCGTCGGTCGCGTTCCGCGAGGGCATCATCACCTGCGAAAACCAGATGAAGCTCGCGCCCGAGCCGCCGTTTGCAACCGCGACCGATGCGGTCGGCAGCGGCGAGGACGAGATGCCCGAGGGCCCCGTCACCGTCTATCGCCACCGCGACAGCACGCTGAGCGGCACGGTGATCTTCCCGATCACGCAGGCGCAGTCGAAGGGCCTCGAGGATCTCCGCATCGTTCGGTTCCAGCACGAGAACGGCGAGTATGAGTGGATCGGGACCTACACCGCCTATAACGGCTCGGTGATCCAGTCCGAACTGATGCGCACCCGCGATTTCCGCGCGTTCGATCTGGTGCCGATGACGGGCCCGGCCGCGCGCAACAAGGGCATGGCTTTGTTCCCGCGGAAGGTGAACGGCCAGTATATGATGATCGGCCGGCAGGACGGCGAGAATTTGTTCCTGCTCAAGTCGGACACGCTGACCGACTGGGACGACGGCGAGAAGATCCTGACGCCGGAATATCCGTGGGAGCTGGTGCAGATCGGCAATTGCGGGCCGCCGATCGAACTCGACGAGGGCTGGCTGCTGCTGACGCACGGCGTCGGCGCGATGCGGAAATACTCGATCGGCGCGGTGCTGCTCGACAAGGACGATCCGTCGAAGGTGATCGGCCGGACCAAGCAGCCGATCCTGGCGGCGAAGGACCAGGACCGCGAGGGGTATGTGCCCAACGTCGTCTATAGCTGCGGCGCGCTGAAGCATGGCGACACGATCTTCATGCCGTACGGGATCGCGGACAGCTCGGTGGGCTTCGCGTTCGTGCCGATCGAGGACATGCTTGCCGCGATGAAGTGAAGGGGGTGTGGGTAGCTCCCCACTCCACCCATACGAAAGCACCACCCGGCACTAGGCCACCACCCCGGCGGAGGCCGGGGCCCAATTGGGAAGGTGGGAGTAACGGAACGCTGCCCATTGTTAGCAGCGTTCCCCAATTGGGCCCCGGCCTCCGCCGGGGTGGTGGAATGGGCCAAGGTCCCAACCCAATCTTGTTCTCCCGCGAAGGCGGGAGCCCAGACTGGATCCCCGCCTTCGCGGGGAAACACGCTCACCTACCCCCTCTCCCCTCGGGGGAGAGGGAAGGGGCCCGCCCGGCCCTTGCCGGGTGGGAAGGGTGAGGGCACGCGACTAGCGCGAAGCCGCCATCGTCCGCCGGTACATCACCCAGGTCAGCACCGCGAACAGCAGCGTCCCGCCGACCAGCGCCACGCTCGCAAACCCGTCCCCGACCAGCGCCAACGGCGTCTCCTTGTTGGTCAGGTACACGATCCCCGCAAAGCCGACGCCCCACAGCGACTCCCCGACGATCATCCCGGTCGCGGTCAGCACCCCCATCCGCTTGGCAAGTTCCGGATCGCGAGCCCGATCCGCCCAGCGATCATACGCGAACCCGACGACCGCCCCGATCGTCACCGGCAACGTCACCGACATCGGTAGATACACGCCGAGCCCGACGCCAAGCGGCGGCAACCGCAGCTTCCCCGCCTTGCCCAGCAACTCGTCGACCGCGATCACGAGCACGCCGGTCAGCGCGCCATAGCCGATCATCGCCCAGTTGAGATTGCCCCCCAGCACACCCTTCGCCAGCGCCGAGATCAACGCCGCCTGAGGCGCCGCGAGCGCATTTGGCCCCGCCCCCGGCGCCCCTGCGAACCCGAGCGTGCTACCCAGCAAGTTCAACACGGGCGGCACCACGATCGAGCCGAAGACAACGCCGATCAGCAGCGCCACCTGCTGTTTCCACGGCGTCGCACCGACCAGCTGGCCCGTTTTCAGATCCTGGAGATTGTCGTTGGAGATCGTCGCGATGCCGAACACGATGCCCGTCACGATCAGCCCGTAGGCGACCAACGCCTGCGTCGTGCCCGGCTCCACAGCACGCCCGAACCAAGACACCAGCAGGATCGACGCGGCGAGGATGGCTAGGATGCCGATCCCCGACACCGGCGAATTAGACGCGCCGATCAGCCCCGCCATGTACCCGCAGACCGCTGCGATCACGAGGCCGATGACGAGGATGAACAGGAGGCTGCCTGCGATCAGCCCGATCGCCGAGGCCTCCAGCGGCCCGCCCTGCAAGACGGTCCACAGCAGGATGCCGATCGGCACCAGCATCGCGAGCGAGGCGATACCGACGATCCCGATCGGGATGTCGCGCTCCTCCAGCGCCAGCACCACACCGCCCCGCTTGGCCGCCGAAGCCGCCAATGCCGAGCGCACGCCGCCGACGACGGGCCCGGCGATCTTGAGCAAAGTCCAGATCGCCGCGACGCCGATGACGCCCGCGCCGAAAAAGCGGACGTCCGAGCGGAACACGGTCGTGGCGATCACCTCGGCGGTGCCGGTGATGCTGCTGCCCGAGGTCAGGATCGGCAGCAGGATCCACCAGCCGATCACCACGCCCGCGAACATCGCCATGCCCACCGAGATGCCGACCAGATGCCCCGCGCCGAGCAATGCGAACGACAGCCCACCCGAGATGCCGGTCGCACCCGCGCCGACGCGGAACCACGTCGCGGCTTCGGCGGCGACCAGCTTGGTCTGCGTGAGGATCGCGAACCCGGCCGAGACGACGGCGTTCACGACGATGATGCCGAGCCCGCGCGCGCTCTCCTCGCCGCCTTCGCGACTGCCCGCCCCGACTTTCAGAACTTCCGCCGCCGCGCGGCCCTCAGGGTACGGCAACACCGTGTCGACGACGAGCGCACGGCGCAGCGGCACCGAGAACAGCACGCCGAGCACGCCGCCGAACATCGTGATCGCCGCGGTGGTGAAGAACGGGAAACCCTGCCACCAGCCGATCATCACAAGGCCGGGCAGCACGAAGATGATCGCCGCCAGCGTGCCGGCGGCGGATGCGATCGTCTGGACGATGTTGTTCTCGAGGATCGTCGAGTCCTTGAACGCCCGCAGCACTGCCATGGATATGACCGCGGCGGGGATAGAGGTCGCGAACGTCAGCCCGATCTTGAGCCCGAGATAGACGTTGGCCGCGGTGAACAGCAGCGTGATGATCCCGCCGAGCACGATCCCGCGGAAGGTAAGCTCGCGCATGCTGGTTTCGGGGCCCGTCTCGGATACGCCCCGCGTCGCGTCGGTCATCTGGTGTGTCCTGAAAATTCAGGCTCCCGAATGCCGTGTAAGCTTCTGGAGCGCAACTACCGCTCCCTCCGTCACCCCGGACTTGTTCCGGGGTCCACGGTTCCACATAATCGAGAGACGTGAGTTCGCGGAAGGGTGGACCCCGGAACGAGTCCGGGGTGACGGAAGGCAAAGGAAGCCGCAGCGTGCGCCAGAAGTGTGTGGAGGCCCCCCGAACCTACCGCGCCGCCATCCGCCGTGCGAAATTCACCTCGACGGCGCGCGTGACGCTCTCCGCGATCCGGCGACGCCCTTCCTCGCTGTCGAGGAACGCCGCGTCCTGTGGGTTCGAGATATAGCCCGTCTCGAACAGGATCGACGGCATGTCGGGCGCCTTCAGCACCATCAGCGACGCCATCCGGTGGAAGTTCGCCTTGAGCGGCATCAACGGCCTCGCCTCGCGCCCGAGCAACCGCGCGAACGTCGCCGATGCGTTCATCGTCTCGCGCTGCGTCAGGTCGATCAGGATCGACGACACGTCCGCGGGCGCCTCGCCGAGGTTCACGCCGGAGATCACGTCCGCCTTGTTCTCGCGCGCTGCCAGCCGAGCGGCTTCCTTGTCCGACGCCACCTCCGACAGCGTGTACGCGGTCGCGCCGGTCGCATCCGCCGAGCCCGTGCTGTCGCAGTGGATCGAGATGAACAGGTCGCCCTTCAGCCGCCGCGCCACGCCGTAGCGCTCGCGCAGCACCAGATACCGGTCGTCACTCCGCGTCAGCGCCACGCGCACGCGCCCGGACGCCAGCAGTTCGTCGCGGATGGCTTTCGCGACCTTCAGCGTCACGTCCTTCTCGCGCAGTCCGTTCGGCCCGATCGCCCCCGGATCGACGCCGCCATGCCCCGCGTCGATCACCACCAGCGGCCGCGTGTCGTCGCCCTGCACGCGCGGCAGTTTCATGCCCCGCGCCTTGGGCGGCACCGGGACCGACACCTTGTACCTGGGTCGCGACGCCGCACCGAAATTGAACGGAAAGAAGTTCAGCGGGCCGGCGATCCCGGCCTGTGCGAACTGGGCGTAGTCGACCGTGCGCAACGCCAGCGTCAGCTCGCGACCCTCGGAATCGAACCCGCCATCGGTGACGATCGCCGGCTCGGCAAGGTCGAACACCATCCGCATCCCCGACCGCCCGCTGCGCATCTGCGTGACGCCGGTCACGAGACCGCGCGCGGCGACCTCGCGGCCCGGAGTCGCGCCGGTCACGTCGACCGCGATCTGGCGCGGCCCGGTCAGCACGCGGCTGGCGGCATCGCCGACCGCCTCGTCGAAGCGGATGACGATCCGCCCGTCGCGGATCGCGACGCTCTGCACGGTCGCCGCCCAGGCGGGGACGCTCGACAGCCAGCCGGCCATGAGGGCGATTACCGTGAACACCCCGCGTCCTTGCCGTGCGGATCGACCGCCGGTCCAGCGAAAAGCCATGATACACCCCTTTGATCGATACATCCGATCGCTGCACGGAAGATAAGCCCCGGCGTCCCAAGAGCGCGTTGCGGTGTGCGGTTAATTTGCCGTTTGCCATGAATTTGCCGGCAAGGCTCTGCCGGGCCGGCAAGTCTGCGCCTTCCCGCCCTTAATTCGAGCCGAAACGCGGCGGAAAGCAGCCAATATCGGGCTAGTTGCGAGTTCGGGTATGCAGTGCTAGTCCTGTCGTACAGCCGTGTGTCGCCTGGATTTTACCAGCGACGCGCCGGTCTCCACGCCCGCCTGCGGATCCTTCGCTGGCGCGGCACTTCAGGTTGACGCTCGAATGACGCATTCCCCCCGCCCCGCACTCCGACCGGCCTTCGCCGACGGACTCGCGGTCGTGCGGGCGCCGCAGGGAGAGTTCCCGCGGCATGCACTTCGCGCAGAGGCAGTTTCGCACACCATCCGCGAGTCCGGGCGTCCGTGCCCGACCGCACCACCATCAAGCGCGCGACGGCTGCCGACAGGCCCGGCGCGCGCGCGGAGAATCTATTATGACAACGCGTATGCTGATCGACGCACGCCACCGGGAAGAGACCCGGATCGCCGTCGTCAAAGGTAACCGGATCGAGGAATTCGATTTCGAGAGTGCCGAACGCAAGCAGCTCAAGGGCAATATCTACCTCGCCAAGGTCACGCGGGTCGAGCCGTCGCTCCAGGCGGCGTTCATCGATTACGGCGGCAATCGCCACGGCTTCCTCGCCTTCAGCGAGATCCACCCCGATTACTACCAGATCCCCAAGGAAGATCGCGACGCGCTGCTCCGCGAGGAAGCCGAGCACGCCGCCGAGGAAGCCGCCCTGCGCGCCGACTACGACTCGGACGACGAAGAGGGTGACGACGAGGACGACATCGAGCGCTTCGAGGACGATGGCGGGGTAGATCCCGACGTCGCCGAGGAACTCGAAGGCGTAGAAGCCGGCGAAGCTCCCCGTCGCAAGCGCAAGCCAAGCGCCGACGATGCGGCCGTAGAGGACCTGCGCGAGCGTCGCATGAACCTGCGTCGTCGCTACAAGATCCAGGACGTGATCCATCGCCGCCAGGTGCTGCTCGTCCAGGTCGTCAAGGAGGAGCGCGGCAACAAGGGCGCCGCGCTGACCACGTACCTGTCGCTCGCCGGTCGCTACTGCGTGCTGATGCCCAACACGTCGCACGGCGGCGGCATTTCGCGGAAGATCAGCAACGCGGGCGATCGCAAGCGCCTCAAGACGATCATGGCCGACATGCAGTTGCCGCCGTCGATGGGCTGCATCGTCCGTACGGCTGGCCTCCAGCGCTCGAAGGTCGAGATCAAGCGCGACTTCGATTACCTCGCACGGCTCTGGGACGGCATCCGCGAGGCCACGCTGAAGGCGTCGGCCCCTGCGCTCGTCTACGGCGACAGCGACCTGATCAAGCGCGCGATCCGTGACATCTACAACAAGGAAATCGAAGAGGTCATCGTCGAGGGCGAGGACGGCTATCGCCAGGCGCGCGAGTTCATGCGCCTGCTGATGCCGACGCACGCGCGGCGCATCAAGCATTACGCCGACCCCGTGCCGCTGTTCCAGCGCGCCGGCGTCGAGGATCAGCTGTCGGCGATGTACCACCCCGTCGTCCAGCTGAAGTCGGGCGGCTATCTGGTCATCAACCCGACCGAGGCGCTCGTCTCGATCGACATCAACTCGGGCCGGTCGACGCGCGAGCATTCGATCGAGCAGACCGCGACCGCGACCAATCTCGAAGCGGCGCAGGAAATCGGCCGCCAGCTCCGCCTGCGCGACATGGCCGGGCTCGTCGTCATCGACTTCATCGACATGGATAACAATTCCAACGTCCGTAAGGTCGAAAAGGCGATGAAGGAGGCGCTCAAGAACGATCGCGCGCGCATCCAGATCGGCCGCATCTCGTCGTTCGGCCTCATGGAAATGAGCCGCCAGCGGCTGCGCACCGGCGTGCTCGAGGCGTCCACCCGCCCCTGCCCGCATTGCGAGGGCACCGGGCTGGTCCGCACCGCATCGTCGTCGGGCATCTCCGCGCTCCGCCTCATCGAGGACGAGGCCGCCCGCGGTCGCGGCTCGCTGCTGACGCTGCGCGCGAGCCAGGAAGCGGCGGTCTACATCCTCAACCGCAAGCGTGCCGACATCTCGGAGATCGAGGATCGCTACGGCGTGATCGTCGAGATCATCCCCGGCCAGGACGAGGAAGGCGCGCACATGACGGTCGAGGCCAGCGGCCCGCCGCCTGCGCACGCGCCCAAGTTCGTCCAGATCATCGAGGAAGACGATGACGACCTCCCCGAGGAGATCGAGGACGAGATCGAGGAGGACGAGGTCGAGGAGGCCGAAGCCGAGCAGCCGCGTCGTCGTGAAGGGGGTCGTGAAGCTCGCGAGGGCAATGGCGAGCAGCGCGCACCCCGCGAGGGTCGCGATGCGGACGGTGAAGGCGGCAAGAAGCGCCGTCGTCGTCGCGGCCGTCGCGGTCGCGCGCGTCCGGGTGAGGAAGGTGCCGCGGAGGGCGTCAACGAGGACGGTTCGTTCGAGGACGCCGACACCAACGTCGAGGAAATCGACGAGGTCGAGGGCGACATCGTCGAAGTCGGCGGTGTGGTCGAAGGTGCTCCGGCCGAGCAGGCGGGCGTCGAGGGCGAAGGCCGTCGTCGCCGCGGTCGTCGGGGACGTCGCGGCGGTCGTCGCAACGAGCAGGGGTCGGAGAACGGCCAGTCGGTCGCCGTCAGCAGCATCGACGACGCCCAGCTGGTCGCCGAGGCTCCCGAGCCGGAAGCGTATGAGCCGGTCGAGTCGACCTATGCCGAGCCGCCTTACGAGCCTGCGTTCGAGCCGGTCGTCGAGGAAGCCCCGGTCGCGGAAGTCGCCGACGGTCCGAAGATGCGCCGCCGTCCGCGGGCGCGGGCGGCAGCCGCTGCGGCGAACATCGCCGAGGCGGTGGCCGATACTGCCCCCAAGGCACGCCGCGGTCGCAAGCCCCGTGCGGTCGAAGCGGAAGCCGAGACGGTTGCACCGGAGCCAGTGGTTCCGGAGCCGATCGTTCCTGAGCCGGTCGCGGCCGAGCCGGCTACACCGAAGCCCGGTCGTCGCCGTCGCGAAGCGGTTGCAGAAGCAACGATGGACGAGGTGAGCGCAACGCCCGCCGAGACCATCGAAGCCTCGGCGCCCAAGCCCAAGCGTGCGCGTCGCAAGGCGTCGGACGCTGCGGTCAAAGCGCCAGCGGTCGAAGAGGCGGTCGTCGAGGAAGCCCCCGCCAAGGTCGCTAAGCCTCGCGGTCGCCCGCGGAAGGTGGCGGTGGTCGAAGCCGGCGATGCCGCCCCGACTAGCGAGCCGCTCGCCACGCCGATCGCGACCGTCCCGCCCAAGGCCGAAGTCCAGCCGCAGGACGTCGCGACCTCGGACACCAACGACGACCCCGACGGCGCCCCCCGCCGCGGCTGGTGGCAGCGCACCTTCGGCTAACCCCGGACGTTGTGAATGGAGAGCGGGCGCGACCGAAAGGCCGCGCCCGTTTTCGTTTGTGGGTTGGGCGAGGTTTGCCGACAAGAAGGTTTGTCCTGCAGCCATTGGCGTCCATCAAAGCCTCAGGAAGCTTGTGTCCCCGCGAAGGCGGGGACCCAGACTGGGCACCCGCCTTCGCGGGTGAACAAGCCACAGGGGCGATGGTGTATTTGGGTTCTAGTGCCCCTGACGAGGGGCCACTGCCCCCTCCACCCACACCACCACCCCGGCGAAGGCCGGGGCCCAATTGGAAAGGTGGCAATAATTAAGCGCCACCCTCAATTAGCCCGGTCCCCCAATTGGACCCCGGCCTTCGCCGGGGTGGTAGCTATTGGCACGCGCGCGCCTTGCCACCCCAAACCAAACCCCGTCACCCCAGCGAAAGCTGGGGTACCTCACGTGACACGCGACACGCGCCAAACGGGGAGATCCCAGCTTTCGCTGGGACGACGGTGGTCGGGGGAAGCGGCGCCGGCTCCTGACTACCATACTCCACCGCACGCCCGGCCGCACGACCATTGCCCCCCCGCCCCCAATCGACGATACCCCGTAATATGAAGCGCCTAGTAGCCGCCGCAGCCACCGCCCTCCTCCTATGGACGACGCCCCTCCAGGCCCAGTCGATCCTCCGCGACGCCGAAACCGAAACGATGTTCGCGGAGATGTCCAACCCGCTCATCAAGGCGGCCGGGCTCTCGACTCGCGACGTGAAGGTCGTCCTCATCAACGACGAGTCGATCAACGCGTTCGTCGCCGGCGGGCAGACCGTCTACGTCCACTCAGGGCTGATCCAGGCCGCCGACAACGCCAACGAAGTCCAGGGCGTCATCGCGCACGAGCTAGGCCACATCGCCGACGGCCATGTCGTCCTCGCCGACCGCGGCACCAAGCCGGCGATGGGCATGTACCTGCTCTCGATGGTCCTCGGCCTCGCCGCGATGGCGGCCGGCAGCGGCGAAGCGGGCGCGGGCATCATGGCGGCGGGCCAGCAGGCGGCGATGGGCAGCTACCTGTCGTTCAGCCGCGTCCAGGAATCGACCGCAGACGCGACCGGCGCGAAATTTCTCCGCGAGGCCAACGTTTCCGGCCGCGGCATGCTGAGCTTCTTCAAGAAATTGCAGCAGCAGGAATATCGCTACGGCACCGCCAATATCGATCCGTTCATGCAGTCGCACCCGCTCTCGGGCGAGCGCGTCGCGACGCTCACCGCCGACCTGCAAGCATCCCCCGCCTGGGCCAACAAGCCCGACGCCGCGCTGGAGGAACGCTTCCGCCGCGTGAAGGCCAAGCTCGCGGGCTACGTCATGCCCGCCGACCAGACGCTCCAGGCCTATCCGCCGAGCGACCAGTCGATCTACGCGCACTACGCCCGCGCCTATGCGTACCACAAGGCCGGCTACCCCGACAAAGCCGATGCCGAGGCGAACGCGCTGGTGAAGGCCGAGCCGACCGACCCGTATTTCCTTGAGATCAAAGGGCAGATCCTGCTCGAGGCGGGCAAGCCGAACGAGTCGCTGGTCCCCTTGCGCGAGGCCACCGAAGGCTCGCGCAACAACCCGCTGATCGCCACCACCTTCGGCCATGCGCTGATCGCGACCGAGAACAAGGCGAATTACCCCGAGGCAACCAAAGTCCTGCGCACCGCGGTCGGTCGCGACGACCAGAACCCGTTCGCCTGGATGCAGCTCGGCACCGTCTACGAACTGACCGGCGACACCGCGCGGGCGGCTCTGGCCACCGCCGAGCGCGCCAGCATGGGCGGCGACATGCGGACCGCGTCGGCGAGCGCGCAATATGCGCTGGCGAACATTCCGGCGAACACGACCGACTGGATCCGCGCGCAGGATATCGCGATGGCCGCGCAGAACGAGATGGACGACAATCCCAAGCAGTATAAGCGCCGCAAATGAGCAAACTCACATTTCCGGCGATTGCAGTCGCCGGCGCCGTCATCGGAGGCCTCGCGGTCTGGGGCTATGACCGCCAGGGCGGCGGCGTCGAGCGCGCGCAGGTCGAGTCGATCGTCCACGACTACGTCTTGACGCACCCCGAGATCCTCCCCGAAGCGATGGAGAAACTGCGCGACCGCGAGTCCGGCAAGACCGTCACCGCCAACCGCGACGCGATCGTCACGCCGTTCGGCAGCGCCTGGGCCGGCAACCCCAAGGGCGACGTCACGCTCGTCGAGTATTTCGATTACAATTGCGGATATTGCCGCGCGAGCCTGCCGATGATCGCCAAGCTGATCGCCGCCGACCCGAAAGTCCGCGTGGTCTTCCGCGAACTCCCGATCCTCAGCGCCGAAAGCCGCATTGCCGCGCGCGCGAGCCTGGCCGCCGCGCAACAGGGCAAGTTCGCGACGTTCCACGACGCGCTCTACGCCGGCGGCCCGGTCAGCGACGCCTCGATCGCTGCCGCCGCGAGCAAGGCCGGGGTCGACACGACGCAGGCGAGCTTCACCAAGACCGCTGACGCCGAAATCGCCAAGAACATGGAAACCGCCGCCAAGCTCGGCATGACCGGGACCCCAAGCTGGGTGGTAGGCGACCGCGTCCTGTCCGGCGCCCTGCCGCTGGAAGACCTGCAAAAGGCGGTAGCGGCAGCGCGCGCCGGCTAACCGTTCTCCTGCGAACGCAGGAGCCCAGGGTTACAAAGCGCGACGCCCGGTATCCTGGGCTCCTGCGTTCGCAGGAGAACAAGGAGCCGCCCCCTATCATTCCCCGATCCCCGCCCCCATCTGCCCCACACGAAAAAGGGGTGCCAATGACCGAACCGATCCTGTCCATCGCGGGCGTCACCAAGACCTACAAGAGCGGCACCACAGCCCTCCACCCCGTCGACCTCGATATCCAGAAGGGCGAGATCTTTGCCCTTCTCGGCCCCAACGGCGCCGGCAAGACGACGCTGATCAGCATCATCTGCGGCATCGTCACGCCGTCCGCCGGCACGATCAAGGTCGCCGGCTACGACGCGATCCGCGACTATAAGCAGGCGCGCAGCCGCATCGGCCTCGTCCCCCAGGAACTCAACGTCGACATGTTCGAGACGGTGCTCGCGACCGTCACCTTCAGCCGCCGCCTGTTCGGCCGCTCCGGCCACAGCGCCTACATCGAACAGGTGCTCCGCGACCTCTCGCTCTGGGACAAGCGCGACGCGAAGATCCGCGAACTCTCCGGCGGGATGAAGCGCCGCGTCCTGATCGCGAAGGCGCTCAGCCATGAGCCCGAAATCCTGTTCCTCGACGAACCCACCGCGGGCGTCGACGTGGCGCTCCGCCGCGACATGTGGAAGCTCGTCCACCGCCTGCGCGAAGGCGGCACGACGATCATCCTGACGACGCACTATATCGAGGAGGCCGAGGAAATGGCCGACCGCGTCGGTGTCATCAACAAGGGCACGCTGCTGCTCGTCGACGACAAGGCGTCGCTGATGAAAAAGCTCGGCAAGCGCGAGTTGGACATCGCGCTTCAGGACCCGATGACGACGATCCCGTCAGAACTCGCCGACTGGGACCTCTCGCTGCAGGACGACGGCAAGCGCCTCCGCTACGTGTTCGATGCGCAGGCCGACCATACCGGCATCCCGTCATTGCTCCGCAAGCTCGCCGAACTCGGCATCGGCTTCAAGGACCTCGAAACCAGCAAATCGAGCCTCGAAGACATCTTTGTCGACCTGGTGGGGGAACGCGCATGAACACCCATGGCATCTGGGCGATCTATCGCTTCGAAATGGCGCGTGCGCTGCGCACCTTGTGGCAGAGCCTCGTCACGCCGGTCCTCACGACGTCGCTGTATTTCATCGTCTTCGGCGGCGCGATCGGCAGCCGCATGCAGAATGTCGGCGGTGTCGATTACGGCAGCTTCATCGTTCCCGGCCTGATCATGCTGTCGTTGCTCACGCAGAGCATCTCGAACGCATCGATCGGCATCTACTTCCCGAAGTTCACCGGCACGATCTACGAGCTGTTGTCGGCCCCTGTCTCGGCGATGGAGATGGTGATCGGCTATGTCGGCGCGGCGACCACCAAGTCGGTGATTCTCGGGCTGATCATCCTCGTGACGGCGTCGTTCTTCGTGCCGCTGCGCATCGAACACCCCTTCGCGATGCTCGCGTTCCTGATCCTGACCGCGGTGGCGTTCAGCCTGTTCGGGTTCATCATCGGCGTCTGGGCCAACGGGTTCGAGCAGCTGAATTTCGTCCCCGCACTGCTGATCACGCCGCTGACCTTCCTCGGCGGCGCGTTCTACTCGATCGACATGCTGCCCCAGCCGTGGCGGACGGTCAGCCTGTTCAACCCGGTCGTGTATCTGGTGAGCGGCTTCCGCTGGAGCTTCTTCGGGCAGGGCGACGTGGCCGTGGGGGTGAGCCTAGCCGTGACGGCGGGCTTCCTGGCGGTTTGCCTGCTGGTCATCGCCTGGATCTTCAAAACCGGCTGGCGGATGAAGAACTGAGCGGAACGCTAGAGAGCACCTCCCCGGCGGAGGCCGGGGCCCAGTTGGGGGACGTTGCTGACGGAGGACCGCGCTTCGTTACCTAGACCTTTCCAACTGGGCCCCGGCCTCCGCCGGGGAGGTGCGTCGTTTGGTACACCCTACCGCGTAACCGGCAACGTGATCCGCGAACCTGCGCAAACCTTCTGCGTTGCCTTCACATAGTCCCCCGGTTTCGCCCGCCCGATGTTCGGCACGAACGACTGCGGATTGCGGTCGATCATCGGGAACCAGCTCGACTGCACTTGCACCATGATCCGGTGCCCCGCCTTGAACACGTGGTCGTGGTCGCGCAGCGGCACGTCCCACGCCATAACCTTGCCCGGCACCAACGGCTGCGGCGTCGTATCGCTGGCAAGGAAACGCCCACGCCGCACCTCCATCGCGATCGGCAACTGATAGCCGTTCAGCGTCTTCGCATAGTCGCCCGGTTGCGCCGTGCGGCCGTCGAACGCCTCGGTATCGTCGGGCAGCACGTCGATCAGCTTCACCACGAAATCGCTGTCAGTGCCCGTAGTCGACGCCTGCAACGTCGCCGACAGCGCGCCCGTCACGGTCAGGTCCGCGGTCAGCGGCTCCGACACATAGCCCGGCACATCGGGCCGGTGGTCGACGAAGCGCTGGTCGTCCGCCTCCCACCACGACCAATCCGGGCTGGCATAGGTCGCCGACATCGGCCGCTTACGAAACGGCACCGGGTTCGCCGGATCGGACACGTAATCGCGACACCCTTCGCTGGCCGGCGGCGCGGCGAACGACAGGCTGCCGTCCGTGTGCAGGTACAGGTTCGTCGCCTTTGCGCCCGTCGGAGGCCAGGCCGCATAGGTCTTCCAGACGTTCGAACCCGACTGGAACATCTTCGCCGCAAAGTCCGGCCGCGGGCCCTTCCCGTGCAGCCAGTATGCGAAGAACGGCGCCTGGATCTGTTCCTGGAACTGCGTGCCGCTGGCCGTACCCAGCGGGATCGGGCCGAGGTGATCCGCCGTGCCCTGCCACCCGCCGTGACGCCACGGCCCCGCCACCATCTGCGCGAGATTGTCGGGATCGTTGCGCTTCTGCTTGGCGTAAATCTGCCACGAGCCCCATGGATCCTCCTGGTCCCAGAACCCGGCGACGTTCAGCGTCGGGACGGTCGTCTTGCCGAGCGAGTCCGTCCAACGCTGCGCGGTGTAGAAGCCGTCGTGGTTGGGGTGATCGAGCAGCGACGTGAACATCGGCACGCGGCCCTTGAAGACGGTCCGATCGATCGTCTCCGCCGAGCCCGCCTTGAGGAAATAATCGTACGTATCGCTCGGATAGGCGAAGTCGGAATTCTTGGTCTTGTCGAGCTGCAGCGACGACACCCAGTCGGTCGCATAGCTCAGCCGCAAAGCGCCGTTGCGGTGGAGGTCGTCCGACTGCCAGTAATCGATCCAAGCGGCCTGGGGGGAGACCGCCTTCAGCGCGGGATGCGGGTTTGCCAGCGCGACGGCGGCGGCGAAACCGGGATAGGACACGCCCCACATGCCGACCTTCCCGGTGTTGGTAGGGACGTTCTTCACCAGCCATCCGACGGTGTCGTAGGCGTCCGTGGCCTCGTCGACCGCTTTCGGATTGCCGGGATGCACCGCAGTCGACAGCGTGAAGACGCCGTCCGACTTGAACCGCCCCCGCATCGACTGGAACACGAAGATGTAGCCGTCCTTCATCAGCGGACCGAACCGGCTGGCGCTGGGAAACGGCGCATCGGGCACGCCGTAGGGGGTGCGCTGGAGCAGGATCGGCAGCGGCCCGGTCATCCCGCGCGGTCGCATGATGACGGTCTGCAGCCTCGCCCCGTCGCGCATCGGCACCATCACCTCCTCGAAGGTGAAGTGGGATTGCGCCGCGGTCTGCATGCCCGTCTGCGCGATGGTTGCGCTGGGCACTGCGGCGGTGACCGCAAGCGCGAGCAGGAGGGCGTGGCGCGACATGGATTTTCCCTTCGTGAACCCGGGCCCTTCGTGAACCGTGCCGCGATTGGACGAACCCGCGACGGCGAAGTCAAGCCGCGCGCCACGCTCCGGTCAGCGCCGGTCGCAATGCCAGCGAATTGAGATCGATCAATGCGTGCAGGAGCATCGCCAGCCATAGCTCGCCGGACATCAGGTAGATCGCCGCCATCAGCGCGCCGACGAGCGTGGTCGCGATCACGCCGGCCCGCCCCTGGTAGAGGTGCATCGCGCCGAACGCTGCGATCGCGACGCCGAACGCGACGAACGTGTTGCCGGACACGAGCGCGACCAGCAGCGGCAGGAACAGGCGGAAGGCGAGTTCTTCGGATATGCCTGCCGCGATCGACATGGCGGCGGCATGCGCGATCTCCGGGCGGTTGCGCGGGAGGAGCGACCCGAGATTGCCGATCGTCTTGAGAATACGCCAGTTGCGCCGCGTCGCCAGGACCGCACCGATGATCAGGCCGCCGAGCGCGCTTCCGCCGATCATGCCGAGCAGTTCCGCGCGGCTGTCGCCGGCGAGGCTTGGCAGGAGCCTGCGGAGGGCGTCGAACTCGGGAGGGGCGGTGACGAGGGCGTCGAGGCGACCCAGTAGTGCTAGGCCGATGATCGCCGGCAGAACGAAGGCGATCGCGGCTTTGGCGATCCACAGGCGGTAGGTCTTCTGGCGCGAGGCGGTGTCGGGGAGGCGCTTGATGCGGCGATAGCCGAGGAGGTCGCCCTTGAGGAACCAGACGAGGCCCATGAGGGTGGCGAGGAGGAGGGCGTTGGGAAGGATCATGCGGTCACTTCGCCCCTCATGCGTTCCACCGCTTGGCTTGCTTGTTCTCCCGCGAAGGCGGGAGCCCAGCCTGGGTCCCCGCCTTCGCGGGGACACAATACTTGGTCAGTCCCCTGCCCTAGCCAAGTGCTCCACCCCGGCGAAGGCCGGGGCCCAATTGGGAAACGTCGCTAACGGAGCGATTCGCCTCGTTACTCTGGACGCTCCATTTGGGCCCCGGCCTTCGCCGGGGTGGTGCTCCCCCCTCGGGTCGCTAATCAATCAGTCCGATGCTCGCCCTTGACCCAGCGCACCGTCCCCGAAGACGCGCGCATGACCACGCTCTCGGTGGTCATCTTGCCCTTCTTCCGCTTCACGCCCGCCAGCAGCGAGCCATCGGTCACGCCGGTCGCCGCGAAGATGCAGTCGCCCTTGGCCAGTTCGGACAGGTCATACTGCTTGTCGAGGTCGGTGATCCCCCACTTCGCCGCACGCCCACGCTCGTCGTCGTTCCGGAACAGCAACCGCCCCTTGAACTGGCCACCGACGCAGCGCAGCGCCGCGCACGCCAGCACGCCCTCGGGCGCGCCGCCGGAGCCCATGTACACGTCGATCGTCGTCTCGGGGTCGGACGTCGCGATCACGCCGGCGACGTCGCCGTCGCCGATCAGCATGATCCCGCAGCCGACGGCACGCAGTTCGGCGATCAGCTTTTCGTGGCGCGGCCGGTCGAGCACGCACACGATCAGGTCGCGCGCCGGCACGCCCTTGGCGGCGGCGACCGCCATGATGTTCTCGGTCGGCGTCTTGTCGAGATCGATGATGCCCTCGGGATAGCCCGGCCCCACCGCGATCTTGTCCATGTAGACGTCGGGCGCGTTGAGCAGCCCGCCCTCCTCGGCGATCGCGAGCACGGCCAGGCTGTTCGGCCCCGCCGTCGCGCAGATCGTCGTGCCTTCGAGCGGATCGAGCGCGATGTCGATCTTCGGGCCCTTGCCGATCGCCGAGCCGACCTTCTCGCCGATGAACAGCATCGGCGCTTCGTCGCGCTCGCCCTCGCCGATCACGACGGTGCCGTCCATGTACAGCGAGTTGAGCGCCTCGCGCATCGCCTCGACCGCGGCCGCATCGGCGGCCTTCTCGTCGCCGCGACCGACGAGCGTGGAGGCAGCGATCGCCGCAGCTTCGGTCACGCGGACCATTTCGAGGACGAGAACGCGGTCGAGAACCTGGCTGGCGGCAGCGGTCAAAATATTTCTCCTCGGAATGTTTCGTCGGGGATAGGCAGCAGTCGCAGCATTGTCGACCCGATCAGTCCCTCAGCAGGTCGTTGATGCTGGTCTTGGAGCGGGTTTGCGCGTCGACCCGTTTGACAATCACGGCGCAATACAAAGCGGGCTTGCCGTCTCCGCCACCGATCGAGCCCGGTACGACGACCGCGTAGGGCGGCACTTCGCCCTTGAAGACTTCGCCGGTCGCGCGGTCGATGATCTTGGTCGACGCGCCGAGATAAACGCCCATCGACAGCACCGCGCCCTCGCCGACGCGGACGCCCTCCGCCACTTCCGCGCGTGCGCCGATGAACGCGCCGTCGCCGATGATGACGGGATCGGCCTGCAACGGCTCGAGCACACCGCCGATGCCGGCACCGCCCGACAGATGGACGTTCTTGCCGATCTGCGCGCAACTGCCGACCGTCGCCCAGGCGTCGACCATCGTGCCCTCGCCGACATAGGCGCCGATATTGACGAAGCTCGGCATCAGGATCGCGCCCTTGGCGATGAAGCTCCCGCGCCGCGCAACCGCACCCGGCACGACGCGGATACCCGCCGCCCGGAACTCCGCATCGCCCCAGCCCGCGAACTTCGACGGCACCTTGTCGAACCCGGGCGCGCCGGCCGAACCGCCGTCGATCACGACATTGTCGTTGAGGCGGAACGAGAGCAGCACGGCCTTCTTCAGCCACTGGTTGACCTGCCAGCCGTCAGCCGTCGGCTCGGCGACACGCGCGGTGCCCGCATCGAGCATCGCCAGCGCGGACTCGACGGCATCGCGAATCTCACCCTTGGTATCGAGGCCGAGGGTCGCGCGGTCGTCCCACGCGGCGTCGATGATGGTCTGCAAGGTCATGATGTCTCCAGGATGGTTTCGAGCCACGGCGCAAGCACCGGCACGGTAAAATCGATGTGGTCGCGCGCGCCGCCGGGGGATTGCTCGGAGCCGTTGTCGACCCACACGGTCGTCATCCCGATCGCCTTGGCCGGCGCGAGATTGCGCGTCATGTCGTCGACGAACAGCGACTCCCTGGGGTCGATATCGAACGCCGCACAGAAGCCCGCATAGGCCGACGCATGCGGCTTCGGCATCAGGTCCATCGCGTGGATGTCGTGGATCGCCTCGAAACTCTCACCCAGCCCGAGCCGGTCGAGGATCTTCAGTGCATACGGCTTGTCGCCATTGGTGAAGACGAGCTTGCGCCCCGGCAGCTTCGCGATCGCCGCGACCAGCGGCGCATCGTGCTCCAGCACGTCCATCTCGATATCGTGGACATGCTCCAGAAACGCGTGGGGATCGACGTGATGCTCGGTCATCAACCCCGACAGCGTCGTGCCGTGATTGTGGAAATAGCCCTTCTGCACGCGCCGCGCCTCGTCATGGTCGAGGCCGAGCAGATCCTGGATGAACCCGGTCATCCGCGCATCGACCTGCGCGAACAAGTCTGCGCTCGCCGGGTACAGCGTGTTGTCGAGATCGAAGATCCAGTTGCGGACATGGTCTAGGCGGGCAAGCATCGGCCGGAACCTCTAGGGAGCGCGAGGCGTGGCGACAAGCCGGCTGACGTTTGCTCGCCCGGACGAAAGCACCGCAATCGAGATCAAGGGTGGATAAGCTACCGTTCGGTACCTATCTCTGGTGCATGACACGTTACTCCCTGCTCGATCTGGTCCCCGTCCTCGAAGGCGGCACCGTCTCCCAATCGCTCGCCAATGCGGCCGATCTCGCGCGCCACGCCGAGAGCGTCGGGTTCCAGCGCTACTGGGTCGCCGAACATCACGGCATGACCGGAATCGCGTCCGCCGCGACCGCCGTCGTGATCGCGCACGTCGCCGCCGCGACGTCGACGATCCGCGTCGGCGCGGGCGGCATCATGCTGCCCAACCACGCGCCGCTGACGATCGCCGAGCAGTTCGGCACGCTCGACGCGCTGTTCCCGGGGCGCATCGACCTGGGCCTCGGCCGCGCCCCCGGTTCCGACCAGCGGGTCGCCCGCGCGATGCGCCGCACGCTGGAAACCGACGCCAACGCCTTCCCGCAGGACGTGATGGAGCTGCAAAGCTATTTCGCCAACGACGGCCAGACCGGTATCGTCGCCACGCCGGGTGCCGGCGCGAACGTCGACATGTGGATTCTCGGCTCCAGCACGTTCGGCGCGCAGTTGGCGGCGGCTTTGGGGCTGCCCTATGCGTTCGCCTCGCATTTCGCGCCCGACGCGCTCGATGCAGCGCTCGCGATCTACCGCCGCGATTTCCGCCCGTCCGCGCGGCTTGCCAAGCCGCACGCGATGGCCGGGTTCAACGTGTTCGCGGCGGACACGGACGCCGAGGCGGAACTGCTCGCCAGTTCGCAGCAACAGTCGTTCGTGGCGCTCCGCACCGGCAACCCGGGCAAGATGAAGCCGCCGCTCGCCGGCTACCGCGAATCGCTCGGCGCGCAGGGCAACCAGATCCTCGACCATGTGCTGCAATGCTCGGCGGTCGGCAGCCCGGCCAAGGTCGCCCGCGGGATCGCGGCGTTCATCGAGCGGACCGGGGTCGACGAGGTCATGGTGACGAGCGCGATCTACGACCATGACGCGCGCAAGCGGAGCTTGTCGATCACGGCGGACGTGATGCAGGATTTGAAGATCGCGGCGTAACTTGGCGCCCGCTTTGAACTGCCGGCTCCCCCTCCTCCGTTCGTGCTGAGCGAAGTCGAAGCACCCCCGTTTGGGGCATGCCCTTCGACTTCGCTCAGGGCGAACGGGGGGTAGGTTCTTACGCAACCATTCTGACTGTAGCGCCGGGCTTTCGTCAGGATGACGGGCAGACCTATTCCCCCGCCCATTCCCTCAACAACGTATACGCAATCGCATAGGGCGGCGGCGGCAGGAACGGGCCCTCCTCCCCCCGCAACACCGCACGCACCATCTCGCGCGGCACCCACATCGCATCCTCCAACTCGTTCACGTCGAGCGTGATCGCGTCGTCGTCCGCCTCCGCCACGCACGCGACCATCAACGAAGACGGAAACGGCCAGGGCTGGCTCGCGACATAGCGCACCTTGCCGACGCGAACCCCAGACTCCTCGACGATCTCGCGCGCGACCGCCTCCTCGATCGACTCGCCCGGCTCCAGGAACCCCGCCAGCGCCGAGTAGCGCCCCGGCGGCCACCCCTTGCCGCGCCCGAGCAGAGCCCGTCCGTCATGCTCGGCGATCATGATCACCACCGGATCGACCCGCGGGAAATGCTCGGCCGCGCAGTTCGGACAATTCCGCGCCCACCCGGCGCGAAACACCTCGGTCGGCGAACCGCACTTCGCGCAGAATCCATGCCGCACATGCCAGTCGATGACGCTCCGCGCGCCCGCATAGGTCGCAGCCTCACCCGGCGCGAGCGCCGCCAGCACCGCCATCAGCGCAGGCGAGCGCATCGCCGGCGCAGTGTCGACGCGCATCTCATTCAGCAACGCCGCGAAGTGAGGCCGTCCGCTCTCATCGAGCCCGAGCAGGATCGGCACGGCATCGTCCGGCATGTCCGCCATCGTCGTCCAGGCGAGACGCCCGTCGTCGGTCGTGCCCGGCAGCAACCCGTCGAGCACCAGCAGCCGCGCCCGCCAATCCCGCTGCGCCGCCGCCAGCCCCTCCGGATCGTGGCGCAGCGCATCGGACCGGTCGAGCGTCCCGCCCGTGAAACCCGGTGCCTCCATCACGCTCATCGGCGCAACCTCGCTGCGTCCTGCATCAGCGCCGCGACGACTTGCTCGCGCAGCGGAATGCGGTCCGCCGGGAAGTAATTGACCATCACGTTGCCGCGCGAATGCTTCAGCGGATCTACCCACGCGATCGTCCCCGCCGCGCCGCCCCATGCGTAAGTTCCCTTGCCCGGCCCGTTCGGCGTCGTGGCGAGTACCACCGATCCGCCCGCGCCGAAGCCCATGTTGCTGCCCTTCGTGCCGCCGGTACCGCCACTCACGCCGCCATAGGTCACGCCCGGCGGCAACAGGTTCGACGTCGCCAGCGCGATCGTCTCGGGCTTCATCACGCGCACCCCGTCGAGCATGCCGCCGCCCTGGATCATGTGCAGGAACCGGTCGTAATCGCGCGCCGACATCACGAGCCCGGCGCCACCGTACGGAAAGCTCGGCTTCTGCAGGAACACCGAGTTCGCCGCCGGATCGAGCGGGGTCCGCGTATCGCCGACGAACGCGTAGTTGGTCGCGAGCCGGCCGACTTCGCTCTGTGGCACCTGCCAGAAACTCGACTTCATCTTGAGCGGGTCGAACAGCCGCGTCTGAACGAACCGTTCGAAGCTCATGCCCGACGCGACCTCGATCACGCGGCCCATCACGTCGAGCCCGATCGAATAGCTCCACTTGGTGCCGGGGTCCGCGATCAGCGGCAGCGTCGCGACGCGGTTGGCGAATTCCTCGAGCGATTTCGGCCGGACGACCTTCATCTTCTCTTCCATCGCCGCGCTGACCGACAGCGGCAGGATGCCGAGCTGCTCATATTCCTTGAGCAGCGGCCCCTTGGTGACGATCGTGTAGCCGAGCCCGGCGGTATGCGTCAGCAGGTTGCGGATCGTGATCGGCCGCGTCGCCGGGCGCGTGGCGAGCGAGGTGTCGGGGCTGGTCGCCACCTTCATGTCCTTGAACGCCGGGATATATTTGCTGACCGGATCGTCGAGGTTCAGCTTGCCGTCCTCGACCAGCATCATCGCCGCCATGCCGGTGATCGGCTTGCTCATGGAGTAGACCCGCCACAGGGAATCAGGTCCCGCCGCCGGAGCATTCGGGTCGTCGCTGATCTTGCCCGCCGACGGGAACAAGGTCGGCCCGTCGCCAACACCGAACGCCCCGACGATCCCCGGCATCTTGTCCTGCGCGACGAGGCTGTCGAAGAGCGCGGTTGTTGCAGGGAGAAGCGCCTTGACAGGAATGTCCATCCGCGGCGTCGGCCGAGCCTGCGGGCTTATCTGAGGTCGGGGCTGCGCCTGCTGGGCATAAGCCGTAGCGGCGGCCAGCGCGACAAGGCCCCCCGTCGAAATCCAGTGCACCAGTTTCATGCAGATCTCCGTATGGCCCGGTTGCGTATGGTCTTTCCGGCCTTGGCGAAAACGGTCGGCAGCCCGGCGGTATCCAGGTCGTCGATCGGCCACCATTCGCTTGCCGTTGGAACGCGCGGTTGATGCGCCTCGACCGTCGCCACCGCAAGCGTCAGTTGCAGATCGAAATGCGTAAATCCGTGCGCGACGGTCTCGTCCGGCATCCGCCAATCCGCCTGCGCCGGCGCATCCTCGAAACCGGGGGGAGCATCACCCCAAGGCCCGGTCGGAAACGCCCGCATCCCGCCGAGCAACCCCGTATCCGGCCGCCGCACCAGCAACACCTGTCCGTCGCGCTCCAGCCAGAAGATCGTCCCGTAGCGCTGAGGCTTGGCCGTCTTCTTCGCCTTCACCGGCAACCGCTCGGGCGCGCCCTGCTTGAAGCCCTCGCAATGCTCGCGGATCGGGCACAGCAGGCATTTCGGCGCGCGAGTCGTGCAGGTTCCCGACCCGAGATCCATCATCGCCTGCGCGAAATCCCCCGCCCGAGCATCCGGCGTGATCGAATCCGCCGCCACCCGAATCGCAGGACGCGCGGCGGGCAGCGGCGTCTGAATCGCGAACACCCGCGCGACCACCCGCTCGACATTCGCGTCGACCACCACCGCGCGCTCGCCGAACGCGATCGCCGCCACCGCCGCCGCGGTGTACGCCCCCAGCCCCGGGAGCGCGCGCAACGCGACCTCTGTCCGCGGAAAAACACCGCCATGCTCGGCGACCACGGCCTTCGCCGCCTTCACGAGGTTCCGCGCCCTCGCGTAATAGCCAAGCCCCGCCCAGGCCGCCATCACATCGGCATCGTCCGCCGCCGCCAGACTCGCGAAATCCGGCCACCGCGCGGTCCATGCGAGAAAGCGCGGCGTCACCGCGGCCACCGTCGTCTGCTGCAACATCACCTCGGACAGCCACACTCGGTACGGATCGACCGCCTCGCCCGGCTTCGCCCGCCACGGCAGGTCGCGGCGATGCGCGTCATACCAGTCGAGCAGGGCCCCGGAGACCGAAGAGCGCTTGGCGTTCACGCGTTGCCTATGGCATGGGTTGGCGGATGAGCAAGCCGCCTGGCCCTTCCCCCAAACCGCCCGCGACACGCCGGACGAAAGGCAAGACCGATCCCGACGCGCCGCGCGAAAACCGCTCACGCGCGGTCGCCGAGCTGCTGCCCGCGATCGGCGGCGCGGCGTTCCGGCGATTCGGCTTCGTCCAGTCGTCGATCGTCAGCCGCTGGCCAGAGATCGTCGGCGCGAAACTGGCGGGCGCGAGCATCCCCGAATCGATCCGCTTCCCGGTCGGCAAGAAACAGGACGGCGTCCTGACCCTAACCGTCCGCGGCGCGCACGCCCCGATGATGCAGCACATCGCGCCCGAGATCATCGAGCGCGTCAACCGCTTCTTCGGCTATGCAGCCATCATAAAGGTCGCGATCCGCCAGGGCGAGGTCGCCGCCCCCGCGCCGCGGAAAGCCCCGCCGTCGATCCGCCCGGTCCCCGTCGATCTCGGTGCGAGCCTGAAGGGCATCGCCGATCCGGAACTGCGTGCCGTCCTCGAATCCCTCGCCGCCGGCGTCGCCTCGACGCACGGCCTTCCCAGGATCACCTGATGCGCGTCTTCCTTGCCGTCTTCGCCCTCTTCCTGCTGACCGGCGCCGCACCCAAGCGCGACTGGTCGCAGACCGCGCGCATCCTCCCCTCGGGCGCCTATCTGATCGGCAACCCCGCCGCGCGCGTGAAGCTGGTCGAATATGCCAGCTACACGTGTTCGCATTGCGCCGATTTCTCGGTGAAGTCCGAACCCGTGCTGAAGCGCCAGATGATCGCATCGGGCTCGACCAGCCTCGAATTCCGCCACTTCATCCGCGACCGGCTCGATCTGTCGGCGGCGATTCTCGCGCGCTGCACCGGCCCGAAAGGCTTCTCCGCCACCTCGTCCGCGATCTTCGCCGCACAGCCGCAATGGCTGCAACGTGGCATCGAGTATCAGCAGGGCAACGCCGCGCGCCTCGCCATGTACCCGGCCGCGGCGCAGATCCGCGCGAACGCCGACGGCTCCGGCCTGACCGCGATGGTCAAGGCGCGCGGGCTGTCCGACGCGGCGATCGACGCGTGCTTCGCCAACCAGCCCGAGATCGATCGCATCGTCAAACTGACCGCCGACGCGCCGAAGGAAATCGATTCGACGCCGACCTTCTACCTCAACGGCAAGATCGTGCCCCACGTCGGCTGGGACCAGCTCGAACCCGCGCTCCGCAAGGCCGGCGCCAAATGATCCACTGGAGTAACAGCATGAAGTTCGTAATCGCCCTCGCCGCCCTGCCGCTGGCGCTCGCCGCCTGCTCGAAGAACGATTCGACCGGTAACGTCGATGCGCCCGCCGCGGCACCCGTCGCCGCTGCCGCCGCGCCTGCCGGCCAGAGCTGGACCGAGACGGTCGTGAAGACCCCCGAGGGCTATCTGATGGGCAACCCCAACGCCGCCATCAAGCTCGTCGAATATGGCGCGCGCTCGTGCCCGACCTGCGGCGCGTTCGCCCGCGAGGCGTACAAGCCGCTGACGGAAAAATACGTCTCGACCGGCAAGGTAAGCTTCGAATTCCGCGACTTCCTCGTCCACGGCGCGCCTGACGTGGCGCTGACGCTGCTCGGCCAGTGCGGCGGCGTCGCGCCGTTCTTCCCGCTGCTCGAGCAGATGTACGGCAACCAGATCGCGTTCCTCGACAAGCTCCAGGCGATGATTCCCGCGCAGCAGCAGGGGCTCGCCAACCAGCCGCCGACGGTCGTCGCGACCAAGCTCGCCGAACAGATGGGCGCGATCGATTTCGTCAAGCAGCGTGGCATCCCCGAGGCGAAGGCGCGTGCGTGCCTCGCGGATCAGAAGCAGCTCGAGGTGATGGCCAAGCCCACCGAGAATGCGATGCAGGCGGGGACGGTGACGGGCACGCCGACGTTCCTGATCAACGACAAGAAGCTCGACCAGGTCGTGAGCTGGGACCAGATGGAGAAGGCACTGAAGGCGGCCGGGGCGTAAGGCTCCGGCTTAGGAAATAGTAGGCAGCCTACCCGCCGCACCACCCCGGCGAAGGCCGGGGCCCAGTTGGGGGACATCGCTGATCAGCGCTGCGTTCCGTTACTGACAACTCTCCAGCTGGGCCCCGGCCTCCGCCGGGGAGGTGGCGGTTTGTACGAACGGCAGCTCCTGCTTGTTCTCCCGCGAAGGCGGGAGCCCAGTCTGGGTCCCCGCCTTCGCGGGGACACAACGGCGTAACGGTTCGGCATAAGATTATAACCGTCGGGGGGCGCCAAGAAATGCAGATCAAGCGCCTCCGCATCGCCGGCTTCAAGAGCTTCGTCGACCCCGCCGACCTGCGCATCGAACCCGGCCTCACCGGCGTCGTCGGCCCCAATGGCTGCGGCAAGTCGAACCTCCTCGAAGCGCTCCGCTGGACGATGGGCGAGGCCAGCGCGAAATCCCTGCGCGGTGCCGGCATGGACGACGTCATCTTCGCCGGCACCGCGACCCGCCCGCCGCGCGACTTCGCCGAAGTCTCGATCCTCGCCGAAATAGCAGGCGACGAGCGCGAGATCGTCCGCCGGATCGAGCGCGGCGCCGGCTCCGCCTACCGGATCGACGGCCGCGACGTCCGCGCAAAGGACGTCGGCCTCCTGTTCGCCGATGCCGCCACCGGCGCGCACAGCCCTGCGCTCGTCAGCCAGGGCCGGATCGGCGCGGTCATCGCCGCCAAGCCCGCCGACCGTCGCGCGATGCTGGAGGAAGCCGCCGGAATCGCCGGGCTGCACGTGCGCCGCAAGGACGCCGAGGGGAAACTCCGCGCCACCGAAGCCAACCTCGCCAAGCTCGACGAGATCATCTCGGACCAGGACGCCCGCGCCGCCACGCTCAAACGCCAGGCCCGCGCCGCCGAACGCTATCGCCTCATCTCCGCCCAGATCCGCGTCGCCGAAGCGCGCACGCTCTTCGCGCGCTGGCGCGAAGCCGCCGCCGCATCCGACGCCGCCAAGGCCGAGGCCACCGCCGCCGAAGCCCGCGTCCGCGCGACCACCGACGCCGAACGCGCAGCCGCCGCAGACCAGCACCGCGCCGTCGAAACCGTCTCGACCGCCCGCACCGCCGCCCTCGCCGCCCGCGACCACGTCGGCGACCTCGCCCACCGCCTCGCCGCGCTCAAGACCGAGAAAGCCGGCGTCGAACGCAGGATCGCCGACCTCGCCGACGCCCGCACGCGGATCGCCGACGACCGCGCGCGCGAAGGATCGCTCGCCAGCGACGCCGCCGCCGCGCTCGCCCGCCTCGCCGACGAGGCCAGAGCCCTCGACACCGCGATCGTCGAAGCCAACGCCGCGATCCCCGATCTCGACGCCGCGCTCGCCGACACCGAACGCAAAACCCGAGACGCCGAAGTCTCCCTCGCCCAGGCGCTCGCCACCCAAGCCCGCGACGCCGCCGAAGTCCGTGTCGCCAGCGCAGCGCTCGCCGCCGCCCGCACCCGCGCCGATCGCGCAGACCGCGATGCCGCGCAGATCGCCGCCGCCCTCCGTGCCCTCGGCGACCCCGCTCCGCTAGCCGCAGAGCGCGAAGCCGCCGCCGAAGCCCGACGCACCGCGACCGCCGCAGCCGAGACCGCTCGCCAGGCCATCGCCCGCGCAGACACCGACGAAGCCGCCGCGACCAGCGCGCGAGACGCCGCCGAAACCACCCGCGCCACCGCCCGCGCGGACCTCGCCGCGATCGACAGCGAAGTGGCGGCTCTCACCAAGGCGACACAGCGCAGCGGGCGCGACCGGTTGCTCGACCATGTCTCGGCCAGCACCGGCTATGAACACGCGCTCGCCGCGGCGCTCGGCGACGATCTCGACACCGGCCTCGACGCATGGACCGGCGCCGAGCCCCGCGACGAAGACCCCAGAGCGCCCGCCGACGCCGAACAGCTGGCAAGGCATGTCGACGCGCCCCCCGCCCTCGCCCGCAGGCTTGCGCAGGTATTCGTCGTCGACACCGACACCAACCAACACCTCGCCGTCGGCCAACGGATCGTGACCCGAGACGGCCGACTCCGCCGCTGGGACGGGTTCACCGCAACCGGCACCGGCGCGGCCGCCGCCGAACGCCTGGTCCGCCGCAACCGCCTCACCGCGCTCCAAGGCGCACGACCCGCAGCGGCCACCGCTCTCGAAAAAGCCGAACGAACCCGTGCCGCGATCGACGAGCGGATCGCCGAAGCCCGCCGCCAGTCGCAAACCGCCCGCGCCGCCCTGCAACGCGCCGAAACCACCGCGCGCGACGCCACCCGCAACGAAGACCGCGCTGCATCAGCGCTGGAACGCCTCGCCACCCAGCGCGCCGACCTCGATGTCCGCGCGCACCGGATCGCCGACGACGTCGCCGAAGCGCACGCCGGACGCACCCGCGCCGAGGTGGCGATGGCCGCCGTCCCCGATGGCACCGCCAACGCCCGCCAGGTCGCCACGCTCCAATACGACGCCGAACGCAGCCGCGCCGCTGTCGCGCAGGCCCGCGCCGATCGCACCACGCTAGACCGCAGCATCGCCACACACCGCGAACGCCTGTCCGCAGCGCAAGCCGACACTCGAAGCTGGCGCGCGCGCGCCGGCGAAGCCGCCAAACGCATCGCCGCCATGGACTCGCGCGAAACCACGCTCGGCACCGACCTCGCCGCGATCGCCGCTCGCCCCGCCGCCCTCGACGCTGAAATCGAGACGCTAGACGCCGAACACCAAGACGCGCGCACCGCCGCCGACGCGCTGCTCGCCACCGAACGCGCCGCTGAAACCGCCGCCCGCACCGCCGACGACGCCCACCGCGCCGCTACCGAAGCCCTGTCGCAAGCCCGCGAAGCCCGCGCCGGCGCAATCGCCCGCGTCGAGAACCACGAAGCCCGCCGCCTCGATCTCGGCAAGCTCTCCGGCGAACGCTTCCAATGCCCCGCCCCCGTCCTCCCCGAACGCCTCGGCTTTGCCGTCGCCGACGTCCGCGCGCCAGCCGAGGAGTCCGCCACCCACGACCGCCTGACCACCGACCGCGAACGCATCGGCCCGGTCAACCTCGTCGCCGAAACCGAACTCGCCGAACTCGAAGATTCCGCGCGGGGCAACGCCGTCGAACGCGACGAACTCGGGCAAGCCGTCAACCGCCTGCGCGGCTCGATCGGCACGCTCAACCGCGAAGGCCGCCAACGCCTGCTCGCCGCATTCGAAGCGGTGAACGGCCATTTCCAACGCCTCTTCACCACGCTGTTCGACGGCGGCGCGGCCCACCTCGAACTGATCGACTCCGACGACCCGCTCGAAGCCGGGCTCGAGATCATGGCGCAGCCGCCGGGCAAGCGCCTGCAATCGCTCACCCTCCTATCCGGCGGCGAACAAGCCCTCACCGCAGTCGCATTGATCTTCGGCCTGTTCCTAACCAACCCCGCGCCGATCTGCGTCCTCGACGAGGTCGACGCGCCGCTCGACGACGCCAATATCGAGCGCTTCTGCGACCTGCTCGACCGCATGTCCCGCGATACCGACACGCGCTACCTCGTCGTCACGCACAACGCCGTCACGATGAGCCGCATGCACCGCCTGTTCGGCGTGACGATGATCGAACGCGGGGTCAGCCGCTTGGTCTCGGTCGATCTTCAGGCCGCAACCGGACTGATCGCCACGGGCTGACGTTTGGGATAGGATGGCCGCACCATCTAATTTTCGAGGATACGAAGCCATGGCCGTCAAGGTAGTTGCGTTGGTTACCGTCAAGCCCGGCCAGGACGAGGCGTTCGTCGCCGCGGCGAAAATCTGCGTCGCGGCATCGCGGGCCGAGCCAGGCGTGCTGCACTACGAGCTATGGCAGGAAGGCGAAGGCGAGCGTCGCTTCGTGTTCAACGAACTGTACGCAGATGACGCCGCCGTACAGCAGCACATGGCGTCGGATCACTTCAAGGCGTTCGGCCTCGCCGCGCGCGATCTCGCCGCCGCCCGCCCGACGATCATCGTGACGCATCCGGTCGACATCGGCTGATCGAACGCCGGCCCCGGGTCAGGCGGCAAACCGCTGGGGCTGCTCCGGCAATTCGGGCGGCCCCCGACGTTCGCGGTGCGCTGTCGCCTTCTGAAGGACGCGCTCGAACCGCTCGATCTGCTCGTTGCCGGGCGTAACCGGCCGACCAACGAGATAGCCCTGTACGGCATCGCAACCGATCATCCGCAGCAGGTCGAGCTGGTCCCTGGTTTCGACACCCTCGGCGTGCGTGAGGACGCCGAGTTCCTTGCCGACCCCGACGATCCCGCGCAGCACCGCCATCGATCGCGGATCGAAGCCCGCACGAACCACGAAGCTCCGGTCGATCTTGATCCGGTCGAACTTGAAATCGCGCAGATGCGAGAGCGACGACTGGCCGGTGCCGAAATCGTCGAGCGCCACCTTCACGCCGATCCTGCGGATCCGGTCGATCGTCGCCGCGGTCCGGTCCGCATCGTCGATCAGCGCGGTCTCGGTGATTTCGATCTCGACCCGCTCGGCGGCGATCCCGTGCACCAGGATCGCCTGGGTCAGGTGATGCACCAGCGCCTCGGACTTGAGCTGCGCGGCCGATACGTTGATCGCGACGTGCAGGTGCGAAGACCAGCCGGATAGCTGGCGACAGGCGTCCATGATCACCCAGCGACCGATATCCTCGATCAGGCCGCATTCCTCGGCGATCGGAATGAACAGCGCTGGCGGTACCCAGCCTCGCGTCGGGTGGTTCCAGCGGATCAGTGCCTCGTAGCCGGTGGTGATCCCGGTCGACAGTTGCACGACGGGCTGGAATGCGAGGGTGAAGCCGGCGGTCTGGAGGGCTTCGTGCAGGTCGTCGACGATGTGCTGGCGTTCGGCGAGGCGTTCGGCGAGGCCCGGGACATAGGCCTGGGCGCGCCGGCGACCGAGCCGCTTGGCCTCGTACAGCGCCATGTCCGCGCGCTTCATCAGGTCCTCGGGCGAGAGATCGCCGGCGAAACCCGAGATGCCGATACTGCAGCTCGGCAGCAGCCGGCGTCCCTCGACCACCACCGGGGCGCTCAACCGCACCACGATCGCCTCCGCCAGCGCGGTCGCCGCCTCGCCCATCTCGCGCACGATGATCGCGATCTCGTCCCCGCCCATCCGCGCGATGAAGCTGTCGCGCGGGACCAGCCCGGTGAGCTGCGTCGCGACATGCACCAGCAGCTTGTCGCCGACGCCGTGCCCGAACGCGTCGTTGATCCGCTTGAACTCGTCGAGATCGATCAACAACAGCGTGAACGGCGCGCCCTGCGCGATCAGCGCCTCCTTCGTCTCGCGCAACGACCGACGATTGCCCAGCCCCGTCAGCGGATCGTGATAGGCGAGATGCTTGAGGTCGCCGAGCGCGGTCCGCTCCGCGCTGACGTCGGTAAAGGTCAGCACGATGCCCTGGCGCGGCACCGGACGGCACTGCATCTGATAGGTCCGGCCGTCCTCCATCTCGCATTCGCGGTCGAAGCCGGTATCGGCCCCGACCCATTGCTTCATCGCGCCGCCGACCAGCGCGCGCTTTTCGGCAGGCCAGTCGCGATACCGCGCGATCGCATCGAGAAAGGCGTCGATCGTCAGACCCGGCGCGATCGCCTCCGCCGGCGTATCGAACAAGTCGAGGAAGCGGTGGTTGAAGTGACGCAGCCGCCCGTCCCTGTCGATGAACACGAGCCCGTCGGTCATGCTCTCCAGCACCGCCTTGAGCGTCCGCGACTCCTGCTCGCGCGCGGCCTTTATCCGGGTGAGCGTCAACAGGCTGCCGAGGCATGTCACCGAAACCGCGAACGCCATGCAGGCGGCGACCAGCCCGGGCGACAACAGGCCACCCTGTCGTTCGTCGATGCTGCCGATGACGATGTCGCCGGACAGCGAGACGAAATGCGTCACGCACACCGCGAGTGCGAATAACAGGCACCCGGTCGGACGCGAACGCGACCAGCGGGCATCGAACTGCCACGCCGCCATAATTGTCGCCCCGAGCAGCAGGCCGATCACGTTGGTCGGCCAGGAGAAGAAATGCGCGCAGTCCATCATGCCGGTGATGCCGACCGCATGCATGCACCAGATCCCGCCACCGGCGACGGCGCCCGCCAGGCTGCGCTGGCCCCGCGTCCGTGCTTGCGTGATCGCCACCATCGGCAGCCCGACCGCGGCGATCCCCACGAACGCCGACAGTACCGTCATCAACGCGTCGTAGCGAAGCAGCAGGTCGGGACGATAGGCGAGGATCGCGATGAAATGCGTGGTCCAGACGCCGAGCCCGGCGGCCAGCGCGAGGGCGACGTGCCGCCAGCCCATGGCCTCGCGCGCCGTCGGATCGGCGAGATCGGTGGTGAGCAGCGCCGCCGACCACCCCGCGGTCAGGCAGATGCCGACCGCAACCGCCACCAGGGACCCGGAATGCTGAAAATGCAGATTGAAGAGAATAGGCACGACGTTCGCTTCGACAGTTTTTTATCTCGTCGCATGAAGGTGTTAAGGAAACTTGTTCCGTAACGGACCTGCCGGCAATCGTTTGCGAAGCCGACACCTAACTGTTCGCGTACACGCATTGATGTCTAGCCCCTCGCGACACACATGGGGGACGTCGATCGAGCCGGCTGCGGACGCGTTCGAACCAGGGATGACCGCGGGGGGAATCGAGAATGCAGGACGATCGAACCCTTCTGGCGGTACGCGCGCTGGGCAAGTCGGTGCCGGGGCCCCGGCTGCTGTTCCAACACCTCGAGCTCGACGTCGGCGCGGGCGAACTCGTCGCGATCATCGGCGAATCGGGCGTGGGGAAATCGACGCTGCTCAACATCCTCGCCGGGCTGGACGAGGCGGACGAGGGCAGCGTCGCGATCGACGGGACGGTGCTGGGGACGCTCGACGAGACCGCGCGCACGCGGCTGCGGCGCGAGCGGATCGGCTTTGTGTTCCAGGCCTTCCACATCCTGCCCTATCTGACGCTGCAGCAGAATGTCGCGCTGCCGTTGACCCTGGTCTCGCCCGACGCCGCCGCGGCCGGCACGCGGGCGGAGGCCATGCTCGAGGCGGTCGGGCTGGGTGGGCGCGGCGCTGGCTATGCGCGCGACCTGTCGGGCGGCGAGCTGCAGCGCGTCGCGATCGCCCGTGCGCTGGTCCACCGGCCTGCGCTGATCCTGGCGGACGAGCCGACCGGCAATCTCGATCCCGAAACCGCCGCGCGCGTGCTGTCGCTGTTCGCCGGAGCGGTGCGCGACAACAAGGCGGCCGGCGTGATGGTGACGCATTCGGACGCCAGCGCAGCGATCGCCGATCGCGTACTGACGCTCGGTCGCGACGGACTGGTGGAGCGCCGTGATCGCTGACGCGCGCGCCGCTGCTCCTCGCCCTCCGGAGCCCCGGCTCTGGTCGGCGCGGGTCGCGCTGGGCTGGCTGATCGCCGGCGAGTGGCGGTTCCACCCTGCCCGCTTCGTCATGACCGCGGTGGCGATCGCGGTCGGAGTCGCACTGGGGTTCGCGGTCCATCTGGTCAACGGATCCGCACTCGCGTCGTTCGATGGTGCGATGCGCGGAGTCAGCGGCGCGGCCGAACTGTCGGTCCGCGCGACGAGTCCGCTCGGCTTCGACGAACGCCTTTATCCCCGCGTCGCACGGACCGACGGCGTCGCCGATACGAGCCCGGTCGTCCGCCTCGACGCGCGGATCGGCACGAAGCGCCTGACGTTGCTTGGCGTCGACGTGGTTCGCGCGGCCGTCGTGACGCCCTCGCTGATCGGCGCGCGACCGCAGGGGGCCGACACCGGCAACGACGCCGTTTTCGACGAAGACACGCTGTTCCTGTCGCGCGCCGCGCTTACGCAGGTCGGCGCGAAGATCGGCAGCCGGGTCACGGTCGTCGCCAACGGGCGGGCGGTACCGCTGCGCGTTGCCGGCACCCTGCCGGCGACCGATGCCGCGGTCGCGGTCGGCGTCATGGACATCGCCGCGGCGCAGTGGCGCTTCGGTCGTCTTGGCAGGATCGATCGGCTCGACCTGGCACTGTCGGACCGCAATGGAGCCGAGACGGCTTTACGAGCCACCCTGCCCGCAGACGCAATCCTGTCGACCGCCGAGACGCAGAACGCACAGGGCGATTCGCTGTCGCGTGCGTACCGGGTCAATCTCGACATGCTGGCGCTGGTCGCGCTGCTGACCGGCGGGTTCCTCGTCTACTCCGCGCAGTCGCTGTCGGTGGTGCGACGCCAGCGCGCCTTCGCCTTGCTGCGGACGCTCGGCATGCCGCGCGGCGGGATTATCGCGGCGGTGGTCGTCGAGGGGCTCGCGATCGGGCTGGTCGGCGCGTCGGCCGGGCTGGTCATCGGCTATGCGCTGGCATGGGGCGCTTTGCACTGGTTCGGCGGCGATCTCGGCGCGGGGTATTTCGGCGGCGCCACCGCGCATGTCGTGATCCAGCCGGTCGCGGCGCTCGGCTTCTTCTCGCTCGGCCTGCTGGCGTCGATATTGGGGAGTGCGCTGCCGGCACGCGTGGCGGCCCGCGCGGCGCCGGCGGCTGCGCTGAAGAATGCCGGCGACGTGCTCGATCCGCGGCGGCGCGTGGCATGGTGGCCTGCGGTTGCTTTGCTCGTCGCGGGCGGAGGGGCGGCGTTGCTGCCTGCGGTCGGTGGCCTGCCGCTGTTCGGCTTTGCGGGCATGGCGCTGATGCTCGCGGGCGGCGTCGCGGGTGTACCGTGGTTCGCGCGCACGCTGCTGACCCCGCTGGCAAAGCGGACGCGCGGGAGCGTGCCGGGGCTGCTGGCGATCCGGCACCTGCACGGCGCGCCCGGCGAGGCTGCCACCGCGCTGTGCGGGATCGTCGCCTCGACTGCGCTGATGATCGCGATGGCGACGATGGTGACCAGCTTTCGCGGCGCGGTCGACGAGTGGCTGAACCAGGTGCTCGGCGCGGACCTGTATCTGCGCACGACGGCAGGCGCCACGTTCGATCCGGCGACGCGCACCCGACTAGCGACGACGCCGGGAATCGAGCGACTCGCTTTCAGCCGACAGATTCCCCTGACGATCGCCGCCGATCGCCCGCCGGTAAGCCTGATCGCTCGACCCGAACGGGGTGGCCAGGATCCGTTGCTCGTGCTGATCGAGACCGCGCCCCCGCTCCCCAAGACTGCGCTGCCGGTGTGGGTCTCCGAACCGGCGCAACGGCTGTACGGCTGGGATCCCGGCGAGCGCATTACGCTGCCGATCGCCGGACGGACGCAGTTCACGGTCGCCGGGGTGTGGCGCGACTACGGGCGCCAGGCGGGGGCGGTGCTGATCGACGAGGGCGACTATCAACGTCTCACCGGCGATGACGCGCGCGACGAGATTTCCGCGACGATCGCGCCCGGCCGGGATGCGGCGCAGGTTGCGCGCGCGATGACCGCCAAGCTGCCGCCAGCGTTGCGCGATCAGGTCGAGGTGAGCCAGCCGGCGACGCTGCGACGGCTCGCGCTGACGATCTTCGATCGCAGTTTCGCGGTGACCTATCTGCTGGAGGCGGTCGCGATCCTGGTCGGGCTTGCCGGCGTCGCGGCGACGATGTCGGCGCAGACGATCGCGCGCGAACGCGAATTCGGGATGTTGCGGCATCTGGGGCTCACGCGGCGGCAATTGACGACGATGCTCGCGACCGAGGGCGCGATCGTCGGACTGACCGGGGCGCTGGCCGGGATCGGGCTCGGGCTGCTGCTGTCGCAGGTGCTGATCCACGTGATCAACCCGCAGTCGTTCAACTGGACGATGACCACGCGGGTGCCGATCGGCACGCTGATCGGCGTAGCGGCGGCGCTGACCGGTGCGGCGGCGGCGACCGCGGTCCTTGCCGGGCGGCGCGCCACCGCGAAAAGCGCGGTGCAATCGGTGCGGGAGGATTGGTGATGGCACGTTCCTGGATCCCGCTTGGCTGGATCGCGGCGGTCGCGGCGATCGCGCCTGCCGCCACTCCCGCCGTTTCGTATCCCGTCGTGGCGCCCGGCATCGCGCTGCGCTTTCCCGCCGATCACGGCGCGCATCCGGCGTTTCGCACCGAATGGTGGTATTTTACCGGGTGGTTGCGCACCACGGACAGCAAGGATCTGGGTTTCCAGGTGACGTTCTTCAGGACCCGCCCACCGGTCGATACGCGCAATCCGAGCAGGTTCGCGGCCAGGCAGGTGCTGTTCGCGCACGCGGCGTTGTCCGATCCTGAGACGGGCAAATTGTCGCATAGCGAGCGGGCGGCACGCGCCGGCTTTGGACTGGCCGAGGCGCGGACGGGGGATGCCGACGTGTCGATCCGCGACTGGCGGTTGCGCCGCGGGGGCGACGGGCGCTGGGCGACCCGCGTGACCGCGCAGGATTTCGGGCTCGACCTGTCGTTCCAGCCGACCCAGCCGCCGCTGCCACAGGGCCGCGGCGGCTATAGTCGCAAGGGCGCGCGTCCCGACGAGGCGAGCTATTATTACTCGGTGCCGCATCTCCGCGTGACGGGTCAGGTGACGCGGGCCGGCAAGACCGTCCCGGTGACCGGCGAAGCGTGGCTCGATCGCGAATGGTCGTCGGATTATCTCGCGCCGGCTGCGCAAGGCTGGGACTGGACCGGGCTCAACTTCGACGACGGCTCCGCGCTGATGGCGTTCCGAATCCGACGCAAGGGTGGCGGGACGGTGTGGGCGGGCGGATCGCTGCGCCGTCCCGACGGCAGGATGACGGTGTTCGCGCCCGGCGACGTCGCGTTCCGCACGCTGGCGACGTGGCGGAGCAAGGCGACCGGCGCGGTGTACCCGGTATCGCAGGAGCTGAGCGTCCGCGCCGAGGGTCGCGTGCAGCGCTGGCGACTGGTGCCGATGTTCGCCGCGCAGGAACTCGACACACGGCGCAGCGGGATGCCGGTCTATTGGGAGGGCGCGGTACGAACGCGCGGCGGGCGCGGCTATCTGGAGCTTACCGGCTACGACCGCGCGCTCAGGATGTAGCGCTGCGCCGCCAGACCCAGCCGAACAGGCGACCGACGAGCGCCGGCAGGCCGGGGCGCAACAGCAGCCAGTCGCGGATCGGCGCGTCGATCGTGGCGCCGATGACCTGCTTGTAGCCGCTGTCGCCCGCGCCCCAGTCGACCCGGCGGATACCGCGGTCGAGCGCCGCGACCAGGTTGCGCCAGTAGAGCAGCTTGCCCGGCGAATGCTTGGCGAAACGCGGATCGTAGCTGTTGGCGATCGCATACAGTAGTTCGCCGGTGTCGATATCGAACGAGAAGGCGGCGGGCGCACCGTCGACCGTGAGCAGCGCGGCACGGAACATCGCGGCAAGCACCGGATCGGCGACCGCAGCCTGCCAGAAGGCGAGATGCCCCTCGGCGGTGAACTTCATGCCGGTGCGATCGGTGTCGTGCGCGATCCAGCTCGTCTGCTCGACCGCGCCGAGATCGGCGAACGCGGCGGGCCAGTCCGTACCCGACAGGAAGCGCCAGTCGGGTACGCCGTGCTCGGCGAGATGCTTTTCGTGGAAGCGGTTCTTGCGCAGCGTCGAGGTGCGTGGCCAGGGCTCGCCCTCTTTCTCGCGTGGCAGGTCGAGCGACCAGTTGTCGCCGATGGTGCGGTCGATAGCGGTCCAGCCTTGCGCGCGAGCGGCGGCGATCAGCGCGGTCGCGGCGGGATCGGTATCGTAGACCGGGCCGATCCTGAGACCGTTCACGTGAGCGGCAAGCGTCGACAAGGCGGTCTTCAGCGCGGGCTCGCCGGCTTCGAGCGCGAGGCCGAAGCTGCGGAACGGCCAGTAGCAGCCGGGGATCGCCGCCATCCGCAGCAAGCGTGGTCCCCGCGGGACGAACGGCAGCGTCAGGACCGGCGCATCGTCCTGCTCGACCACCAGCGTCCGCGCCTGTCCGCCATAGGCAGCGAGCGCGGCGGCGTACCAGCCGAAGCGAAGGAACCGATGGCTGTGCGCGCCCCGCTCCGCGACGATGTCGATCGCGGCGGCAAGCCCCTCGACCACGTCGCCGCGGACGTTGGGCGGCAGCCGCACGAAGTCGGCCAGGAGCATCGGCTTTGACATTGCCCGCTAGATACCGCGCAGAAGGTTACGATTGCATGCTGTTTTGCAATCGCCCCCTTTTGCAATCGGCCATTCCCCATCATGGTGGCGGCATGCCGATCATCCCCGCCATCTCGACCATCGCCCAGACGATCCAGCTCGCGCTCGCGCCGGTGTTCATGCTCGCCGGCATCGGCCAGTTGCTGAACGTGCTCGCGGGACGGCTGTCTCGGGTGATCGACCGGGCGCGGAAACTGGAGCAGATGCACCCCAATTTTTCACCGGCCGAGCGGACCCGTTACGGCTGGGAGCTGCGGTTGCTCGACCGGCGGATGACGATCATCAACGCCGCGCTGTTCCTCGCGGTGTCGAGCGCGATCATGACGTGCGTGCTGATCGCGCTGCTGTTCATCGCCGAGCTCGCCAAGCTGCATTTCGGGACGGCGGTCGCGTTGTGCTTCATCCTCGCGATGATCCTGCTGATCGCTGCGCTGGTGTCGTTCATTTTCGAGGTCCGGATGTCGTTGCGGGCCTTCCGGATCAGGCCGGAACTGCTGCGGGACCTGCCATGATCGAGAAGCGCCTGCTGCAGGCCGTGATCGCGGTCGCATGCCTGTTGCCGCTGATCGTCGGCGGCCAGGGCGTGCTGCATGGGCCGGCGCCGTTCGGGCATCTGACCGATGTGCCGCGCGATCTGGACAGCCATTTCCGGTATATCTCGGGGATATTCTTCGCGACTGGCCTCGGGTTTCTGAGCTGTATTCCGGCTATCGAGCGGAAGGGGCCGCGGTTTCGGCTGCTGGGCGGGCTGATCTTCGTCGGGGGCGTATCGCGCGGGATTTCGCTGCTCGCGGTGGGCGTGCCGTCGCAGGGGCATGTGCTCGGGCTGGTGATGGAGACGGTGGTCGTGCCGGTGCTGATGCTCTGGCAGTGGAATTTCGCAAAGCGAATGCGCTGACCCCATGATCCTCCCCCGCCAGGGGGAGGTGGCTGGCGCTTGCCAGACGGAGGGGGAGGAAAGGAAAACCGCCGTTCCGTGTCCTCCCCCTCCGTCACCTGCGGTGCCACCTCCCCATTTTTCGGTCAGCGGGCGGCTTCTAGGCCAGGACCAACCTCGGCAGCCGGCAGATACCGCGGCGCCACCCGCGCCTTCGCCCTCTGCTCATACGCATACCCCGCGCCCAGCACCGCCGCGTCGCCATATTTCGTCGCAATGAACGACAGGCCGACCGGCAACCCGCGCACCAGCCCCATCGGCACCGTCAGGTTTGGGTACCCCGCGACCGCCGGCAACTCGCTCGAACTCGGCCCGCCATATTGATCGCCGTACACCGGTTCGCTGAGCCACGCCGGGCCATAGGTCGGCTCGACCAGCACGCTCGCCCCTGCCGCCTTGAGCATCGCGTCGATCCCCTCCGCGCCCGCCAGCCGCAGCGATTTCGCGCGTGCCGCCTTGTAGGCCGGGTCGTTCAACCCCTTGGTCTTTGCCGCAGCCTCGAACGTCTCCTGCGCGAAGAACGGCATTTCCGTAGCCGCATTGGCCGCGTTGAACGCGATGACCTGATCGAGCGTGCGCGTACGGACCGCCGCGGGGGTGGTCGCGAGATAGGTGTCGAGGTCGGCCTTCAGCTCGGTCTGGAGCACCAGCAGTTCGGCCTCGCCGAGCCCGTCCAGCTTGGGCTGCTTCACCTCGACCAGCACCGCCCCGGCGGCCTTCAGCACATCGAGCGCCGCCTGGTATTTCGCCGCAAGGTCCGCAGTCATCTCCGGCCGGATCACGCCGACGCGCAGGCCCGACAGCGCGCTGGTCGACAGCGCCGCGGCATAATCGCGCTTGTACGCCCCTGCCCCCGCGCTCGCCGCATCGACAAGATCGGCCGCGATCATCGCCGAGAACAGCGTCGCGACGTCCCGCACGCTGCGCGCCATCGGTCCCGGCGTGTCCTGGCTGTGGCTGATCGGGACGACGTGCGTGCGGCTGACGAGGCCGAGCGTGGGCTTCAACCCGACCAGCCCGTTGATCGACGACGGGCACACCACCGAGCCATCGGTCTCCGTGCCGATCGCCGCGGCCGCGAAGCTTGCCGCGACCGCCGCGCCCGACCCGCTCGACGAACCGCACGCGGTCCGGTCGAGTGCATAGGGATTGCGCACCAGCCCGCCGACCGCGCTCCAGCCGCTCATCGACCGCGTCGAGCGGATGTTCGCCCACTCGCTGAGGTTGGTCTTGCCCAGGATCACCGCCCCCGCCGCGCGAAGCTGCGCCACCACGGGCGCGTCGCGGCGGGTCAGGTTGTCTTTTAGGGCCAAGCTGCCGGCCGTCGTCGGCATCGCGTCGGCGGTCTCGACATTGTCCTTGATCAGCACCGGTACGCCGTGCAGCGGACCGCGGATGCGCCCGGCCTTGCGTTCGGCATCGAGCGACTTGGCCTGCGCGAGTGCATCGGGGTTGAGCGCGATCACGCTGCGCAAGGTCGGCCCGGTCCGGTCCATCGCCGCGATCCGCGCGAGATAGGCACGGACGAGATCGACGCTGCTCGCCTTGCCCGCGGTCATCATCGCCTGGAGCTGGTCGATCGACTGCTCCTCGACCGCGACGGTCTTCGCCTCCGCCACCGCTGGAAGCGCCGTCGCGAGCAACAGCCCGATGATAAACTTGCGCATTTTCCGTTTCCCCTTTGGCGGGAGGCTATCGGGGTTGCGCATCCGCGCCAAGCGGGCTGAACGATGCTCGATACGATGCGTTACGGACCAGCAACGGATAGGGGAACGGCGTGCGTCAGGTGTTGAAGGTCGTCGGAGGCAGCGTGCTGCTGGCGATCGTGGTTCTGGCGCTGGCGGTGACGATCGTGCCGCGCTTCCTCGACCGCATCTATTACCGCGGGCCGGCTAGCGCCCATTTCGACGGCGAGCGCTTCGCCAATCCCGACAACGACGCCGACACGCAGCAGATCCAGCCCGCCGGCGGTGGTCGCGCGGGCTTCTTCTGGCGCTATTTCACCGGCAGCGATGGACGGCCTGCGTGGCCGAAGACGGTCACGGTGAACCGTATTGTGCCGCCTGCCCGCGTCGAGGGCGAGCGGATGGTCGTGACGTGGATCGGCCATGCGAGTGTGCTGGTCCAGACGCAGGGGCTCAACATCCTCACCGATCCGGTCTGGGCGGAGACGGCCGGGCCGCTTGGCGCAGGGCCGCGTCGCGTCGCCGAGCCGGGGATCGCGTTCGATGCGTTGCCGAAGATCGATCTCGTGCTGGTCAGTCACAATCATTACGACCATCTCGACAAGGCGACGCTCGGGCGCCTCTGGCAGCGCGATCGGCCGCGGATCGTCACCAGTCTGGGTAACGACAGCGTGATCGGCCAGACCGGTGCAAAGGCCACCGCGCTCGACTGGGGCCAGCGCGTGACGATCAAGCCCGGCGTCGCCGTCACCGTCACGCGGAATCATCATTGGGGCAGCCGCTGGTTCACCGATCGCAACCGCGCCTTGTGGTCGAGCTTCGTCGTGAATTTGCCGGGCGGGAATGTGTTCTTTGCGGGCGATACCGGGATGGGCGACGGCCGGTGGCCGGTCGAAGCGGCGGCGCTGGGGCCGATCCGGTTGGCGCTGATCCCGATCGGTGCGTTCCGGTTCGTCGACGGGCAGATGGAATCGGGGAGCCATATCGGTCCAGTCGACGCGGTCGAAGTGTATCGGCGGCTTGGCGCGGCGCACGCGATCCCGATCCACTGGGGGACGTTCCGGCTTTCGTTCGAGGGGTATGACACACCGCCGAAGCTGCTGGCGGCGGCGATGCGGTGTACCGGGCAGAGCGGGTTTGCGCCGGTGGCGATCGGGCGGCCAGTGGAGGTTGCGGCGTATGCGAAGCCGGCGGGGGTTACGCCCGTGGCGAGGGAGGCGTTGCTGAAGTGCCTCGATACGCCGGCAGTTCGCGCGTTGCGGTAGACCGAGGTAATCGCCTCAGAAAGCTTGCCGCGTCGTCGCACGGATAGAGCCTCCACCCCGGCGAAGGCCGGGGCCCATTGGAAAGGTGGCAATAACGGAGGGGTGTCCACCGTTAGCTGCCTTCCCCAATTGGGCCCCGGCCTTCGCCGGGGTGGTATCAAAGCCGGGATGGTGCCTAATCTGAAGCGATACTGCCGGGGAGGTATCTCCCTCAATCGTGCCCGACCCTCACCCCATCTTGAACACGCACAGCTTGTTGCCGTCCGGATCGCGGAAATACGCGCCGTAGAAGCCCATTTGCTCGGGGCCGCGCGAGCCGGGTGCGCCCTCGTCCGCGCCGCCGAGTTCGATCGCCTTGGCGTAGACCTGATCGACCTGCTCGCGCGTATCGGCCGCCAGCGCGACCATCGTGCCGTTGCCGGCGGTCGCGTCCTGCCCGTCATACGGCTTGCCGATCGCCAGCATCGGCTTCCCTGCGCCGGCGCCGTAGAAGGTCAGTTTTCGCTCGTCAGGCATCTGCATGAGCCGCTTGCCGCCGACCGTCGCGAACAGCGCGTCGTAGAAGGTCAGCGCCGAGTCGATGTCGTTGGTGCCGAGCGTTGCGTAGCCGATCATGGGTCTCTCCTCGTTGTTTGAGGCGAGTATCTGTGGGTTGGCCGACGGAAGCAAATTGCGAAAATGCCGTCGTCCGACAAATCTCCGTCATCCTGGGCTCGACCCAGGATCCAGAGCCACGATCGAAACCGCATGGGGCTCTGGATCCTGACTTTCGTCAGGATGACGACGTGTCAGCCGACGAAGGCGCGCTCGATCACGAACGTACCCGGCTTCGAATTCGCACCCTCCTCGAAACCCTGCGCCTCGAGCATCACCGCGAATTCCTTGATCATCTCGGTCGAGCCGCACAGCATCGCACGGTCGGTCTCGGGATTGAGCTTCTGCTCGCCGCGGACCGGGTGGCCGAACAGCGACGCGTCCTCGATCAGCGCGCCGATCCGCCGCGTGGTGCGGAACGGCTCGCGTGTCACGGTCGGGATATAGTGGAACTGCGTCTGCGCTTCGTCCGCGATCAGCGGGTCGTCCGCCAGCAGCCCGACCATCTCGTCGTGATAGGCGAGATCGCTCACGCGGCGCACGCTGTGCACGACGATCACTTGCTCATACGCGGCGTAGACGTCGGGATCGCGCATCAGGCTGAGGAACGGCGCGAGGCCGGTGCCGGTCGAGAACATGAACAGCCGCTTCCCCGGCAGCAACGCGTCGAGCACCAGCGTACCGGTCGGCTTCTTGCCGAGATACACCTCGTCGCCGGGCTGGATCAACTGGAGCTTCGAGGTCAGCGGGCCGTCCTCGACCTTGATCGACAGGAACTCCAGCTCTTCCGAATAATGCGGGCTGGCGATCGAATAGGCGCGCATGATCGGCTTGCCGCCCTCCTGCGGAAGGCCGATCATCACGAATTCGCCCGAGCGGAAGCGGAAGGTCGATGGCCGCTCGATCGCGAAGCTGAACAGATGTTCGTTCCAGTGGCGCACCCACAACACCTTCGCGTTGAGGAACGCGGGCGTCTCGGGGATCAGCACGGGGGCGCGGGTTGCTTCGACGGTCGGGGCGGTCATGCGTCTATTCCTTCGGCCGCGCAGAATCGCGCTGGCGGGTCAATGCCTGCGAAACGGCCGCAGTATTGGCGTGCGTGCGGTGGGTCAACAACAGCTAAACTTGGCCTTGCCCAAACCGGGCCCTTCCTAATGCGGTTCTCCTGCGAACGCAGGAGCCCAGGGTCGCGGGCGGTGTCCCCTGTAACCCTGGACTCCTGCGTTCGCAGGAGAACGGAGATGGGTATCGCGGTGATTACTGACCGTTGCCGACTCAGGCCATGTTCCCCATATTCCCCCTCGATGGCCATTCAGATCCGCACCAGCCTCGCCGAGCCCGAAACCGGCGATACCTTCGTGCCCCACCGCCCGACCGCGCGTCCCGACAAGGTCGAGGGCGGCAAGCCGTTCAAGCTCGTCAGCGAATATGAACCGGCGGGCGATCAGCCGACCGCGATCGCCGAACTCGTCTCCGGGATCGGCGACGGCGAGAAGGATCAGGTGCTGCTCGGCGTCACCGGCTCGGGCAAGACCTTCACGATGGCCAGCGTCATCAACCGCGTCCAGCGGCCCGCGCTGATCCTCGCGCCGAACAAGATCCTGGCCGCACAGCTCTACGGCGAGATGAAGTCGTTCTTTCCCGAGAACGCGGTCGAATATTTCGTCAGCTACTACGATTATTACCAGCCCGAGGCGTATGTCGCGCGCTCGGACACCTACATCGAGAAGGAATCGTCGACCAACGAGTCGATCGACCGGATGCGGCATTCGGCGACGCGCGCGCTGCTCGAACGCGACGACGTCATCATCGTCGCGTCGGTGTCGTGCCTGTACGGCATCGGCTCGGTCGAGACCTATTCGGCCATGATCTTCGACCTGAAGAAGGGCACGACGGTCGACCAGCGCGAGATCGTGCGGAAGCTCGTCGCGCTCCAGTACAAGCGCAACGACGCCGCCTTCCAGCGCGGCAATTTCCGCGTGAAGGGCGACACGCTCGAGATCTTCCCGTCGCATTACGAGGACAGCGCGTGGCGCATCTCGTTCTTCGGCGACGATATCGAGGAGATCACCGAATTCGATCCGCTGACCGGCAAGAAGGTCGCATCGCTGAACTCGGTGCGCGTGTACGCGAACTCGCATTACGTGACGCCCGGCCCGACGCTCAAGCAGGCGGTCGAGGCGATCAAGCATGAACTGGCCGAGCGGCTTAAGGAACTGGTGCTCGAAGGCAAGTTGCTGGAGGCGCAGCGGCTGGAGCAGCGGACGAACTTCGATCTTGAGATGATTGCCGCGACCGGATCCTGCGCGGGAATCGAGAATTACAGCCGCTTCCTCACCGGGCGCATGCCGGGCGAGCCGCCGCCCACGTTGTTCGAATATCTCCCCGACAACGCGCTGCTGTTCGTCGACGAGAGCCACGTCACGATCGGCCAGATCAACGGCATGTCACGCGGCGATCACCGTCGCAAACTGACGCTCGCCGAATATGGCTTCCGCCTGCCGTCAGCGATCGATAATCGCCCGCTGCGCTTCAACGAATGGGACGCGATGCGCCCGCCGACGACCTATGTATCGGCGACCCCGGGCAGCTGGGAAATGGAGCAGACCGGCGGCGTGTTTGCCGAACAGGTGATCCGTCCGACCGGGCTGATCGATCCGCCCGTCGAGATCAAGCCGGTCGAGGAACAGGTCCAGGACCTGATCGTCGAAGTCGGCAAGACGACCGCGCTGGGCTATCGCACGCTCGTCACCACGCTCACCAAGCGGATGGCGGAGGATCTGACCGAATACATGCACGAAGCGGGGATCAAGGTCCGCTACATGCACAGCGACGTCGAGACGCTTGAACGCATCGAGCTGATCCGCGACCTGCGGCTGGGCGTGTACGACGTCCTGATCGGCATCAACCTGTTGCGCGAGGGATTGGACATCCCCGAATGCGGGCTGGTCGCGATCCTCGATGCGGACAAGGAGGGCTTCCTGCGCTCCGAGACGTCGCTGATCCAGACGATCGGGCGCGCGGCACGCAACGTCGACGGCCGCGTGATCCTGTACGCCGACCGCGTCACCGGATCGATGGAGCGCGCGATGAACGAAACCGCGCGGCGCCGCGAGAAGCAGGTCGCGTACAACACCGAGCACGGCATCACCCCGACGACGATCCGCCGCAACATCGGCGACATCATCGCGCACGTCGCGAGCCAGGATCAGGTTACGATCCCGATCGACGAGGACCGTCCACACATGGTCGGCCACAACCTGCGTGCGTACATCGAGGATCTGGAAAAGCAGATGCGCAAGGCCGCGAGCGATCTGGAGTTCGAGACCGCCGGGCGACTGCGCGACGAGATCCGGCAGCTGGAGAACGAGGAACTGGGCCTCCCGGTCGACCAGCAGAAGGCGCCGGTCATGGGACGGAGTAACGAAGGCAAACCCGGCACGCGGAAAACGCGCTATGGCAAGAGCCAGAAGATGCGGATGGGGGGCTCGCGGTCGCGGTAAAGCGACGTACGACGATTTAACGGACGGCGTTCAATGCCTCGTCTAGGTTGCTCCATGGTTTTGCCGAGATGGAGAGACCGATGACCCAGATCGCCAAGCTTTACGCCTGGGTTCTCGCAAACCCGCGCGCCTCGATTTCTTTTCGCGATTTTCAGCGATTGATCGAGGCTTTCGGCTTTGTTCTCGATCGCACTACCGGGAGCCATCACCTGTATAAACACGAGGTCGTGCCATTTCCTGTCAGCGTGCAACCACGCGGCAAGGATGCGAAGAGCTACCAGATCAGCCAATTTGTCGCTATATGTGCGAAATATCAGCTGAGTCTGGAACGATGATGCAGCCCCGCTACCACATTAATGTCTTTTGGTACCCCAACGACGAGTGCTGGGTCGCCGATATACCCGACCTGAAGGCATGTTCGGCCTTTGGCGACACGCCCGAGGAAGCGGTTGCCGAGGTCCGGATGGCGATGGCTGGATGGATCGAGACGGCGCGAGACAATGGCATTGAGATACCAGTCGCCGCATATCGTCCCGATCCTTAAGCAGTAGCTAAAGCGGCTTAGCCGACGACGAGGTCTTCGCTGCTCGATCCGTAATAGCTGGCGACGCGGTCGGCATAGGCCTGATCGAACACCGGTGCGTTGTTCGACCAGCTCGGGCCGCCTTCAAGGACGCGCTTGTCGATCGTTACGACGTAGAGGTCGCGGACGGCGTCGAATTGGAGCAGCGCGAACGGCAGCGGGTAGAAGCTCTTGCCCATGCCGAGAAAGCCGCCGAGGCTCAGCACGGCGTGCGTGACGCGACCGGTGCCCTTATGGACCATGAACGCATGGACCGAGCCGACAGCGTCGCCGTCGCGGCTCTCGACTTTCATCGTGCCCGAGATGTTCGACTGGACGAGCAGCTGGGTCGGGGTCTGGGCGGCGGTGTCGGACATGAAATTTCTCCTGATATCTTCCGTCGCTGAACCGGTATCACCGTGCGGCGGTTCCCGCCTAGACTGCTTCGTCGTACTTGAGCGACCGCCGGGCGTGCCGCATAGCGATACGATGCGCACTCCGTCCCCCCACCTCGTCGGCTTGCGATCGCTTGCCAGCCCCCTCGCCCTGGCAAGACTTGCCGGTCTGGCGACGCTTGTATCGATCGCCGGCTGCGTTCCGCCACCGCGGGTCGAAGCGCCGCCGCCGCCGCGCACCGTCGCGCCGACCCCCGCGCCGGCACCGCGCCCGGCACCGATCGCCGCGGACTGGCGCGATTGGCCGTACTCGCCGGGGACCTGGGTCTATCGCCGCGACGCCCGCGGTTCGATCGCGTTGTTTGGTCCCGCCAATGCGGATGCGTCGCTGACGCTGCGCTGCGATACCGCGGCGCGACAGGTCTATCTGTCGCGTGCGGGCACCACGCCGACGCCGCTGACGATCCGCACGTCGAGCATGACGCGCGCCGTGTCCGTACAGCCGACCGGTGGCACGCCGCCCTATGTCGCGGCCGCGCTGATGCCGAACGATTCCTTGCTGGAGGCAATGGGGTTCAGTCGCGGGCGGTTCGTCGTCCAGCAGGCCGGACTGCCACCGCTCGTGGTGCCGTCCTGGGCCGAGATCGAGCGCGTGACCGAGGATTGTCGCGGCTGATTTCGGCAGGACGACAGTCGCGTAAGATCGGCCGAAAACTTCCGGAAAACAAGACTTGTATCGCATGCGCGGTCGGCACACATTGCGGTTGCGGTCGGGCTTGGCCGCGTTGTTTCAACAAGCGAAAGGAGGTGATCCGATGTCTCATGGTTCAGCAGTGAGTTCGGTTCGGTTCGTTCGGGGGACGCACCGCTAACGCCGCCGGTCCGCGTGGGGAGTATCCTCTCCCAGTCAACACGTGGTCCATAGGCTAAGCGGTACGCATGGTCCTCCGGGCTGGAGCTCTCCGGCCGCTGACCATGTCAGGAGGTTGTCGGGTCGTCGGGAGACGATCCGGCAGCCTCTTTTCATTGTGGGGTGCTTGGTTGCCGTGATCGATCCAACCGCCATTTACGACAATGTTGCGGGAACCAACGACGTTCGCCGTCGTCGAAGCCACCCCGCCTTTTCCTAGCTGACGATATTGGCAGGCGCAGGCTGAGCGGGTGACCAACGCCTGCGGCGCACCCGTCACCACTTGTGTTCTGCCTTAACGGTGAGAACCCGAAATTAGAGCGCGCATCGGGCTAACCCTGAAGCAGCGGAAGACGCGAAAACGTCCCCACGCCCACATCGTCATCCTGACGAAAGTCAGGACCCAGGATCCCATAGGGCAGTAACTCACTACTCTGGGTCCTGACTTTCGTCAGGATGACGTTGAGATATGGGACGACGGAACGGGCACGACGGAGGGACTGGCTTATGCCCCCAGCTCTAACTGCCGCGCACGTTGCGCCCCGGCCGCCCTTAGCCCGCGATCGCCCCTTTTACAGGAACGCCTTCGCCCGATTGAGCACGATGCTGCACATCCGCGTCTTCACCTGTCCGCCAAGGTCGTCGAGCGAGAATGCCTGCCCGTTCGGAGCCTGCACCTCGCCTTCTTGGCCCGCCGCGTAGCCCGGCGACGTGCGCACGCCCTGCCGCCCGGTCAGACGCTGGAGGATCGACTGCGCGCCGGTGGGCGGCGCATTCGTCGGGTTGCCCGCCCGTGGCGCGGCATTCCGTCCGCCGGTCAGCGCGCCAAGCACACCACCCTGCCCGAGCAGATTGTTCTTCAGGCAATAGCCGAGCAGGCCGGCGGCATTGCCGGCACCGATCGATCCGACGTTCGGCAGCGTACCACCGAGCAAGCCACCGAGTCCGCCGAGATCGCCTAGACCACCAAGTCCGCCGAGACCATTTTGCGTCGACGCCGATTGCGGTGCGCTGGACTGCGCCGATGCGGAGGTCGCGAGGGCTAAGGCGGCGACGAGGGCGATTGCGGTCTTGGGCATGATAGGGTGCTCCGATAGGGTCGTGGTACCAACGGGACTGGCCAAGGTGCGTTCCGAAAAGGTTCGTTCAGCGACCGCCGAACAACGCGTCGACCGACCCGCCATTAGCCCGCAACGCCGCCTCGACCCGGCGACGGGCGTCGTAATATACGAGGGACGCTGCGCCCGGATCGGTCTTGCGAAGACTCGAAGCATCCGCGTCCGTCAGGCTGCTCTCACGCGCGACGTGATCCGCATACCCCTCCTGCTGCCAGGTTGGGAGCATCGCACTGCGCACTTCGCCCAAGTGGTTGGCGATCATGATGTGCGTCGTCTCGTGCGCGATCACGCCGGACAGCGTGCGGGTGTTGCCGATCGCGCGATCGTTCGCCACGCGGTCGGCGCCGATGTCGCTGCGATTGAACACGATCGCCGAGCTGAACGGCCGGCGGAAGGCGAAGGCTCCGGGCGACTGGATTGCAAGAAGCCGCCAGCGCCAGCCGCCGTCCGTGAGGAACAGCGACCGATCGAGCGGACCGGTGTAGAGCGGGCTGGCGCGCAACAAGCCCTCGGCATGCGCCAGTTCGCTGCCGATCCGCGGATCGATCGGGCGCTCGGCATAGACGGTGACGGTGCCGATCCGCTGCTTGTACGGAAACGCGAGCAGCTGCGGCGCGTAGATGACCGCGACGGCCAGCAGAAAGAGGACGGACAGAATCCACCGGACGGGACCCTGCCCCCTTCTGCGAACCCGCGTCGTCATGCGGGCGTCAGCAACCCTTCGCGTGCGATCTTCTCGCGCCAGACCAGCGGTGCGAGCTGGTGGACGTTCTCGCCCGCGGAATCGACGGCAACGGTGACGGGGAAGTCGCTGACTTCGAACTCGTAGATCGCTTCCATCCCGAGATCCTCGAAGCCGACGACCTTGCTCCCCTTGATCGCGCGCGCGACGAGATAGGCCGCGCCGCCGACCGCCATCAGATAGGCCGATTTGCGTTCGGCGATCGCCTTGGTCGCATCGGCGCCGCGCTCGGCCTTGCCGACCATCGCCAGCAGGCCCTGGTCGAGCATCATCCGCGTGAACTTGTCCATCCGCGTCGCCGTCGTCGGACCGGCGGGGCCGACCACCTCGTCGCCGACCGGATCGACCGGGCCGACATAATAGATCACGCGACCGGCGAAATCGACGGGCAGCTCTTCACCCTTGGCCAGCATGTCGGCGATCCGCTTGTGCGCGGCGTCGCGCCCGGTCAGCATCTTGCCGTTGAGCAGCAGGCGGTCGCCATGCTTCCATGTCTGCACCACCTCGGGCGTCAGCGTGTCGAGATCCACGCGGATCGCGGCCTTGTCGGGCGTCCAGTTGACGTCGGGCCATTCCTCCAGCTTCGGCGCCTCCAGATACACCGGACCCGAGCCGTCGAGCACGAAATGCGCATGGCGGGTGGCGGCGCAGTTCGGGATCATCGCCACCGGCTTCGACGCGGCATGCGTCGGCCAGTCGAAGATCTTGACGTCGAGGATGGTGGACAGCCCGCCCAGCCCCTGCGCGCCGATGCCGAGCGCGTTGACCTTGTCGTAGATCTCGATCCGCAGCGCCTCGATGTCGTTCTTTGGCCCGCGCGCCTTCAGTTGCGCCATGTCGATCGAGCCCATCAGCGACTGCTTGGCGAGGATCATCGACTTCTCGGCGGTGCCGCCGATGCCGATGCCGAGCATGCCCGGCGGGCACCAGCCTGCGCCCATCTGCGGGATCATCTCGAGCACCCAGTCGACGATCGAATCGCTCGGGTTCATCATCTTGAACTTCGACTTGTTCTCGCTGCCGCCGCCCTTCGCCGCGACGTCGATCGAGACGGTGTTGCCGGGCACCATCTCGACATGCATCACGCTCGGCGTGTTGTCCTTGGTGTTGCGGCGCGTGAACGCAGGGTCGGCGAGGATCGACGCACGCAGCTTGTTCTCGGGGTTGAGATAGGCCTTCCGCACGCCGTCATCGACGACCTCCTGCAAGCTGCGGGTCGAATCGAGGCGGCACTCCTGGCCCCATTTGACGAAGATCGTGACGATGCCGGTATCCTGGCAGATCGGGCGATGGCCCTCGGCGCACATCCGGCTGTTGGTGAGGATCTGCGCGATCGCATCCTTGGCGGCGGGGCTCTGTTCGGCCTCGTACGCGACGCCCAGCGCGCGGATATAATCCATCGGGTGGTAGTAGCTGATGAACTGGAGGGCGTCGGCGACGCTTTCGATCAGGTCGGCTTCGGTGATGACGGTCATGCAGCGCCTTTGCGGATGCGGGGATGCGCGCGTCTTAGCCGCGTTCGGGCGATTTATGAAGACCGAGGGGGTGTCGATACGCCATCGGTACGGGGCCGGCTGCAAAAGAAGGTTAGGCTGGGTTAGGCCAACGCGCGGTCTTTCGTGGAGCCGGCAAAGCGCCACGCGGTGTGCAAAGCATCATCGGCCTTGCACCAGGGCTGTGATCGACGATTTGAAAGAGCCGAGGACCGAGCGTGACACCAAGGTCGCGTGTAGGACAGCGAAAACTGGCGGACCTTGTCGACGATTGTTTTGGCGGGTTTCGCCCACAGCACGAAGCCGCTGCGCGGCAGTGGTGGTGGCGGTGAGGTAGCGCGCTTGCGCTGAGGTTTTGCCCTGCGGCAGCGGCGGCAGACGATGGAGTTCCTTCAACGAGAGGAACTTCATCA